>JACCDG010317233.1_pt1 | contig 31738 bp, 39 predicted proteins | sample 7442471 | NCBI WGS metagenome assembly JACCDG01 (sample SAMN15323444, study PRJNA562643) | freshwater metagenome | isolation source: river surface water | place: USA:Blue River Watershed | collected 2017-08-17 | reverse complement strand
TTCATTCCTTAAATTCTTCTGAGGATAAACGAGAAAAATTTCAAGACCCTCATTGTGCAAAAGCTGTAAACCCTCTACTTCAGTGGATAGGAGTACAAAATCTACTTCACCTATCAATGATTTTACATCTTGAATGTATTGTGTTTGGCTTTCATATTGCCAAAATTCCACTTCAGTGGCTTTCAGTTTTGTGTGTTTACAAATATGTGTTTTTCCAGTGCCAGGAAATGCAGCACATAATATTGTTTTGGTTTTAAATTCATGTGTCATAATAAAAAAAGCCAGGGAATTTCACCCTGGCGTATACGTGGCGCAATCACCTCCTTGCCACGAAATTGTTGTAGATTACTTAGAATTAGCTTCCTTGATCAAACTATCAATGTTGAACATCATGTTGCCACCCGAAGATACTTGTGGCAAATGTCCATCCCACTTCTCAATCCATTCTCTGGCAAGAACTTTTGATCCACCATTTTGGTTGAGAGCTTCAGCCTTGATTTTGTTAGATCTTGCTTCTCCTTCTGCTATGGCAATAGCTGTTTTAGCATCAATTTCAGCCTTTTGAAGTTCATACTTCGACTTTTCTGCCGATTGTTGTGCCACCTGCTTTTGTTCAATCGCACTATTGAAGTCTTGAGAAAACTCAAAATTTGTCAAAGACACACCATTATTTTCAACAACAATGTCATAAGCCTTCAATCGCTCAGTAAGCATAGTGTCAATTTCATTTTTGATTTTGCTTCTTAGCCTAATTAATTCTTCGGCAGTATAATTAGCAACTACAGCTTTAACAGTTTCCTGTGTAGCTGGGTCAATAATTCTAGTTGCAAAGTCAAGACCTACATTTTTGTAAAGATTACCCACTTGCAGTGGATTAAGGTGATAGTTGATAGCAACAGTGGTACTAACATTTTGCAAGTCCTTAGAAGCCGCCGCCGCTTGAGCTTCTTCTTTTTGGGTTCTCACTTCCATGAGTTCCACTTTCTGAACAAAAGGAATAACAAATTGTACACCCTCGCCCATAACGCCCTTGACAGCTCCAAAATTCAAGAGCACACCTCTGTAACCCGCAGGTACAGAGTAGTAAGCGCTACCAAATACACTCAAGATAATTAAGACAAAAGAACCTGATTTGAGCCACTTTTTGACACCAGAAAGATCACTGTCGTCTATTTTTGAAGGTAAAACAAAACCTACCACAAGAGCGATAATTGCGAGAAAGATAATGAATGAAAACATTTTATCTGCTCCTCACAGATGGACTAAAAGAAGGCCTATAAGATGGAGCTGGAGTGCTCATTCTCACAGCTGGAGCACTTGATCGCATTGGCGATGACATGCTTGATCTCATAGCTGGAGTGCTAGTTGAGCTACTGGTTCTTCTGGTTGGAAGTGGAACACTTGCTGAAGAGACACCTGGAGTGGTGTTTGGACTAACTACATGGTTCACAGTAGAAGTGGTATTCGAATACGCTTGCGCGTTTGGATTTTCCGAATTTTCGAGTCCGCAAGCCAGTGTTGATAGACCAGCGATTGTCAGAATTGTTAAATAGATTAATTTCCTCATCAACGTTATATACGTATAGATTTCTAAAAAGTTTTGATGAATTTTTTTAAATTAAATGCTTGAACATTTTGATCGTTTGGCTCAGGGGTGTCTTTCACCACCTCGGAAATCAGTTTTTGGTATTCAAGGTCTCTTTTTTCACGATCACACTGATCAAGAACTTCTTTGTACCAAAATGCTTTTGCATCATTGTCTAAAGCTTCTGATACATAATAATCTCGTGACAATTCCTCTTCTTGTTCATATTCTTGCACAGCTTGTTCGTATTCTTCTTCTGTATCAAATTCAAAACGATCAGGATATGGTTCATCGTAATAATGATCATCATCCATTTCTGAATAAAATTTATCCATTTCTTCATATGCCTGATCTTGTATTTTTTTAAAATATGATTTTTTTTCAAAAGCTTTTTTAGTAATTGTTTCATTTTTACTTGCAAGCTCTTTAAGCATTTGCATGTCATGTTTGTTAGCATAAGTGACTAACGTATTTGCGATATCATCCTGGTATCTACGAAATTTGTTGTATCGGTTGTAACCAGTGACAGTCATCTGATCACACACCGTATAAAATAACTCTAAGAAAGAACTGTTTTCATGATCAGTGTCTACCAATCCATATTGATTTCTTCCTTCTTCTTTTGGGTTCAAGATTTGCATTAATTCAGCATCATAATTTTCTGGTTCTGTATATCTCAATTCATAAGCTTGATCTTGTATGGTTTCTTGATTTGATGTTTTTGTATCGGTTTTTGAAAAATATTCCCTTAACATTCCTTTATATTCATCTTTGGGCACTTTGTCTCCAAAACCCTGAATTTGATAAACAGTGCTTAAATCGGGTGAAAGTTCAATTGTTACATGAGGTTTATTAGCTTGATCTCGTAAAGAAAAGAATCTAGCTGTTTTGTTATGTAATTTTGGTACATATGTGGGGCCGCCTATGCAATGATGCATCAAATTACCTTCGACAACCATATCATTTTCATTATCCAATTCTACTAATTTAAAACCATTTTCAAATATATGAATAATGTTTTCTGGTTTCAGTTTTGTGTAAACTTTTCCTTCACCTTTTTGTGCCATGGCATCATGCCATTCTTTAGATAATTCCACAATTTGTTCCAAGGAAAAACTGTAAATATCAAATCTAGGGTTGTCTTGAATAGTTGCTTGGTAAAAATCATTTAAGTCATCCAAATCAATCGGATAATTCAACGTAATAACATGCCTAACCCACATCCAATCTTCATCAAGGCGATGTTTTTTTAAAAGATTTATTATTAACCATTTAGAAAAATTTTCATTGAATTGTCTTTTTGTAAAAAGATTTTTTAAAAAAACAACAGCAGTTTCTCGTTTTTTTTCGTAATCAGATATTTCTTTTTGAGGATGTGCAACAAGCAATTCTTGAAGTGAAATTTTAGGATTTTTATTAATGGTGACCATCAATGGCTTTGTGTCTTTGTCTGGTAAAGTGTTTAGATAAGAAATAACATCTTCTGCCACTTCTTTACTTCTCAAGTATTCATCTCTACTTTGTTTTGAATATTTGTACCACACATCTTAAAATTCAATCACACAAAACAGATATCCTTTCAAATTTACTATTATCATTATGAACAATTATCGATTGATTGTTTTTGATAGTGTCTTTTCACACAAAACTGACACAAAAAATATGTATAAAAAAACTGTTGTGAAAAAAGCATTTACCCTTATCGAACTACTCGTGGTAATTGCCATTATCGCCATTCTCGCTGCTATTCTTTTCCCAGTTTTTGCTCAAGCAAAGGCTGCTGCTAAGAAGGCTGCTGGAATAAGTAACCAGAAACAGATTTCTCTTGGAATCACTATGTATGGTGCTGATAATGACGATTATTACCCTCGCAATGACGATTGTATTGCAAATTCTAGTCTCAATGGCAATTTGAATACGATCCCTTCTGGAACAGCTGTTAACTGTGGAGTATCAGCTGGTTTTGCTCACAGAGTTAATCACTTTTCGTGGCAAAAATGGACTCAGCCTTATGTAAAGAATGTGCAATTGTACTTTAATACATCACGAGGCAATGTCAATGCCCCCACTCCAAGTTGCCCATCAGGTAGTTGGTCTCAGTGCGGTCAGGTGACAGGAAGTTATCTTCTAAACACTTCACTTACAGGTCAGCTTAACACTTGGAATCGAGCGCCAGGTTCTGCCACTATGTTCAGAAATAGTTGGCTTGGAGGATCTATGACAGCTCTACCTAACACTGCTGCTGCTGGAATTCTTATGGAATCTGGCAATTTGCAGATTGGTGTGGTTCCAATTGCTTATGGAACAGATGCATCATCTAATTCAGTTACTGTATTCCCTCCTGCTGTGAGAGAATATTGGGCTTGGGAGCTAGGTTTGCAAAATGGAAATTATTCAGGACTTGTGAATGCCCCTGCTGATGAAAATCGAGCGGCTTTTCAGGGAATGATTATTGGTCATGCTGATGGCTCTGCTAAATTCTATCAATTAGGCAAGTTTTTGGCTAATACACCCACTGCTCTTGAGTATGGTGTGAGCGTGAACCCAGCTTTCGGAATGAATCTGAATAATGGGGCTTTGCGTGGTTTCACTGGAGGAACTGTTGGTCTTGGTGCAAATCCAAATCTGATGGTTCAATATCCTCTTTGGGGATTAGGACAATAAAAAAAGGGGGCATAGCCCCCCTTTTCATCCCACACTAATTTGCCATCTGCCGTCGCTGTGTCTGAAATAGCTAAATACCACTTGTGGATACACTTCTTTAACCCAAGTTTCTATGATACTTTGAACTAAATCTCCATAGCCTTCGATGAAAAAAAACTGCTCAGGAGTGTCATTCAACCATGTCTCAAAATTTAATTTGAAAAGATGTAAAAATTGTTCTTTTTTCACCACTTCTTCAAATCTTTCGATAGTTTCTTTTTTAATTGCCAAAGCTTCTTCTGTAGTCATAATATACCCAATAATATATTACACAAAACAGATAGAGATGCCTTCAGTCTTTGAAATCCATTTTAGTTTGAAACAAATCACGCAATTCTCTTTTAAGTTCACTTAGCTTATCTTGAGCATTTTTGAGATCTTTTCTCTTTCTTTCCACTTCTTGCTCGCAGACAGAAATTTTTTCTCTAATTTTTTTTTCTTTTTCGGAAGTAGCTTTTCTGAAAATCATACTATAGAATTAGTTTTGTGTGGGAGATTTCCCTCCCACACAAAACAGATATTAAATGCTTACCCATTCACGAATGACATTGAACAGATTAGCATCAAATCCCACCGTTTGCAAGCACTTTGGATTTCCAGGATCAGCAACAGTGTAAACATTTGAAGCTGTGGAAGCAATCACCAACTTAGCACTAGGATATTTTTTAGAATATCTATCCCACACGGCAGATAAATGTCTACTGCCATACCAAGTTTCATTATCTGTGTAAACGATAATGAGATCATATTCTTTTTTATTTTCATCAGCCCATGAAACAGGTAATGAAAGATCTGTCCCTCCACCTTTACCAAAAGCTGTTTGAGCTTCTTTCATGCTCATGTTTTCGGATAACACAACATTGTCCATATCAATTTTATCACTGAAAGCAATATTGTGAACATAAGGTTCTACACAAGAGTTTACGTAAGCCATTGCCGCAGAAGCTTCAGAACATGTCATGTTAGTTGTTGCATGAGCGCCCATGGAGCCACTTGTATCAACAGCTTGTAAGATTCTCAATTTGGTAGGTGATACATTTGCCAAAGACAATCTGAAAGCTTTTTCAAGAGCATTCACCACTTTTGTAACCGGAGTCCAAGTTGATGACATGCCACCCCCAACAGAATATTGCCTTAGTGCTGTTAGAATGAACATAGGATGCAATCTAGCCTTCTTGATTGCTTTCTCATTGCTAATTACTGAGACAACATGTTCAAGAGAATCTGATTGATCTACATTTGTCCAGCCCAGCACTCTTGTCATATTTCCAAGATTTCTAATCATAGCCATTGGTGGCATTTGCATAACCAAAGCCTCAAAGACATTTTTGTTGGCAAGAAATTCAGTGGGAACCATTTCTCTAACAGAAGTGGATGAATTGATTATTTCCACCATTTGTGCTTCATCAGCGGTTTTGAGCTTTTCAAATGTTTGAATTACCTCAGGATATTCAAGACCTTCTTTAAAGCCCTTAATAACATAAGAAAAAATGTTGTTTCTTTCCTCATTCTTAGGGTGCGCCTTTCTGAAAACATCTTTATGTGTCCAACCATTTCTGTTTCGATACTTAACCACTTGCATAGACAAGTCATCAAGAGATTTTGAAGTGTACCAATTTGATAAAGCAGTTTTGATAGAACGACCAAAACCACCACCGAGAGATGAATATTCATCAATGAATTGGAACAAATGAGTGCCAGTTCTGCAAACATCATTTAATACTCTAAGAGATTCAGATCTCGCCTGTGGAGAACCCTTTGCACATGCATAAGCTAAAGCAAATACAGCAAAGTCATTCTTAGTAGCTCTACCTGAAAGAGAAACCTCTTTCACTCTGGATGCATATTTAGAAGGATTTTCATCGAAGCAAAGCTTGAGTGCAGCTGCGTTTTCAACAGTAAGGGCTCTTTCCTGAATATAATATGTGCCACCATATGTACCTAAGATGAGGAATCGATCAAGTTGATCCCAGTTTTCTGTTTTGTAAACATATCCACCAGCCGAATTTTTGATCATTACATCACTAAGTGGTTCCGTGGGAGGAACAGAAAGAGGAGAAAGGTGAGAAGAAATAGATTTTGTTTTAGTTGTTGTTTTCATAGTTTCACTTATTCGCGATTCGCTTGTCAACATAAAACAAAAAAGTCTTGCGAACTAGTTGTTGTTTTGGGGACTGTAATTTGAAAGATAACCCAAAAACTTCGGCTCGCAAGAAAATTATTAAATGACGAACAAGTGGTTGAGATCGGAGTATTTTTACTTTAGACTTGATAACCAATCTCATTCGGCTCGCTTACTTATATATACATGTAAAATCGTAAAAAAGTTTTATTTTTTTAAAAAAAAGTATTTTTTTTTATTTCATTCAGTTTTGTGTGGGCACTTGATAGTACTACGCTCAAATCAATTGAGTGCAATTCATTTAGGTGAGCATTTTTTGAAACTTTTTTGATTTTTTTTGTGTATATATTTAAGTATGGCAAAAGAATATATTTTAGGAATCGACTTAGGCACGACTAATTCGTGTGTTGCTATCATGGAGGCTGGAGAAGCCAAAGTGATTTCGTCATCAGAGGGCAATAGAACTATTCCTTCGGTTGTATCTTGGAAGAAAGATGGTGAACGAATGGTGGGTATTTCTGCAAAGCGTTCAGCCGTGACCAATCACCAAAATACAATTTCGTCAGTAAAAAGATTCATGGGTCATAAATATGAAGAAGTGGCAGGTGAAGTAAGTAAGGTAACATACAAAGTAAAGAAAAACAATAAAGGTTTGGCTGTGATTGAAATTCCAGCTGTAAATAAGGAATTTACACCTGAGGAAATTTCTGCGGCTGTCCTGCAAAAAATCAAAGTGGATGCAGAAGCTTATATTGGATCCACTGTAACCAAGGCAGTAATCACTGTTCCTGCATATTTTGACGATAGTCAAAGGCAAGCTACTAAGAACGCTGGAGAGATTGCAGGTTTAGAGGTGGTTAGAATCATCAATGAACCTACTGCCGCTGCTTTAGCCTATGGTGTGAGCAAAGACAAGGAGGGATATATTTTGGTATTTGACCTTGGCGGTGGTACTTTTGATGTTTCAATTCTTGATATTGGCGATGGGACTTTTGAAGTATTAAGCACTTCTGGCGATAGTCATTTAGGTGGTGACGATTTTGACAACAAAGTGGCAGAATGGATTGTTTCTGAAACCAAGAAATCTACTGGTGTAGATATTAGTAAAGATACAGCCGCGATGCAAAGAGTAAAAGAAGCTGCAGAAAAAGCTAAAATCGAACTCTCAACACAATCAGCCACTTCTATCAATCTTCCCTATATCACAGCTGTGGACAATAATCCTGTGCATGTGGACATGGAGCTTACAAGAGCTAACTTTGAAACGATGGTCAAAGATTTGCTTGAAAGGATCAAAAAGCCAGTGCTTGATGCTCTCAAGGAAGGAGTGGATAAGTCAAAAATTAATGAGGTTATTCTTGTCGGAGGAAGTTCAAGAATTCCTTGTGTACAAAATTTGATAAAAGAGCTTACCGGACTTGAACCCTCTAAAGGTGTAAATCCTGATGAGGCAGTAGCATTGGGTGCTGCGGTACAAGGTGGAATTTTGGCAGGAGATGTCAAAGATATTATCCTTCTAGATGTTACACCTTTGAGTTTGGGAGTTGAAGTGAACGGAGGAATGGTAGATGTACTTATTCCTAAGAATACAACAATTCCTACACAGAAGAAATCTACTTACACCACAGCTGTCAACAATCAAACAGAAGTGACTATTCACATTCTTCAGGGAGAAAGACCTATGGCAAAAGACAACAAGAGCTTAGGCATGTTTAATTTGTCTGGAATTGCTCCAGCTCCGGCAAGAGTGCCGCAAATTGAAGTGGATTTTTCACTTGATGCAAATGGAATTCTCAGTGTAAATGCTAAAGATCTTGGCACAGGCAAAGAACAATCTATCACGATCACTCAATCATCCAATCTTGATCAAAGTGAAATTGACAGAATGATTAAGGAAGCTGAAGAATATGCAGAAGCAGATAAAGAAGCGAAGGATTTGGTTATTCTTAAGAACGAAACCGAAGTTTTGTGTGGAAGCATTGAATCAACTTTAGAAATGTCTAAAGAAAAAGTAGATCAATCACTGATTGATGATGTTCAAGCCAGCTTAGAGAAGACTAGAGAGTCTCTCAAGTCTAACGACAAGAGTGAAATTGAAAAAACGAAAGAAGAATTATTGCAAACTTCGCATAAACTTTCAGAAGAACTGTATAAGAATGTTCCACAAGAGCAAGAAGGCAATTCTGACGTAGTGGATGCAGAAGTGGTAGACGCTTAAAATACTTCACACAAAACTAAAACCAGGTCTTTATGGCCTGGTTTTTTTTTGTAGGTTTTTGCATTTGTTTAGAGAAAAAACATTATATGGACAGATTTAATTTATATAATCCTACAGGCGATATCTCTATGGCATCAATTGTTTATGATGGGGCCAATCACCAAAGGGTTAATCCTGTTAATACTTTTACTGTTTTTAGAGATGCTTTTGAAGTTTTCACTCCTGGTGCTGACAAATGGAATGTAACACAAGCGCCTGGTGATTTACTGATTGTTGATGGGAACACTGCATCAGCATCTTGGTTAGATTTTTCTTTAGATCCTCTTTCTGCAGGCACTGAAACTTTCATCACAGCTAATACTTCATTTGAGATGCCATTAGAAGGATCTTTTGGCGCGTCATTGTCACAAAGAACTTTGGGACAAGAATTTGCTATTGAAGTGGTTGAATTAACAAACACACTTGCACCCGAACTTCCTTTACAAATTGGTTTAATCACACAAAACGGAGCTACTCTTACAGTCACCACTGTCAATCCACACGGTTTAGTTCCAGGAAAATGTATTGGTATAAATAGTGTGACAGATAGCCGTTTGAATTATCCAGCTTTAGTGGTTGCAACCATCCCTTCATCCACACAATTTACAGTTACAGCGGGGCCTGGTGGTGCAATTCCATCAATAACTAGCATTTCAACAAGTGGGTTTGTGTTTAGAAGAAAAAGAATGGGTCTTGCTCCAAATGGCACAAGTATGATTTTTGAAAACGCCACTGCAACAAACGCATCATTTTATTTAAGAAGTGAAGCAGGTGACTCTTTACCTTCTGGCACCATAGCCGGTAACCAATCTGTCACTATCAACTCTTCAGCGTCTGTAGCGGCGGTTTCTTCTCCTAATACATATGCTTTTCAGCCTACCACTGAATATAAGTTGACATTTGAACCATTCAAAATTCAATGGTCAGATTTAGCAATTGATGCACTTACACAATCTACTAACCGTGTAACACGTAATCAAGTTATTCCAGACACGAGTGTTTCTTATGGCTTGAGAATTAGAGGAACAAATAACGCTTCTCTTTCTATCCCTGTTGGATATATTGGTTTAACCACGAAAAATGGTAGCACTACAGCTACTGTTACTACTTTAGCTCCACACGGACTAACAACAAGCGATGTAGTTGCGGCATATGGAACAAGAGACCAAACTAATTTTCCTAACCTAACCGCTGCTACAGGAGTTTCATCCGTTTTGAGCCCTACACAGTTTCAACTTGTGTGGGGAACGGCCACCACTACCTTTACACAATCCGGTGTAATTGTAAGGGTAAATGGAGGTAACCTTCCTTCCGCTTTAGGCTACATTGGTCAGGTAATACAATCATTGTCGAGAACTAGCAACGTGTTGACAGTTGTTGGTAGTGGTACTTGGGCTGGTTTAGTGATAGGAGATTATGTTAATATTGTCAACGTTTTAGATACTAACGGTGTCTCTCTGAGTGTTGATGGTACTTATCGAGTAGCAAACTTTGTTACTTCAACATTAACATTGGAACCAATTGGTAATGCCCCAACAGGAAACAACATTATATCAACAAACTGCGGAGGTGCTGTTATAAAACGTACCTCTTTAAGGCTATCATTTGTTAGAATTTTTGACTACGACAGACAAAGAGTAGAAATGCTTCCGCGACCTGCCACAGATATTGCAAATTCTGTGCCTATGGTAATACAAGGTGGTACACTTCCTACAGTTACTACAGTTTCGACAGTTACTACTGTTACTACGGTTTCCACGGTAACTACAGTGGGTTCTGTTACTGCTGCTAACCTTAACTTTCCAGGTATTATTGCTGACGTAGCTTCGACAGGTATTAACTCAAGCGTTGGCGTGGCAACATTCACTCCTACTTTTGGTGCAAGTTATGAAGTAAACGTGGGTGTTACTACAATTACAGGTGGTGGTGCAGTATATGATTTCAGCATCGAAGAATCTGATGATTCAGCAACCAACTGGTTCAGGGTATATGATTTTCCTAGAATCAGCACCACTGGCTCTTATAGAAGTCCTAAATTACCACTTGTTGGTAATAGGGTAAGGTATATTCAAAACGTTATTGGTGTAGGTACATTTACGCGATCGATCAATAGGTTGCAGTCAAGTGATACAGCTGATATGATTAGGCAGTCAATTACTAGAAACATTAACCTGCAAGGTGTGGGCGCAACTACACCTAGTTTGTTAACAACAAACTGTAACAATGCTCAATTACAAATAAACATAGGAGCGGCGGCAGGCGCTCCTACCATAGTATTAGATGGAAGTGACGATTTTGGCAACTCGTGGTATCAAATTGGAGCAGCTCTTACTGCTGTTGCAAGTAGCACAGTTTCAACATTCTATCCAGTAGTTCAAGCAGGTTTGCTAAGAGCAAGAGTTGCGCTAGCTGGAAACGGTGTAACCACTGGATATGTATTGGTTAAGGGCTTTTAAGCTCTTAACCAATTAAAACTTTATTACATAATTGTAATAAAATCTATCAAACAGATTTGTATTGATATTGTATTGAATACCAAAATTTCCAATTCTACTTGAATTAGTAAGACCAACAAAATTTTGTTTTTGATCTTTAATCGCTGAAAACACAAAACTGTTTGAGTCCTTAAATGTTATTGCATAAATATCGTTAATAACATCAGATGCAAAATTAAATCTAGGATTTACTAAGCTAAACGAAAAAGAATCTTTGAATTGAGATCTGTTATTTCCAATCATAGCAAATGAATTTTCGTAGACATTAAATGCATTTTGTCTAAAGTAAAAATCATATACATCAAACTGATTGTTGTACTTAAAAGAAATATTTGTTTTGTTTACGTTAGCTTGATAGCTCACTTGCTCTACACCATTTTGTGAAGATGCTTTTACAGAAACGTTTTTAATTGGCATCACCACGCCATATGCATTCCCATCTCTTACGCCAATGTTCCCAAGCTTAACGTCATAGTTTGTGTGACCAGAATTATCAGAAATTCTGTATTCAAGATTATTCACTTTTGACTGAACATATGCTTGTTCGTTTCCATAAGCAATCACGGTGTTTTTTGTTTCCAATTGACTAATATTGGTTTCTCCATCATTAGCCATTTTAAATTTGAAATCTTTACTGGTAACATCAAGAAAATTCTTTGTATATTTATCATTGAATTCAGTGTAATTTAATGAGTAATTTTTATTTGTAATTTTTAAAGAGTTTTCAAAACGTGTGGGATGAACAATTCTTCTGAAGTTGAGACCTTTAGCATTGTATTGTAAATCTTGATAATTATCCATGGACTTGAAAGATAAATTGGCAAATTGTACAGACGCAGAAGTGGTAGATGCATATGGTCTATTCCATGCATCCATAATAACCAAAGGCTTTTCTGATTCAATAAATTCCAGTTTTGTGTCTTTCGCTTGTAAGTTATAAGAATTAATATTGAAATTTCTACCTATAGTTTTGCTCATAGACATAGACAATTGTTTTTGTTGATAGGAAATAGTATTTTTGTTATCTACTAGCACTTTAGAGGCAAAAACATTTTGCATTTCATTGCGGTTAAAATCTTCTGAAGTAAAAGTGAACCCTCTGAATTTTAAGCCTACCACATTTTTAGGCGCACTACTTGAATAAGACATACTCAGATCGTTCATTTTCATGTTGAAGTTATGAACCTGACTATTATTAACAAATGAGCCAGCATATTTTAAATTTCCCATATCGTAATTTAAACTTGTACCAGCCCAATTTACTTTTTGATTTTTATCCACCGTGAATGATGATTTACCAACAGGCAAAGTTAAATCAGCTGATTGTGCATTTAACTTCGTTGCAAGTAAAACAAGAGGAGTAACATAAAAAAGTTTCAACATTATAGTTTTCTGAAAATCAAATGATTTTCATTCTATTATACGTGGTGAACATCGATAACATTAGAAAATAATGTCATCGATGTTGTAAATATTTTCACATTCTTTTGGTATCCAATGTGTGTACCTACCTTTTAGCATCCAATACCAATTTTGAGGTTTTTGTGGTTTGACAATAGTGCCAGAGCAATCATATCCATCAGTAAAATGAATTACAACAGGATAGGCCTTTATTTTGCCTTCATTCAACTCTGATTGAATATGCCTTTCGATGCACCCAAAGTCGTCAGAGCCATAAATATTGAAAACATTAAAATTACCATTTTTGTCCTTGAATAATTCAGTGACTTTGGTGGTTCTTGAAAAATATCTTACTTTATACTTTTTAGGATCTATGGATGACCCTAAATCGAAGAATACTTTGGCTAAGTTATGACATGACCCACTACAATCTAAATAAAGATGAATGTCTGGAACACTATGCTTCATTTTAACTTCCTCAAAATCATTAGGCAGCATAAAGTTTTTATCTAAGAATTGCATTCTTCTGTTTTTGAAAACAAATTGCTGTTCCAACTTGATGATTTCTTTTTTCTGAATTAACTTTAACACTTTGTCCCAGAATTTACTAGCTTTTTTTCTTGTAGCGAAAACATCATTTGAGCTTCCAGTTTCAGGAGGTTCGCCAGGTCTACCTTTGCCAAAATTTTCTTTATCTGGTGCTTGTTTGAACTTACCAGTAAGTTCCTCTAAATCATCTTGATCTAAATTGTCGAGCATGTTTTCTACCAAGTCATCAAAATCTTCATCAGCCATAGAAGACATACTTGAGTGGTCATCCAGCATTGCAAAAGAATTTGTTTCAATTTTATTATCATTTTCTGCTAACAAATCATAATAAAACTCAAAACTTTTTTCATCTGACACCTCTTGATCTTTGAAAACTGTATGAACCCAACAAGCTTTTTCAGGCTCCGAAAGTAATGCATAATCAAAACCAAAATTGTTTATTAAAGAGTGATTGACAGCCACATCTAATGCGATATTTGCTATTTCAGGTATACAATTTTTAGCACGATAAGCATGCTTTAATATTACGTGAAGACATTCGTGGGCAACGACAAATGCTCTGTTATATGAATCCAATGAATTCCAAAATTCAGGGTTGAAATCAAAGCAAAGCTCTTTGCCTTCTTTATCAAAAAAGACAGAGGCAGTGGGGATGTTTTCATTGAATCTTGGTTTTCCTAACTTCCAGAGAGTTAGGAAAACGTTGTTATAAATAGATAGTTCTTGAACTATCTCGTAGAATTCTTCAGACTTTATTTGTGCCATTCCGCTCCGGAGTAATAAACCAAAAGAGTTACATTTTTGATATCTTCGTAAACTTTTTGTGTATCACTAATATGATGTTTGTCTCTACATAATACGATATACTTTGCAATGCAACCAATTAACCATTGAGCTATACTGCTTTCCATAACTGCAGTAAATTGAGTAGGTTTTGTGTTTTGGAACAAATGGTTGAATACATGCATCAATTCAACAAGTGACTCAGAATTAACTATGTTGCTGTTTTTGTTTTTAACAACATCGTAAATTTGCTCCAAATGTTTTATTTTAGTTTTGTGTGATGGTGAGACAATGTACTCTTTACGCATCGAATTAAACAAATCTTTTAGTTGTGTACAATCAGCAGTTTCATCCAAGCGAATAACCTTAGCTTTTTCCTCGATGTATGGAAAATCAAATTTCTTTGAGAACAAATGATCAAAATAATTTTGCGCTCTTACCATTGTAGTGCATTCCCATTTTTTCTGAATATCTAAAGTAAAATCATTCGCCGCAATAATTTGCGAAGCATAAAAGCTTACTGTAGGGTTTGTGGATAAGTTGATGGTATTAAGCAAATCTTGATATTTTTCGTAATTTTTTGCCAAAAAGACACGAACATTTTCATACTTTGTAAACATTTGTACTTGTTTTTCATCTGTAAGAAATTCATAAAAAGCGCCCAGATGTTTGTCTACAAGCAAGGACTCTATTTGACTCAAATTCTTTTCGTTACGCACCCATGTTTTAATTTTATCCTTGTCCCCTTCATCAACAAGGCTCATAAAATTGTCATATGGTAATCCTGATTTTAGATTAGAAATCAATGATTTTACATTTGCATTATCTGGAAGACATTGGCGAATATCGCCTCCATTTTTGTAGAAACTTAAAACATAATCTAATCTTCTTGGAGAAATAAACTTCTTAAGCTCTGGAGAAAGCGTGTCCCACCAGTTGATCGCCACTGACCCTAATGAACCATATTTTTTCTTAAAATATGTGGCTTGGGGTTTAGATGGCAACTTGACAATTACGTGAAATCTATCCAGTTGAGCATAATCGAGTTTTTCTACTGCATAATCAACATCATCATCTTCATCGTTTTCATTGATTGCAGCCCAGATAATATCAAGGTTTTCAAATTTACGACCATTGATACTCTTAAATTGAATGAGTTCCATAACCGCATTTTGTACTTTGGTTGGAGCGCGATTATACTCATCAAAAAACAAAGCTTCAACATTGTCGTCTCTAAAATCTTTAGGTTTCACAAGATCTAAAAAAGCTCCATTTTCATCAAATTGTTCCTTCGGAACACCTATGAAATCTACCCAAGGATCCATCGTTGATGCTGAAAAATACCTATTTTTTAAATTGGCTTTAGCAAAAGCCTGTTTAACAATAGTAGTTTTACCAATTCCATGTCCTCCAACGAACAATACGTTGTACTTGTTTTTAATCCAAAATTCTAAGTCTGATTCCGTAGGAATCATAGTATACCAATTTAAATTCATGTTTATTTCTCTAAGCTGTTACAGCTTAAAGATAAATACGAAAACGACAGTAATAAAGTTACGAATTGAGACCAACAATATTATGAATTTCAGCTAAGGCCTTTTGTTTGGCTGTTTTTTGATCTACTACAAACTCTTTTGGTAATTCATCATACCAAGACACAATCTCTTTATTGGCTAAATACTCAGTACTCTTGAGGTAATTCAATAACTCTGTTGAAGATGGTGGCTTATTACCGCTTTCGAGTAATTGATTGGCAGCAAACATTGCAATACTTTCCACTGCACCAAGAGCAAGCCCGATGAATAAATTCTTTGAAATTACAACCAAAGGAATATTTGATAATAATAACAACGTACCAACTATGTTTACTGCACTTAAAATGTTTTCTTTTGATTTAGGTAATTTTTCTAACCAAAAAGTGGGGAGCAAATCTGGTTTTTTGATTAAGGAATTCAAGTCAGCTCCTTCGAATTCTTCAATGCTTATTTCGCCAGTTACATTAGTGTAGCATACATACACACTTCCAAATTGTGGTAGAGTTTTTATAGATTTCCATCTTGGAAGACTTTCTGAGATTATGTCACACGGAATAATGTTATGCAATATTGGCTCGAAAACTATTGAAAAGTAGGCATTATTTGCGTTTTGTTGTATGTAGCTCAAAAATTTAAGTTTTGGGTAGGCCAAATTTATTTTTCGAACAAGTGCTTCATGTATCATAAAAGGTACATTGCTATATTTTTCACTGCTAGAAGAGCAGTACCAAAGAACGTGTGAACTATCCACTTGAATTGCAAATTTTTTATCATCAGTAAGGATAAATCTTTGAAAGCAATTGTTGAATTCAACAAATAATGAATTAACAAGTTTGTCAATCGTTAATGTCAATTGCTTAGCTTCTTCTTTCTTTTCTGCTTCAACTCTTCTTTTTTGCAATTCCTGGGCTTCTTGCTCCTCTAGTGCAAGTTTCTCTTTGTGCTTTCGCCTAAGCTCAAGAAGTTCTTCGTTTGAAAAATTTTTGTTCAACATATGCTCACCTATTTATACGTTTGAAATTGAAAAATTGCATTATCAAATCACCCAAATCTGAGATTTAAATCTAATCATTTCCTCTTGTTCTTCTGCATCTTTTTTTGCCTTTGCTTCTAATTTAACCCTTATTTCCTCTTGTTCTTTTCGTTTCAAAAAATTTGAATGTAATTCTCTTAGGTTTTTGATTCCCTTAGCTTTTTTATAAAGCTTAGACGTAAAGAATGAATCTGGCAAAGATGTGAGATTGTTGTCCTCAAGATACAAACTGCCACCAATCTTCAGATTACCAAATGACTCTGAAAGATATATGAGTTTGTTGTAATCAAGATGCAAACTACGACCAATCTCTAGATTACCGAATGACTCTGGTACAGATGTAAGTTTGTTCCAGAAAAGATACAAACTGCCACCAATCTTCAGATTACCAAATGACTCTGGAAGATATGTGAGTTTGTTACATTCAAGCCGCAAATCACCCTTCACTTCCACACAATCTGAGTGGATTATGTATTTTACTCTGTATTCATCTAAAAAATCTGTTAGTTCTTTAAAGTTGTTTACCATCAAATCACCCAAATCTGAGATTTAAATCTAATCATTTCCTCTTGTTCTTCTGCATGTCTTTTAAGTCTTTTTTTCTCTTCCTCGGCTTCTTTTTTTATTTTTGCGTATTTTTCTTCTGCTTCTTTTATTTTTCTTTGCCGTTCAACAACAGACGAGTCTTCTTCATGGTGATGCATGATAATCATAAAGACGAAAACAAACACCATGGAGCCAAGAAAAAAAATTTCATCACTAGTCATTCAATCACCCATATCTGAGATTTAGCTCTTATCCTTTCTGTTTGTTCATCTGCCTGTCTTTTAACTTTTTCATCTGCCTGTCTTTTAACTTTTTCATCTGCCTCTTTCTTAGCTTTTTCTTTTGTCTCTGCTTCTTTAATACGTTGATTTTCGTAATATGTGTTTAGGTACTTGCATAAAATACTCGTAGCAAACACCAACAAACAGTTGCCAAAAACAAATAATGTAAGAAATAAACTACCCTCATCTAGTCCAATGGTTTCATTCATTCGCTCACCCAAATCTGAGACTCAGCTCTTATCCTTTCTGCTTCAGCTTTTTCTGCCTTTATTCTAAGACTTTGTTGCTCTTCTCGAAGTTGAGCATTCTGGCAAGCTTTCTGTTGAGCTTCCTCTGCTTCTATTTTAATTCTTTTTTCCTCTTCTTCGGCTTCTATTTTAAGTCTTATTCTCTCTTCCTCTTCTTCTATTTTAATTCTTTTTTTCTTTTGCTCTTCTTCTTTAAATTTTTCGAAATATTTATCATTTTGTGGATGAGTAAACACCACCAAAGGCACAACAAGCATAATCACCAAAAACAATGCTGCGAGCCATTGGATGATTAAATCCCCAGAGTTGTTATTCATCCAATCACCCAAATCTGAGATTTAAATCTAATCATTTCTTCTTGCTCTTTTCGTTTCAAAAAATTCGAATATAATTCATCTAGGTTTTTATTATAATTTTTTTTATAAAGCCCCGATGTAAAAAATGAATCTGGTAAAAAGCGATGAAGTTCATGCCAATCAAAACATAAACTACCACCAATCTTCAGATTGCCGAATGACTCTGGAAGGGATGTGAGATTGTTGTCCTCAAGCCACAAATTATTTTTAATTTTCAGATTGCCAAATGACTCTGGCAAAGTTGTGAGCTTGTTTTCATCAAGACGCAAATCACCACCAATCTTCAGATTACCAAATGACTCTGGAAGTGATGTAAGATTGTTGTTATTAAGACCCAAACTGCCACCAATCTTCAGATTACCAAATGACTCTGGAAGAGATGTAAGTTTGTTTACATAAAGATACAAATCACCACCAATCTTAAGATTGCCAAATGACTCTGGCAAAGATGTGAGCTGTTTATACTGAAGCTTCAAATCACCCTTCACTTCCACAGAATCTGAATGGATTGTGTACCATACGCCATACTTATCTAAAAAATCTGTTAGTTCTTTAAAGTTATTATTCATTCGCTCACCCAAATCTGAGATTTAGCTCTTATCCCTTCTATTTCTTCTATTTTAAGTTTTTCCTCAATCATTTTTTGTCTAGCTTTTTCTTCTTCATCTATTTCGTCATTTCTTTCCCGTAAAAAGTTTAACCAGCCAGATTCATTTGATATTATAAAGCATACACCCCATATTATGATACATATAACCCCATTTTTATGATCAAAAAATGAAAAGATAAACGCACATATTAGAAAGATTATACTCGTGATAGTAAAAAAAATCCGAATACCATTTTCTAAATTTTCAATCACACTATCTTTAATCTTTCTTCTCATACATTCACCCAAATCTGAGATTTAATTTTTTCTTTGTCTGCTTCAGCTTGAAGTTGAGCTTGAAGTTTGAGTTCTTCATATTTGTCTATCTTTTTATTGTGGGCAAGAAAAATGTTTTCAACAAAACCAGTAAAAACGTATAAAATACAAAGCCCAAAAATAATAGGAGTTGCAATTATGCCAAACCACAATAAAATAGCCCAAACTATTACGAAAACAATAAGTAAAACTAAGCCAATCCACCGAAAATTTTCAATCTCACTCTCTGTGTACTTTCTTCTCATCCAATCACCCAAATCTGAGATTTAAATCTAATTCTTTCTGCTTCAGCTTTTTCTGCATGTTTTTTAAGTCTTTTTTCCTCTTCCTCGGTTTCTATTTTAAGTTTTTCCTCAATCATTTTTTGTTTAGCTTTTTCTTCTTCATCTATTTTGTCATTTCTTTTACGCAAACAGTCTAAGCCCTGATTACTAAACTTTAAAATAACAGATGTAGGCAGTGCAAGGTATATTAAGATACAAAATACATTCGTGGGATTTATAGGTACATGGAAAAGGTCAAAAACTTGACCGATTAGAGGGATAGATAAAATATACGGCACACAAAGAACTTTACAAACGGTTTCTAAAGTTGTTATTGTCTGTTCAGTTAATTTTCTTCTCATTCACTCACCCAAATCTGAAGTTCAGCCCTGTTTCTTTCTTCGGCTTCTAGAAGCAGAGCCTGTTGTCTAGCTTTTTCTTCTTCATCTATTTTTTCATTTCTTTCACGCAAAAATTTTAAGAAGCCTTTTGCATCATTAACTGCAAAACATATAAACGATATCAAGAACCATATTAATACAATTATTCCTACGTTACTTGTAAAAAACATATCTCTTGGAGACACAAAAAAAGGGATAAAACATATTGATAAGAAGCTAATCAGCGTAGATAGCGCTAAAAAACAATGGCAAACGCATTCTAAATTTTCAATCACACTATCTTTAATCTTTCTTCTCATACATTCACCCAAATTAAAAATTAAACCAGCACTCTTCCAATAGGTACACAAAACTTCAGCGTGGGAATTTTTAAATCTCTATATGCCTGAACGTTGTCTTCGCTATCGTCAACAGCTACAATAATATCATAATTTTTTAAAATTCGATCAGCCACTTTTTTCTTATAGTTGGCGTGATCTTTTTGATCATAAAAATGATAGTTGTCAAAATCTTCAGGTTGCATGATGAGAATGCAATCTTCGCGCCAAATACCTTCTTCCTTAAGCCAACGCAAAGTAGGTTTGTATCCTCCATCTCCCCTAGCTGTGATAAAAAAGACAGCATCTGGTTTATAAAACGAGCAGAGCATTTCTAAAAGATCAATACCTAAATCAATTACTTCATCTTCATCACAATTCTGATTATAAAGTTTGACTGACTTAATCCATTCTACTTCATTTTGCTCATCAAACGCTTTAAGATTTAACTTCTTAAAGCGTTTGGAGCTATCTACCAACACACCATCCAGATCAAAAATTATTGCCTTCTTCATTTGTTTAAAACTTTATCAATCAATCCATACTCAAGAGCTTGTTCAGCAGACATGTAATAATCTCTGTCGCAATCTTTCCTTACTTGTTTAACAGATTTTCCAGTATGATTAGAAAGTATCTCCATAAGTTTATCCATGAGAAAATTAGTTTCTTTCGCTTGCACATTGATATCTGCGGCAGTGCCTCTAAAACCTCCAGATACTTGGTGTATCATAGCTCTTGAGTTAGGTAACATATATCTTTTACCTTCAGCACCTGCAGCTAAAAGAATTGCGCCCATAGAGCAAGCATTTCCCACACAATAGGTGGCTACATCACAGCTTACAAACTGCATAACATCATAAATTGCCAAACCATCGACAACACTACCGCCTGGTGAATTTATATACAAGCTAATATCAAGATCAGGATCTTCCTTTTCTAAAGTGAGCATTTGAGCGATAACCAAGTTTGCAGTGTATTCATTCACTTCGTCTCCAAGAAACACAATTCGGTTTTTAAGAAGTGCTGACCAAATGTCATATGAACGATCTCCGTCTGATACAATAGGACTGTAATTCATATTTGTATATACGCAAAAAAGAGAACAATCATTCTTTTTTTTGAACATGTATAAATATTTTATGCAGTATAAAATAGTTGAAAGTAGTGAAGACACCTTTATGATGGAAATCACACAAAACTCATTCAGAACAAGAATTGAATTGGATTGGACTCCAGAAGAAAATTTCAAAGGAGTGGCTGTAAGTTGCAACTATCACTTTAAGGGTCACCCTATAGGTTTTTTGAAAGATAATCGATTGATCAGAAAACAGATTGATGGCAGAAAACAAAGAGCACTATTTAGCATTGATGACACTGAAAGCATGATACAAGCTGGCCCATCCTTGATTGTTAATGGAGAACCAAAAAAAAATTTCAAAGATGAGGGTTTCGCTACACATTATATTTTAAAAGGACTTCATGCACATATTGGACGAAAAAATTCAGGAAACTATATCCTTGGATTTACAGAAAAATGCACATTTAATGAAATGATTAAAAAATATGAAGATTTACATTGCGAACATGCAATTAAACTTCCTGGACTAAAACAATTCAGTTTTTATTTCAAATCAGTGAAACAAACAATACAAAAAGGAGTGCTTCCGATACCAGTGGCATTAATCTTTGAGTCTAGACTTGATGAACCCAACTAAATCTTCTGCAATGTCGCCAAGCCCATGCTCTTGCAAAAGTTTAAAAATAACATTCGAACATCTAAATGCTGCTGATGGTAAGCTTTTGTCCGGTCTTTTTTTGTAATCTTCTCTTCGCTTGTCTCTAATTTTTACAAACAAATTATTTAAATGCAAAGCTTTCTTAATTATCTTTGTAAGTTGCTCATCGCTTTGGTCAAATTCATCTAACATTTTCTTAAGTTCTGTGTACTTTTCAAGTATTTCAGTGAATTCTTCTAAAGAGGAGCATTCATTAATTACTTCTCTAACATCTTTTTCAGATAACACGTCTGGTTTTTTTACCCATTTGTTAGATAACAAATCGTAAATAGCATCAGATCTGAACTTATAAAATCTACCAGTGTTCAAATAAAAATTAACTGGGTGCTCCTCTACAAATAATTTTTCATTGAATTCTGATGCAATTTTAGAATTTAAATTTATCATTTCTTCCGGTGATTTTGGTTCAATAAAAACATTCACATCAATGTCAGAATCAGGAGTGTATTGATAAGAAATAGAAGATCCAACAATCCAAACTTTTTTTATAACAATATCAAATTTTTCTGCAATCTTGTTAACTTCAGATAAAATTTTAGATCTAACCTCGGCTATTACTTTTCCATCACTAATTAATTCTTTGTCCAACTCTTCTTGAATTGGATCAATAATAGAAAATTCTTTGACTTGTGCAAAAATTGGCATTATTTTATTTTTCTGAATTATTTAAGCGTGTTCCTTAGATGAGAATACAACACCGCAAAACAAAAACAGCCAACTAAAAAGTACACAAAACCACGATTAGTGACAAATAAAAACAATATCTCAATTATCGAGCAAACAATTAAAACTAACAGCAAAATAAGTAAACTATTTTTTTTCGCCGCAGTTACAACCTTTTTCACTGATAAATTCTTTACCCACTTTTTGCCAACACATAACCAATGCATCATTATTTTCCGTCCATTCTACATAATCGCCCATAATTAAATCATCTGCGGCAAAATATTTATTTGCTGCTTCGATTGCTTTGGATTTTGTCAAACGATAGTCATCTGGGCAAATGTCTAAGGTTTGGGTTCTTAATAACATTTCTAAACCATTTAAATTGCAATGCTCTAAAGCTTCTATGATCACTTCAAACTCTTCTTTGTCAATTTTTAACCACATAGCTTTTTTGTACATCAATCCACCATACACTTACCTAATATTTCTGTTTTGTGTACAAGGCCAAAAACCTTTGAATCTATAGACTTGTCAGGATTATCTCCCTCAAGAAAATAATAATTAGGTGGCACTACTTTAAAAACTATCTTAACTTTAGGGTTTATTTTTTCTTTGCTGAAGAATTCTCTAGGAATCAAAACATATGAATGTTCATCTGTCAAATTTTCTACATAATAATCTCCTGGAATTCCAGTGATTCTTTTTGTGATTTTTTCTCCATTTACTTCGGCAATCACTATGTCTCCTAAAAAAAGTTTAGAAATATCTTTGTCCACCAATACTAATTGATTGTTTTTGAAAGTGGGCTCCATAGAACCACCTTTGATAATGACAAAAAAATCATTTTTAGGAGTGTAAATTTTTACAGCAAAAAGACAAAAAATCAAGACTAAAAGCACTCTTAATGTTTTGATAAATAATGATGAAAATTTCATTGAGGCTCCTTATTAGTATTCTAGTTTTACTAAAAAAGAGCCTTGAAAAACTGGTGGACTCGTCGGGTTCTGCCCCCGATTCTTGCCCAGTCCGTAATGCTGTATCTCCGTGAAAAGTTTATTGCTTGATAAGAAACTTGAGGAACAATAAACAAACCCTTTTCGTTTCTTCAACAGCTTTTACATCATTCTGTTATAGATGATTTTTACCAGATTTTATTCAAAGAAATAAGAAGCTCTTCTGATTAGATCTTACATATTTCCAGTACACTCTTAGGCGTACATTGCATTTGCATTCGCGGCATAACCTGGAATGAATCTGCGATTTTTCTTAGCAATTTTGCCATTTATTTTTTGATTCTCTTTTTAAGTGGCCTGAGAATCACCCACTTCACGCAACAGTCACTCAGCCACCGTCAATCGATTCCTGTGTCGAGCCCATATATATTTATACGTAAAAAAACAAAAAAAGTCCTCACATTTCTGCGAGGACTAGATTTATCTGAGATTTGTATGAATCTTACTTGACAGGAATAGTCAAGCCAAGACCCCAAACGAAACCTTCAGAACCTTCTGCTCTGGAGAAGTTTTGACCCAAGTTAAATCCCTTAAAGCCCGCATAGGCCTTGATGTCCCAGCCGCTGTTCCGAAGAACGCTAACCGAAAGACCAGTGCCAAGATACATGTTTGTCTTAGAGAAATTAGAGTCAAATGCCCCCAACGCTACGATCTGCACTCTATTACCCAAACCGTTCACTGTGAACAGCGGATAGCTGAGAGCTGTGTAGTTTGTGTCGAGGCCATCCTTAAGCCACAGAACGTTAAGGCTGTCGCCAGTAACGCTTGAAGCAAAAGACTGTGCTTGTACAGGTGCCTGCTTCTTACTTGCTGGAACAATCTCAATCCTTTGAGCTGATGCAGTGGTTGCAAGAACGACGAGTGCTGGAATAGTTGTTAGAATAGTCTTCATATTTTTTCCTTAATTTATTATACGTAAGATTTTAATAATTTTACGCATTCAGGGGTTTTTTTAAGTAATTTTTTGGCTCTAAAGATCCTAGATCTTATAGTTCCAGTATTTTCACCAGAGTGTTCTGCGATTTCTTCATACGACATACCCTGAATAAACAAGGTAATCGCATCTCGCAAATCATCTGATAAAACTTTTTCTAGCTCTAATCTCAATTGAGAATAGAGTTCTGATCGCTCAAGAGCAGATTGCATATCAGCATTTGGATCTTCGAAGTCCATAATAGATATCTTATTGTTGTCTGAGTCGGCAGAATTTTGATGCAAAGAAACAGTATTAGGTCTTCGCGTTTTCTTTCTTTGAAAATCAATGAAGCAGTGTTTGATAATGGTAGTCATCCAATTCAAAAACTTTTTGCTTTCATCAAATTCTCCTTTTTCAAACTGCCTCCATGCATTAGTGTATGCAACTACCAATACATCTTCTGCATCTTCATTGTTTCTTGTCATGCCGAAAGCCACGCTCTTAAGCTTGGGTTGATATTCATTGAATAGTTTGTTGAATTTGTCTTTTTTGTTGTTAATTTCTAGTTTGTTCATAATTGTTACATCGTTTATCTCACAAAAAACTGAAAAATAGGTAAGTTTTGTGTGAGATAAAAATTAATTCACTGGTTGTATATCTTTGATGTCAAGTTCCACTGAGGTGTCTCGACCAAAAATATTAACAAAAGCTTTTACTTTGCTCTTGGCTTCATCTACATGTTCAATTTTAGCAGGGAAATCAGAAAAAGGCCCTTCAATAATCTTTACGATATCATTTACTTTGAAATTAGATTTTGGTGTACTACCACTATCTGAAAGCTTCTTCATAATTTCTTGGATTTCTGAATCAGGAATTGCTGCTGGTTTTGAACCAGATTTAACAAAACCCACTACACCGTCAGTGCCATAGATAAACTTTTCAATTTCTTCATCAAGCATCATTTTAACAAAAATATAACCTGGAAAAACTTTCTTATCAACAACCTGACGCTTGCCTCTTTTTGTCACATACTCTTTTTCTGTGGGTATGAGAATGTCAAAAATTGAGTTTTGCCATAGCCTAGCCGACATCGCACGAGCAAGCAATTTATCTCGTGTAGTTGACTCTTTACCTGACATAACATGTAAACTGTACCAATTACTCATATTTGTATTATACGTTTGAATCGATGTAAAGTTTCAATTTTTGTGAGATATTTCTACGCCAAGGTCTTTCAAATGCTGTTTAGCCTCATTAGATATTTCAGGAAAACCAGTGAGTTTTAGCTTATTGTCTTGCAATATTATCTCAAAATCTTGATTCATAAGTTCATCTTTTGAAATTCTATTATGTTTTGTTCCCCAGATAAATTTCTGGTTACTGCTACTTAACATTGAATCGTAAACACGGTTATCTTGTTCATATCGCCCAGATATAATAACATCACACAAAACTAAAATAGATTCATATTCAGGAATTTTTTTCAATTCATCTTCTGTGTAACCTGAAAAAATCAAAACTCCTTTAGGTAAGTTTGCCTTATCTATATATTCAAGAAATTTCAATAAAGCAACAGATTGCAGAAACGGTTCACCCCCACTAATGGAAAGACCCTCTGGTTTTGTATCAAGGATTTTTTCTGCTAATTGTTGCACATTTGCACGTTTATTCAACTTGAAAGACCAAGATTCTGGGTTTATGCATCCTTTACACCCTAGATTACATCCTTGTAAATGAATTAGGTATCTCAAACCAGGGCCGTTTACTGTGGTGGGATATGTTTCACCCATCAGATTAAAAAAATTCATGAAATTTTTATACATTATATACCGAACTTCATGAACTGCACTTTATTGAATTCATTTGCAAGAATTAAACATTCTCCGCAACAATCATCGACAAATTGCCAGATTTGTCTTCCTCCTGGCATAGTTTCAATTTTACATCTACAATTGTCATGTATTGGCGGTAAAGGGCCAGCGTATCCTTTAGGCACTTTGGGCTGATATTGCTTAAGATTTGCTAAGATCCGAGGCCCATATTGTCTTTTGTATTCATCTAGATTATCTAATACATCCGATAAAAGTTCATAAGCATCAGGTGAATTTTGCCAATTTGGACGAATAATGTTCAAGATTCTTTTTACCCAGAAATCTTCACCTTTATCAGAAACAAATTGAGCGTATCGATACCACACGATTTAATTTTTAGTAAAAATCATTGAAAAATCCTCTTTGGATCTCCAAAAGTTATTCTATCTGGAATTGCATAAACAGTTTTTTCTTCTGGTTTTGTGTCTGGTTCAAACAATGGTGGAATTACATCTATTTCATCGCAAAGATTAGTCCATCTCACACTAATTTTCTTTGGTGTGTAATCTTCATTGAAAGCTTTTTCTATTTCTTCCCATTCTTTGCGGGAATACAATCTGAGTAAATCAAAATTATCTGTGTGCTTAAAGATTTTAGTTTCAGATTCTAAATATAAATATTTTCTTTTGGGAAGATAGCAAGATAAACCCACATGAAACTTACTTGGATATAAGTTTTGTGTGCGCATTCTGTTGAATGATTTTTCCACCAAAGCTTTGAAAATTTCTTGAGTGCTTTTTATGTCTCTCATTTCTGGTGGAATAACATGAGAATGTCCAATTGATTTTAGTTTTTTGCCATACCACATACCATAGTCAGGATGTAAAGAGCCTCTCATCATACTCCACCAATTTTCTCCAATAATTGAACCAAAAGCTAGCTTTAACTCTTTGGGTGTTTTAGAATACAAATCATCAATTGTGTAAATGAAACGAGAACCAAGTCGAGCATTCATTCTTCTGGCTATACCAGGAAGATCAGTGAGCTTCAGATGCCTAAGTTTTGATTGCGCATCTTTTGCTTCAAAGTACACAAAACCGTCTGGTTTTATAATTTCAGATGCCACTTTAGCAAGAAAGACATTTGAGGATGCCCCGAAAGATGCCTTTATATTGCCTCCTGAGACCTCGTAAATACTTTGTCTAATAGAATCCCTCAATTCCACACAAAACTGCTCAGAAGCCCTATCAACAGGCAAATAACATGCAAATTCATCTATAGACAAAGGCTTTACTTTTGGAAACTTAGATTGTAGAATAGATAAAATTTGTTTATGTACTTCTAAGTAACGTGATGGACGTGATTGCACTATCTTAATGCCTGGACAAATTCTCTTAGCTTCAGCAATAGGGGTGCCGGTTTTGATACCTAGTTTTTTGGCTTCCTGAGACGCCGCGATTGCACTTGATGTATCAGCAAGCACAGGAACAACGATTAAGGGTTTGCCTAAATAGTTTGGATTGTCTTGCGCCTCTACAGACGCATAAAACGAATTCATATCAATAAAAAGCACTCTCACGCCTGGGTTCATCAATACTTACTACGTACTATGAAGGTAAAAAGTTAAAAACTTTTTCTGTTTTGTGTGAGAAAAATATAGCTGAATTATTCAATTACTGAATCATTATCCTGGCGCGGAGTAAAGCTTCTACTTTTGCTACTATTATACCATCTCAAGAAATTATTTGCAAACTTAGCTGGGTCTATTTCTTTATAATATTCAGATGCAAGACCTTTAAGAAAATAGTACAATTGGTTTCGCTCAGGCATCCTAGAATAGTTTTCCAAAATCCGCTGAAAATCCTTTTCATAACTCTCATCATACCCTGGTCTGTCTTTTGTTATAAATGTTTTTACATCTTGCAATTTTGGATCTGTTCGTGGAGGAATTTTAGTTTCAGTAGGAGCAGAAGTAGTTTTCTCATCCGCAGCAATCTTCATCATAACATCAGTGATGGCACTAGCTTCTTTGCTAAAACCTTTTTGATCAAGATCGTTTGCAATATTTGCAAGCTTTTTTAAAGTTTGTAATTTCATAATATCTTATTCTTTTTTACTTTTTAAACACCTTTTGTTATTTGTATTTTATTTATTTGTTTCTTTTTCTTCAACCCATAAGTCTATCACTTCTTCGTAATTTCTAGGTAGTTTTGTGTTGAAACTTTTAAGGTCAGAAATCTTTGGTTCAAAATAAGCTTTACATAGTTCAAATTTTTTCATCAAAACTAATTTAAATTGTGGATATGCACCATCGTATTTATAAATCTCCGGAAGGTCTTGATCTATCAATGTCGATGCCGTATTTTGTAACTTTTTTATTCTGTTTAAAATAAATTCATTAACTAATTTCTGAACTTTTACATTTTCAAGTTTAGAAATTCTATCTTGCAAATTTGATACTGTCCCAAGCACATCTTTATTGGGAAATTGATTAGTACCCTCAAAATTTGCTTGGCCGTTAGACATGAAATGCACTAAGATACCCATTAAATATTCCATCATTTCGTATTTTTTAGTTTTTCCAAGACGTGTAATATACGTTAAAACACTTGCCACTCGTGTTGCAAAATCGTTTTCTATGGAATCAATTTCTGGCTTCTGTCTTTCATAATCTTGTTTTGTTTGCACAGCATCAGGAGTATCTGATGGTTTAGATGGGCCAGAAGCATTGTATGTTTCAGTGGTGGGTAAGTTTTGATAAAAATCTTCATCAAAACTTAAGGGTTTTACAGCTGGTGCACCTCCAAATCCAGTATTAGCTTGTGCAATTTTTACCATCAATGATGTGATGTAATTTGCTTCATCAAAATGATTGTGCGAATCCAATTGATTTGCCACCTTTTGCATTTTGGAAATTAAATCACTCATAATATTTTTTTCTTTTCTCACACAAAACTTACCTTTAAACTACGCAATCATTACACCTTATGAAAGACAGTAATGTTTTTCTGTCACAATTTAAATTCATTCTTGAAATCATAAACATACCAAATTGTATAGGTTGTTTAATTTCAAAATCTTCAATCGTTCCAATGTTTATTTGGTTTAAAATTTTAGGTTTCCATTCTTTGTTTTGTTGATATTTTTGTTTGCACAATATAGAATATAAAGTGTCTTCTGTATTACCATAAATTTCTGTAAACTTACTGGAACAAGCAAGCAATGGGGCTAGTGCATCAATATTTTTGAAACTTTGATGGTAATTGGTGACAAATTGCTCAAGATTTGTAGCTTCTAATTTATTTTTTAAAAGAAAATCCTGAATATGGTTTGAGTTTTCGTCTATAACATAGAAGCATTCAGTGAAAGGCAGATTAAGATTTGTCGGTTTTGTGTCGATGAATTTTTTTGTCAGGCACAACAACGGCTTTTCTGGTAAAATTTGATTAAGAAAATCGAATTTGCTTAACATGTTGTTTGATAAAGTTAAATTTGATGCAGCTTGTATTGCTCTTTTATAAACCTCAATGTTCGAATGATAATATTTGTTTTCGTAAAGATTTGGTTTAGAAAATCGCACAGAAAAATCGTTGTGTTTGAATTTCTCTAGATTGTGAGCATTTACTTTTTGTTTTTTTCGATAAAACAAAAACTCTGAACCTTCAATATCATCAAAGTCTTTATCCATCATGCATACATAATTTGCAAGGTCTACAGGAATAGCACTATCATCAAATGTGTCAACAATTTCAAATTGAGATAAATCAAAATACTCTTCTGCTAATTTATTTGCTTTTAATTTTATTGTCATACCCAATAAATTGCTTATAAAAACCAATTCTTCTAGATTAAGATAAATCTCTTTTACGTTATTTGATGTGATTTCGTGATAAATCATCTATGTAAGTTTTCTGTGTTTTCAAAGCAAATACATTTAAAATATTTCATTTGAATATCCGAAGTTATTTCTGATCAAAGTTCTGAATTCATCAAGATATGATCGATTTACTCTTTTCAAAGAGTAAATATTCATGTTACTTAGGACAGCATAATTTGATTCAGCTAAAATACTACATACATAATCGCGAGCAATTCCCACATCAAGCTGTAAATCATTTATGATATGATCTCCTATGTGTGACCATTTTTCCAAATTAACTTTGCACCAATTATATTGATGTTTTTCATTCAAATTAACTAAAATAGTTGCAAGCCAAATTTCTTCAGAACAATAATGAACTGGCGTTTTGCTGGCAAAATGGTGAGCCTCTTCAACAAAATGTTCACCAACTTGCTTGGAAATCACCATGCCCTCAAAAAAACAGTTATAAACTTCGCCTTGATACAAGTGCGTATAGTTTTTAAGATTTTCGTCTTTGTTAAAATACATTATTTTGGCACTGTCACTTAACTTGTATGGATTACGTAAAAAAACATCATGAGATAAAACCGCGTTTTCTAATTCAGGGTTCACTACTAACGAATTGGAAGCAGTGAAATAACAATAGTCATAATTTATATTCTCATTTGCATATTTTATCATATCCAAAAAAACAAATGCCAAAACACCATTGCACCATTCTGTGGGATATCTATTCGGAAGTAAATAGCAAAAAGAATAAAAATTCACAAGTGTCTGTATATTATCGTGAAAACTTTTGCTACTATTTGAATTTACATGAAATAAAATAGCTGAATTTGGACAAGTGGCTTGTATGTTTTGAATTAAATCTTCCACACAATCCTCTTGTTCAAAAACTGGAACTAAGAACAAAATTTTATAATTTTTTGATAAACTCATTTATATGTATGTTTATAAAATTCCATGTTAATATATAAAAACATTTTTTCAATGTAAAAACCACAAAAACCAAGAATAATAAATTATGCTTTCGTTGCCAAATGTAACATTAGTTACTTGCACAAATATAAAAATTGAAGAAACAATCTTCGCCATGGAACATAGTTTGAGTTTAGTAAATTTTGGTGATTCTAAATTCATTACTAATCAGCACACTTTTCATCACAATCAATTTGAGGTAATTCAAGAAACAAGATTGACAGATTATGATTCTTACAGCAAAGTAATATTATTCGAATTGAATAAATACATAGAAACTGAGTTCTGCTTGATCATTCAACACGATGGGTTTGTTTTGAACCCAGAAAAATGGGATAATAATTTTTTGAATTACGATTACATAGGGACGCCTTGCATGTTTTTTAATACCAATGAATTATCAGTGGGGAATGGCGGATTTTCCCTAAGAAGCAAAAAACTTGTTGAAATCCCAGAAAAATATTTTGAAAATGAACAAGAATACAATGATGCATTCCCATTTTTTTTGGGATTAGAAGATCACATAATTTGTGTTACTGCTAAAGATTATTATCAAAACAAAGGCATGAAATTTGCTCCAATAGAAATAGCCCGTAAATTTGCAACACAGCCGTATGATCTAAGGCAACCTAAAAATACATTTGGTTTTCATTACGGAAACATTTCTAATTAATTTTAGAGATAAACTCATTTATTTGTGAAGTTTTCCATCCTGCATTTGAAGCAAAGTTTTTGACCTGATCTTCAGATAAAAACGATTTTACCAATTCCATTTCATCACCTGAAAACTTTCTACCATTGATTACATGCTTCTCAAATGCTTCACAAGCAAACGGAACAATATCTTTGATCAAATTATATTTAGCATCGGCATAAACCCTCACTTCATATTGAGC
>JACCDG011400163.1_pt1 | contig 31746 bp, 26 predicted proteins | sample 7442471 | NCBI WGS metagenome assembly JACCDG01 (sample SAMN15323444, study PRJNA562643) | freshwater metagenome | isolation source: river surface water | place: USA:Blue River Watershed | collected 2017-08-17 | reverse complement strand
TTCTTGACTTTTTCTAGCAATGAATTCAGAAGGCTTATTAGGATCGTAAGAATTCGCTCCTGTAAACAGTAAATTACTTTGATAGTCCTCTGCTCTGCGAGACTGCATAGCAGGAGAACGGGCGACAGACTCCTCAATCTTTGCCGCTTCTGCTGCCACTGCTGGAATTGCTGGAATTGCTGGAATTGCTGCAGCACCTGCAGCACCTGCAGCACCAATGCCAAGCCCTGGAGCACCTGCAGTTCCAATTCCAATTCCTGGAGCACCTGGGACTCCTGGGATTCCTGAAGCGCCTAATGCCTGTAACGCCTGCGCATAATTATTATTAGTTACATTTATGCTAGATTGAGGGCTATAAGGTTCAAGTCTGGGCGTCTGAGAATTTAAAGGTGAAATAGATCTTACAGAACCATCTTCTTTTATAGAGCCAAGTAATCCATTTATTGCCTCATCAGTACTTCTGGCACTGCTCGGTATTGTAGTGTTTTTAGAAATATCCTTTTCTATGTTGCTCAAAGAGCCAGACATAGTTTGAGAATTTTTTATGTTTTCAACATTTACCGTTTCAGTATTTTGAAGAGATTGTACCGCAAGAGGAAGTTGCGTCACTATTGGTCCCGGAGATGCTACGCCAAGTCCGTCTCTTGCAATATCTTTAACTGTCGTATCTATTTGAACAAGTATTTTCAGCAAGTCTTCGTTTAAAGAAGAATTAGCAGTTGCAATGTTCGATAAAGGAGATTCGATAATTCCACCAGTTAAAGAAGGAATTTCTTTTCCAGATGAACCTTTAGGCATTTCACCAGAAGTATTTTGCACATATCTGTTTAAAACATTATTAATTTCTAATTCAGAAAAATTATACAATTGCTTTTCTAGATCTTCACGATAGCGTGAATCTCCGCTTTCTAGTTTTTCTATAGTAGATATAATTCTATTAATATAAGAGACCTGATTACGAGCCTCTACTTCTATTGTATCTTTTTTATCTGGTTCTTGAGATATGCTATTCTTAGCACTAGATATTATCGATTCTATCCTTTCTGCAAAGAACTCTTTCATACTTACTAAAGATGTATTATTTATTTCAGATAGCTTGTTCACACTTTCTACTGTGCTCTTCATATCTTCACTGTACTTAACAATTGAAGAGTCATTTTTTTCCAAGGTTCCAAGTTGTACACGAGTAGAAATGTCTTTTTCAAAATATGACATTTTTGATTTAGTTAGTTCAGACATACTTTCTTCGAATGAAGAAAGCATTTTATTGGTGCCACCGCCTACACCAGCAGCACCAGCAGCACCAGCAGCACCAGCAGCACCAGCAGTGCCACCCATACCACCTGCTCCAGCAGCACCGCCTGTACCAGCAGCGCCAGCAACACCAGCAGCACCAGCAGCACCAGCAACGCCGCCCATGCCACCTGCACCAGCAGAACCAGCAGCGCCACCCATACCACCTGCACCAGCAGTGCCACCCATACCACCTGCTCCAGCAGCACCAGGAATTACTTGCTGCTTCTCCATTCTTACAGTATTGACAATTACCTCTCTAATGTAGTCTCTTTGCTCTTTTGCAACCCTAGACTCATCCTTGAGATATTCAGAAAAAACTGGCAGCTCTTTTACTATCTCCTCTGTACTGTATCCGCTTTTTTCCATGAATACGGATATGCGCTCAAGGGCATTTATGATTTGAACATCCTTTTCAGTTTTTACACCGCCACCGCCAACTTCATAACCAGCTGCGTTAATAACGAGCATGCGCTGCGCTTCCGATGCCACAACTCCAGCCCTCGATCTGTCTTCTGCACTTCTGGTTTCGTCTTGAGATATGCGCTTCTGTTCTCCCAGAGTTGAAAGCACCAGCTGAGTCTGTTCCTCTCTAGGCATCTTTACTAGCTGAGATAGTTCTGGAGAACTTGGAACAAAAGTAAATGGAGATATCCTGGTGTTTACTCCAGAAGGCATGGACACATTGCCAGCATTTGTAGTAGGCTCATTGCCAAGTTGACCTTCATATAACTTGCCAATGTCTCCCAATAATGAAAGAGCCGCAAATGATTCTGAATCTTTTTCTCTTTTAGCTTCATTGGTGCCTGAAGCACCAGGACCTTGTGGTCCAGCGACCTGGTTTATAGCCTGGTCAAGCCTTATCTGCTGAATTTGGAGTTCCTCAATAGTGCGGATAACTGCTGGGTCGTAGTTTCCTGAAGGAGTTCCTCCTCCAGTAAGCCCTGTTACGCCAAACCTTGCTGGCTCAATCAATCCACCCTGATCAGCTCCACTGCGAAGCAACTTAGGAGCCTCTGACACGGTTCTTATTAGAGTGCCCAGATTCTTTTGCTCTGTAACCACTATTTCAGAGAATACTCCAGCACCGACCTCCATGGCGTCTATTGCATCTATGTAGCCTTCACGCATTTGCTTGGTCATCTCAAGCTGCTCTATCATGAGAGACTTGCGTTCACGCTGAGCATCGGTAAGTTTCTTCTCCATCTCAAACAAGGCAGAAGAAGCAGCTTTTCTTTGATCCTCTGTCTTGGTGGCATCCGCAGCTATAGCCTGCTGCTCCTTGATCTGCTTCATCAGTACATTTATTGCATTATCCTGATTCCTAATCAGATCTCCGACTTTCTGGGCAGCCGCAAGACGAGCCTCTACAGATGCTCCCATTCCAGCGGCAACGCTGTCTAGCATCCTTATATCTGTCTTTTGGAGTTCAAGTTCCGATCTTATCGCTGACTGTCGCCTCTCAAATGGAGCCAAATTCTGCTCCATCATCCTAAGGATGGACTCCTGCATGTCCTTCGTACCTGATGCTATTGAAGCCCTGGCTTCAGCCGATGCCTGCTTAATTGCAGTTATACCTCCATTTATAGCTTCTATGTCTGATTCTTCTATCGCCTTATATAGCTTTTTATACTCGTCTATCTGCGACTGAATTCTTTCTTTTTCCTTTTCATCTCTGGTGCCCTTAAGAAGCAGTTCGCTGCTCTCTATTCCTCTTTGCAAGTTAGATAGAGAACTTTCTTTATTTCCCACAACACTCTCAGGAGTTTCATTTTTAACTATACTGTTCGCCATCTCCATCTGGATTCGCGCAGCGTCTATACGGAGTTGAGATGCTGCCATCTGCTCTTCGTTAGACTCTCTATTCAACTCTATTATCTTCTCTAAGGGTTCTACTCCAGCAGCAACGGCAAGACCATAATCTCTAGCTGCGCCAGAAAGTCTAGAAGCTATATCATAAACTTTTTCATACTCAATTTTCATCTGCCTGACAAGCTGACTCACATTCAGGACAAGTACTTCATTTTCTGCGTTTGAAGCATTGATAAGATCGGTTCTAGCCTGAATGTCGCTCATATTCTCAGAATAAACCTTCATTGCCTCATTGAGCTTATTCTGGACTTCTAGTCTTTCTTGTTCTTTTGCAACTATTCCGACTATGGCCTGCGCGGCCTGGTTCTTCATCGCGACTATGCCTTCTTCGCTCCTAAAGAACTTTTCATAAAAAACCATGTTAGCGTTAATCTGCTCTTCAGAGAAACCCTGCCCCTCTAGGGTTTTTCTGGTGTTCTTAGTAGCGATGCTAACAAGCTCTTCTATATTGACTTGCTCAGAAACAAACTCTTTTGCAATATCTTCTGCATTGATCTTGCCGCCACTGCTCTGCATGCGGGAAATCATTTGCTGCTTTATATCGGTGGAAAGCATGGTGGCGATAGCAGTGGTTCGCATGCTCTCGCCAAATTTATCCAAGGAATCCTTGTCCTTGCTATTCAGTTCTCCTATGGCCTCTTTTGCGCCACCAGACATGCCTTTTTTCACTGCGTCATGCAGAGAAGTCACAAGACTTCCTACGGCATCCTGGGGAAGAGTAAGTATTTCAGCAAGAGCAAGACCAACTTTTGTTCCTGCCATTTCTGATATTATTCTTTTCTGACTCTGTAGTAGCTTCTCTCCTTCTTTGATTGCAGTATTGGTTTGAGCAATTACGCTTTCCTGCTTGCTGCTTTCAGAAATAAGGGCCTTGTTTGTCAGGTAAGATTCCCTGCTTATTTCACCTCGAAGCAAATCAAGTTGCATAATTTGCTGAGTTATCTCACGGATATCCTTAAGGCTTTCAAGTCTTTCCTGATCAGGAACACCTGCTTCTAGCAGCTTTCCTTCCTGCTCAACAGCCTCGATAAGGAAAGTTCTATAATTCTTAGAAGAATCAGCCAAGGCAGACAAGCCTTGAACAAAATCAGAGGCAGCGTCCTCATTGCTACCGAACAGCCTCTGGCTGACCATGAGCATGTTATTCATTCGCTCAAAAGAAGTATCAACTGTATTGAATCCGTAAGTAGCCGTATTAGTGAGTTGCGCTATGCTTTCTACGCTAAGATTGAATCTTTTACTTACATCTATTGCCTGAGTCTTGATTGTCTCAAAGTCAACTCCTAGTTGCTTCATTCTTACGGAAGAATCGTACAACTTAGCGCTTACAGCGCTTAAATAGTTAACATTGTCAACAAGACTAATACCAATGCCACCAAGGGCTCTTGTATATTGATCTATTGTTTCAAGATTCATATTATCCTAGCACTCCCAAAAAAAAAGGATCCGCCACACGGACGGATCCCGCTTGGCTAAAATTATTACAATTTTAGTTTATTTTCGCCTCTACAAGTTCCACTATTAAGGCACCAACAGTTTCTGGAAGCATGTCGAACATATTCTGAGTAAGAGGAGCGATGTTTCCTGATGCGTCTTTCAATGTCCATTTCTTAATGCATCCGAAAACGCGCTCGAACCTATACTTTATAGGATCGAATCTTACTGCATCGCCATCTCTGGTTATTGAAGATTCTGAAGCCTTTCTGTTGCTTCCATATGTAGGCTTCCTTATCCATACTGTATTCTTTTCATAAGGATTAGATCCAACTGAATCCTTAATCCTATCCTCATCGGCAAAGACAAATAATTTGCCTTCCTTTTCTCCTACGAAAAAATTTAATTCCATTAAGTCTATATCGTTCACAAAAAGATTCATGTTTTCTCCTAGAGTATCTTCTTACCTGCAAATGTCATTCCCATTACATTAATTATATCGGCATTCTTGTAACTTTCTCCCAGTATAGCCAATCTTGAAAAGTTTTCAAAATCATCCTCTGGAAGGTTTCGTATGTATTCAAGAGTCCATCCAAAATGTTTAGCTACCATATATTCCATAAGAAGGGGAGGCACTTCCGCTATTCCTTTTCCTGTCAGGAAATCGCGGAGCGCCTCCACACTTTTCCCACAGATCTGTCCTCTTCTTCAGATACAGACTCATACCCAATTATGAGATTGTCTATAAAATCTGCTGGTAAATCATCTATTACATCTGGAGATAAACCGATTGGCATTCCATCCCTAGTCTTAAGATCCCAGTCAACTATAGAATGCTTAAGCCATTTATCTCTCCATGCCATGCCGTCCAGAGAGTACTCCATCTTTATAGGGTCGTATATCTTGCATGATTCTGACATTTCTATTCTTTGCTTCCAGCGCGGAACAGACCAAGATACACAAACAACTTCATCGATATTAACATTTTCTGGCTGTCTTTTTGAAGAAGACAGCATCTTGCTTCCTATATCAAGCGGATATCTATCAAAAAGATAGAAAACTTTTAAGCCTCCAATGGAGGAAAAACTAGATGGCTGGGTCATGATCTTTTTTCGTCACGACCCAGCCATCTTTTATACTAGTATGTATCTATCAGAATGGATACGGGTGGCCATCAGCCTGGTTGAAGCCTTCATTGGAGTCAGCTCCAAGACCTGATATACCTTCATATCCGAAGTTCTGATTACCAAGAGCAATGAAGTTCATGGTACTTCTAAGAACGTTATTGGTGATCTGCAGGTTATCAAGCTTGAAAATTACGCCAGTAAGACGGAAAAGGGTAACGACAGAGTTTCCAATTCTTACGTTAAAAGCAAGAGTAACGGAAGATCTTGGATAAAGCTCGTGAGCCTCTGCAAAGTCTGCCAGTTCATCTGAACGACCATAGAAGTTTATGGATCCAGTGATGTTTCTCTTCTTTGCCACGAGGTCATAAGGAGTAAGGTCTCCTGACACCGTGAACACTTCCTCAAGCTGGTTGTCTATAACAAGGTTAAAGCCTTCAACTGCATTCAACTTGGTGATTTCTCTGGTATTGGTTGCCAGCTCGCTTGTATCGCTTTCCACTGCGATTGAAACGTCGTTGAAGGTTATGACGCGCACAGGAGCTGCGTAGCCTACGGTTCCAAGGTCTGTATCGGTATCGTCTGGTCTTGCACGACCACGAGCCATCATGTCCACAGAAACCTTAAGTGGAGTCCTGGTGTCAAGACTCAAGGTCATTCTATTGATAGCTACGTCGATGAAGCGATAAACTAGACCAGGATAGTAGCGAACCAGAAGTGAGTGGTTCTTTCCACGAGTCCAAAGACGACCGTCAGCCTGACGCTTAACAGCATCACGGAACATGACGTTAAAAAGGTCAATTGTATCGACCGAGTTGGACTGATCGACATGGAAGTCTACTGCTCCAGTAGCACGGAATGGCTGGAGGAAGTAGCGAGTCTTGTCGATAGATCCGTCGATGTCGTCTACTGCGGTGATTTCCTGCTGACCAACCATGGTGCAGGAGGTTGAACGAATAAGGTAGTCACCTTCTGATGTTTCGTAGATGACCGCACCCTGATAACCTGAACGAATCGGGAACGAGTTCGATGTCGTTAGGTCTGGATTTTGAATTGAACTGCCGGTATTCTCAGCCATTTATTTTACCCCTATCGGGCGCGAGCCCAAAAAGTTTCTTATATCAATATATCAGTCTACAAGGTACTTGTAAGTAGCGCTTACATTGTAACCAAGCTTGTTGCACAGATCCCAGAACTCTGGAAGCAGAATGACATCGTCACCAGTGCCTGCTCCCTGAGCAAGGAAGGCATCAAGATTTGTGTATCCGCCACGACGGAGAACGTGATTGTTCAGTGCAAGAACCGCACCATCGAAAAGACTGGTACGAGAGAATGCGTTGTCGGTCAGCTGATAGACAGTAAATAGAGGCTGAAGCAAGTCAACGCTCTGAGTTATGTCATCAAGAAGAGCAACCGTATAAACGGCTGAATACATTTCACTGACCGCCAGCTTAAGTTGAGCCTTCGCAGTCGCTATGTTGTCGCTAATTGCTTTGTACTTTATATTGTTTATTACTGCCATGAGTGTGTTCTCCGGTATGGTTTTAATCTTCTCAAACTATTCAGCAAATCCTTCTTATTATTTGAAAAATTTGCTTATTTCCTCGCTTAATGTTGGAAGAAGAACCGATCTACTCCCAAGCATATTAGATATACAGGTAAGATACTCATTATCCTTCAATAGTTTATATTTTTCAAACAATTTTTTACTGTCACACACCCACAGAGCATCTCCGCCGCTAGGCCTGAACTTGGCGCATTCCACAGTTATACTTTCTATCATATCTGAATCAGCATTTCTAGCCTTAAGCATTTCTACATGTCTGGGAGTTCTTGCAAGAATGGGACAAGCTCCGGATCTTATCCCATAATCTACCGCCAGACATGCAGACTGGCGTAAAGATGTGTCAATTATAAACTTAGATTGACATGCTATTTTATCCACATTGCTGTTGTCCAGACCATAGAAAGTACCAAATGGCTCTTCTCCTAGATCAGCACGACATCCGTAAAAGTCGATTGCCTCTCTTGCACTATAATCTCCGGGCTCATAAAGATTAGTAAATAGAAAAAAGTCAATTTCTTGTCCAGAAAAAGCCTCTATAGTACAAAAAAGATTAGAAATGTCGCTTGATGGACCTCCTGCAATAAATTCGTATTTTTTTCCGACTGCTTCTTTTGAAGATACATTGGAACCACGAATCTCTAAATCGTACACACTATTGCAAAACTGTCTGAAAAAATCACCCGCGCTGGATCCAAAACATACTATGTCATCAATTCTGCTTACAGAGTCTTGTATTGATACGGCAGGCTCGGTTGAGCCCATCCAGACATGGGCATGTCTGGTTTTCGCGCCAGAAACCTGTATAGAGGCAGAAACAATGTCCATTTCTGGTCTTTCTCCTACTGATATTATCAATTCAGGATTAAAGTTGATAATATTCTCATATGTACTGACTATTATATTTTCTGATGAGCATAGACATGGGATTACCTTGCCTCCTATGCTTATTGGATAGTTTATTCCATCAACGGAATCAACATAAGAAACAGGCTCGCACGAAGATACATACATTATTTCATATCCGCAAGACATAAGACCAGCAGCAACCTCTCTTGCTATCTCGCCTATGGTGCCTGCAACATGAGGAGACTTGCAAAATACAATAGCGCGTTTCATGTTCTGGGAGTATCCTTCCAGCCAATTGCACCCTGAGCCTCGAATTCCTCACCTTTCCAGGATATCCTGGCAGCCTTTAAAAGAGTATCCTTAGACACAAATCCGAAATCTATGCTCTTAGGCCATGTGTTGTGCAAAAATCTGTCTACTATTATTATTCTTGGATCATACTCTATAGGATAGGGATTGGCTGCTCCCGTCTTAAGCCTGATATGAGTGCTATCTATTACTTCATCTACTCTTACATCTTCTGCCTTGAATCTGTCTTCCAGAAGAATAAACTGATGCCTTACGATACCATCTGTTGAATTAACATGTATTATCGTGTCATTCCTTGCCACGCTTGAAACAACATCGCTGTGAGAACGCTCTCCCACTAGTGGAAATAAGTTTCTTTTCAGACCTGTCTCAATTGTCTTTGCAAGATAAAGAAGAGATCTGTACCCGTCTTCTTGAGTATCGTCCTGTATGTAGCAAGATATATCTATATCATAAGTCTCCATAGTGGTTTCTAAACTGGCCCATTCAGAAGACTTACTTTTTCCATTCACTACAACTGCTGGATATCTTGGTATTACGGGAGGATCTCCCATGTATATTCCTTGAACAATTCTTCCTCTCATAGACTTGGCAACCTTTACGCCATCACTCACTTTCCATGAGCCTTGGGATACTGCCCTGTCTACTTCTATTGATTCATTATCTGGCTTGGAAACCACTGTAAAAGGATATTCGTATTCATCCCCATCCGTAAGAAGAACTTCATCTCCAACCAAAAATCTAGTAGAACTTACTACATGAAAGACAACATCACCATTGTCTACATCCGATGTAATCAATGACTCCGTAGTAACCCATCTTTGTATTATTTTTCTAAGACTATCTAGTACTTGTTCCATATGTCTTACTTCGTCAATATTTTATCTATTTCTGCAGACATAGAATCCGCAATAGCATCATATAAATCTTGCCATTCTTCATCTGACATATCACCAGAACTTAATTTTTCTGACAACTTCCTGGCATCTCCGAACTTCAAGGCTCCTGCTCTGTTTTTAAATATAAATTGATTGATTATGTCTGGAACCTTTATCTCGTCTTTTTTTATTATTTTTCCAAAAGATAGCCTATTCACGGCATATCACCTATGTCTCTAGTTGAATCAGAATCAGTAGATGGCAAACCATATCGATCCATGAGATTTCCACTTGCAAATCTCTTGCCTATTCTATGTTGACCGTGCAACACAACTCTGCCGTTCAGTATATTGTTAAGATCTACTCTTGCAATCGATCTCTGCGTCTTTCCATAATCTGACTTCTCGCTAGATGATTGGGCGGAAAAGTATCTATCATATATGCTTGCCGCAGTTATTCTGGCAGATATATTAGGTATGGGATCTGGGTATCTAACCCTTATTAGTCTTGCATAAGTAGGCTCATATATTAGTCCTAGCGAAGACTCTATTTTGAAGGTGGATGAATTAAGCACAGATTCGACAATCGCTCTTTCTTCTATGCCATCCTGCACAAATATAATGTTGTCTCCAGGAACCAAGAGCCCAGCCCTGCTGTCTTCAACTATTATTTCATCACTGTATACATCCGTAGCCAAGGCTAGAACAAACTCGGAATCAGCCACCTCTTTTAGTGGAGTTTTATAAAGAACCGACAGAGTTGAGTTTATAAAAGAATCTGCCATAGATATGAAGTTATCTAGAACAGCATTTGTTATAAGATTCTTATCTACTTGATTGCCAAAATTTATTAACTTTGCTCTACCCTCTAGGGTGGGAGCAGTAGCAGACGTAAGTGTTTGAGCAAGAATATTCTCGACTAAGTTTCTGGAAGCATATCCCATTAGATATCCTCTGGTTTTATAGAGCCTTTTTCTATCTTCCTCTTGATAATCTCAGCCTGCGCTAAAAGACCGCTTACCACAGAATTGCGAGGAGACAAAGATCTAGACACTTTATTTATGGCAAATGGGAACTTAAGAGATCTTACTATCTTGTCCACTCGTACATCAAAGCCCTTGGGCATGCTAGTGCCTCCAGCAACTATGATGTCTATTGGATATGGAAACTCCGTCTTCACATCCTTAAGTTTTGATACAAAATTTCCAAAAACATATTTGAGCATGGCATCGTAGTATGCAGATAGCGCAAATAACACATCGTCATCATAATCTTCCTTACTGAGATCAAGCACTGTTTCTTTCTTATTCATTACCTGTGAAAGAGGTACGCCAGTCTGCTGGGATACCTGCTTGTCTATCCAGTCTCCAGAGCGTTGAACGGACATTCCGATTATCTGCATGCCCTTATATGCCAGAACACAGTTTGCTCTTCCAGCGCCAAAGCTAACGCCCATTCCGGAATAGGGAAGTTCTTTGCCGTCTGCATCTTTTGTAGTAGGCCTCTCAGAAAGGACCACTGCTAATCCTTCTTCTATTATCTTTACATTCCATCCCAGTCTTGTAAACATACCTTTAAGCCTAGCCGCATGGAAAGTATTATCTGCCGTCTCTATATCTACACACGGAGAACTTATGCATGTGCAAACCACGCTTTGTCCATCAGGAGCTTTTCCGCATTGATCTTCTATTATTTTTGCAAGTATAATATTCTTTTTCTCTTCGTTTCTGTTCAGAACTCCATCTTGCAAAGGACGACGAAGTTCAACTTTGCCTGGAAACAACTTTGCAACCTGCAAAGAGTCTTCGCCAACCACGAAATAAGAATTTCCATCCTTGACCCACTGCCATCCGTTCCTTGAGAGTATCTCTTCGATATCATTTCCTCCGGGAACTTCAACAAATGCGTTTCTGACATTGCTTATAGATACCTTGCCATCAGAGCCCTGCTTAGCGCACTGACAAAACATAGTACCAACATCGTATCCAATTGCTTCTGGCATTTTTTACCTCACAATAATCCTTCTAGTTCATCAAGTCTTCGATTTATATTGACATCAATCGTAGACTTTTGCTCAGGAGACGATGCTCCTTCCAAATTCTTGGTCATGCGATCCACTGCTTTTTTGTGTATCATATCAAGCATGTCATTTTCTATATTTATTTCTTCGTCGCGTTCATGCCTTACAGGTGCATCCTTATTTTCATTGCTAACAACCTGGACGGATCCGATCTTTGATGCCACCGCAGAGGCTATAGCATCAATATCGGGGGATCTAGAGTCTTCTAGCATCTTCTTTATTTGCAGCAGCATTTCCGTATTTATCTTGTCATTCTTTTCTTCTACTACTATTCGATTAGGACCAGCGTCTTTTCGCACCAGTTTTACCACGCCTCTACTTATGGCATTTTTTAAATCTGAACTTTTCTCAGTCTGGTGCCTGGGAAATTTTGAATCTAAGTCTATTCCCTGCTTGGGAGCAAGCATAACTCCAAGAGATGCCAAAGATACATGACGACCAGAGCAGTTGACTATATAAAACATTATCTTTGAGTCCTTATCCTCGGAAAAGGAGTAGACCTGAATTCAGACCATCCTCTAAAAACATTCTGCTCGCCACAATCAGGGCAAGACCACTTTATTTCCTGCTGGATAAAATCAAATATTATAGCCAAATCTGATACAGATTCTTTTTTACAATAAGCACATACACACATGCACTTTGCAACATTTACTACATCACCATTCTGGCCATTATCTTTATCCAAGCATTCACCTCATTAGCTATTACCTTATTAGGTCCTTGAATATTATCTAAATTATGTAATCCCGCAGTCCATGTAATTGGCTTAGCAATAAACTGACCTAGCAATTCCTTTTCCTGATCTGTTATAACTCCAGATTCTTGTGCTTTCATTATATATCTAGTAATAGATTTATTTTGCGAATCTGTCATTGTTCCTGAGGTCTTAAACTTTACGCCTATTCTTTCAGATATTGCAGTAAGAAGTCTAAGAGCCTTTGGCGGAGATAATAACCTAGATGCATCTAAGATATTTTGCATACTTGGGGAAGAATTCTTACCATAAAAAAGCCAACCGACAACTTCCCTATCGTAATTCCACTCTGTGTCTTCAGCTCCTTCTTCCAGTGAACTTTCTCTAATTCCTAGCATGTCTTTTATTCTTTTAGCACTACCGCTTAAATTGGCTTTTAGAATTTGAGAGCCCGTTACTGCGACTTCAGGATGCTCCTTAAATACATTTAATAAATCTTCTACTTTTTTATCAATACTATTTTTTTGATATTGAGTACCCTGCTTAATATATGGATTAATAATTTTTGCAACTTGCAATGACTCTTGTGACGGAAAATGGAAAGCACTTTCAGCCATCTTATCTCTAAAGATTATATCTGATATTTTAGCCTTAATCTTAGTATCAACAATTTTTCTACCTGATTGATCAAATATTCTGCTATCAGGACTGCTTGTCTCTGGTTCATAACTTATCATTAAATATGATTCTACTCCATCCGAATGCTTAGCTCGTGATGAAAGTATATCTTTTAGGTTGCCTTGTTGTTTTATTATCTTTTTATTAGTATCGTTCTTCAGCGTTTCTTTATATATTTTATTTATGTTAGATACCCAAGGAATGGAAATACCTCCAGTTGCTGCAGCCACAAACATATGACCAGCAATCCAATTTTCCATACTTGCTGCATGCGCATTAAGCCTTCCGATTGCTCCTGTTAAATATTGAGAAATACTTTCATTATCAATATTGCCACCATCATTTACATACTTAGCAACCTTGCTAGCTGCATTTCCAATTATTTCTACCTTATTTCTTACCATGCTAATAAGATTTTTTAAATCATCCTGATCAACTACCACTTCTTGTGATTCTTTGGATTCTACTGGCGAACCACTATAGCTTCTTCCTGTCTCGGAAAAATCTACGCCTCCCCTGTCTTCGTCTCCCATGCTACTAAATGATACGCCAGTATTTGCCTGACCAGAAGAAGGAGCCATCATAGCCAATTTGGCTAAAACTATGCACATTGCTCTTCTATCTGGAGGATTTTGACTTAAAGCATTGGCAAAATCTTCTGATATATGTTCAAAAGCATATTTTCCATCAGGCAATCTGTATGCAAAAAGACCGCCGTCTTCGTGATCAAAATGCTGCCTTACACGCTCCGATGGCTCATATGACTTTTCTTCCTTAATATGACTATAATCACTCCCCAAAGAAAGAGCGCCTAATCTAGTCTGAAGATGGCTATTAATAAAATTACTGATATTGTTATTAAGCAGTGGCGACCCACCTGCCCTTAAGGACTCAGAATGTTGAGCTACAAAATATGAAAGAAAAGACTGGCTTCTGCCTCCTCCAGTACCAAGCAAGTCTTTAGAACTGAATAGTGGAGTTTTTTTGTCTAGCAGATTAAAAATAGACTTTTCTACTCTAGTAACTCCATGAATGGTTAATCCTGGCATAATGCTAACACATTCTTGTATCATTTTTGAAAGATTACCGGTTTCTATTTCAGTTGTTAATGCTTGAGCAGCCGCCATATTTACCGCATTCAAGGATTCCTGAATGGGATTTCTAGCATTGGTAGAATACGATTCCAGGCTCCTGCCAGTACCAGATCTTGCTGATGCAATCATGTTTAAAGCAATTTGAAGTAACTCTGGATTAGAATGTCTAATAGTGTATTCGACGAAACGCTCACCATCTTCTGGACCTTCTTCATTAATAATCTGCATCAATTCCTTAAGAACATTTGAGTCTCCGTGGTCATCTGCATGCTGTGTATATAAATTAGACAAAGCCTTTCTAGATATGAAAATATTCATCTCTTTATCAAATATTTTCATATCCATCTTGTTGTCTAATTTCTTCCTGATTGTTTCTGATACAAGATGACTAGTCTGAGCGTTATATCCATGTTCAGTGTATATTTTTTTTGCCTCTTCAACCGCAGCGCGCCAGGCACCTGTGTCCTTAAGTGGACTTTTTGATCTCGCAGGCACCTGCGTAGAAATTGATGGCTTTGCCGCTGGTTGCTGAGATCCCATATCGCCTACTGGCGCATCCGTGGGAGGACTTACTGCTCCGCCCGAGGGGATATCCTCATTTTCCTGGCTAGATTGCTGTGCAATTTTGCTGAATACGCTTATATTAAATATCTTTTTCATAGCTTTATATTACTTGTTTTTTGTTTTTAAACCCTTCAGTTGCTCTGCGTTATCTTCTTTATATTTCGTGTCAATTACAGAAACAAGATGGTGCCTCTGGCAGCTCTCAGGAGGAAACTCAAAAAATCCTATGTTTTCTATGTTTTTTAACCTTTTTATTGCATCTGAAAGACCGCTCTTGCCTTTTTCCAAATCAAGCTGAAACTCATCTCCAGCTATTATTATCTTTGAGTTGTGCCCAAGCCTGGTCAAGACAAGGTGCATTTGCTCAGTAGTGCTGTTCTGAGCCTCGTCTACTATGACAACCGATTTCTCAAAAGTAAGCCCTCTCATGTACGCGAGTGGCAGTATCATTATTTTCTCGGAAGCAAAATACCTGCCCGCCGTAGCCTTGCCCAGCAACTTATCAGCTATCATTCTTACAGGAGTGACAAATGGATCAAATTTCTCCTCTAGCGTTCCAGGCAAATAGCCAAGCTTCTCTCCTGCCGTGACATATGGTCTTGTTATGACTATCTTCTCTATCTCTCCTGCAGACATAAGTCTCAAGGCGCAGCCAACAGCAACCGTGGTTTTTCCAGTACCAGCCACTCCGTAAAGAAAGCTGACCGCGTTATTGAGTATTGTGTCTACAGCCTTTTTTTGCCATTCGTCTCTTGGCTTGAAAGCACTGTGCGTGTACTCGCCCTGGGATATCTCTTTGACAATCTGCTTTTGACCCTTGCTTTTAGCCTTACTCATAGGTTGCCTTCCTTTTTAAAATAATATACTGAGGATCAACGGGATCCCTCAGAACCTCTATACCACCAGTAAATGGCGTCATGTACCTCTTGGGTATGTGCCTTGTCTCAGAGACAAAAGTATCCCAAAAGGCAGACGGAACCTTGACTGCATTTCCCTTCAGCACTAACGCCCTTATCTGTATAGGATCTTTGTTAAATACTTTTTTTATGCGATCAGTACTGAGTGTGATCTCGTTTCTGTATACAACAGATTCCCATCCACCCATGATGAAATCTCTTCTCAATTGTCTTTTTTCCTGGGCAGGAAGAGCGTCGACAATCTTCTGCTTGTGCTCCAGCGGCAGCGGGCGAGTTAGGCGAAGGAATTCCCCGTAATCAGAAAACAATTTTCTATCCCAAATTTATAGTATCCCTGAAAACCCTAATGTTACACAGATCTAATACCTTTTTGTTCTTAGCATCTATATGCCCATCCAGCCATTTAACAATCATGTCATTTTCAACAGCCAGCGCTTTACCCTCTAAAAATAATTGAGATGCTTCTTTAGGCATGGAATTTATCAAAGGGTCAGATCCTGATATGATCTTTTTCTTGAGCTCCTCGCTGGCGATGACATATATCATTGCCTTAGGATCCTTAATTGCATTCCTAATTTGGTTGATATTATTAGTTTCCATATGGTTTTATTAAGTATTGCTTCCAGTAAACATATATCGGAACCACCTACTTCTTCCGCCAGGAAGAGTGTATTCTGGAACCACGATCAATCTAGTAAGACCAGTATACGGACCAAATTTCTTCTGCTCAAACATTTTATTGAGATCTTCTTCAAAGTTCTTTTTCAAAGTGTCTATTTGACCATGAATAGATCCAACCTTGTCTGGACTGCCGAACACAAGAGACGGCTCCTGCAACGACAAGCTAAGCATTATTTCTCTCAATGCGTCTACCGCGGCTCCATATAGCGTAGGAATAACGGCACGAGAAGGCATGGTCTGAAGAGTAAAATTACTGTATGGCGGATAGTAATTGTATCTTGCCAAACCGTTGTTCAAGAATCTGACTATCTGCCTGTCGTCAAACCACCTAAAATTATAATCAGCATATACAGTGTCGTATTCAGTAAGGGGTTCTGCAAAAGTAACTCTTCCTAAGAAGTAGTCCACTCCCACTCCCGCTTGAACTATTTCTTTATTAAGGTATATTTTCACGCCAGCGCTTTGATTCCATCTAGGAAAGCTAAACCTGAAATTTTGCCTGTCTCTGCTTGGCCTGGCTTGCTCAAAGTAAACCGGTATATTCATAACTGGCCTGATGTGAAATTCCAGAGCAGTTCTCAGGTCTGCAACTATCCCATAATATATACTTGAAGAGTCAGGCATTTCTGAAACTACTGCTGATTGAAGGACGGAATAATTTTCTCCATCGAAATCATAAGTCCAAACTATTGAATATTCTCCAGCAGTAGCATCGCTGGCTACATCCCATTCATAAAAATAATAGCCTTCTGATACCGTAGTTGCAGATGCTTCATCAACAACTACGGTAGATGAAGAAGAATGAGTTATTGTTATTTTAACATTTTCTGCTGGGCGAGCAAAACCATCTATATCCGTTAATTTCAGGAATATATTGTTGGAAGTACCCTGAGAAAAGTTACCAATCTTATCTGCGACTGATGATATCCAGGTCATTGATATATCTTATACAGATCTGAAAGAAATTCCTGTATTAGGAACTGATCTTTCAAAAGAAATAACTGGAGTTCCCGGAGTGGGAGCTATTACCTTATTTTCTGGATTTCCAGCGATTCTAAAAGGATCAGTGGCAGAAGATCCTACAGCCCATATAAAATTTCCACTTAAAAGATATGGCAATGACTGAGCACTAGGTATGAAACTTGACTCTAATGATGTATTTGAATAATTTACTAAGACCTCTTGCAACTGACTCCTAGCACTGTCATTGGTCCTTATTGACATATAGTTGTAGCTAATGCCAGGTATCTTTGGAGATACAGTTACAGAGAAAAAGCATTTATTCAATTCTTTTGATATAAACAATTCGCACAAGCCAACTTCCTGTGCAGAAGATCTGGCAAAACTTCCAGTCAATTTTATTGCATATCCTCTATTGCCTATATTGTTAAGAGCTATGATATCTGATATGTTATCTGAATTGGATGGTTCAATTTGACTACCTATGGATTCAGACCACGCGCTTCTGTCCATAGATATCAGTTCATCACTTGTAGATGGACTCTGATAACTTCCTCTGTATATCCTAACTACATAAACTCCGTCTGTCAACACTGAAGATGGAATGGAAGCATACAGCCTGTTTCTATATCCAGCAGTCAGCGGGATGGCAAGCCTTGAATCAGGAACACTGCCTTCAGTAACAAAAGCAGAGCTGGCATAAGAATAAATTAAGTTACCACGAGACACAACTGCGTAGTAATTAGTATCGTCTGGACTGAAAAATTCAAATTCTAATGGCATGATGATATATCTTTCAACATATTGAATATATCATCCTTTGACTTGCCAGACGCAAAATATCCAGCAATTGACCCTGCCACTATCCCAGTAGCTACGCTACTGCCACCTAGTTTAATATATCTATCATCTGGAGCAAGAGTCCAAATGCTCCTGTAAGGTATTCCAACATCAAGCCCACCGTTTTCCCTCATGTTGATGTTGAGTTTTTTAGAGAAATAGCACCCGATTACACCAGGAGAGTTCCCAGGATATACTTTTATGGATCTTGAGCCCTCATTACTCTTTGCCGCGGCCACTATCATCATGCCTCTTTGAATGCATTTTGCCACCACCTCTTGAAGATACCTGTCGTTCTCGGCACAACCAGCCGCAATAACAGCAACATCAACCTGCCTAGCTGCGCTCCACAACAATCCTGCAGATATTCTCTTAGTGCTTGTTCTGCCGTCTTTATCTATCACTCTGGCATAGTGCATAAGCGACTGAGGAAATATTCCTGAGAAATATTCAGAGCTTCCAGATATCAAACCAGAAATAGCAGTGGAGTGACCATTCCCGTCCCAAGGTATCCTTTCATCTGATACAAAATCTGTTCTGTTTATTGAAGATTCAACATTAACTCGGTTTATGGCGCTGTGAGATGGGCATCCAGTATCTATGACCGCAACACTTACTGGCCTGGCGACAGAATCAATTGCAGGCAAGCCAAATGCCTCTGGTCTTAGTTCAACCTTTTCACTTGGCTTATTTTTAGATCCAGAAAAATCTATTATCTTTACCGATATCAATTGGAAGCCTCTGGTATGCCTTGTTCTATAAGCCTGCTTCCCCATGAAAGATTTGGAAGTCCGTCACAGTTGCCTCTCAGCAGAACTGCGGAGTTGCCATGAACAACAGAAGACATTGCACAGAAAGGGTCGTCGGTTATGAGAGTGGCGCATGAGCAGCTCTCTTGTATTCTCTTTATTGTGTTCTGCCTCACAGGAACATGCCACAGCCTTGAGTTATCCAGGAAAAATGCACTCTTTACCAGCATTCTTACATGATCGTTCTTGATTGCAACACCAGCATATGGCTTGAGGCTCTTTATCTTTTCAAGCACAGACATATCCATATCTTCTCCGTATATGGCCTCATAGGCGGAGAAGATGGAATCGTCGCTATGCCCATTCCAGCATTCGCTGACCAGGGACCACCTGCCATCCTGCTCGTCAATCACACATCCATGAACTTCAAGGCCCTTCTTCCTTGCGTCTCTTTCCGCTATAGGGTCAGGAGCAAGAAAATAAACAGAACCATCAACTGAGGATTCGTCATGTATCTTGATCTCCAGATCTGACATGAGCACATTCTCCTGAGCGATGGATCTTGGCATTATGCAGACAGAATCATACTGCAGCTTCAGTTTTCTATATATGCCTATGGCGAAAAATATGCTCCAGTCCTGAACCGGACATACTATAACAGCCTTGCTTCTTTTAGTCACAGATTTATCCTTGTTGCCTTTCTTAGAATTCTATCGTCGCCACCATCATCATCACCGTCATCGTAAGAATCTCCAGAGTCTATCTTTCTTCCGCCGTTTTTATGCTTTCTCTGAGAGAACTTTATGTTCTCTTTCTTTTTTTCTTCTATCTCGCCGACTTGAGTGTGATCTATTATCTTTATCTTGCCTGATTCCACTAGCCTCTGCAAAGAATGAGGTATCTCGCCTCCGTACGTGCTTTTTATAAAGTCTATGGACTTGTAGTCATATCCATTGTCAAATTTAAGAGGAGGATTAAGTCCTGATACGACTATGGCTGCAGCACGCGCTGGAACCATGTACTTGCCCTTGTCGCTGACAACTTGGTTTTGAACTGGAGCGCTCTCACGAACCACAAGTGCATTTCCCAAACCAAAGTCATTTCCTCCGATAGTGGCAACCAGTTCTCCAGCAGACATCGACTGAATAGGCAACACAGAAACTATTTCTTCTGGAATTGAAGACAGTATCTCTGAAGCCTGCTTAAAGCTCATCTTCTTTACGGAATCTGATATGAAGTAAACTTCTCTGCTTTGATTGTCGACTGCTATTATCACGACATACCCTCCATTAAAGACTGAATCCTTGCCGCAATTGCCCTTGTTCCAACCTTGGCTATGACTCCATCTCTGGCTGCGGAAGCCACTTTATTATGATGGTCATAATTTTCGTACACACTACGCATTGCGCTGCCAAATCTATCTATAAAATCATCAGAACTTAAATCAGCCATAATCTGACCATCCCAATACGATACACCAGTACCTCCGTTTGGAACCTTTTTAAATCCATCTACATCAACCAAACAAGAGTTGCCACCATCAAGAACATCAAGATATCCTCCGTGGTTTGTTGCTATTACAGGTATGCCGCAGAGCAGCGATTCTATATGAGGAAGACCGTAGCCTTCGCCTCGCGACGACAGCACAAAGGCATTTGATGCCCTGTACATGCTGGCAAGTTCATAATCATCCACTTCCTTGGAGAATCTGGCGACATGCGGAATATCCGCGCTGGAGTACATCTTGGATACCTGAGAAACCTCGTCCTGGACTCCACGGGCGGAATGGGAGTGTCTCTTGAATCTGGACACCAACAGCAAGCTTACATCGTCTGACTTCTTGAAGAACCTGAAATATGAATGAAGCATTATATCTGGAGCCTTTCTATAGCCCCAGTTGAACACCGATATAAATACAAACTTCTTCAGCGACGGGTTGAATACTTTCTTAGACCCGTACGGTGTCCATATATTCTCATCCACCATTCCATGAAGTATCTCTGAATCCATGCCAGCCTCTGACTTAAGTACATCCGAGCAGAACTTGGATGTAGTCCATACTTTGTCATAGGAATGAACGATGTCTCTCAAAGACAATGGAAGCGTAGAAGTCTCAACCGTCGTGTACAGTATTCTGTTCTTGGATACTTTAGGCAAAGACATGTTTGGGACAACGCTGTCTATTGTCGTCTTGCATCGTCCCTTCCATCTCTTGAAGGAAGAAAACTCGACTAGTTCCTTGCCCATGAGTTTTGGATGACTTTCATCGACAGGATCCACAAGTATGTCAATACCCGACAGCCTGGCCGACTTCACGAAATTTCTATTCACCTTGGCATAGCCAGAATAGTCCAGCATCTGCCCTCTGATTACCGCATTGGCTATTTCTCTTCCCTTGGAATCTAGAGTTATTTCTTTTTTACTTACTATATTCATGAGAGCTTTTGCTGCCTCGCAGTCAGCATCAGCCTTATCCAAGACTAGATGACCCGACAGTACCAGGCTCCTTATTCTGTTATCATTGCTTAATCTGGCACATGAAATATCTATAACACCTCCCGGAGATATGGAGCCGTTATATCCACTTAGCTGAAGATCAGCATTGCAATTATTTATGAGTTGCACATTTTGTTTTCGGAATCAGAAGTGCACGGACCACTTTTTCTTTCCACAATCCCATATGCGGTATAGACCTCTATCCCAGCACCATTCCCTTTCAGTCATCCCTTCTGGACATTTTGTAGACTTTTTCTTTTGAGATTGCTTTGATCTGTAGCAATCGTTTTTTACATCCCAATAGAAATAATCTGGTCTATATGTTTTTTCTAAAAGAAAGCCCATTTTCTCATATGAATTTCCCATACTTATCATACTATCTGACCATGTTGTTATTTTATTTATACCTTTTTCTTTGCACCATTCCATGGCTCTCTTAAGCATTTTGGATGCCCCACCAGCTATTGTGATATTATTGGCAAATACCATTCTGCTTAATATGGCTTCATTTGAGATACTTTTTCTGTGGTGACCGCCTATAGTCATTGAGCCAACAATCGATCCATCGTGCACAAGATTAACCCAAAAGTCTGTGCCTATAGGTCTACCCTGAATATGTGTTTTTTCTATAAAGTCATTTTGATCTGAATGGTCAAAGTCACATTCTCTTGCTCCTATTTTAATAGTATTTGCACCACAAGCAGATCGAAGAAATGATTCTATCTGCACTCTTCTTTCTTCCCATTGCTTTTCAAATATATGAATTAAGCGTATGCCCTTGTCTTCACACATTTTACTCTTATTGTAATGTTTGTTTCTAGCGATCTTGCGATCAATTATGGCTTCCGAATGCCAGTATGAACCATTAAATTCTATAGCAATTCCAAGCGATGGAATATATATGTCAAGTTCAAGTCCTATTGCTTCCTTATCATTCATTATGGCTTCTTGAATTCCCAAAGAGTTTATGAAAGAAAAAACTTCTTTCTGCTTTTGATTCTTTGGATAAGAATATAGATTCTTGTATTTTTCTCTTACATCTGGGGATAGAAGAGCCTTATTTAGCGCCATTCTGTCTAATCCGAATTGGTCTGCTATTTCCCCCAATGACTTGCCATGCTCAATCATTCTCCATAAATCCGTGCTATTCCTGACAAAATTATGCATGGAATATTTTCCACATTCTTCTTGCACTATGTTGCGCCATGTTTCCTTAATTTTGCTGGATACAGACAGACTCTGGGCTGGATTTTCTGTGCCATATTTTTTAATGCTAGTGAGCTTGCGCTTCTCCTGAACTGATGGGTCCAGATTGAAATGAGCAACGCCATACTTTTCTAAACTCGTCTTTCTTACCTTTTCCATATGATCTTCAAGTTTGCAAGGATTGTCAACGCCATGTCTTTCAATCATGGTGTTCTTAAAATTCTCCTGAAACAATGGATCTTTTTTGGCTAATCTTATCTTTTCTTTTACTGCTTCACTTTTTTGAGGGATCTCATTTCCCCATTTATCAAAATTAGTTTGACGTGCTTTTTCCCTTACTTCATCTGACAAGAAAGGAGATCCTGACTCGCTCATCTCCTTAAGCCTGCAATTCTTATGACATGCTGATCCTGACTTGTTGAAGAATCCCTTCCTTATGTCCATGAAGTCTCCACAATAACGACATCTAGCAACAACAAACTTGGAAGATGACTTTCCAAGATCTTCTGGAGAATAACCAAATTTTTCCAGAGTAAGTTTAGAGTCTATGTGGGACTCAAAATTAAATATCTTTCTTTCTGCCATATATAACATTATATACGAGGAAGTTGATATTGTACCTTTATAAAATATAGATTGCAATAAACATGTATTTAAAATAAAAAGGCTCCCCGTTTTGCAACGGAGAGCCCCTGGGAAACGCCTATCAAGGGGGCGTTATCTCAAATTAGGATGCGACGCTGACCTCGATCTTGGAAACAGCGTAGTCGTTCATGACAACAACGCCGACTTCCTCGAAAATGACCCAGCCAAGACGAAGCTTCTTTGGATCATCCGCTGGAAGGACAGTGATGTCCTGACGGATGGGGAAGGCTCCGACAGTGTCGGGAGAAGAGGTGACCAGGATGGTCTGGGTGTCGAGCTGGGAGCTGACGTGAATGTCAGCAGTCCAGAGGTGACCGTAAAGACCAGTGGTCAGAATCTCGCGAGTGGTGGCCTCATCGTAGAAGGTCTTGCCAAAAGTACGGAAAGAAGCGTACTGATTTGGGTGGCAAACAACCTTGGAAGCAACAAGATCGTGCTGCTCGATGAAGCGGTAGGCAGTGTTCAGAGAAGCAGTCTCCAGGGTGCCCTGGTTGTCCACTATCTGGCTGCCGAGACCGCTGGCATCACGTGCATTGGCTGCAGCGATGAGAGCGTTGAATATGTTGCGATCCTCTTCCTTCTGAATTGCTTCCTTAGCCTTGATCTGAGCGCGGTCGACGATGTAGAATCGACGAGCCTTGATCTCAGAAAGACGGATGGTTGGGTGAGCAGCGATCTCGAAGGTGGGGACGAGGATTTCCTCGCCTTCCACGATCTGATCGGGCACTGCACCCTGACGGGCAACGACGGTGGCCACAGAGGCAACGTCACGCTCGTAGCGGGGAAGAGCGCCCTGGGGGAGCTCATCGACCATCAGAAGCTTGCGACCAACCGCCTGGTACTCAAGTGAACGGCGGATTGGCTCGACCATTGCCTGAGCAAGCGCGGTGCGACCCTCTTCGGTGGCGAGCGCCTGTGCAATGACCATTTCCTTCTCATCATAGGTAAGACCATTTTTATCTATTGACATGGTTCTGTATTCCTTTTCTTTTTGCTAGTTTCCCTTTTTGGGGTGAAGTTCTAGCGGGTTAATTATGCAGGCTGAATGTTCATGTAGAAGTGAATGAAGGTTCCGAGGCTGGTAGAGCCATTGATGCCCTCGAGGGCAGCAGTAGCCTTGTCGTCAGCACCAGGAACGCCGCTGGGGTAGGCGTTTGGTGGGCTGAGGAGCATACCAACCTTGTTATCATTCGATGCGGTGGTCAGAAGACCGTTGTCAGACATGTAGAGAGTAGTACCAGGAGTAGACTCGTTGGTAATGACTCCAGTCTCGTACTGATCGGTGTAGAACTCACCGGTTCCCATGTAGACGGTGATCTTGCCAGAAGCAAGAGACTCGTCAAAGAAGTCGGTCACGCGATTGGCAGTGGACTTGGTAGCACCAGTTCCGCTGACAACGAGAGATGACTTGTAGGGCTTGTTGCTGGTGGTGCTGTTGGCGGAATCACCAGCAAGACCAACTGCGTTGACATAAGTTCCGTCCTTACGGACAACGGTCGAATTCTGACCTGCGTCGGGAACAAGGGCGACGCCCATTCCTTCCTTGATCTCGTTGTTGTTGACATTGCTTACAACGAAATTGGAAGCTATTGTGTGATAAACCTCAATAAGTGCCATTTTCTTTTCTCCTTTTTATTTTTTATTTACCTAAAAACGTCTCTTAATTTTGCGCTTTCAGTCTGATCGGCAATTTCGTTCTGCCTATGAAGACGGAATAGAGAAGAAATCTTGGACTTCAGATCGGAAGCCGTATTTCTTGCGCTACTTGACTCTGCTATCAGAAGAGGTTTCTCCAAACCACCTGAAACGGAAGCTGTCTTCAGACCCTTGGCTGCACCCCTGAACATCGCCTTCTCAAGATCCTGTAGCTGAGATACCTGGTATCTCGTTAGCTCGGATATCTTGGCTGGCATCTGGATGGGAGAAATGATCTTCTCCTCAACCATTCGCGCAGCCAACTTGAGAGCCAATTCGTTGTGGGCACTGCTGGCCTTCGTGTCTCCGCCTGATCCGGCGTCACCACCGGTCATATGATTCTGCTTTTCTGCCGTATATCCAGCCTCAGACTCTCCTTCGAAGGAGCCATCGCCTGCTGGAATGCTGGGGACATCAAGATCTGCTCCGCCCTTTGATGGGACGCTTGGCGCAGTCATATCGATGCCGTCCTTTGAATAATTGCCTACATCCTTATCATCCTGGACATTTCCTCGCTGCAGCTTCATCTCCTTGGCCAGCTTGGAAAGAGAAGCCTCGAATGAAGCAACACGTCCAGTCACGGCGTTGGTCATCTCTGGCTTGTTGGACTCTCCGAATTCCGAAGTGCCCTTGGTAGCCACAGTTGCGTCATCTACATCCTTTAGTCCAGAACCAGAGTCTGTCTTTCCTGCATCATTGCTCATGCCCTTCTCTCCATCTCCAGAGGAGGGGTAATCAACTGCATCCTGAGGAGCAGTAGGATCTACAGACTTATCACTTGCGCTCTTTCTGAGAGCCTTGGATATCTTTGAAACATCCAATTCGAGCTTTCCAACTCCGACTACGCGGCCTCGGCGAAGAGCCATCGCCTCGCGATGAAGCGCATCCTCGCCAGACTCTGCGGACTTGGGAGCCAATTTGGTCATATCTGATTCTTTTTCCATTTCATCTGATTTGGCGCTTTCGCTAGAATATCCTTCTTTATTTTCATCATTTATTGAAGAATCATCGTTTTCATCAGTAGAATCATCATCATTGGATGTGTCTACATCAATATCTCCATCATCCGAATCATCTCCATCTATCTCAAACTCTACATCTTCATCTGCATCCTGACCGTCAGCGGAGTCGCCATCAGCATGACCTTCCATTATATTGCTTATTGCCTTTTCTAGAGCAGATATAAGTTCTGGATCAGCGTGAAGCTTGATGTCAACCTCGTCTTCTCCAGAGCGAATTACATCTATGCTGCTATCTGAATCAGAAGAGCCTCCGTCAAATGGATCGGCATCAGATGAGGAATCATCGTCTCCGCCCATATCTGGATCAGAATCATCGTCTCCGTCATCTGCGCCATGCTCCATAGCCTCGACAAAAAGCTCCTCAACAGAAGCATACTTGGTCTTCATTCCCTCACAAGCCTGTGCAGCCTTGGAAAGAGTCATGCCGGACCTTACTAGATCCTCAAGACAATTATCCATGGCATCACGATCACCCCATATGGATGCCACCTTGTTGGCAAGACCAGTGGTATAGACTTTCTCGCCAGAAAGACTGTTGCATACGCACTCAGCCAGGTTGCTGCCTTCACATGGACCGCTTAATGCAAGTGCATTTTCCCCGTAACGTCTTGCAAGCTTTTCAATGCAATCGTTCATTGGGAATTTGCCATGGACAGTAAATGCAGTCTTTATGGCATCACGAACATCGGAATCGCGAGAAGCAGTCTTGAGTTCACGAGAAGAAACCTCGTTGTTCATGCGAATAACGGTTTCAGCTTTCTTCTCCACAGACATTGCGTCAAAGGCAGACTCTGATATGCCTATCTGCTTAAGAGCCTTGACAAACGCAATCTTCTTGCGCTGACATGGAGCACATGATGCCTTCTTGATCTGAGGCACCCACTCCCACTGAGCCCATATTGAACTTGGGTCCTTAGAATTTGCAGCAACGCGAACAATATACTTCTGACCACTGTCAAGGCATGCCCACTCGCCGTTTCCGAGCTTAATGGTATTTGAAGTTCCGGTTATTGGGCTTATAGATCCGAATTCAACCTTGGATGCAATCTTCTTGAGAGAATTCACATCCAACTTGGCGCTAGCTGCGACGGGAGGCATGGCTCCAGCAGCTCCTCCGGGAGGCAGAGCCGCTCCAGATCCTCCAAGACCCTTCTCGACTTCAGGCTCGGAAGACTCTTCAGAAGCAGATGCATCTGGAGCTCCTTCAAGCATAGAAGCAGGAACGACCTTAAGGCTGAATCCACTTCCGCATCCAGGTCCCTTGCACTTAGACTTGCCTCCTGAGACATCTACATTGTTGTTTCCGCACACGACGCATACGGCCATGGGGGGATTGGCAGTCTCTGATTCTTCATCGCCTGCATCGTCCATAGCGGCATCTCCACCGATGCCAGCAAGCGGATCAGCAGCAGCATCTGGAGCTCCACCTGGACCAGGAATGCCAGGGCCAGTGGTAAGAGCTTCTACTCCTGGAGTTCCAGGAGGAACGCTGCCTCCTGGAAGGTTCATGCCAGCACCCATGCCTGATGGATTAAGACCTCCGGGCATCTGACCGCCCATCATCTGGGCCTTCTTCTCAAGTTCATCCAACTTATTGATGAAGCTTGCACGCTTTGACCTTCTATCGGAGACAGAAGAGTCATCTATGTCATCAACTTTGCTTGAAGAAGCCGTCTTCCAGTCGTTATAGGCAGTCTTTTCCTCCTCATCAAGCATGGAAGCGACCTTGACGGTTGCCTCGACAATTCCGCTTGAATCATCTATATCTATGGTTATGGGGGCGACTTCGTCAATGCCAAAAGCCTCGGCGATCTTGGCTGAAGCAAACTTATGCACAGCCTTCACGAACTCGTCGCCCTTGGAAGGATCGACATTGATATCTTCATCTATTGTTGCGCAAATCTTGAACATTCCGTCTTCTGGGAAATTTGACTCACGGAAAGCCCTGCGGAACATGTCGTCTTCATCATTGGAATCAATTTCTTCGACAGATGCGAATTTTTCTGCTCCGTCCACTGCTGAAGAGAAAGCAACTTGCTCCTTTGCTATCCACGAGGCAGCCTTGAGAACATCGTCAGACTTTAGGTTGCCCAAGTTGTCGGATATGCCAGCGATAAATGCATCCATTGGATCAATGCCAAGGTCTGCAGAGCTTGCTTCCTTAGAAAGGAACCTCTTGAGGCCAACCTGCTTCTTCCTGTTGTCCACGCACCATGGCGCGGCATTGTACAGGGTGGCGAATGCAGCCTTGGATGGATTTCTTTCCGCTACGGTTATGGCCTTCTTGACCTGATCTGGAGAAAGACCATAGAATCCGATTGCAGAAGCAATTCCATCGGATGCAGACTTCAGCAGATCGGAAACCGAAGACGAAGCCTTCTTGTCCAGCTGATCCTCTGTAGTGGAAGAAGGGTCTGTCCACTTGTGAGACTGACGAAGAGCCTCCAGCTGGTGCTCCTTGGTTCCCTCAGTCCAGTCAGAGGGAAGTTTTGCGTATACCTCCCTGTTGGCAGCAGTCCACTGAGCTTCAGTGATCTGGTCGGGAGCCTCGCCCCAACGAACCATGAATCCGCCCTTGCCAGCAAGCTGAGCCTCCACTGTCTCTGAGGGAGCCTCTCTGCGAACAGTCGGGCTCTCGCTCTGAACAAACTTATGCTTCAGACCGCCTGCGAGCTGGGCTTCTCCAGTTTCAGCTGGGGCATCGCCCTGCCTTGATCCATAGTTTAAGCTTGCTCCTGCGAGTTGAGCCTCGGTAGTGGCATCAGGGGCATCTTTGCGCTTCGCGATCTTGAGATTATCCATATTTTCTTTATTATTCATTTTATCTTCGCTCCAATTGAAGCCGCCCAATTCTGACATTAACAACCTTCTGGCGGCATCCGTGGGGTCGTTCATTGCCAATTTCCTTATTTCTGGATCAAGCGCATCGACGCTTGCCCACTTGATCATTCGTGTTCCCTCAAACGCCGTAACGAACATATCTCCATCGTCATCTGTAGTAATGACAATGGAGCGATTGCCGTCAGTGGCGCGGTAGTCTGAGCTTAGTCCCAAATCCAATTCCTCCGCTGTTTTTTCTGCAAAATTAGAAACCCTATCGCGTATCATATTACTTATTTTAATAAAATCCTCTGCAGATTCTGACTTTCTTGGCATAAAAGTAGGTTTTGTTACTCTTCCTATGTCATCGCCATACTCTGTGGTCTGTGGACTGGAGGCCTGCGGAGCAGGAGCGGAGACCGGAGGTCTGGCAGCAATAGGAGGCGCAGCAACAGGAGGCATTGCTTCAGGAGTTGTCTGAGGAATAGAAGACTGAGCCGTTATGGGAGAAGCATGAGTATCTACCCCATATGCAACCTGATCTTCGGAAGGAGACGGGAGTCTGGCATATCCCATCTCTACAAGTTCGTCAGCTATCTTCTGAACATCTGCGCATACCTTGATTATATCTGAAACATATTCAAGGGATACTTTGGATTTCTGAGCCATCATGGAACGAACGACTCTCTCCATCTTATTCATGGCTTCATTGAGGTCGCCTATTTCTTTAGTTCCAGCCACTTTTTTAAGAGAGCATCCGCCATCATTGCACCCATCATTAGGCTCCTGAGAGGATGCTTCTTGGGCATATTTCTTAATAATATCAGATACATGAGCAACTTTTTTGCTTAACTCACTTGGATTAAGTATGTCGGCGACAAGGCAATCATGGCATGCTGGATTTACAACAAAACTGTCTTCTATGAACTTAACTCCATAGTTGTGCTCGAATATCTTCTGATCCTTGAACTTGTTTGTCTTCTTCTCGCCTTTTTCCTTGCCACACAAAGGACATGGCTCCTCGCCAGCATTGGGACGGTCATGATACTTGCACTCGCATTCGCCAGTGAAAAGTCTCTTTTTCCTCTCTTTTATATGACTGCAGAATTCTTTGGCAGTTGCGGCACGAGTGTGGCATACACTGCAGCAGCTGTATGCCACAGAGCATCCCATTGAACTTCCCGTTACGTAACCAGCCTCTAAACCCCTTGCCAAACGAGGAAAAGCAACTTTATCCACCATGTTTATGGTGTAGATGCCACCGCGCTCATCGTCATACCATGCATGGACTACCTTTCCTCTTGCCTTTTCTATGTCATCATTTTGATGGTTGACAAAAACAGGGACTCCTATGAATGTCTTGGTAGCCTTCTTTAATTCCTTTTCATTGAAATAGTCGCCGTTGTCGTTGACTTCGTCCTTTTTAATTGCAAAAACCTTTACAAACAAGCACTCAGGATTGTCCCCTATTGCCTTCTTTATATCAAATCCGCCTAGATCAATTTTTTTACCGCTTTTGTTCGCAAGTATGCCGTCCTTGTCCATGGAGGCATGCTTTACCAATGAAGCAGTGTTTATTTCCTCCCAGTTGCGAGGCACATTCAATGCAGAAACCTCCCTGTCGGAGGTGAATCTAAAGCTCTTTTTTATAAGAACATCTTCGCTTTCTTGTTCTTCCATTTTATGCCTTTATAAAACGAGGTATTTTTATGCCGTGCAAATTTTCATCTGTGTAGTTAACCTGACCTTTTGGGTATGGTATGTTGTATTTCTCACTCAAAAAGCTGAGGGCACTTGATATGTTGTTAAAATACTTGCCATAGGGAGAATAAACCTTGGTTACATCCCTCTTGTATATAGGTGGCAGCTTCTTTATTCCTGCAAAAAAAGCATCATCGAGATCTTTTGTCTTCGCAGGAGAGCACACCACGTAGTAGTCACTGTTCGTTGTGTAGTCGTGACCCTCCCAACGATAATAAGACCCAAGCCCGATTTGCTCATCGTAGCGATCCTTAAGAGGCTGTGTTCTTTCCGTATAAGCCTCTTTCCATGAAATGTTACGATCTTTTATTCTTTTTGCAGATGTTTTGATCATATCATTCTTCCGCTGGCTTGTACACTGTGCATAATTCGCTATCTATGATACTTATTTTACCTGATGAAGCCTTCTTATTTAACTGTTTTCTTTCTAAAGCTGCTTCCCTTATATTGGCGTAGACTATCTTCTCAACTTCGCCAGCAGAATTATTCAATGCATGCTCCTTGATTCTGACAACACGCCATCCCATAGAAGCCAGGTTTTCATCTCTCTGTTTGTCCCTAGAAACAGACTCTGGATCAGAATGCCAGAAGTCTCCATCTGCCTCAAGGTCTATTCCTATCTCTGGATAAGCAAAGTCCAACAGATAAGGACTAGTTGAATAAGGAGTATTCTGCTTGAACTGCGCAAACAGTCTATAAGGAATCTTTAGCCTTGACAATATAGAATAAAGTTTTTGCTCTGGCTTGGTAAGGTAAACAGGCTTGGGCTGCTCAGAAGGATGGGTATCTTTTTTTTCAGCCTTGGGAGCCTTTCCCTTCTTGTATATCTTATCAGGTATGACTCCTGCCGATGAAGATAGTCCTCCTGCCGCTGGTGGCGGAGCGCCACCTCCAGCCTCACCTCCAGCAGGTGGTGCCTCTGCTCCTGCAAGCGGCGGCATACCGCCAGCGCCGCCCATGTCAGGTGGAGGTCCGCCGCCCATGTCAGGTGGAGGTCCGCCGCCCATATCAGGAGGAGGTCCGCCGCCCGCCAATGGTGGCATTCCGCCACCAGAATCTCCACCCCCACCAGACCCTCCGATGACAGAACCGCCCTTACCTGCTGTTATCTGCTCTTCTCTCAGCCTATTTATCTCAGTGTCGTAATCTATATTAAATTCTTCTAAAAGTTTCTGAGTTGATATGAGACCTTTGTCATGTAATTGCATTAAGTTTTGCAACTTTGACGTATTGTCTCTTAGATTCAGATCGTTCCACTTGAGCCTCGGATATAGATATACCGTTTCCCCTACTAGTTTTGACTTAAAAACATCAACGAATCCCTGCATTTGAGCAACTGGAAGAAATATATTCTTCTCCACCCATTGAGCAAGTTCGTTCCTCCATGTCTCTAGCCTTCTTATTAATGTTTCGACTCCTACTGCAGCTGAAGAATAACCTGTCATCTCGCCGTTAAGCAATGTCTGAGGCAGCATGAGGCCATCAAGCATCTCTTTGCCTATGGCCTCCATCTGAGTGC
>JACCDG011103232.1_pt1 | contig 31746 bp, 36 predicted proteins | sample 7442471 | NCBI WGS metagenome assembly JACCDG01 (sample SAMN15323444, study PRJNA562643) | freshwater metagenome | isolation source: river surface water | place: USA:Blue River Watershed | collected 2017-08-17 | reverse complement strand
TCAATCGTAAAGGCTTGTACGTGGACATCCCTCAGTCTTGGGTGGAGAATTTTGCGTCAATTGGCCAAGCGGTGATTGCAGGCGAGCACATCGGAGAAACCTTCTACGCGTTTGACTTGCTTGAGATTGCTGGCTGCGACTTGCGCAAGCGCCCTTGGCAGTATCGCTATGCGGCTCTGAGTCGTTTGATCGATACACCTGGCCCGCACATCCACAACATGCGCAAGGTTGAGGCCTACAGCCTCAGTGAAGCGAAAGCCGAGCTGTTGGCGCGTGTCAAAAACCAGAACGGCGAGGGCGTTGTCTTTCACGAGGCAGATGCACCTTTTGAGTCCGGCCGCAGTTTGACGGCTCGCAAGTTCAAGTTTGTCGAGTCGGCATCCTGTGTGGTGGTTCGCAAGAACTTGCAACGTTCAGTGGTGATTGGCCTCTATGACGAAAAAGGCTCACTCGTTGAGCTTGGGAACGTCACGGTGCCGGAAAACCACGCTGTGCCAGAGATTGGCAAAGTGTGTGAAGTGCGATATCTCTATCGCTTCGAAGGCGGATGTTTTGAGCAGCCGGTGTATTTGGGCGAACGCTCAGACATCGATGTCTCGGAAGCTCTCTTGTCTCAAGTCAAGCGCATCAAACCAAAGTCACTTGTTGATTCGGTTGCCGCCTGACTTTTCGCACGCAAGAGCAAATGCATTGTTTGAACGCCGCTATGCGGCTGACACGGCAATCAAATACTACGGCTCTCGTGGTAGTGATTAAAAAGCACTGAAGCAATTCAGTATTCAACCCTAGCGGGCTCCAACGCCCGCTGGGTGTTGGTCTGCTTTTTTTTGGAGGTGCTATGGGCATCGAAACAAGTGGCAAAGCCACAAATTTGCATGGAACTTTCGCAATTTTTCTGTTCATGGGTTTGACTGAAAAACAAAAGAACGAATTGAATGAGACTTTTTGCGGTCAAGTTGGCATGGCAGGCTGGGTGACGGAATACGCACCCATCGTCAGTGAGTTTTTTGACAACGACGAGCGCGATTACCCTGGCGTTTTCGCTTACGAAATTGTTGAAAAAATGGGAGAGTGGCTTGGTAACAATCCATATGCTTCTGCAGTTGAGTTCAAACAAGAAATCACTCGTCGAACTGATGTCTGGATTGCCAAATCACAAGAGGCGGCAGGATGAGTTCTTTGACCAAAATTCCAAAATCATCAGGTTGGACGTCGCGTAAACAGAAACTTTTAGAGCTTGCTGAGAGTGTGCAAGGCAGCAAGTTGGCGAAGCCACCTTTGGACGCGCGTGTAAAGAACGATGTCATTGAGTTGCTGATTGCATCTGAAGTTTCAAAGTCCTATTGGGTTGGAATGGGAGGGTACAAACAAGCGCTTAAAGACACTGGCCTGAAAGCAACACAGGTAATTCCAGCTTCAGACATTCTTCTACAAATTGCGCAACACCATTGCGAATCCCATGGTAGAAAAATGCCAGAAAACATTGATGATGTTTTTGTGAACGATGGGGCTCTATATCTAAGCTCCAAGGGTCAAACTGTGTGGGGCACCATTTTTGAAAAGGCAAAAGCTGCCTTTGATGAATGGGAAGCCAACTGCAAAGCCATTGCCGCTCGGGCGATAAAGGTGAACTGGGACAACATTGTTCCAGTTGTATTTTTTGAAACGTCTACCCCAAGCGGACAATTTTCAAAAGGAGTGACGCGATGAGTGCTGTATTCGAGCCTGGAATGGAGGCCAACTTTTTCGGCGTCTTAGCATCTAACCAGACGATTGAAGAACCGGCATTTGAGGTCGCAACTGCTAAATCAAATGAAACCGCGGTTTCCGAGGTTGTTGAACAACATCCGGTAGTAATGCTGGTTGAAGCCTACGACGCGGCAATCAAGGGTGTTGATGAAGTCAATGTTGCGATCCATCGTTATCGTGAGTTGTGCCAAAGCATTGACCACGATCGCGAAGTCACTGAAATTGACGAGCATGATTCATGGAAGGTGCACAAATCCGCGATTCGTAAAACGGTCATGGCTTTTAAACTTTCATGCATGAATCCAGAAGCATCAATTAATGCTATGGATGAGTATGAAGAAATTGTTGGCGAATACAAATGCCAGATTGCTACAAACTTTCATGATGCACGAAAAGAACTCACAGAGAAAAAACTGAAAGACTTTCGAGTTGATTTGATTGGACTGTGGGATGGGCTTGCTTCGAAGTATGCGGATGGTGGTATCCGTTTGGCACGATCACAAGCGGCGAAGGAAATCTTCAAGAAGTTCAATTTAGAACGAAGCCAGTTCAAAATTGAGAATGGAAAGGCGCAGTTAATTACCTATGTTTATTGCGAGAAAAAATTCAATTCGAAAGAGTATGAATACTCGCACTCAACCAGACGGTCGATTGCTGAGTTGATTAAACCCATGTCCGTGTTCTTGCAATACGCAGAACTAGAGGATGGGATTGATGCCGCAATTCATCAGGCCATTGGTTATGGATGGGGCATAAATGTTCAAAGTGGTTTGAAGTGCATCGCGTCACCAGGCCACCTCGAGTTCAAAACTTTCCTGAAAGAGTGGAAGTGGACTTTCTCAGAACATGCAGCCGTCAAGTTGCGTGAGTTCATAGCTGAATATGCAAACTTAGGCAACTGAGTTCGCAAAATTCTTCTGTGTCGCTGCTGAAATAAGCAGCAATGTGTTGAAGGCCTCGCCCCATCGTGGGCAGGTCTGCAACTCGTTGAGTTATCCAAAGGTTTATCCACAGAAAACCTTAGCAAAGCCTCCAAGTAAAAAACTTGGAGGCTTTCCTTTTTTGCAGTTTTAACGGTTTAAGCACTATGAAAACCATCTTGTCTAAAGAGGGCGTTGCCCCTTAAAATTCACTCATTCTTTGGAATGCCGTGCTGTCGGCTCATATAGCAAAACTTGCACTCAACGTGCATTTATTCACCCTTGCGGAGCGAGCCCGTAGGGGCGGAACTCCGCTTTTTTTTTTGGAGTTTCGAAATGTTGATTTCGACAAACACTCCCCGCGCACAGCATATCGAGCAATCACTCTCTAAGGGTGGTCAATCGTGAGTTGGCGGGATTCGTTAGAAACAATCACCAGCATGGGCGCTGCACATAAGGGCGTTACTAGGTTGGCAGACTTGGCCCAGGCGCGTAAAGAGCATTTGGGTCAGTTTTTTACCCCCCTTGTGATTGTTCGCAAGATGTGGGACATCATCGAACGAGTTTGCGCCGACAAGGAGGGCCACCGCAAGGTCTCAGTGTTGGACAACTCAATGGGGTCGGCTCGGATGTTGCACTACGCAGATCCGACCAAACACAAACTCTTTGGCATTGACGTTCATCGCGACGTGGTGGTTGAGGTCACGGCTGCAGCGGAAGCTGCTGGCTTTGATTGTGAGTTTGCGTGCGGCGGTATGGAAGATGCATCAATCTCTGGCATGAACGTGGCCTTGATTAATCCTCCGTTCTCGCTCAATCTGCAAAGCGCTGCTATGTATCCCTACGCGTGCACACGTTGGGGAAAATTTGGACCGAATACGGGCGCTACCAGTGATGAATACGCACTGGCGCAGGCCCTCAAAGCGGCTCAAATCGTGATTGCAGTCCTGCCTACATCCATGGCTGACGATTTACTCAATCGCGGCAGTGAAATCTTGGGCTCAGCCTATAAACGCCTTGTGGCCGTGGTTGACATGGGAAGCACAGTGTTTCTGGCAGAAGGAGCGAACGTGGCCACATCGTTGGTTGTATTTAACAGCTCACAGACCAAGGATTGCCTGATTCGGGAAAGCGTCACTGACATCGATGCTTGGCAGCCTCCAGTGTTGCCGTTGACCTTGGTGGACGACACATGGGACAAGCCGATTCTTCGGATGTCGCATGAGGAGTTAACTGAACCGGCCATAACATTGCCTGTCACTGGTGACAAGCTAGTTCGCCTTGTGCATACGGGACGCAAAATTCACATGAAATTTTCATGTGGACTAATGCAAGCTCGTTGTGAGAACGCAATCTACAGAAAACGTGTCTTCTCTACAGAACATCATCGCCTTCCAAAGGGTGTGAAGTATGCGGGGCAGGGCGTGTTGGATGTAGAAAGACTTGTGGCCGCCGAAGACTTCGACTCAACTTGGGACGGTTTGATCCATAGCTTAAAAAAGCAAGGAGCAGACGTTCAGGTTGATTTGGGCTTGGTGAACTACATTGCACGCCGCCGCCGTGAGGCTAAACGCGAATTAACTCCCTTTGGGCGCTGGATTTGGGCTGAGCAAAGTGCAGATACCGTGCAAGCCATTGCGAAGGTCTCAGTGGCCTTCCAAGAGGATTCATGGACCTCTCCCGTTGTCAAGACAGGTAGCGCTCAAACGCTCACTCGTTGCACTGATGGCTGGGAAATGGTACATGGCAACTTTGCACGGACTTTTGGTGATATTGAGGCGCGAAAGCTCTTCGAGATTCCCAATGTCAATGAGGGATGGCGAGAGATCGCTCCTCCCTTGCAAGCTGTCTATCCAAGCATCGCCAATTCGCTTCGCGCTCGCGCCAAGTCGATAGGGATTGATCGGTTTTTGAATTGGGACTACCAATTTGAGGATTTGATCGAAGTGTGCATTCGCCCAGGCGGTTGCATCGTGGCTTGGAAGCAAGGCTTGGGCAAAGCGCGATTAGCCGCAGCGATACCGCTGTTGTTGAACGTGAAGCACGCCCTCGTGGCCATGCCCGCCTTCTTATTAGATGAGTTTCCAGATCGACTCAAAGCCGCAGGCATTGAAGACTCAATGTGGCAGATCATTCGCTCAGAAGGTCAAGCTAGGCAGTTGAATCGCATCAACGTCATCAGTTACGAACGTCTGCGCATGAAAGTGCCGGGCAAGCGCTACACCTACGCCGCATTACTGCGTCGTCGTTGTGGTGTCGTGATATGTGATGAAGGTGAAGTGCTGGCCAATAGCGAGAGCGATCAAAGCCGTGCGATTGCACAGTTATCAGCTAAACGACTATTCGTTCTGACAGGTACGCCTCAAGCGAACTATCCGCGTGATTTACTCCCTGTGAGTATTGCTGCGGTGGGTGATGCAGTGGCGAGCCAAGCCTACGGCATTCGCCATCCGGTGTTGTCTCAGGTGAATGTCAAGACTATGGAATACGCTGATCGCGGTGTGCACAAATTTGCAGAAGACTTCGTTTCATTCGAATGGGTAACCAACGAGTTTGCAGAGTCGCTTCAAGATGGTGCTAAGCGCGAGGTTCCGAAAATTCAGAACCTTAACAAGTACCGTGCATGGATTGCGCCCTACATCAAGCGCCGCCTACCCGGTGAGCCTGATGTTGCGAAATTTGTGAAACCACAAGCGCCTTTGATCAAAACGATTGAAGTGGATTGGGACAAGGAACACATGGCTCACTACCTACGAGTTGCCGATGAGTTCGCTAATTGGTGGATGAGAAGGCAAGGCGACAAGCGAGGCCAAAACCTTGTTGCGTTGTTAGCTCGTATCGGTGCAGTTGAGATCGCGAATAACGATCCACACTTTTGTTCCGATGGTCCGTCTTCCTACCGAGGAGGCCTAACGTCTAAACAGCGTTGGGTCATCAATCGTGCAGTCGAAGTTTCACAGCAAAAGAAACTTGTGGTGTACGCCAAGTCGCCAACCTTGTTGAATCGCTTTCACCAAGAGTTGTCACGAATGGGCGTTAAGAGCATCTGCTATCACGGTGAACTGTCTCCCAAAGAGCGCAGGCGTAACCTGCAGTTGTTCAGGCATGACGACACCAATGTTGCCTTGGCAAGTTTTGGTGTGACACGCGCTGGATTGGACTTGTACCAAGCATCGCACGTGATCATGGCCTCGCGGTTGTGGTCGGCTACTCGTGAAGACCAAGCCATCTATCGTTTGCTGCGTCCGCAACAAACGGAACTGGTTACGGTTGAGCAGGTTCATACCAAGGGAAGCATCGACATCTACCAAGATCAGATGTGTACTTGGAAAGCAACCTCTGCGAGTTCGGGTTTGGATTGGGGGACACCAATGTCTGACGACATGTCGTTTCTGCATCTGGACACTGTTTTAGGTTCGTTCGTCAAAAACCTTGCAGAAATGTACGGAATGGAATCGTACGAGTTCAGGAAATGGGCAAAGGAGATCGCATGAGTGCGTTCAAGGTAGACACATCACAACTCACATTAGGTGATGGCGTGGTGGTCTTAAAGCGTCAAGGCAAAGGCCTTGTCACTGCTTCGGTTCTTGGTGAAGAAGATGATTTTCCAGACAAGGGTGTAAAAACCATTTGGCTGGATCGTTTGATTCACGAAGATCGGGCAGGGGAGGACACATTGGGAGGCTTTCGCGTTTCTGGCGCGGTGGTAACCCAAATTCAAATCCCACAACAACAGGTACCGGCCTGAGTTAAACCGGCGAAAAGCGCACTTCCGAACGGGAGGTGCGCTTTTTTGTTGTCTCCATGCATTAGAGCGCGTCTGCTGATAGCATTTGGGTATTGACCTTCGTGTCTATCCTGTGCAACCAGGTCACGTTGCATTCGTCGCCTCGCGACATGAGTAATTTGAGTCAAGCACTCAATAGCTTACAAACCTCTTCGCCCTTGCGGCATACCCTACGGGAACACTAGATTCCCCACCAGGGGAGAGGCGTGCCCGTTTTCTTTAGGAGAAACGGAAATGTTTCAAATGAAATTTTTAGACGGTACACCCGTCGACAAGGACTACGCTGATCGGATTGCAAAACTTGTCAATTCGGCTGCCACGGCTGAGCTGCACACCCCAGTCGATGAACTTGAGGAGTTCGCTAATCAACGTCGAGAGAAATCAGTTCGTCAATGTCCACAGGAACAAGCTTCGGCTTGATCAAGTATGTTCAAAACACGAATTCGATTTGAGGGCGTTGCCAGCGATCATGTGCATGACAAGCCATATAAGGTCGGAACAAAGATTGAACTGAGTGAAGTTCAATCTTTGAAATGGCAAGTGTTGGTTTCTCGAGGGCAAATAGGCGGAACGTTTCGCCCGTTGGTACATCAATCATTTGATGCCCTTGAAGCGAAGCAAGTTTTCTTGAAAGCTATCAAGGATGCCTTCGACCGTTCAGAAACTCCAGCATGGATTGAGAAGCCAGGCTTAGAACGCTATTCGAGCGTTCGGCTTGAAGGTGACGCTGCGAAAGCTGCCGTTACTGATTTGCAAATTGAGTGGGCCATGAAGACTTAAACGTCTTAGTGGCAACCTACTAACAAAACCTTTCGCCCTTCACGGGGCATACCCTACGGGAACATCGACTTCCCGTTCAAGGGAGGAAGGCGTTCCCGTTTTCTTTTTTGAAATTGGAACGATATGAAAAATTCACAAATTTACGTGGCAAACGGCCACAACCTGCCTTTGACCTCTGGCGAAGGCGTTGCTGTTTACCCGATCCAAAAAGGCGGCACTCAATCATTCATTTTGCTGGCAGACGGTCGCATGGTGACTATGAAGGGCTCTCGAATTGGAGGCGTCGGTGTGCCGCGTTTTCTCACGGAGAAAGGCTTTAAGCTGGCAGAACCTGGCAACCCGTTCGCGGCAAAGCTGGCTGACCTACTCGACGTGCGGGACGGTACAAAACTTGTAGAAGATGCGAGCCAAAAGCGCGCGCGTCAACTTCAACACGAGTTTGGTGGAAAAAACGCCCAGTTCGTGCCGTTTGCTGAGGGCGAAAGCACCAAAGCCATCAAAGTCGAGGTGCCTGGTTACTTCAGTCACACGATCATGGATCTCAGCGCAGCTTTCAACGCTGGTTCGGTGGGGATTGAATTCAACATTGAAAACAACCTCAGCTCGAGCTTGGCGATGAACACCGGTTGGATTGTGGGACCAGAAGTGGACGCCGCAACCTTACCTCGCAACACCAAGTATGGTGGCACTGTTGAACTGGCAGTATTGACCATTTGCAACTGTGGATTGGGCAGTCTCGTTGGTGTTCCAAACTTGGAGATGGACGAGTCTGACTCAATGACTGAAGCTTTTCCACGAGGAAAGATGGCAGTTGCCTTGACCTCAGGTGATACGTTGGTCGTGGGTATTGATGCGATGGATGAAATGGTCGCGCAATACATTCGCGATGGCGAGGTCATTTACTCTCGTACTGGCCTCAACGCCCTTTCATTAGGAAAGGTCATTGGTTCAATCGCTGCGGTAATTGTTCGCGTTCAGGAACAAGATGCCTACATGGCGAAAGGAACCCGCAAAAAAGCAGCTTAATCGCTGCTTCACTTAGTCTCAGCTTTACAGTTGGGATTAAGGGCTTCACAGCCACATCAAAGCCCTCAATCATTGATTGAGGGCTTTTTCTTTGTCACACAAATAACTCGCATCGAACTTTGAGGCTTGGTCCGTATATTCACAATGTACTCAGCGGAACAACCATGTTTAAAAACCTTATCGTCTATAAATTTCTCAACGATATTCCGTCAGTCGCGGATATCGAAAAATCTCTCGATGTTGAACGTTTTTTCCCATGCGGGAAATCACAAGAAAAGTCTATTGGCTGGATTGAACCTAGAGGCGAGGCTCATGCGGCCCTGATCGAATCAATTTCTGGCCAGTACATCATGCGAATGCAAATAGAAACGAAAGCCGTTCCAGGGTCCGTTGCTGCGCGCAAAGCCCAAGAGCGTGCAGACGAGATTGAAAAAAACTCCGGCCGCAAACCCGGCAAGAAGGAAATGCGTGAAATCAAAGAAGAAGTGAAGCTCTCACTGCTTCCCGTCGCATTCAGTAAGGTGTCTAAGCATTGGATTTGGATTGATCCAACGTCGCGGATTATGGCTATTGAAGCAGCCGCACAGTCAAAGGCTGATGAAATCATTACCCTGTTGGTCAAAACCATTAGTAACTTGCAGGTGGGCATGGTTCATACGAACAACTCACCACAGGTCGCTATGGCGTACTGGTTGACAACACAGGAGGCGCCTGCTGGTTTCAGTGTTGACCGTGAATGTGAGTTGAAGGCTCTCGACGAATCAAAGTCTGTGGTCAAGTTCGCAAAGCACAGCTTGGACCGTGACGACGTTCGTAAACACATAGAAGAGGGAAAGATGCCAACGCGGCTTGCTATGACTTGGCAGTCGCGCGTGTCATTTGTTCTTTCAGATAATTTGCAGTTGAAGAAGATCGCCTTTTTGGATGTGGTGTTTGAAAACGCCAATGAAGAAGTCGATTCCTTTGATGCTGATGCTGCGATTGCAACAGGAGAGTTGATCAAACTCATGCCTGACCTGTTTGCCGCCCTAGATGGTGTGGTTGAATGACATTTCAAATACCAATAGTCCCACGCGACAAATTTGAACCAGCCGAAGATTCCTTTATGTCGATCCCATGTTGCTGGTGCAAGCATAGGCACGGCTCGGACAAAGATGCACCATGTTCGACATGCGATCACAACGCCACAGCTTCTGCATCCGAAGATTGAAATTCTTGGTGGGGCGTTGCCACAGCCAATAAGCACTTGTGGCCAGTTTCATACTTAGCAACACCGCAGAAAGCTAACTCTTGCGCCCTGCAAAATTCATCCATAGAATGCACACATTAGCCTTGTGCTGATGCCGTGCGAGCGGTTCAACCTCGCAGTTTTAAAACCCATCGGGAATCCACTCCCGGTCGGGTAGTGGATTTCTCAATTCAGGAGATTTCCATGCACCTCAAAAACCTTTACGTCTCACTTAAAGCTTTCAAGGTCGGTCTTTTGCCATCTGGCGAAGTACTCACTCAGAAAGAGGCCACAGCGCCTGACGGCACGTTGGTCATCTCTGGCAATTCTCGCAAAGCGGGCACTGTCACGATGCAAATCAGCAAAGTCGTTGGAAATCATCTGGTGCCTATTTCGACGCTTGCGAAAGAGTTTCAAGTTGAATTACTTGAGCTCGTTAAGAAAGCGATTCAACAAGCACGACTGTCCTCAGTCTTCTTGTACGAAATCGCCTTTCAGCGCAGTGCCCTTCGTTCTTCGCTTGCAGCCGAACATCGCTTGCAAACGCTGCCTCACGAAGTAGAAGCACGTCACCGTAAGGTGAATGACCATTCCATGTACCAACTTGGTACACGCGTAATGGTGGTCGCATAGTTTGCGATTCATTAGTTAGCAACCCTTCGATGATTCAAGGCCCATTCTTGGGCTTTGACGCGTCGAGTAATGAAAGAAATGTATGGAAGCCATTGCTGCTTTTCTTATCTTGTTCTCACTTCTGTGCTTTTTGAGCTGGCTGTTTGGACATGGCATGGGTGCGATGACATCTGACTCTACGTTGGTGAAAACTACCGAAAATTCAAAAGATGCCGATCTCATTCAGGTGAAACAATCCTTTGGTCAAAAGCATAAACAGGCCATCCAAGACGTTGAAACAAACGCCATGGAAGTCCAGCAGACGCGCAATGACGAAGAGGAGCGTAATCGCCTTCACCACCTCCATGACATCGACATGGCGCAACGTGATCGCGAATACGAAGAATCGGTTCAATCCGCAAATGCTTACCAAGCTTCCCAGCCCTGGGAAAATTGAATAGGCATAAAAAATCCCCTCAGCGCAAGTTGAGGGGATTTTTTTGACTGTAGTTAGCTTACGCTGAAGTTCCCGCGGGGGTTGCCTGAACTTCGGCGGTACTCTGCGCATTCGCATGAGCTAGCAGTGCATTACTCACCACGGACACGCTCGAATTGACGCCAGAGGCAGCGCCGGAAATTTTGATTATCTTGCGATCCTCGCCAGTGTCATCCACGAATCGGCCAACGATCAAGTCTTCAAACTGTTCCATATCTTCGGAATGCTCCGCAAAAGAACCGTTTTTTCGCAACGCCATCAATGTGTCTTCATAGGCCTGACGATCAAGTCCAGCTTCTACGTCGGCCTCACGTCGGTTCTTCAAGAGTTTTACGCCTTCGACCATGCCTTTGAATCGTGGCTTCAATGAGGCGTACCAGAAGGTGGTTTGCATGGATTGTGATGACGACTTGGCTTCAAAGGTCAGCCACATGGGCAGCTCAGCCAATCCACCAAATAGTTTTGAGTAACTTTCCAGCACAGTGCGGCAGTCAGAAACTGCATTGATAGAGCCTGTGCGCAAAATGAAGAATTCATCTGCTGTTGATTCATCATCAATTTGGACAATCAAGCGAGCAATGGCATCGCAATGATTTTCAACACCATAGGGGCAGCCATCGGGACCCTCACATGGAGTTTCTGAAACGACGCCTGTGGTCAGGTCTCGACGTTTTGCAGTCACACCGTTGCCAACGCACATTGGTCGTGATTCACGGTTGAAAACGGCGTACTGCTCGGACAAAGACAAGTTAGGGTTGTCAAACGCAATCTTGATCGGGATTCGACGTAACTTGGCCTGAGCCTTTGATTCATCACCAACCCCTTCCACCGAAGTGCCGAAGCGTTCAACCAATGTTTTTTGAATTGGGTGTGGCGCCCATTGACCAGTGCCCGGCTCTTTGTGTTTGAGTGTGACCGTGAATTGGTCATCCTTTTCAGGAAGGCGGCGGTTGTTTCTTGTCACGACTCGGCCAAGTCGAATCGTTCCAGCTACGGGCACAGAATAAGTGAGACCGTTCAAAAGGCCCGAGGGATTGTGGTGTGATGTGTCAGACATAGAAATCTCCAAGTAGATGATTCAGTCTGGCGCATAAGCTTCAAAATTCAAGAGCTAGTTAGAAATTTTCCATCAATGGAATCTTGACGTGGATTGTTCGTCCATACCTTTGAATGCCCTCGCGAAAGCCACAGGCGTGTTATCGCGCACCTTATTCAGTCGTTGCAGCAACTCTTCAACTTGTGGCATTTCAAGAGTACCGGTGCCGATATCAAACTCCGTCAGTGCATGTCCAGCACTCACAGTCAAAACGATGGAGCCGTCTTGTTTGAGGTCTGCATCAACAAGCGCATCTTCCCCATGAAAATTCAAGTACATGCGACACAGGCCTTCAAAGCCAGTGAATAACGCATCTTCAAAGGAGGAGGGTGCAAGTACTTGATGAACTAGCATCGACGAGCCTTGACTCAAAAGCGATTCAATACGTTTTTTCTGGATACTATGGCTCCAAATCTGCGGAGTGAGTAAGCTCAGATCGTTAGGGTCTTCATCGCGGCGATAAATAGCTCCAGCAATAAACCCGAGTACATGCTTGGACTTGTGAATGCCGTTGTCGGTAATCCAATCTTCGAGCTGAAAGTAGGGATCTTCCTGTTCGAGAACGTGGCCATTCACAAGAGTGGACGTCATCTTATCGATATTCTTGGCCAAAGTTGAGCTCAAAAATGATGGTGACACCATGCGATCGAGCACTACATAGCTCTGCTGAGCATCTTCACCATCTAGCATGCGAGCCAATTCCTTGTGCACCAACGAAAAGTGCGGAAGCACAGGTGAGGTGGGGAAGTTCTGTTCCGCCAGTTGAGGATGAATTAAAACGGGCAGGGCAAAGAGACTGCCCTTGGCTGGCACTGGGCCAAGAACTAAGCGATCGTCGAGGTTTAATTTCTTGAACATGCATTCATTCTTATTCGCATCGATCAAAAACAAATACGAGTTAGTAACAATTTGAAATCAGTTACTTGAATTTTTGTTGCGAACGTGTAGTCTGAATTTAAAAGGAATTCGATATGAGCAACAACCTAATCAATCTCGGCGCCCTGAACGGCTTGTTGGGTTTTCTAAATAATTCAGCATCATCAGCAAACACTGCACCATCAGCACCAGTAGCGCCAACATGGAAGCGAATTGAGGGTGTGACACAAGGCTGCTACGCGCTTGAAATCACAGACACCGAATATCACACGCAGTGCGAAGGTGTCTCATCGTCAACATTAAAGAAAATTCTGCGGTCGCCAGCGCATTACAAGGCGTACATCAGTGCCACAAACAAAGACAGCGGCCCTCGCAAGTTTGGGCGTGCAGTGCATGCGCTATTGCTTGAGCCACAAAAATTCGATGCTCACTTTGCAATTTGGTCTGAGGGGCGCCGTGCTGGTTGGAAGTTCGAAGACTTTGCGGACAAGCATCCAGGCAAGACGATCCTGACGGAGGATGAATTTCATCGTGCAACAGAGGCTGCGCTTGCGTTGCGTAACAACAAGCAATTTCCTTTTGGCGCATGGTTGGACGGCTTGAAGGCCAAAGATGGCTTCGCCGAAGTGCCCGCTGCCTTGACAGAGTTCTCTATCTTTTGGACCGACGAAGAAACAGGGCTTTTGTGCAAAGCCCGAGTTGATGCCCACGGTGTGATTCCAAATCCGCTGGCGATGGATGTGAAGACAACCGATGATTCACGTACCGACATTTACATGCGCCAGTTCTTCCAGCTGGATTACGACTTGCAAGCAGCTCATTACCGCGCTGCGCTCAAGGCCTTTTATGGTTTTGAATTTCCGTTTTTGCATGCTGTTGTGGAAGATCAAGAACCGCACGCCGCAAACATTATTGGTTTGGAGCCTGAGGTAATAGCCAACGGTGAGGCGAAGCGTCGTGACGCATTGAATCTGCTGAAAAAGTGCCGTGATGCAGACGAATGGCCGACATATGGCTACGACAAGGTTGAAGTGCTGAGCATGCCCTTCTATAAGCTGTACACACCCAAGACTGCCTTTCAATAACTGATGACGCCGGTGCCACTTTGTGCTAAATTGAAGGCTCTCTAATCCGTGCTGGCGGTTCATCCAGCAATGCCTCGGCAGCTCTCCTGCCGAGGAAAGCTGTCGAGTTCTTAATCTCAACTAAGGACCGATATGCAAGCTATGCAAACTTCTGACCCCGCTTTAGTGGGTGCTCCAGAAGACCAAAGCACAGGGGACGATCAATTTGACACTCCTGATCCCATCGCCTTGGCCGCAAACTCATCTGTTGGCCGGGCAATCCGCTCTCTCACCGCTAAGCACATGATCAACTTCTCAATTGTTGACTCCGTGCGTGGCCAGAAGGCAATACGTCGCATGCCGTGTTTGTCTGGAATTGGACTTCGTAATGTTGAAAAAAATTGATCCTGAATCTGCTGGTGCCTACTTTGGCATTGCAGGGGCATTGGTCTTGGCCTTGGCCATCCCGGCCTCGAAGTGGGGCTGGGTACTTTTCTTGGCATCGAATTTTTTCTGGTTGGTTTTTGCCTACCAAATGAAGTTTCAAAAACTGTTTCGTCAGACTGTAGTTTTTGCAGGAACGAGCTTGCTCGGCATCCTCAATAGCTTCTATCCTGGCAACCTAGTGCAGGCCACCATCACACAGATGGCGGCCTGAGTTTTCATGACCATTCATGAGCATTTCATCCCTCTTGCGGTACCACTTGCCGCAAGAGGGGTGGTCTGCTGTTTTCTTGGAGTAGACAGAGAAGGAGAAATCCACATGTCCGCAGTAACCAGCAAAGTCGGTCCACCCGACATTGCCAAGTATCTAGCAAGGCACGGCTTTCAAGCCACAATAAACGCAGATTTTGTCGTTGTGCAAGACCCTGTCTATCACAGCGTTCCACAAAGCATTTTTTTGCGTCTTCATTCAATGGAGCCTGTCACCATCAGGAACTTTGATGAAGCAATTCGTTTTGTCGAAAAACGAAGCTGAACAAAATCAGCTACCCAAGCCTCACGCTATGAATAAGTTCAAACACATGCTGGACTTTCTGAAAGAAGAAAGTCGTGAGTTCAAACCAGTTCATCAGCTACGGAATCAAGGGCCTGCTTAGGGTTGCCAAGTTAGGTTTAATCGATGCGAACATGGATGATGTTGTTCGTAAACGCTTAAAAATTCTCAACCACTGGCACAAGTTCGGCCTCGCCTCCGCAGTGGATGCCTTTGGGGTTAGTAAAAGCGCCCTCTACGCTTGGCGTAAATCACTCAAACAAGCGGGGGGCAATACTGTGGCCCTCAAGCCGGCGAGTAAGCGCCCTAAGCGCGTCAGAGAGCCTGTCTGGTGTCCACAAGTCATGGCTGAACTCAAACGCTTGCGCCAAATCACCGCCAACCTAGGCAAAGAAAAAGTGTTCGCCAAACTCGTGCCGTTTTGCCAGCAGCACGGCCTTGCTCTACCGAGTGTGAGCACGATTGGACGCATGATTGCCAGTGCGCCTGACAAGCTACGCACCAGCGCATGGCACACCAACGCGCGAGGGCAGCGCAAACGCTTTACACGCGCAGCCGTCACCAGAAAACCCAAAGGCGTTCAGCTCAAACCCATGGAGTGCCTAGCATTCGACACCATCGTGCGCCAACGCGATGGCGTCAAGCGCTACATCCTCACCGCCATCGACCCCAAAATACACTTGGCATTCGCCTATGCACCGCCGACGGCGAGCAGCGTACACGCGGCAAAGCTGCATGAAGCCATCACCCAAACGTTCCCCGATTACGCCAAGGCCAAAGCCCTCACAGACAACGGAAGTGAGTTCAAGGGGCACTTCGCAAAACGCATGTCTGCGCATGAGGTGATGCATTGGAAGACGTACCCCAAAACGCCCAAAATGAACGCGCACTGCGAACGGTTTAACCGCAGCATCCAAGAAAGCTTCGTTGACTACAACGAAGATCTGCTCTTCACTGATTTGGCGTTGTTCAACCAAAAAATGAGCGACTGGCTGGTGTTTTACAACACTGAACTACCTCACTTATCCACCAAGCCCAATCCAAAGAAAACGGCTTCACTGACCAACCTCCCAGTTGCCCCCATAGAATTCCTGCTCAAGTTGCATCCACAGTCCAGAATGTATTGGACCAATACACGCTATTGCGTGGGGCTTTTTTTTCGTCTATCATTTCTTTATCGACCTTGTGTCTTTACCGTGTGACCGGTTCACGTCGCATTGACTGCGCCCTGCAGTTTGAGTGTTTTGGAATTTTGCTTTCAAAACCTGAAAAACCTTCTTGTCTAAACAAACCTTGTTTTCGCGTGCAATTACCCGCGTGAATGCTTGGTGGTTTTGGCTTTTAACCCAACGGGAACACATCCCGTTGAGGGAATAGGTGTTCCCGTTTCTTTTGGAGATCGAAAATGGGAGCAACCGTATTTATAGGAGCAAAGGCGTATGCCATTCGTTTAGCCAATGGTGACGTTGGCTACATTTGGTCTGAAGAGACTTATGAGAAAAATTGCCATCCACACACTCCTAGCTGGTGTGTGATGGCAATTGGTGATCGCAAGCGAATAGTGAAGCGAATATTTGATCTAGCCTACTCTTTGCCAGGAGGGTGCTTGCAACCAAAGTCAAAGATTTCGACGACTGGATTCATTTCGAAGATGATGAACATTTTGGAAAATTCAGAATGGATTAACAAAGAAGTTTCTGTCATCCTAAAAAATGATGGACGCGGTTTTTACGCTGCGATCAGCGATAAAAATCGTGAAGAAGTCATAAAGATTTTCAACGCGCACGGTAAGCACGAATGGGCTGAAGACATCAAGGTTAAAACCGAAGATGGCGGCAAGAACATTGTTGTGAACCTTCGTGAGAATTTTCATTTGATGGCGACTCTTTCGCAATCACGATTCACCGTGAAAGATGAACGTTCAACATCACCAGTCATGTCTACATGGCGGATCATCGACCACCATGGTCTAGGTGGAACTGTTGATTGCCCAAATGTCTCCACACGACCTTCAGTTGAATACAAAGTCACCAACAAAGAGAAGCCGGTCTTAGAGTGCTACGTGCACCACTTTGAAAAAACTCGATTGGATTTTCAGCTGGTGTTTTGTGAGGGCAAGCAACTCAAAAGCGCTTGGGGCTATGACATTGAGCAAAGCCTAATCAAATTAGCGGCTGAGCGTGAAGAGTTCAGTCCAGGTTATTACAAACCGTTGTTGAGTGCTTACAAGGATGCAGAAAAGCGGGCTCTTCCCATGAGCATGAAATTCAGCATTGATGTCAGTTCAACGGCGGCGAATAGCCACATGCGAACCATGGCGAACCAGATATGCAAAGCCCTTGGCCGTGAAGTGACGGAGAAACTCGTCGTGACACTTCAAGAGATCAATGACATGAAGTCCGAAGAGCCAAACGCACAGTATTGGGCAGTGCAAGCTTTAGGGGATAGTGAAATTTGTTCTGTTGAACACCCATCGCTGTTGGTTGATGAAAATCAACTGTCACTGCTAGATGAAAACAAAAAACTTTCGTTGATCGATTGATTTAAAAACCTCAGTTCGCATTTTTGCGGCTGAGGTTTTTTGTCTTTTAGGGTTTCTATGCGCTTTGGCTAGTGCAATTTAATTAAATCCGCGCTATCATTTACGTACTGTTCCTCCCTGAGGACTCCTGTGAGCTGGCACAGGTAAGTGACCTAGCAATGGCTCTTTTTGAGCATCAGTCATTGTCGGCAACGACTTTGACGCGCAGTCATTGACTGATTGGTTTTTGCCAAGAATGATTTTCTTCTGGTCGCATAGCGTCTTGATGTATCTACCTCGATATATCAAGAGGCTATGTGGCCTGCATTACGCAAAGGAGACTGTCATGATCCGAGCCAACCCCCTGGTTTTCGCTGTGGCCTTGCCGCAGCATCGAGTGACTATTTCTCGTGAACGTGAGTTCGCACGGAAGGCACCTGACTTTGAATCCTTGCGGAATTTGAAGCATGACGAAGGGCATGAAATGCCTAAGCGTCGCCACTTATTGATGTCGCGCCCGCCCTAACAATTCGGTCGAGCGCTGCTTGGTCGTTACTTGTAACGGTTTGGCGACATCGAACCAGCTACGCGGGGCCTAGCGCCCCGCGCACGCTTTCTAATCTCACCACCCACTCCCACCAGAATATTTTGCAATCGAACTATTGATCGCAAAGTCTTTTGACCGCACTCGCACTGAGTTGCATTTCAATTTCCTGCACTGAGCTTTGCTCTGGCAGTAATCGCGTTGCTGTACGCGTTGACACTCAGCATTTTTCACCCACGCGGGGCCTCCCGCATGGGATCAGGCCCTGTTCAAACCATGGAGCCTGTAAATGAGCAACTATCCCGCTCTCTTACCCTTGAACAAAATCGTTCCTGGGAACAACCCTCGCAAACATTTCGACGAAAAATTCCATGAGGAATTGGTGGAAAGCATCAAAAGCCAAGGCGTCTGCCAGTCGCTTTTGTTGCGTCCCCATCCCTTGATTGAAGGAAAGTTCGAAATTGTCGCGGGTGAACGTCGTTGGCGTGCAGCAATCGCTGCACACAATGATGAATACGAGGTACCTGTTCTGATTCGCGAAATGTCTGATGCTGAAGCCGCTAACGCTGCACTCACTGAAAACGTCATTCGCGCAGACATGAACCCTGCAGAGGAGGCCGAGGCAGCCGCACGACTTTTGGCAGAAAACGCAAATGATCGTGACGAAACAGCGCGCCGCCTTGGTTGGTCGCGCAGCATGCTTGATCGTCGCCTGGCGCTCATGAATGCAGCAGACGATGTGCGTCAAGCCTTGGTGTCTAACAAGATCACCCTCGGCCACGCAGAAATCTTGGCAGCCGCAGAAAAGAAGAAGCAGTCTGGCATTTTGGTTAACTTGTTGGCAAGTCCTCAAATGCCCAGCGTGTCACAGCTCAAAGAGATGTTGTCCACAGTCGCAAGATCACTGGATTCAGCCTGTTTTGACAAGACAGATTGCGCAACTTGCCCTCAGAACTCAAATCTGCAGGCAAGCATGTTCACCGAGAGCATTGCCGCTGGCAATTGCACTGGACCAGATTGTTTCAAAGCGAAAACCGAAGCAAAGCTTGAAGAAATTCGACTGAGCTTGGTGGACTCCTGGCCTCGCGTGGAAATTTTGCGCCCTGGCACAAATTTCACGACGATCAAGCTGCAGGTCGAAGGACCAAGTGGCGTCGGAGCCGAGCAAGCTCAGGCCTGTCAACAATGCAAAAACTTCGGTGCTGGCATTGGTGGCGTCCCAGGTAAGGAAGGTCGTGTATTCGAAAGCTTCTGCTTTGACACCCCTTGCAACACTCGCATGGTCGCGAAGAACTTGAAGGCTCAAAAGCCTCAAGAAGCTCCTGCGACAAACGAGACAAAGCCTGCAACGGATAAAGCAGCGTCTAAAACCACCAAAGCGGCAACGTCAAAGGCGGTGACGACATCTGCCTCAATCACGAACGCGGTAAACGAATTTCGCAAGAAGGTTTGGCGTAAAGCGCTTCAAGCTGAAATTGCGCAAACAAGCGAACGCTCTTTGTCAATGCTGGTTGCACTTGCCCTTAATAACAAGGCAAGCAAGATCAATTCGGCTTTTGTGAAGGACTGCACAACGCAATCACTCACGAATGCAGGCATTGCCATTGAAGGGCTTACGAGTTTTGAAACGGTGTTGCAAACGATTGGCTCAGCTAAGCGCGAAACACTCGCTGAAATCGTGCTTCGCTTGGCACCTGCTGCTGCACTTGACATGGAAATTCACGACGTGCAAGTTGCATTGCGTAACTACCAAGTCGACTTGACCAAACACTTTGTTGTAAACGCTGAGTACTTGGACTTGTTGACCAAAGTAGAAATACAGGCCGTGGCCACCGAAATCGGTTTGGACAAGGCGCACGACGAGAAGAAATTCAAGTCGCTGTTTTCTGAGAAGAAGGACGAATTGATCAAAAAGCTTTTGGACGTTCAGAACTTCAGTTTTGCTGTGGTGCCCAAGGCAATCCACTACGACACACCCGAAAAGGCATAACGCCTCAACCCAGCTAGGCACTCAGCGTGTCTAGCAATCTAAGGAAACATCATGAGTTTTAAAGCTTTTTTGGCATTGGCCGCTCAAACAAACTTCACAATTGCAGTGAGTGCGAGTGGGCCAAATAAGGAAACATTGAGTTTGATTTTTATTCCATCAGCGAAAGATGGCCAAGACCCCGTCTTGGCAAATCCTTTCCGCTTGGCTGGAACGATTGAAGAACTCGATGCAAATTTTGCAACGCAAATGGATCGCATGCTTGGTGCTCGACAGACTCTCGCAGAGACTGCAGATGCCGCGGTGGCGATCATGGAAGCTGCAACGAAGGCTCAGGCTGAAAAAGCTCAGGCCGACAAAGGTGCGAAAGGGAAGGGGGCAGCCAAACCCAGTCCCGTTGCTCCGAAAGTAGCCAGCGCATCGGCATCAACAGATGAAGATGGAGATGATGACGTGGGTGGCGATGGTGCTTCTGTCGCCACGTCAGGCGCAGCGTCTGCACCAGCACGTGAAGCGCAAACTGCGAACCTGTTTGGCTAATTGCCAAATTTGGTGGCATTAGTAAAGTGCTTGGAGGCCCTCAGTTCAATGAACTGGGGGCTTTCCCTTTTATGGGGTCTGCTTAACCAATTTCTTAGAGGTGCTGTTGCATTCGGCGCAAATGAACATGCTTTGCCCAAGAAGTCGTTTGAAGGTTCCAAGTGCTCTAGATTTATGTTGTCCGCATTTAAAACAACTCATTGTTTGAATTGAACCGCTCTCGCCAAATGGAGATCCTCCACGCTTTGACTTGTATCGCAAACCGTCGTCGGTAATTTTTGTAACTTCTTCTCTGGCCATAAAGCAACCTCAATAGTTAAAAAGGCAGCACCGGTGTCCCGATGCTGCCTGTAGTTGCGTGAAGAGATTACTTCTTCTTGTTCACTGCAGCTTTGAAGGCTGCGCCGGCCGTAAAGCGTGGCACTGTAGCGGCTGCGATTTTGAGGGCTTCACCAGTACGAGGGTTTTGCCGGTACGCGCAGCGCGCTTGGCTGCCTTGAATGTGCCAAAGCCAATGAGCTGAACGTCTTGCTTTTTGGCCACGGCGTTTGTGATGATGTCGATGATGCTGTTAACCGCACGACCAGCAGCAGCTTTTGAAAGTTCGGTATCGTGAGCAAGGGCTTCGATGAGTTCAGCTTTGTTCATTGTTTTTCCTTAAAGAGATCAATTTTGCCACTGCTTAACTTAACAGCATATGAGTTACTTGAAGATGCTTGAGTTGTCATACTTTGCCAAGTTCCAATAGGTGAAAACTACCAATAGTGTCTGCCACGGACTTGGGCACGCCAGCTTGGGCAGCAAATGATGACCACGAAGTTATCGATGTGACCACTTCATCAATCACATTCTTGGCACTGCCGATTCCGAACCGATTAGCCAGTTCCAACAAGTCTGCACGAGAAAAATCTTTGAAACGTCCATTGATGGACATGAGATGTTGATGGGTCCAATCTCCGTTGGGGTTATGGGCAAATGAAATGTCATAAGCCGGGGCCAGTTCCCACGGGTGGCCTTGGCGCAGACGAAAAGAAATGTTCTTGGTATGGTCATCACAGTTTTTTCCCACCACGTTGAACACCATGCGGCGATACGCCTCTTCTTTTTGTTCGTAGGGCAGTGATAACTTGTCCATGGTGACAAACAGCTGCTCATAACTGTTCGTGCCTTTTTTCTTGTAGTCCAGATGGTTCATGGCACACAAGGTTTGAATGTGGTGACGAACATTGCCACTTGCACGATCAAAACGTTTTGTCATGAAGTGGGCGCGGCCGTTTTCTTCCAGCAAACGGCAGTCGGACATCTCTATCCCGGCTTTCTTGGCCATTAACGAATAGGCGTACTCGATGCGCCCGTAGTCAGTTCCGCTCCCAAGCTCGTTGTCACTGCCCATGCCATCAAATTTCAAAAGCCAATGCTCAAACCCATCGGGAACATCTAGTTGGCCAGAGCGAATTTCCTGTGTGGAGGCGTTCCATGCGATCACCGCTTTGGCGCGTGCGCCGCCGGCGGAAGTGCCAACATCTAAAATGCTACGCAACGCAGCGTTTGCATGATTGTCATCCTCAAGTGTTCCTTCAACGGCCAGACGTGCTTGCGTCACTAGGTCACTGAGCACAATCGCCGACGCTTGGTGCTTTTGGGGTGAACGTGTGGGTTTGTACTCCAACGCGCCCATAGCGCGGCTTCCCATGTAAGCCAATCGGTCCAATGCGGTCACATTGGATTTATCCAAACCCTTTTCGGCCATGTAGCGATCGATCAAGGCGTTTCCAAAATCATCTGGCAGTGTGTCTGCCAACATCGCCGGAAGTCGTTTGAACGTGATTTCGGGTAGGTCAGTGAACATGAAAGTCTCACCTTGACGTGCAGGCATCTGCAAGGGCGCCGGTTCTACGCCCTGGGAGACGAAGCTGGATGTGTATTCAAAGACGTAGTAACCCCAAGTTGGGTCAAGCGTTACAGCGCCAATGTGTTTGTTCCACAAATACACATTGACCACGTCTACCTGTTTATAGCGAGTGACCTTGGATTTTGTTGGTGTGGGGGTCATGGCAAAGTCTTATTGGTAGAAGAACGGGCACGCTGACGGATATGTCCAGACTTTGGCATGTTCAATGGGCTAATGGTGGTCATGGGAGCAACATGGCGCAACCAGTCTTCCCTGTTAAGCGCTCGGACAACAGCAATGAGCGTTCGTAGAGTGGAACCAGCTCCGTTCTCTAAGTTCTTGAGGGCGCTAAGACTGCAACCAGCACGCAAAGACAAAGTCGCCCGGTCAATGTTGTGTTTCAGGCGGAGCAATTTGATCTGCTCGCCCACGTCTGCTTCGAACTCCTCGATAGTATTTGCCATCATTCGTAAAGGCTCCAAATAAGACCATTAAATAAGAAATCAAAGCATTAGAGCTTTTTATAGAGCCATTATACAAATGATTTTTCATTTGTCAATAAGGGGCTAATTAAAAGCCATTAGATGATCAAATGCCACATTATGGCTTGAAATAAGGCTCTAATAGTTTGATTGGCGCTAGTCATTCATCACGCCAACGCTCAGTCGCCCAATTTTGGTGGGTCATCAATAAAAGAGGCGCAGGTTTCTTCGTAGCCGCATCACACTCCTCGCTCATGTCGCATGCTGCTTCCCAATAGAACCAGCCAGCAGTCAAACCCCAAAAGCGCACAGAGCGTCTGCATTGAAGAGTCTCTCTGGTTTGACACTTATTGTGGAAACCTACAAGCGTCCCAAATTACCAACTAGGCTAAATTTGCCCAACCCCCAACAAAGTAAAGTTAGCTAACCAGCCTCCACTCAAAATCAGGCGTTTGCCGACCAAAAAGTTGCGCCAAAGCTGCCCTTGGGGCCGGTCATCGCGAGCTCATATAGACTGCGAACAGCGGCCCATTTAAGACCATCAAGTCTTTTCGTTTGATGATAATTTCTTGGTGTCGACCATGTCGTTCCAGCCCCAGCAACTCGATCATGAGACGCATGGCCTTTTTCGCAGAACTGTGATTGGATGGGTGTGCAAATGCAAATGATGCCGCAAAATTGGGATGTTCTGTCAGCCCCCACGCTGGAAACCAGACCAGATCGCTAACGGTTTCGTAACCTGCAAAGGTTGTCTCGGATTTTCTGATCAGCTGCTTGAGCATCGACTCGGTCGTAGTGGACACAACCTCTTCCAAGCGTTTGGGCGATATCTAGGCAAGCTCTGCAAGCATTCCAAGATTGGCTTGAAGCCCGGTCAACTCCAAATTCGCTTGAAGCATCCAGCTCAGAGGTACTGGGTTCCTGCGCCATGACTCAATGGTCTTGACGGCGGCGACCGCAGCGGCCCAATCCCTCATACGCAGCCAAATCGGTGCACCATGATCGAATGGGGTGTTCGGATGGAACGGCAGCGCCGCCGCACTGGTAGCCAGGTCTTTCCATAGCGGGGAGAGCCACACTTGCCCTGTTCTGTCTCCCAGTACCCGTGCTCAACTGAGTCTGCCAGCCACTGTCGGGTAGTGTTCAGATTCTGATGGGTCTGGATACGTGAGCGCGACTTTTCAAGCGCTTCGATCATTCGGTCCAGATCCTGCATGCAAAGGGAATCCGGGTACTCACGATACAGGGCCGCACGGTTTGAGCGAGCGCCAGTAGCATCTCTACATTCCAGCGCACCAATCACGTCATTTTTTAACATGATGTCACGGCTGTGCTCAAAAATGTCGAACTGCATGTGCTTCAGTTCGTCAGGCGCTTAATCCGATTGATTCCCACAAAGAGGCGTAGGACACGGGTGCGCGGTGTTGAAGCGCGGTTTGCTCTTTTTCGCTTGACTCATAGCTTCGAATCAGCCCTTTCGCCCGCTCCAATCCAGCGGGTGTCTGCATGGCTTGGCGCGGGGTCACGTTCCCAAGCATGGGGATCGGTTCGTCGGCCCAGTTGGCGTAGAGATGCCGAATGGTCTGTTCCGCGAGATCATCCAGTGCTTCAGAATCAATGTCATACCCTGCCCCCACATCAACGCCGGCAGGCAAAATCTGACGCACAGGCTGTGTAAATGGTCTGAATTGAGTCAGCGAACAATGCCTACCAAACGTTAGGTTGGTAGGCATTTTCTTTGGGGTGAACATGGGACATCGACAAGGCGAGAACCGACAGCCGCCAAGCACAAATCCCGCCGACGTCGGCGAAATATGACACTGCTGTATAGCTTGAGCTTCACTGCGTCATCTCTGTCCGCCAGAAGAAGGACTGAGAGATTCATAAAGAAAAATTGCGGCTGCGCCTCCACCATCTTCAGAATATCTTGAAGTGCAATCACTGGCTTTAGCGCGGGAAGGTAGCAGTACCCATCAAACTGTAAGTTGCCAGGCAAGCTCTGCGAGTTCATCGGAATGAAAGCGTTGTTGAGCTTCGCGACAGCCCAACGGTAGGCGATGTCCGATGGCGATTCTGCGCCGATTGGAAGCCCGTTCTTAACTGCGCGTAGTTTTTGCTCGCTATCGTAGATAGCCGTGAACGGCATCCACGGACAAGAAATTTCATCCACGTTGAGCGCCGAGAATTTTAGCTTTTTACTAAACAGTGCCCTGCGGTCGTTAGGAAAATGATTTCCCGCGTACTTCAAAATCTGGACGCGCTCGACATTTCCGGCTTGGGAAACAACCTCCGCGATGCCCTCTATCGACATCTGCCCTGAGTCATGACACATGACAACAGCGTTCCCGCATTCGAAAACGTAGATGGAGCAACTTTCAACGTTGTCTGTGAATAGCCCCGCCCATTGGTTCGACTCGTCAATCTTCAGGAACCCACAGGCGTCCTGGGCAATGTGGGCATATTTCTTTTCAGGCAAATCATTCTCCTCTTTCTAAAATTCTTGTACCTCAGTCTAAAGTCGCAATCCAACTGGTGGCCGGACAATGTGAGCAGAGTCTTCGATTCGAAGTAAAGGTATGTCTTTCACCTCTGCAAGCTGGCCGCAATGAATGACGATGCGTGAACCGCCTAATATCGGCGTAGCGTTAGGCGCTACTTGTCGAACACCTGGCCAGTTCGAACCCGATGGATTGCCGCGATGACTTCGTCACGAAAAGTGCTTTCCAGCTTGGCGACGCTTGCTTCAACATAGTCGAGATACTCTTCGCCGCCATGGGCCTCGTGCGTCCTATTGAAAATGCGGTCCATGTCCATGCACTGGTACGCCGTTAGAGCGAAGTCTTCCGGCGTCCAAGAGGGCGAAGTCAAGAACACCTCAACGAGTTCACGCCGCGCCGCCTTGCACTTGTCCCAGTCAAGGAAGGGTACGAACCGTAGCAAATCGGGGACTTCATCCTCTTCTGCGAATTCCCGGTACACGATGGGGAAGGTTGCCACAATCAGCGAAGACAGGGGCAGTCGGCGCGCACGAAAAGTCGCCGGCACAAGACGACCCGCCGCGGCAAGCGCATAGCCCAAATTCGCTTGTTGAGCGGAGCACATCAGGCTCGCACAGGCGTTTGCGCCTTCAGCTGACATTTCGAGGCTGTAGCGCGACGTGAGTGCTTCAGCGATGTCGACGATGAATAACACGAACTGCTCCCGAGCTGCGTGAGAGCAGTTGTTCATCGCTACTAGGTTACGGCTCACGACCTGCGAGGGCACTCTGCTGCTCAAGCCCGCGTGGGCAACCATGCGCACATCAATCCGTCCACCAAGCACGTCGAAGAGGGCTCTCACAACCTCGGCTTCGTCGACGCGCATGGGCTGGGGAAGGCAACGCTCAAGCGCCAGGGCCGCCAATTCACCGCATGTGCGTTCGTCACTGATTTTGAGGAGACGGAAAACCGTCGCAAGAAATGGATCGAGCGACATGCGGACGTTATTGACCGCCCACGCCAACTGATCAACGCCTTCGTCAGGCACGCGAGCAAGGACGACATCACCGCCGAGTAGCGTCCTGCGCTGTGAATCGTTGGAGCTTCTGAGTAATCCAAGCAGGTATCCGCCAGCAACGTCCACGCTAAGCTTAGGCTCGCCAAGAAGCCAGTGGACGTCGTCCAAGGTCGGCCTCAGCGTTGCTGCGAGGAATGCGTCCCGATCGGGCGAAGCAGGGGCCTCCAGCAGCGTTTGACGAAGCCTGTCGACTGCCTCAATTTCGGTCGCCCGAGATATGAGTGGTTCGAAGAACCCGTGCGCATGAAAGCTGCTCGCGGCTCCAAGGTGACGAACCTCCGCCAGAAGATCATCCTCGTTGAGTACGCCGATCAGTTGCGAGGCCAGTGGGAGTTGCTCGTCCCACAGCAGTAGCGGTAGTAACGACGAAGACAGTGCCATAGCGTCCGCTTGCGAAAGTTCGTGCAGGACGCCTGCCAGCTTGACCAAAAGGTCAGGCGCGTGGGCGGTCTGCTCGGCCAGTGGGCCACCGACCGATACCAAATTGGCAAGGATCGTCGAATTCGCATGCTTGAGTGTCGGCAGCGCATGCGCAAAGTTCTCAGCAATGCCAGCTGCCATGGCCGGCATGAGCGTCGCTATTGCACCGGATTGATCCTCGACACCCATCAACGCTATGGCCCCTTCAGGGTGTAGCCGCGCGTGCTTCTCGACAGTATCGAACACGAACTCAAAGTCGCGTTGCGAATAGACTCCGCGCATCTTGCGCACAAGAGCACCGATGTAATCCCAGGCCTCCGACTCGCTCAGCATCGTGATGGCTCGCTGGGTGGCACTTCGAAGCAGGGGCAGGAGTTCGAGCGCCACGCTTGGATTGGATGACATCCGTGAGTTTGCGATGTCCAGCAACCCTAGCGCCGCCGTCGGAGCCCGGTCCAGCTTGTCGAGGAGCTCTTCCCATAGCAGTGCGATCCTTAGGGCCGATGCAGTGTCATCGTCCTGTTTTCCAAAAATCCCAAGTTGCTGGTCGGTCATCAGTTTGGGAAATGGATCTTGGAAAACCCTTTCGAAGATGGTTCCGGTCCAGCGGTGACGCGCATCGTGCGTGGCCTTGCCATCGACCCGGCGCCCGGGCCAGTCTGAAAACCTGGGCATCGCGTCCTTCGGGGCGAAGACCAGATCGAAAAACAGCCCCTCCACCTTGCGCGGCGAAAGTGCGAACGTCGAGAAGGAAAAACGCGCTCGGATGGACGGCCACAGCGCCGTCAAGAGACGGAGAACCACCAGTTCAGGATCGGGTGCATCAAAGATCGCGACTGGCTTGGCATCTTCCAAAAACATTGCCTCCATCAGCTCCTTTGCACGGAATTCCGGCACAGGGCGCAATGGTGACGGGACGGCAGGTTTGAAGTCGGCTGATCGAGCTTCGATGGGAGCGCCATCAAGGTCCAGCAGCTTAAGAATAGCGCTAATGTTGTCGCTCGATGCCCAAGCGGACGTAGGGATCAACAGGCTGCACGTGCGAACGCAGCCTGCACGCGCAACCGTAAGGTCTTGCCAAGTTCGTGCCAGCACGTAGTGCATGCCGCTGGGGAGGAGGTACCCGGTCAGATAAGGGGCGAACTGCTCCCCCGGCCGCAGGGGTCCAGCGACGTCTGATAGTTGATCGATCGTCGACTGATCTGCCTTCGACAGCGTGATCGAAGTGCTGAGCAGTTGATGTCCATGTCGATACCCATGTACCTGCTGGTTGATTGAAATCACGACGTTCAAAAACCTACTACCCAAGCAACAGGCAGCGTCAGATCGGGGTTCTTCTGCCATTCCCCGTTCGCGTCTTTCGCAGCGACCCAGCCATGGCCATCCATGCCCGCTTCTAGATATTCTGCTCGGAACGAGTCGTCTGCAGTCAGATCACCGCCGACAATGCTCAAGCCAAAGACCTTCGTGTCCAGTGTTTGCGTGTCGGCCAGTTTCCCGGCGAGCATGGGGTACTCCCGCTTGATGTAGGCCACTGGACCTTGCGCGAACTTGCCAGCGTCGACCGCATCCCACGCAGCGACCACGAGCGATAGCCGCGGATTGGTACCGTCGGGCCGCTTCTTAAGGGACAGTTCAAGGAAACGCACCAGCTCGCACAACATGACCTGCGTCGGAAGCTTCGCCTGATCTTCAGGGTTCCCAACTTTCTGAAGCAACGCTCGAGACACAACCCAGTCAAGTGGCCTAACGTTCTGATCGGATCCAACACGTACGAATAGCAGCGCGCCGTTAGCACCCTGCAGTTCCTTCATCCACTCTACCGGAATTTCAGAGCTGACGACCGCCTTGCGCCACAGCTCTCCGTGCACGTCGGGTATGACGATGTCTGCTTGGGCGTCACCAGAGGGTGGGGCAACTGTTACCTCAAAGTCTCTTCGACCGTCCTGCAACTGAGTCCGGGGCGCGAAGTGACCTTGGAAGAGGTGATCTGCCGTATCTAGGACAAACCGAATGTCGTCGGGTTGGTCGACCACGACCAACGCACCTTTGCGCGCATCCAGTGCCGACCAGAGCCGGCCGATAAAGTTGGTCTTGCCCGAGTCGGGCCCGCCAAGTAGTACCACGGACCGCCGCGTCATTGGAGTCTCCTATGGCTGAGGTAGGCGCGCGCATCGCTTTCAGGCTCAGTAACCGGCCAGAAGCTCAACGCCTCGTGCTGCTGCGCAACCGACTTGTTGATGAGATCGACAAGGCCAAATCCCGGCTTGAATTCAGCGTTGTCGGAGAAGGGGGCCACTGGCACCACGGTTGCGACCACCTCATACTTCCAAAGCTCAGCACGAATACGCTCGAGCACCGGCGCGGGTATCTCTGCTTGGTCACGGTGCGTGACGGCCAGCAACATGCGTGGCAGCGATTCGCCCAGCATTGCTCTCAAGCGCCCAGCTAACTGACCTAAGCGGCTGATAACACCTTGTCGCAGTTCGACGCTTTGCAGGGTGCGCCCGTCGACGACGATCCACAGGACATCCGCCGCCTTGAGAAACTCAAAGCGGTCTGCGCGCGACGTAGTCACTAGATCCTTGGTCCACTCACCAGGCAGGTCGGGAAGCGCCAGGTCGACGCACCGACCGTCAGCATCTCGCTTCAGCCGCAGATGAAAAAACCCAGGCTGTCTGTCGTTAGTCATCTCGGTGTGCACCGTCATCTGATCGGGCAGTTCGCCGCCATTCCAGTGCCGAGCCCCGCGAGATATTTCCTCGAAGGCCATCAGGCTGTAGCTGTCCGCGAACGACCATCCTGTCAAACGGTCATTGGAGGCCAGCAGGTACAAGCTCGCGAGACACGCGGTCTTGCCTGACTCGGGGTAACCAAGGATGCCTACGACGCTCACGTACTTGCCCGACATCATCTCGCCGATGGCCGCTGTGCCAAGCGTCGTGCTTCGAGGAAATGAAGAATTCTCGGCAGGCGCGTCGAGAACGGGCGCACCAAGGTCGGTTCCCTCGTTCGTAGCCGGGCGCGCGCTAGCGTCACCTTGTATCAAGCGAATAGCCGTGACGCGGTTCGGGCAAGTCTCAGGATCATTTTCGAGAGCGCAGCGCTGCGTGTCCGCGACGGTGCAGCCCTCAAGGGTGCAGGCAGCGCTCATAGTAAGGTCAAACCGGTTTGCGCCAGGCGGAGGAGGCCGGCCTCAAGTAGTGCTCGGGCCCCCCAATCTTCACTTGATCGCTCGATCGATGCGCCGTCAGCGTCTACGATGCCCGTGTCGATGGCATTCAGCAAGGGGAAGACCAGCGGCTGTTCGGTGGCGTCAGCGGAGCCTGAATACGCTGTCGCAATCTCTTCCCGCGACTCCCCCAACGCTACTATCAAGCCGTCCAAGTTCAACGAGGGGTTGGCATCGAGGCTTCGCAGCACAAGCTCTCGATGAACCTCACATGGAAGGCGGCGCAAGTATTGAGCGGCCTCGATCCCCGCGACGACCGCGCGGACGGGCTCATCGATAGATTGCAGTGGCTTCTTGAGCACCCGGCTGCGTGCAACCAGCGTCCACCACATGAAGTCGATTTCCTCGCGATCGAGCAAGGCGTTTCGACGCAAGGCTTTGATGGTGTCGCCCGTAGCCTTCTTGAAGTTCGCCGTGGTTTTCGCCTCGTCATCCACGACGATGGCGAACGAGCCAAAGTCGTCAACGGCACTGCGGCCCCTGGCCAGCTCCGACGCTTCCATGGCTCGAGCTCGTACCCCTTCAAGGATTTCGACCCGCATTGCCTCTCGTTTTGAATCCTGCAGCGCGGGTTGGAAGCTTAGTGCGGACCATAGCGCTGTGGCTAATAGGTCTATTTGAGAGAACCCTTCGACGTTAATCTTGTTTTCCAACATGGCGCTCACCGCAACGGCAGCACAGATCCCCACTTCCAACGGACGATCACTTGCAAGGAAGGACGACGAGTGCACTTGAACAGCGGCCTCAACTTCATCGGCCAAAGCAGCTGGAGGCAAGTCATTCCAGAGTGCCGCAGCGACTTGTTGCGCGCGTTCGATTGCAGCCTTCGGCCCCTTAGGTTTTGACCATGTGCCCGCGAGGGCAGTACCCGCCGCGCGCCGCGAATTGACTTCATCATCACTTGGGCTCAGCGTGCTGATGCGCATATGTTGCGCGATACTTTTCATTTACTTTCTCCCCCGTTTTTGATTTGAATATAGTGTTCGACCAGTTGCTGAATATTTTCCAATTTACCCTGGCTAACTAGCCAGTCAAACAGGTGTCTCTCGGTTGCCTGAGTCATCAGGTCTTCAGAATTCAGAGGAATTGCATCCAATTCGTTCAATATCCGCAGCCGTTCACCCTCGCTAAGGTCGCGGAAGAACCGAAGCAGCAGTAGACGGTACCCCGGCAACTCAGGCTTCACCTCTGGCTCCTTGGCGTTCTCAACAACCTCCGCAACGATTCCCACGGTAGGCATATCTTGATCTGCCGCAGCTAGTGGCACGGCAGTTGATACCTCATTGTGGGCCTTCGCGGGCGCGCAGGCATGGAAATTCGGGCACCCGAGAACGAAGTCCGACTCGGGCTTGCCCAAGGCTTTTTCGTCTATCTCGAATCTGGTGAAGTCTGGGTTCCAAGCACGCGGATGGATTTTTACCGCCAACGCATCTCTTTCAGAATCCCAGTCGAATTCGATGACGTTGTAGGTATATGCATACGGTTCGTTCGACCGGGTGGGGACCGTTGCCCCCGCAGCCAACATCATGAAATCCGTGCCACCTTCAATCTCCTCGACGTGGACGCGGGGACTGTGCTCATGCCCGGAAATCAGTATGCGCGCCCGACTTTTAAGATACTTTGCAATGTCGACTTGATCTTTAAACCAGTTCAACGGGTGGTGAATCAGTGCGATGATTTCTTCGCCCTTGGTTCGCGGAATAGTGAACTGCCTGGCTCCGACCATGAGTTCAGGATTTTCGTCATCCTCTTTTCCAGTGCACAGCAATGAGGAATTCAGTCGAACGAATCTGATAAACCGGCCGGGCGCCAATTCGACCAACATATTCGTGGCGTATCGCCCCTCGGAATCGAGGGCGCAGTCGTATCCCTCGCAAAACTTCCCGTAGTCTTTAAATCTGGCGAATAGGACCGCACGGTCGTCTGCACTTGCAAGAATTGCC
>JACCDG010941507.1_pt1 | contig 31780 bp, 32 predicted proteins | sample 7442471 | NCBI WGS metagenome assembly JACCDG01 (sample SAMN15323444, study PRJNA562643) | freshwater metagenome | isolation source: river surface water | place: USA:Blue River Watershed | collected 2017-08-17 | reverse complement strand
TTAGCAACGACGGCCTGCGACATGCGCTTGCCGGACTCGATTCGAGTAATCATGCTCATCTCCTGAGCCAGATGAAAAATGGTGCCGGAAATAGGATTCGAACCTACGACCTACGCATTACGAATGCTATTCCAATGCTTTTGAAAGATCTACAAAAATCTGCGCCCTGATGCATTTCTTCTAAAATTGGCGTGTAAAACACCAGTTTTCCACTTCGCATGCAATATGACACATTGCGATCAATTGCTACCCATGTACACTGCGATTGCGCTTATAAGTGCCTCACAGCATCCCTCTCCAAATATCGACGCCGTATGGACCACGACTAAATGCGTGCACGGATAAGCGCCAGGTTACTAATCTCTCCGGCCGCGAAAGCGTCCGAGAGGCCGTTTGAGATTCGAGATGACTCTCTCAAAGGGTTTTTGATAAGAATTCAACCGTCAGGCGTTCGTACCTACTACGTCCAAGTCAAACGGAACTTGCGGGTCAAGGTTGGCGCCGTCGGGGTACTGACCCCCGATGAGGCCCGCGAACGCGCCACCCAAATTCTCGGAAATCACGCTCACGGCAGACCAGTGCTGGAAGGCGTTGCCGGCTCCGACAGAGAAACACTCGGCAGCTTTATCGATGATTTCTATAGCCCTTGGTTGAGAGCCAACAGACCAAAAAACGCTGACAAGTACTTAGGACGACTCGAGCATAATTTTTCAGGCTGGTTCGATCGCCCACTCGGTTCAATCTGTGTCGCAGACATCGAAGATTGGAAAATCAATCGTCTTAATGAGGGCCGCAAACCCGGCACAATACTCCGCGACCTTATGACGCTCTCTGGCGCTATGAGTCGGGCAGTAAAACTCCGCAAGCTCGCGGAAAATCCTTTCCGATTGGTCGATAAGCCAAAGATAGATCGTCTACCGAAAGTTCGGTTTCTCAGTTCGGACGAGGAAGCGAGGCTCCGTGCCGCTCTATCGGAGCGCGACGCCCGAATCATTCGCGAGCGTCGATCGGCTAACAAGTGGCGACACGCCCGAAAGATCGAATTACTTCCGGATCTCCCTCATTTTGGCGACCACCTGACACCGGCTATTCTTCTTTCATTGAATACAGGACTGCGGCTAGGCGAACTGCTAACACTCCAATGGACGGATGTCGATTTTCGATCGGGCATACTTACCGTTCGCGGAGAAACGGCAAAAAGCGGACACACTCGGTACTTACCACTGAATGCTGAGGCAAAAGAGTCCTTAGTTTGTTGGCGCGCGCAAAGCCACGGTAACCAGGTGTTTCCTGTTACTACCTTCAAAACTGCATGGCACAACCTACTCGTGACAGCCGCTATCGACAAATTTCGCTGGCACGACCTACGCCATCACTTTGCTAGCCGTCTCGCACAAGAGGCCGTGCCGCTCAATGTTATCCGCGAATTGCTTGGGCACGGGAGCCTCGCGATGGTCTTACGATATGCACACCTTAGTCCCGACACCCGCCGAGCAGCAGTCGAACTTCTCGATAAACCACATCGAACCGCCGAGACGGAGAAATTAGTATGACGCGCGCAATTTGGGGCGTTGAACCAAAACTGTCTAAAGAGCAACGCAAGCAGCTAAATCGAGAGCTCAAAGACGCAGCCGACAGCTTTATTCGAGGCGCAGAGGACGCACTATCTTGGTATGCATCTTCGCGTCAGGCGCAGGGCATCGAGCGCCTGTCCCAAATCGCGCAACAGCTCGACCTCATTGCCCACCATTCGGCAGCGCTTAGTCACGCTTTGCAGTCACTCGACGACACGGGACACGATTTTCTTGAGGTCATCCGTATACGTAGACGACGCCGCTCACCCATACCATCGACGGTGCAGCTTCTCGCACTCGCAGAGGACGCTAAATCCTCTCGCCCTGCCGCTCGTCGTGGCGCCCGTGCGGATGGCGCACGGTTAAATTTAGTTAGCCAACTGGCCCAACACTATCACTCGGCGACCGGCAGGCATCCGGGAAAAACAGACGGAGGCCCCTTCGCACGAGCGCTCGCCCCTGTTCTTGAAGCGGCGGGTATACGGTCTTCCAACATCCGTCCACTCATTCGACGCGCTCTGCTCCACGCCCCAACTAGGTAAACGAATTCTCGTTTTTTTCTGGATTCACTGACCTCCACCACCCAAGTTTTTGGTGGAAATATCACGCCATCGCAGACTAGCGGTGAGCATGATGAAGAACGATCTACTCAATGAAAACGAAGCCGCTCATGAGATAGGCATGAGCGTGTCCTTCCTTCGACGGGGACGTTACCAAGGTGTAGTTGGACGACGGACCCCGGCCCCGCCACATTTGAAACTTGGCCGGACTGTCCGATATCTACGAGGAGATTTGGATGTCTGGCTGAATGCACGGCGAATCGATCCGATGACGCGGAAGGCCGCCGCACTCCGCAAAACATGAACGCCGACGACGACCGGTTGCTCGACGCACCAACTAGCGTGCACGACCGAACCCACAGCGGGTCGGCGGCCGCGACTTCTCCGCTATGTTACGAGAAGATCGCGTTACATCTGGCCGAAGAGTTCGGACTTCCTGTTTTCCCCTGTTGGGAAACGCATCCCGCACGCAGTTCGGATGGAAAGCCGGTCGGACGCAAAAGCCCCCGTATCGATGGCGGTTTTAAAAGCGCCAGTCGAGATCGTGCAGTTATTGAGGCTTGGTGGGCACGCTGGCCCAATGCACTTATTGGTGTTCCAACCGGCGCCCCGTCGGGATTGTTCGTCATTGATATCGACCCCGATGGTCAAGCTTGGTATGAAGAGCACGCCGATCATTTGCAAGCCGGTCGTATTCACACGACTGAGCGTGGATGGCACTTGCTCTATCGCAATGCCGATCTTCCAACAACAGCGTCGACACTCGAGCGCGGCGTCGATACTCGTGGCGTCGGCGGCTACATTATTTGGTGGCCCGCAAGCACCGATAAGATAGCTATAGGAACTTTAGAAGATGCTGGCCCAGTGCCCCAGTGGATCGTTGATGCGCTACAAAACGCACCGCGATCAACGGGCAATAGCCGACGTCATCCCGTCGCCGTGTGCGATCCGGCATCTAGCGGCGACCGATCTCGCGACCTTTTAAGAAGAGTCGCCGACGAAGTGCGTGCCGGACGGGCGGACTACGAGATCATTCAGCTTCACCGTAACCACCCTCACGCCCGCGACCAGGCAGATGCGGATCGAGCAGTACAACGTTGTATCGACAAAGCACGATCGGACACCGTCACATACCCGATACCTCTGTCTAAGATTGAACCAAGTTACTCGACGGACCTTTCAATCGCGATCTCTGACGACCAACTGGCTCAACGATTCTCAGAGCGTCACGCTGACGAGTTCCTATTCTGTGCCGAGCTACGCGGATGGTTGCAATGGCGCGGGACCCACTTCGCACCCGACAAGTCTAAAGCCGTGATTGATGCTGCTCGACTGTCTTGTCGACAGGAATTGAACGACATCCTTAGCACGGAGACTAACGAGGCTAAGCGACGTGCTCTACGTATCCGCCTTGGAAGTGCCGCCACGGTCGCTGCAGTGATCAATCTAGCGGCTTCAGATCGTCGCCATGCAGTGACGAATCAACAGCTTGATACTGATCTATTGGCGCTCAATACGCCCGGCGGCATCATCGATTTGAAGACCGGTGCACTGCGCCAGGCCTCGCCCGCGAAGTTAATGACCAAGATAACGGCGGCTGCGCCGAGCACCGAATGCCCGACCTTCCTTCGTGTACTCGAACGTGCAGTACCTGATCCCGAAGTGCGCCACTACCTGCAGAGGCTCACTGGATATCTGATGACTGGCGTTGTGTCAGAACACGTCGTCGTGTTGATACACGGCTCGGGTGGTAACGGTAAATCACTAATCTTCAATTCGATCAAATACGCCCTCGGGGATTACGCCGTCACTCTCGGAAGCGAGGTGTTAATGGAAAGCCATAATGACCGTCACCCCACGGAAATTGCTGTCTTACGTGGCGCGCGACTGGCGCTATGTTCAGAGGTCGACTCCGGTCGGCGATGGAATGAAACGCGGCTTAAACGACTTTCCGGCGGAGATCCAATAACCGCCCGCGTGATCGCTGGCGATCCGTTCGAATTCAATCCCTCACACAAGCTGGTTTTACTCGCGAACGCAAAACCCGGTCTACGTCAGGTCGATGAGGCGATCCGTCGTCGGATTCACTTAGTCGAGTTCAAGGTGACCATACCGCCCGAGGAACGCGATCCCAATCTGCCAGAGATTCTCAGAGCAGAGGCAGGCGGCATCCTCGGATGGGGACTTGCCGGATGTCTCGACTGGCAGGCTGGTGGATTACGACCACCGCATGCGGTTCTCGACGCTACTAACACCTATCTTGATCATGAGGACGTTATTGGTGAATGGATCCGCGAGAGATGCCACCCGTCTGGACAATCGTCACTGACAGACCTCTATGCGTCATACCGGATCTACGCTGAGGAGAACGGACAACCGATCCTTGGGCGAAACACGTTTGGTGATTTACTCGAGACTCACGGTGTTGCCCGCATTCAGATAAAGGCCAAAGTTTTTCGTTTTTCGGGTCTAACTCCCATCCAACGCGACAGGCTTCGTCATGGCGCCTGACTACGGCGTCTTTGGCGTCTTTCTCCTGGTATCCCCGTGTACGCGCGCGCACGCCGAAATCCTATCGCCCAGAAAAAAGACGCGAAAGACGCGCCACTTCGGACCTCCTCTACTTGCGTCGACTTTCCAGGTAACTGGACAACCCGCGGTAAGACTTGGGCTAGCTCAAAACCACGACAAACATGATGAATTCAGTTGATAGAAAGGAGATCTCTATGAATTTCATGATTACGTACGATGCCGACGAAATGCTCCTGTACTTCAAAGGGTATTACGAAGATGGGGAGCCGGATTTTGATCGAGAACCGTGCGAAGCGCGCCGTTACTACCGATACGAAGACGCGCTAGCTGAGATGAAACAAAACTCCTATCTCGGGTCGCCCGATTATTGGGTGCAACCAACCGAGACCTTCTTTGAGAACCCAGAAGTCCCGATTGAGGCGAAAAGCGCCTGGAGCGATCTCCACCCAACGCGAGATCTCTTCTCGCGCGAGATACAACCGATCGCTAATTATCGATTAGATAGTCAGTTATCTCGCGATTTGGATATCGAAACGACTGACTGTCAATTACGAGTGTTTGCACGAAGGTTTTCAATCATAAACCCATGCTTCCTCGCTAACGCCTATGGACTTTCTTGCAAGACCGCTTTTCATCTGAAAAAAGACTTGATCGAATCACTCAAAGACAATGGACGATTGGAGATGCTTGTTTTTGACTTTAATCACAAATACTTTCGCAGTGTCCGCGTAGCTACCGCTTTTGAGATACGGCAAATGGTCGCAGACGGCAAGGCTCCACTTCATGAGATCGCACCAGCGCCGACAGATAACTCCACCAGTGAATCGAAATCTTCGCAGTCTTTTTATATTTTTGATGCACTTTGGTTCACAAAATGCGCAGAGGATCTTGAGTAGACCCCTGCAATGGCGAGCAAGAATCAACTACCGCTCATGCTACTTACCCAATAACAACGGAAAGCGCGGCACCAGGGAGGGGGTGTCAAATCTCCACAAAACGATGACAGGAACCGCGCGCCAATCGGTTTTTTTGCACAGTCACTTTACGGGAGCGAAATTTGACCAAAAGCGCATTCCAAAAAACCCTCTCCGGTACCGTCAGACGCGACCGTAACAAGGGCCTCCGACACGGAGATCCTTTAGGATCGGTGCCGCCCTCTCCGCCCAACCTGTCTTCGGCTGCGCAACGCGCATGGGAGCGGCTCGGCGGCCTCGCCGTCGAGGCTGGTACGCTGACCCGCTATGACACGGAGTTACTCGCCCTAGCCGCCCGAACGACGGCGACATGCGAAGAACTTGAAACTCAGCTCGCCGCTGACGGAGTACTACTGCACTCAAAAGGTGCAATAAAGGCACACCCTGCTTGCGCCGCCCTGGATCGCAGCCGGTCGCTTTTACTGAAGATGTTGGACTCGCTTGGGTTGTCTCCAACGGGGCGGGAACGGCTCCCAGTAGCAGCGCCAGTCACTTCGAGTAACAAGTTCGCTCAGTTTAAATAACAGTCCGCCGCACTATGTAGAGCAAGGAGATGCAAGACATTCCGAATACGGACTAGGCGCAAGTAACTTCCAAGTTAAGGCTGCCTCTTAGGCCGCCGATTATCTCGCTTCGCCATCACCCACGTCTCCCGTCCCATTTACGAACATTAAACATAGAACAAAAACACCGGGCACACCGACAAGCCATCCGCTAGCGCGTACCTTGGGTACACGCCGCGTTAACGAACGCCGCAAAACTGACGCGAGCTAGCAGCGATTTCGCAACGCGGCGCATTGTGCGCCTCGAACCCTAAATCACGCGATTGACGAGCGTGCCAAGCCCATCGACTTGAACTCGAATCACATCGCCCGACGCGAGGAACTTTCCTGTCTCCATACCGACACCCGCGGGAGTTCCAGTGAGAATCACATCTCCCGGAAATAGACGAATTCGGCTGCTAAGGTAGGCGATCTGCTCAGCCACCCCGTATAAATGGTCTGAGGTATTGCCACTTTGACGCTGCTCATCGTTGACCCAGCAACGCACGCCAAGATTCTCTGGGTTTCCCACGAAAGCTGCCGGAGTGAGGAATGGCCCAACCGGACAAGAGTCACGAAAGCACTTGTGGCCTAACCAGTCAAAATGGAACGGTGAGGATATATCCACTGCGTGACGAATGAAGGTGTCGCGGGCCGACAGGTCGTTCGCACAGGAATAACCGGCCACATATGATAGAGCTGATTCCACCGAAACATTTTCCGCAACTTTGCCGATCACTACAGCAACCTCGGCTTCCCAATCAAATCTACGAACATAAGACGGAATATGAATATCCTCGCCGTGCGCAGCCAACGTAGCGCGACCCGGCTTTATAAAGTGCCATGGCGGAATACCCTCGCTACGCGGATCCAGCGAAATCTTCATCTTTAGCGCGCGCGACATCGCTTCGACATGGTCGCGGTAATTTGCACCAGCACCATAGATCGTCGCACTAAACGGTACCGCCGGTCCGAATCGAATGCTGCTCGGGTCTAAGCGCTCAAGAACAGTCTCTCGTCCACCCAAGCTATCGACTAACTCCCCTAACTTTACGCTAGTCTCTTCCCACCGCGCCAATATCGACTCAAGTGTTTCGCCAGGGAGTTTCAGGTATGTGCCGTCGATATGCAGACCAAGATTTAGCTCTTGGGATGAATCGTAGTATTGAAATAGTTGGTACTTCACTTGTATCTCCTTATCAAAAGTCTTAACAACTCTGACGAAAACTCAGAGCGCCTCAAATTGCGCTCAGACTGACGCTAGGATCCGATAGATCAAACTCGCTAATCGTTCGACCCTTCTCGATCAGACGTTTCGCAATCCGGAGATCGCGCGGCGCATTACAGCCAACAGCAGCGACGACCTTTTCGTCGAGGAGGAAGAACGCCACGAAACTGCCTCTGATCGAGCCTCGGATCACGCATCGCGCATCGTCGTCTATTAAACCGACGGTCTGTATTAGTAATCCGTGCTGATCCGACCAAAACCACGGCAAGGGACGATAAGATGACTTGATCCCCAGCGCGTTTCGCGCTGCCGCGATGGCCTGATCTTGCGCGTTTTGCCAGGACTCGAGCCGAACAGCCTCACCGGCTCGCATTAAAGGCCCCAATGCAACATCGCCCGCAGCAAAGATGAATGGATCGGACGTTTGACAGTACTCGTCCACGACGACGCCATTACGAGTATTGAGTCCAGCGTCTCTTGCAAGCTCATCGTTGGGAATTAGCCCAACCCCGATCACGACCGCGCAGACCAGCTTGTCGCTGCCGTCATCTAGACGGCAGAGCAAACCGCCACCTGCACCTTCCGCGATCTCGTTGAGTTGGGTCGACAGTCGAATGTCAACACCGGAACGTAAATGAAACTGGTGAATAACATCCGAAATAAACGACGGCACAGATCTTGCGCACAAACGATCGCTGGACTCTATGAGAAGTACCTCTATGCCAAGCGAGCGAGCAACAGCAGCGGTTTCAAGTCCGATCCAACCGCCACCAATCACAGCAATTCGTTTCGCTGTCTTAAATTCTTCGCGCAGTGCGGCAGCGTCCTCGAGAGTACGGAGCACGTAAACCCCAGGAAGATTGACGCCCCGAATGCCGGGGCGCCTGGGTCTCCCACCAGAGCACAGAATGAGACGGTCATATGAGAGTCCCGCTCCGGATTGGGTCACGACTGTACGCTCGCCTAGGGACAGTTTTACTACAGGATCCGCCGTCAATAACTTAACGTCGAGTTCGCGATATGTATCCGGTGGAAACAATTGAGTGGTTTCGGCAGCCACCTCTCCCAGCAACACCGCTTTCGACAGCGGCGGACGCTCATACGGAAGATGCGCTTCTGCGGTCACCAAGGTGACCCGGCCTGCGAAACCCTCGTCGCGCAGCGTCTTAACTGCCCACCCACCGGCTTGACCGCCACCGATCACCAACACGGAATCGTCTGAACCTAGACTCATGTGCTGGTAGATCCAGTCTCAAGCATCACGAAAATAGTTTGGTCGATTACGCGAACCGGGTAAGTTTTTAGATCGACACTGAGCGGCGCACACAATGCTTTACCGGTACGTACGTCGAATCGTCCCTGGTGCAGTGGACACTCAATTTGACCGTCTTCCAAAAATCCATCACATAGCAATACCCTTTGGTGCGTGCATATTCCATCAGTCGCAAAGACCAGCCCGTCGAGACGATACAGCGCAATGTGTCGATCGCTGAGCTTGACGCCTAGAACCTCGCCTTCCCGCACAGATTCGTCACTGACAACCTCAATCCAATTACTGGTATCTAGTTTCATATTGGGTAAATAAGAGAATTGGGAATCATCTCCGTATCGTAAATACATAGGCGGGAGGCCAATCGATAACCGCATTCGGTATCGACAACCACATCGCAGTAACGACCAACATTGAAGACGATCGATTCGCCGTCGTACTTGGTTCGAATCACTACGTAGTTCGCCTCCGAGGTGACACGCCGCCCTCCCTCGTCAACTCGCAGGACTATAGGAGCACCGACAATGTGTCTTTGGTAGTAAGGGTCGTGATACAAAGTTTCACGAACACCGTAAACGCGATCCCGGAGCATCGCCTTCCCCTCCATCGATAGCAGGCACAAGGGCAATCCTTGTTCGTAATTCTCTCGCGGCTGCAGACGATAGATGCCGTCATCGACAAACAAATCTGGCCATTTCTCCCAGTCGTTGGAATCTACAACCAAAGAATATTCGCTATAAAATTGGAGCAATTGAATATATTTTTGAAGCTCCAGCATTTCAGCCTTCCATCACCTGGCGCCAATAAAGATACATCCCACGAATAAGCGTCTCCGTCACCATATGCTCCGAGTCCTCCGCATCGCGACCACCCATTTCAATGACAGAACTAGAAGACGGGTTCTGCGTAAAACCCTCTTGTGACCACTCGATGACCTCGCCGTCGTCAGCGGAAACGAATCCTGCTGGGCCGAATAGATTGGCTTGGATTAGCCTGCGCGCAGTCATTTCCGGCGAGTCTTCCTCAAACCCGAAATGCGTCCAGACAAAATCAAAGGATCCACGTCCCGTCGGCTGAATATGTCGCATTGAAAGGCTGTTAACTTGCTGCTGGATGATCAGACTAGGAAATATCGTCGTCATCACTGCAGTGGGACCCTTCCACCAATACTCCGGGACGATGTCGATTAGACGAGGATCGTTTAGCTGCATCTCAGCCTTGTAGCTACCAACACCGGCTGTGACTTCCGCCACATTTGCCGCACTGGTACCGCGCGTGGAGATCATTGCTGCATGGCGCTTTAGCGGATCCATACGTAGGCGCGACTCGTTGTCCGCACGCCAGAGACCGAAAGTGCTGAACCATGTATGCAGTAACCCCGGGTGGTAAGGATCCTTGATATTCTCTTGCATCAATTTCCAGTTCCCGGGAATTCGTTGGCGCCGGTAACCAAGAACGCGCAATGGCCTACCATCAAAAACACGGTCGAACCATGACAGGATTTCTGACCCTAGAAAGTTCTCGAACGGCTCGATATGTAGATCGAATGAAGCGAATACCACACCACCTCTGCAAGCAACGCGAAGCCGGTTCAAGCCATTCTTCGCGATATCGAAGTCGCTCGGCATTCCGCCATTCAAGACCCCACCGCGCTTAACCCCTCGTCGATATGGCACACCCTGTAGATTTCCCTTTAGGTCATAGCTCCATTGGTGATAAGGGCAAGTGAGATCTCGCGAGTTGCCGTGACGCTCGCGACAAAATCGCACCCCTCTATGAGCGCACCGGTTCTCAACAACATTCACGCTGCCATCGAGATCGCGAATCATCAGGACCGAGCGTTCGCCAATCGCTGTGCGCCGAAAGTCTCCGGGGTTCGGAATCTCGGACTCGAGACCAACGTAACACCAATGTTTTGAATAAAAAAAACGCTGAAGCTCGAGTTGATACAGCGCACGATCGGTATACACCTGATACGGAATTCGACTCGTACCAGAATCTGACCACGCCCCCTGACTGCCATTCGCGTCCATCGTAGATCCCTCCCAGACTAATCAGAGCGATTCCGGATCGGCGACGTGCACGAAAATTTCACCTAGACCTGCAATGGATCCGACCATCAGGTCGCCAGGAACCACCGCTCCCACTCCCTCCGGTGTCCCAGTCATGATCAGATCACCTGGCTCGAGAGCGTCATACGCGGACAGGTACGAGATACTCTCGGCCACAGACCAAATGAGTTTGCTGATATTGGAATCCTGACGGACCACTCCATTTACTGTGAGTCGGATCTCAGAGTCTGAGGGATGACCCGCACGCTCGACCTTTCTTAGCGCGCCAATCGGCGCGGAAAATGCAAAGGACTTTCCAAACTCCCACGGCCTACCCTTATCGCGGGCCTCGAGTTGCAGGTCGCGCCGAGTCATATCGAGACCAACGGCGTAACCGTAGACATGCTGCAGGGCTTGCTCGACAGGAATGTTTGCGCCTCCCTGTTTTATCGCGACGACCAGTTCCACCTCATGGTGAAAGTTGGTGGTCTTGGGCGGATATGGAATCGATACGTCCGCAATCGAGGCGTCCACCGCAGCGTTCGCCGGCTTCATGAAGAAGAATGGTGACTCGCGGGTGGGATCTTTTCCCATTTCACGCGCATGCGCAGCATAGTTTCGACCGACACAGAAAATTCTGTTAACAACAAAGCGAGATTCGGTATCCGCCACTGCAATAGTGGATGGGGCTGAGGGCGGTATGACGTAATGCATAGCCTTATTCCTTGTAAAATTCTTACTAGAGTTTTTCTTCACGCCACAAACCCAGAGCCTGCTGAACTGGCTCATCCGAAAAAGCAAAAAGAACAGTGTCACTTGCCGCGTGGAGTGAAAGCGGTATCCACGAAGGAACTACGAAAACATCGTTTACACCGAACGGTAGACGCTGCCCATTCAGTTCCGCTTCGCCAAAACCCTCGAGACATACGTATACGGTTCCGTCGGTACTACGCCGCGGACGGGTACATGTACCCTCCAATAGCAACTGAACGCGTGTGCCAATCGTCGGCATAGGAGACGCACCGGTACCCGGATTGACGAAACGCAGGGCGTGACCGAAGTGGGGATCGGGAGTCCCACCGGCAATCCCCCGTAACGATCGCCGTGTTTGCTCCCAGGGATACACAAACAGCCGAGATGGGTCCTGTGGTCGCGGCCGATAGTCGAGCGGGACTAGGTTGCTTCCGTAACGCGCTAGGTTGTCCCCTTCTTGCCGCAACTCGGTCTGCGACTCATTTACGCCGTGTTCGGCAAATGACGCATCGAGAAAGCGCACCAGTGGAATATCCAGGCCATCAAGCCACACCACCGGCTTATCGCCAGGATTTCCGTGATCGTGCCAAGTCCAATTTGGCGTGATGATAAAGTCACCTCGCCGCATGGTGCGCCGCTCGCCATCAACAGCGGTGTAGGCGCATTCCCCTTCAATGACCAAACGCAATGCGGATTGTGTATGCCGGTGACTACGCGCAGTTTCTCCAGGCATCAGCACCTGCAGACCGGCATACAATGACTGAGTGATCGACGACTGACCCGGTAATGCCGGATTCTCCATGATCAGCACTCGGCGTTCAGCCTCGGCAGCCGTGATCAACGAGGCGGAACGCATTAGTTCCGGTCGCACATCCGAATAACGCCAGATCGCCGGCGTAACTGGCGTGCGTGGCGTAGGTGTGACGAGCGCGCGAAGAACCTCCCAAAGTGGCGCCATGCTTTTTCCGCGTAGCTCCGCATAAAAAGCACTGCGTTCCGCAGAACGCTGCGTCGCCGACTCCATCAGCCCACCTTTCCCTGATCCTTCGCCGCTTCAGCACCGGGTCGTACGAAAGTCTTCTTGAGATGCCCCATGCCCTCCTGATCGCCACGCTCGAACATCCAGGAGTACCCACCTGCGGGATTCGAGAGTATTTCCCAGCAGTTATCGTCGCGGTCCCAAAAATAAAAGCTGTAGGAACCGTGCTGCACGGTGGGCGTCGTCATGTCGTGGAGACCCCATTTATCGGCATCGCGAAGAACGAGTTGATATGCCTCATCAACATCCGCATCCGACGCAACATCCACACCGTTGTGCCCATAGAAATCCATCTTTTTCTTATCCGGAGTTTGCACACAAACATAAACATGCTGCCCGCCGAGCCGGCACCAAATCGAGATTTTGCTCGTCAAAACAGTCTCGAAGCCGAAAAACTCTTCATAAAATTTTCTCGTGAAGTTGATGTCTCGACATTCAAGGGTGCCGTGCGAGAGAAACTTCAACTTCAGTGTCGGCTCCGATTTTTTTATTGCAGTCGACTCACTCATGACGCTCTCCAACTATAGATTCCGACATTTGATTACTAACGAATTGCGGCCGAAATATGCCGCCCCAGGTGATAAACACCGAAGAAAGCCGCAACAAGAACGACTGCAATCGCAATGAAGAAGCCAGTAAAGTCCCCGTTATCGGCTAGCAACACACCGCCAATCAGACTGCTCACAACGCCGCCGATACGAGCAATACCCGACGCCCAACCTATCCCGGCTGAGCGAATTTCCGTCGGATACGCGCTAGCGGCAACGGTAAACATACAGACCTGCAGTCCAAGGATCGTCGCTCCGGCAAGAGCCACGGTACCCAGCAATAAATAGATTCCCCGATCCGGTGGTGCGACCTCGATGAATGCAATCGAAAGTGTCACGAGAACCGACACTCCGGAGACAACGCGGAGAGTTACGCGGGATCCGAACCTAGTCATCAGCATCGCCAAAACAAACGAAGCGAGAACACCGCCGAGATTGAAAGCGAGCGATCCACGTAATGAGATTCCCATCGACAAGCCCGCCGCACTCAGAGCCGTCGGCATCCAGTTCACAAAGGCATAGACCGCAAATATGTTGGTGAAAAAAATCAGCCATAGAAGCAGCGTGTCCCGTCGGAACTCCGGCGCCAGTAAGCCGCCGACGCCACCAACCGCCAAGTTCTTTCCTTCCTCTCGAACCTCGAACGCCGTCTCGTACGTGTACTGCCTTCGCCCCGTAAGACGATTCATAATGCGTGCGAGTTTGGCTGGGTTTTTTCCACTTTTGGCCAGGAATCGGGGCGACTCCGGCATGAAGAGAATGATGACGAGCGCCAACGCAGCCGGCAGCACCGCACCGATCCAGAACAGCATTCTCCAGCCATAGATCGGAATGATCTGCGCTGCGATCTCGGCACCGATCATCCCGCCAACCGGCACACCGACATTGGTGAAAGCCGCCACCGTGTTGCGAATAGAAAGTGGCGCGAATTCCAATGTCATCGCCACCGCGTTCGGAACGGTACCGCCGAGACCGATTCCTGTCAGAAAACGCCACCACATCAATTGGGTTGCGTTCTCGGCCATCGCCGCCCCGACAGACGTGATGGCAATGATCAGCAGCGACGCCGTGAGTGCCATGCGTCGTCCATAACGATCGCCAAAGGGTCCTATCGTGAAGGCACCGAGAGCCATACCGACCAAACCTGCAGCGAGAATAGGCCCTAGCTGCGGGCGGGTAATGCCGAATTCATTAAGAATACTTGGAGCGGCAAAGGCGATAATTTGTATGTCGAACCCATCAAATATCATCGCCAGCGCAGATAGAGTAGTCACGAAAAACGGTAGGCCGAAAAATTTTGCCCGATCGATAACGGAGATTACGTCGACTGGCATTTTCGTTTTTTCAGAATGCATTGATCCCGGTTAGCTCCCGCCCGACGCTTAGTTGATGCACGGTTTCCGTGCCCTCGTAGGTAATTACACTCTCGAGATTCAGCGCATGCCGGATAGCGACGTGTTCTGCCTGGATACCCGATGCACCGAGCAGATCTCGACAATCCCGCGCGATATCGATTGCCGCTCGGCAATTGTTCCACTTTGCCATCGAGACCTGAGCAGGGGTCATGCGACCCGCATGCTCGAGCCGACCGAGTTCAGCGGCATACAACTGTGCGGCTGTGATTTTTCGAGACATCTCGGCAAGCCGGAGTTGTACCGCCTGATTAGCGGCCAACGGTCGCCCGAACAAGCTTCGGCGCGATGTGCATTCGATGGCCTCCGCAAGACAGGCTTGCGCAGCACCAATTACACCCCAGACGATGCCAAATCGCGCATGCGTTAGGCACGTTAACGCTGCGCGCAAACCAACCCCCGTGCCGGGCAAAACTGCGTCCTCTGATAGCGTTACATTTTCGAATCTCAAAGATCCGGTCACAGAAGCGCGCAGACTATATTTACGATCAAACTCCGGTGTGCTGAACCCGTTGGTACCACGCTCGACAATGAAACCCCTCACGCCCTCGCTCGTCCGAGCCCACACGATGGCGATATCGGCGATTGGTGCATTGGTTATCCACGACTTCTCGCCATTTAGAACCCAGACGCCTCCACGACGCTCGGCGACAGTATGCATATTGGCCGGATCTGAGCCGCCGTGCGCTTCACTTAAACCAAAAGCGCCAATCAACTCTCCTTTCGCCATCCCCCGCAAGAATCGCTCCTTCTGGGCTTCGCTTCCGAAACGCCAAATTGGGTACATGCATAACGAACTCTGTACCGAAAGGAAGCTCCGCAACCCAGAATCACCGCGCTCGAGTTCGCGGCAGATCACACCATAGGCGTTGGGACTCAAACCACGACAACCGTACCCGTCAATGAAGCAGCCAAGAAACCCGTGCCGCGCCAATCCGGCAACAAAACTTCGAGGAAAAGTGTGCGAATCGAAACTGTCGCGAATGATCGGCAGAACCTCCTGATCCACAAAGCATGCTGCGACATCGCGCACTGAACGCTCTTCGTCACTCAACGCATCGTCGAGCCCCATAAAATCCATCGGGTTAGTTTTCTTTGCCATTACCGAAAGATCTCCCTGCGTTCACTACACCGTGTGTTTTCCATCAGCCATATGGGACCACCACAATGTCGCGCAAACCCATAGCCATGTATCAACAAAACATCATAGTCATCGCATGACTCCATTCGCCCCTCACCGACAAGCTCTTTTCCGGCTTCGCTCAAACCACTCACGATGACGTCCAGTACTTCGTCGTCCAAACTGTCGACTACTGCAAATTGATTCTGCATCTCTGCGGAAACGGTGGTTCGTAAGCCAAGCTTACGAAGTGCGTTCTGCACAGACGCCTCCGAAGCACCCTGCCGACAAAGATTCTGCGTCGCCAAATCGATAGCTAGACGTATACGGGCATCTACAAGTGCAAATGGCCCGATCGTTTGTACCGACTGCCTACCCGCCTTACGCGCGATTGCGACGCATGCAGAGACTGCTCTAGGCGACGTGTGCACATTACGCGTAATCACCACCACACCTGTATCGGACACTTCCGACTGAAATGGCAGATAGCCGACGAGGCGGGATAGCAGCTGAGGAGAATCTGTCCATGCAGTCGGATCGAAAGCGGGATGCATTGAAACCAGAACAGTCTGATCATTGGTGCATGACTCGCATGCATCAAGTACGCGACTCACGCTCGATCCGAACATGATTACATTCGCGTTACCACCGCTCCTATCCGCACGATTCGCTGCGCGCTCTGCAAAAAATAAGTGGCGAAGTGCGCGGGATACCGCACCTACTCGACAGGCCTCGAAAGTGCGCCTCGCAAATCCGACACCATCCTCAAAAGAACCTCTACTTGCGAGATGGACACTTTCGACAATGTGGGTTGCGGAGGGCACCTTCCGAAGAATTTGACTGTGCTTGAGTAGCACCTCGCTCTCGCACTGCGGTGAGACTGACTGCGCGCGCTCAATCGCTCCGGTCCGCCGTGGAGGATCCTTTACGCGCGCGAAATCCGCTGCGCGGCTTCGTGCGTAATCGAGCAACTGAGTGCCGTCTTCGATACATAGCTCATCGATAAGTCCGATTTCGAGAGCACGATGAGCATTAACCGGCTCTCCGGAAAGCATCATATCGAGTGCAATACCGGGATCAATCAGCCTAGGGAGCCGCTGTGTCCCACCCGCACCGGGCAGCAATCCGAGCCTCACCTCGGGTAGTCCGAGTCGCGCATTGGATGCTGCGATCCGGTAGTGGCAGCCCATGGCGAGCTCCAATCCACCGCCGAGCGCATACCCCTCGATCAACGCGACTACCGGTTTTCGGCTTGCTTCAATTCGAGCGATCACATCAACAAGCACGGGCGCAAGCGCGGGCGCGTTGAACTCGTTTATATCCGCTCCAGCAACGAACACACCGGATGATCCGCGGATCACAATCGCGTCGACGGTATCGTCGGCCTGCAGTTGCTCAAATTCGTCGAGGAGTGCCGCCCGAACGGGTTGAGCGAGCGCATTCACCGGTGGGTTGTTGATCGTAACGATCGCAACGGTCGATTGGATCACGACCTGAATACAGTTGATGCGCTTGGACTGCTTCACTAGTGTATTTCTTTAAGTCTCTAAGAGTGCCGCGGCGCCCATTCCGCCACCGATACACATAGTGACCACGCCGCGCCGGAGCTTGCGTCGATTGAGTTCAAGCAGCAGATGCCCCGTCATGCGCGCTCCCGACATTCCGTATGGATGCCCCATCGCTATCGCACCGCCGTTGACATTGAGGCGCACCGGATCGATATCCAGTTCGGTTTGGCAATGGACAACCTGACAAGCGAACGCTTCGTTCAACTCCCAAAGATCGATGTCGTCGATGCGTAATCCCGTTCTAGCAAGTAATTTCCGAACAGCGGGAATTGGCCCGACCCCCATCTCTGCAGGGTCGCAGCCAGCGATTGCAAACGCCCGAAACCGGCCGAGTGGCGTGAGGCCCCGACGGCTCGCCTCCCGCTCCTCCATAACGACGCAGGCGCTCGCCCCATCGGATAACTGGCTGGCGTTTCCGGCCGTGATCGTTCCACCGGAGCCCGTCACTGGGCTTAACGCGGCCAGTGCTTGCAAGGTTGTCCCAGGCCGAGGTCCTTCATCGCGCGACAACGTGACGTTTTCGAAGGTCGCATCGGGCGCATCCGTAGCAGGAAACTCCTTGCGGGCTTCGAGCGGCACGATTTCGTCGGCAAATCGATTAGCAGCAGTCGCAGATGCCATGCGCTGTTGCGACTGAAGCGCGTATTCGTCCTGGCGATCACGCGAAATACCGTATCGCTTTGCGACGAGCTCCGCGGTGTCGAGCATGGGCATGTAGATCGAGGGGATACGAGCGAGCAAATCGGCGCTCTCACGGCGCCACAAATTTGAATGCTCGTTCTGTGCCAGCGAAATAGACTCGAGACCGCCCGCTATGAACAGATCTCCTTCACTCGCTATCACCCGTTGCGACGCAATAGCAATAGCTTGCAGGCCTGACGCGCACATCCTGCTCACTGTCAGCCCTGAAACAGATGTTGAGCACCCAGCCATCAATGCGGCTTGCCGTGCAATATTGCCCCCTGTTGCACCCTCCGGTCGTCCGCAACCGAGAACGACGTCCTCAACCTCATCAAGCTCTACGCGGGCACGGGCCGCAGCATGTTTAACTACATGTCCACCCAGCGCTGCGCCATGCGTAGCATTGAAGGCACCTTTGTAGGCTTTGCCGATGGGGGTGCGCGCGGTGGCGATGATCACAGCGTCACGCATGCTTTATAGCCCGAGTACGCTTTCGGCATTGCCGTGAAAAAACTTCTCGAGAAACGCCGCGGGAAGATCAAGAGAATCCCAGTCACTCAGCAGTCGCGCATAAGGAATGCTCGGGTAGTCACTGCCGAACATCATCTTGTCTTGAAGGCGCGTACGCATGTCACGCACGAGCTGCGGCGGCAAGTACTTCGGACCCCAACCGGACATCTCCCAAAAAACGTTGCCCTTGTGCAGCGCAACCGCCGTGGTCTCATCGACCCAGGGATATCCGGGATGTGCCATGATAATTTTGAGCTGAGGAAAGTCTGCTGCAAGGGAATCGATCGCAGACGGATGTGCATGGCGCGTTTTAGCGCCCATGCCGCCCGGCATTCCAGCGCCCATGCCCGTCATACCGACATCGATCATCACGGCGGCGCCGAGACCAGCGAGCTCCTCAAACAACGGGTAAAACTGCCGATCGTCTACCGACAGATGCTGCATGATAGGGTGGAAATGCAAGCCGATCATCCCGAGGTCGCAAATTGCATGACGGGCCTCTGCGATGGCCTGCGCCCCCTTTGTCGGCTCAACAGCGCCCCATGCCGCGATGATGCAATCGTGTCGATCGCGCATCCCCGCGACATAATCGTTACTGCAAGGCTGTGTATTAATCGTCGTCGATAGATCGAGCGCTACCAGACAGGCCTCGATACCATGCGCTCGAAAATCCGCGGCCACTGCAGTTTCTTCTTTGGCTTTCCACTCTCGCTTCCAATACACCTGAAGCGCATCAACATAGGGCCCCTGGCAGTCGATCCAGGGCTGCGTGTTTGGATAACAATGGAGATCTATGATTCGCATGATTCAACCCTTCGGCGCGGCGGACAGGGTGGCACCGACTGCTATTTCGGCGAGAATTTTCTTAGAGACTTTTCCAAAACCCGAAAGAGGGAATTCCTCCATCAAGAGCATTCGCTCCGGTAGCTTCATCTTCGAGATGTCCATAGACATCAAGAATCGACAGAGCTCATCCAACGTGATCTTCATGCCGGGACGCAGCACGAGACAGGCGCACATCCGCTCGCCGAGGTCAGGATCTGGTACGGGAACACAGGCAACGTTCTGGACGGACGGATGACCGAGAATAAGATTCTCGACCTCCTCCGCACTAATTTTTTCGCCACCGCGATTGATAAGGTCTTTTTTTCGACCTTCAACGACAAAGTTACCGTTCGGCAATCGTCGCATTAAATCGCCTGAACGGTAAAAGCCGTCAGGCGTAAAGGCGCGTTTGTTATGTTCATCTGCATTGTAATAACCCCGCAGCGTGTAGGGACCTCGACAGCAAAACTCGCCGACTTCACCCACCGGAACCTCTAAATCATCATCATCAACAATTCGAACTTCATCATCCGGACAGATTGGTCGACCCACAGTTTCGTTTCGAACACCCTCAGGATCATTGAGGCGGACAAACATAAGCACGCCCTCAGCCATCCCGAAGTTCTCCTGCACAAAGGCATGAGGCAGACGAGATCGCGCCATGGCGCGAGTTTCAGGCTGTAGACGCTGACCCCCGCTTTGAAGCACTCGCAGAGAGCTAAGATCGAACTGGTCAATCTCTGGTGCGTGAAGCCAACGAATTAGTAGTGCTGGTACGAGATGAATATGTGTAATGCGATGAGCCTGCACCAACGAGAAAACGCTTGCGGGACTAGAGTCTCGGGATAGAACGACCCTAGCACCGGACATCAGGAATCCCTGCAAGCCGGGACACGCCAGCGGTAAATTGTGTGCGATCGGCAGCACCAAAAGCAGACAACTCTCAGGCTCAATAGCGCATACCGAAGCGGCCATACGCGAGTTATAGAAATAGTCATTGTGGGTCCGGGGAATGAGCTTCGGAATCCCAGTTGTACCACCTGAAAGAAGGAACACTGCCGGATCGTCCGGATCAATGCTGATGTCTGCGAGCGACGCCGGCTCGCGGCTAGCTTTTCGATCGATGAGATCGCGTAACGAAATACCGCCAGATTCTGTCTCACCTAGTACAAGATGCAATCGCAGGTGCGAATGATTCCCCTGGATTCGGCGAACCATTTCCGAGAAGTTTACGTTCTTCGCTCTATCACTCGTGACGCACGCGACGGCGCCGGAAATTTGTACGAATTGATTTATCTCGAGATATCGATGCGCAGGTAGAGCCAGAACCGGAATAACACCGATTTTCTGTAACGCAAAATAAAGAACGACGAACTCGAGAGTATTGGGTAGCTGCACGACCACTCGATCAAGTGGTCGCAGACCGAGATCCAGAAGGTTCAGAGCAAGATTGTCGGAGATGTTATCGAGCTGACCATAGGTCAGCGTGGAGTTACCATCGACGATCGCGATTCGTTCGCGGTACTTCTCGAACACACCCCGAAACTGCGTGGCGAGGCTCTTATCCTCCCAGTAGCCCTTACGCCGATAACGAGCGGCGAACTCCTCAGGAATACGGACAACGTTGGTCAACATCAACGCGCTCTCTTAAGTCTGCAAGTTAAAATCAGGTGGTAGCCGTGTAGCCACCGTCTATCACCAAAATTTCTCCATTCACGAACGGGTTATGCAGCACGACGCTAACTACGGACTGGGCAACATCGTCCGGCGTTACGCATCTGCCTAGCGGCGTCGCCTTAGCGCGGCGATCCATCAGGCGCTCGTAGTTGTCACCAAGAGCCCGCTCCATCCACTCGCCTTCCATCCAGCCAGGCGCAACACCATTGACTCGAATGCGGGGCCTGAGTGCGCCGGCGAGCGTCTTTGTGAGGTTCACAGCGGCCGCTTTGCTAGCGGCATAAGGCAAGGGTTGCGGGCCTGGCCGTAACCCAACAATGCTGCAGGAGTTGATAACGCAGGGCGTATCAGTCTTAAGCAGCAGCGGCACTGCACCACGAGTAACGAGAAAGATACTGCGGACGTTGACGGCAAAAATCCGGTCCCAGTCATCAAGCGACATACCGTGAAGATCGGCCGGCTTGGTCGCACAGGTGGTTCCGGCGTTGTTGACCAACACATCGAGCGAACCGAACCGATCACTAACAGCGCCAATCAGCGCATCAACGTCAGTCGGATTACCGACATCCCCCCGAACCGTTATGGCATCCACCCCAAATAACCTCGCCTCTGCCGCAACCTCCTCGGCCGCACTCGCTCGCGTCGCGTAGTTGATCGCGACAGAGAAGCCAGCTTTGGCCAGCGCGAGAGCGACACTCCGCCCGATACCTGAGGACGCACCCGTGACCAGTGCATGCTTTGCCATCGTCTTGAGCCCTTCTGAAAGTCGAACATGTTCGATTTTCAGTAACGCTAACATGCTGCGATATACTTTCGCAACCGAGAAAACGACCGGATAAGTGCCGTGGAAATATCGAACGACTATTCGAACCAAATCGCTCTTGCAAAGGATCGTTCGTGACTGCCCGGAGTACGGCGACTCGCGCGAGCAAGGGCTTACAAGCAGCGAGCGACAGCAATCCCGGCAAGCGCGAAGCGAAGAAACTCGATAAATTGCGCCGGATCAAGGCCGCAGCACTAGATTTGTTTCTCCAACGCGGCTACGACGAGACGACGGTGCGGATGATCGCGGATCAAGCGTCCGTCGGACTTGGCACTATGTTTTCCTATGCACGCGACAAGCGTGATCTACTATTTCTTATCCTCAACGAAGGGTTCGAAGAGGCGGTCGCCTACGCGGAGGCAACCATGCGTGGCCCCCGACTCTCCCTCCAGCAACGACTTCAGCGGATCTTCCGCCACCATTACCTCACGTTTTCTGGACAACCCCACCTTTATCGCTACGCACTCAGGGAGTTGCAGTTCTATGCAGCGACCGATCAAGCCGCAATCTTTCAGGCAACTCGTGAACGACTGTTCCGTATTATCGTCTCAGCCGTGAAAGACGCCCGAACCCATTCGGAGGTTGATCCAACGATAGACGTCGAACTCGCCGCCTCCGTGTTGTTCTCCGTATTTCAGGCTGAAGTTCGGCATTGGATCAGCCAGGAGCAAAGACGCATTGATGAGGGTATGACTCATCTCGAGCGCGCTCTGGACATAGTACTGACTGGCTTGCGCCCAAAAGACGTAGGCGCTTTACCTTCGTCAAGAACATCACGGACTAGATAAACCCAATCCACCGTCCGCAAACAAGAATTACCAGCCAAAATACGATCGAGAACGTCGCAGCCACTCGCGCTCCCATCGGTGTCGGTAGTGCGCTGCCCCACTCGAAAACGGTCGAAAAGACGAATTTGTGGAAGATAGCCATGTTTAGTCCTGCAAGCCCGAGAAAAAGTAACTTTGCGAGAAATGCAGGATTACCGGAGTAGCGGACGGCACTCGACCCAAACATTAGCACTCCGCTCAGAACGGCCACAGCGAACCCGATCCACGTTATGGGCAACAACTCGGCAGCAACCTTAGCCACGTTGTCGTGACGCCAGCTGAGACCGAGCAGACGCAAATCTACAAAAAGGATTGAACCAACCACCAGCCCGAGCGCGGCGACATGGATACTCTCCAACGCCGGAAAAATCCAGCTCGACTCTGCGATCAACTGGAACAACGGCAGTTCTTGTAACGCCTCCAAAAAAACAGCGAACTCAGTCATGGAACTCCCTTACGTCGCACGCTATTGGCTATAGGCGATCCAACGACCGCACCAGATGATGGCGAGCAACACGCTCACGGCGAGAAATCCAGCACTTCGCAAGGAGTAATAAGAAGTACCGTCACGAGGAGGATCGCGATCTACCCCTGCCGTAATGCGTACTCCGCCGGCAAGCACGAGCAAAAACAGCAAGAGCAGCAGCATCTTGATCTGGAAATACGGGTTCAATAGCTGTCGGTGCGGTTCAATCAAGGTTAGCAATGAGCCGCTGACAAGCAACAATGTCAGAGAGAAGTAAATCCACGGCATGAAACGACGAATCGTCGCTTTCGCTGGCTCGGTGAGCCTAACGAGACCGGCAACACGTACGGTAAATATCGTGACACTCGTAAATACGATGGCGATCGCAAAAATATGAATCGACTGCACTGTTGGCACGAACCAACTGATGCCAGCCAGCGATGTACTGACCGGCAGCTTAGCAATCGCATCCGCAAGCTCAAGCAAAGTCATGACAGGAAGTAGATCAATACTTCGTCTTCAACACGACCCCATTCTTCTCAACCTCGACGATTGCCCCACCGGGGGAGCCGTCCTTCATGGGATTGATAGTAATCGTAACCACATCCCCCGTTTTCAGAGAATTTCTTGTCCAGCCCACTGACTTAAGACCGTTGGGGCTCGTCCCCTCAAGTGACCATTCGACTTCTTTTTTCGTTTTTTCATCCACGATCAGAAGCTGTACCCAAATATGCGGGTTAGTGAACTGGAATTCCTTCACCGTACCTTTCAATTTGACCGCTAAGTTTCGATCAAACGCAGCAAATGAATGATGCGCATTGACCAATGTAGAAAATGTCAGCGCTAAGACGAAAACACTCAAACGCAAGAAGCCAAGTTTCATATCACTCACTCCCAACTGCATACAACCCGATCAACGCGAATCTGGAATGTTGTTCACCAAGGCGGCGACCATGCGCCAACCCTTATATCCGCCATTGAGCCCGTCACGACCGTAGACGATCATGTAACGAATGGTACCGGTCCGACCCTGCATCGAATACCGACTGTTAAGAATCGCTACAGCTGCAGTCGGCGCAAGCACGCGTATAGACTGGTGCTCGACTGGCATTGTCTCAAAGGCAAATCTGACGCCATCAGCGATCCACTTCGCACGGCCATCCGCGTTGTCCACCATCCCTGCGCCGTGCGTCATGGTGTAATCATCAGCGAAAAAGCGACGTATAGCAGTCAAATCACGAGTCGCACTAACCTTACGCAGCTCTGCCTGGAATTCTAAAATATCCGTTTCGACCGCTGCTTCAGAAGCGCTCTTTTCAGCTGGCTTGTCCTTCTCTAGCTCAAGACTCCAGTTGCCACTGAAAACTTGTGAAAATCCCACCGGCGATACGAGCGCACTGAATATAAGCATGAGCCCAAGGCAAGCTTTGCGCTTCAAGAACGACTGCTTCGAATATAACTTCATGATGCCCCCTTAGCTCCTGAATCTCGGGAACAGTTTCAAGGCGTTATCGCCAGCTATCAATGCGAGCTCTGCTGGTGTGTAAACATTGGCTGCAACGAGTGATGCAGCTGACTCCGCTATTGACCGGAACGGAAAATCGCTGCCGAATAAGACTCGCGTCTCAGGCACAACCGCCTTTAGCGCACCTAGCGCCACGGGATTAGCCGACTGGGCACTATCGTAATAAAACCTCGCGAGAGCAGCGCGTACACCCTCTGGCAACTCGCGCGCAAGAGCCGGACTTTTTGCCCAGATATCGAACCGCTCGATCAGGAACGGCATCGTGCCACCAGCGTGCGAGAGGATGATTTTAATGTTGGGATATCGATAAGTAACACCGGACTGCAGAAGGCTTGCTAGTGCACGAGTAGTGTCGGTCTGAAACTCCACAACATTCGGTGGAATACCCGCCTGCAGGTTGACACAGCAAGTCGGTACTGTCGGGTGTGTGTACAGGACGGCGCCGCGACGATTGAGCTCCGCCATGACAGGTTCAAATCTGGAGTCACCGAGCCAGCGATTTCCATAGCTAGTGAAAACGCCAATGCCATCCGCCTTGAGCTGATCAAAGGCGTACTCAATCTCCGCAAGACTACCGTCAATATCAGGTAGCGGGAGGCAGGCTAGCAAGCCGAACCGACGTGGATATTTGGATACCACGGTCGCACCATAGTCATTGCAGGAGCGAGCAAAACGACGGGCTGCTGCGTCGTCTCCGAACCACAACCCACTGCTGCCGTTAGTAACAATGGACAGCATCGCCGCATCCATCTTCGCCTGATCGAGACTTTCCAACGAACGCTCGGGTGTCCATCCCGCGAGCGGTTGCATTGCGCCCAATTGTTGGCTTGGCGTGTTGGCCACGTAGTCAGGAGGCAGGTAATGATGATGGACGTCGATCGCGAAGGTATTGAGACGATTCGCCGCCGACGTCGACGTCGCGCGTATCACTGACATAGCGGCGAGCGCCAACAACAGGTGTCGACGCGTCACTCCTAAGCGATAACTCGGCATAACCAACCACTCGTTCTCTTGGTTACTTGGATTCACTGCTCGTCTGAAAGCTAACCTTACCGTCAGGAGTCGGACGATTGCGATTGTTGAGGTTGCATTCGAATTCCGATATCCGCGAACCTGGCGGCATCCGCTTGTAGGTCGCACGAATAGTGAAAGGCCGCGTGAAAGCACCCGGGTCATCGATTGTGATCAGATCCTCAAACGTATCGGGACTCGTAAGACGAATGCGTTCCGTCACGCGCAATTTCTTCGTATGCGGCAGACCCACTTTATCGATGGTAGTCAGATCCGTTAGCCCAACGGTTTCGACAACGAGAGTATCGCCCTCCCAACGTCCAGCCGACTGGCCGAATAAGGTGTACTCCCACTCGTCCTCTGGCGGAAGCACGTCGTCCAAATAAATGAAGCGAACGTTGTGTAACGCTTCAAAAATGATGGTGATCTGCCCCTCTGTCTGGAGGATCTGAATCGGGTAATTTGGACCACGCATCACGCGTGGCATACCCGAGGCAATGCAGTAGGCCTCAGTGTCCGCGAATGCACGCCCGTCTCTCGCCTCATTTAGACGCTTGTCGTATATCTCTTGGGCCCACGACTGCAACGGAACCGCATCGCCCTCAATGGTACGAGTGATTCGCTCTTCCAAAGGTTTGTAAGAATTGACGAAGTTAGTGACGATCCAGACACCCGATAGTTTGTCTCGTCTCTCCTGCACGGAGAGGCTGCTTAGAGTTTCGTCAGTCACATGACGCTGCGCGACATCCCCGGAAGGCGAAGCCACCGAGGTAACGGCCCAGAACGTAGCGACTAACGCGACTCGTGAGACGATTCGGGCGAAGCGCCGTCGTAGAATCATGAATCAAAATCCTTTACGCAGCGATACAGTCACCATTCGGCCGTAGGGACTGGCATTGGCGGGATCGAAGCGAATCGGGAACGCACCACCGTTGAGCACAAGCGGCGGCGCCTTATCAGTAAGATTTTGCACATCTACTGCCACAGAAAGTTTAGATAGCAGGCCGCTCTCGTTCGAGAAGTTGTACCCAAGGTGAAGATCTAGCGTGGTGTACGCATCCACTTTTTCGTAAGCCGCACTAACTCCTGTCGGTAGGAAAATTCGCGGCATGTCATAACCATTGCGATAGTTCACAAACAGCGTGCTCGCGAACCCACCCCTCGTCAATCCCAATTCACCGCGGGCGACAAATTGCAGCGGATAGGAAAAAGTATTGACAAGATCCGTCTGCGCCGCACCTGAAACCGGCGCTACATCCCAATTGAGCACGTAGGTCCCTGACAGGCCTACACGAACGGCGCCGAGAGAAGTCTCCTTATCGCGGCGAACAGAAAAATCGATTCCCTTCGCATCAATGGATCCGGCGTTCTGTACCCGTCCGTCGATCACAGCGGCCACGTTCGCGATCGGTGGCGCCGCCGCCGTAACGGGCGGATATGTTGCCGTGAGTAAGCCGGTGACAAAAGCGTTGAATTCGGCCTGCGTCAGCTTGGCTCGTGTTGGATAAAAGGCGGGGTTGTAGGTGATATACCGATCGTATAGCGGGCTTGCTGCGATCGCGCCCGGGAATCCAACGACCAGAGGCGGATTCGTCAACTGGTTCTCATACTCAATCTGATAATAATTAAGTGTAGCCGTGAAGCCTTCTATCAACTCCGGAGTGAAGTCAACACCCAAAGAATAAGTGGTGGCCTTTTCCGGCTCTAAACCTGCGCGGCCGCCTCCGCGATTGATCACAGACAGCGTACGCGGATCATTGAGTCCAATTTGCGTGCCGAGAAGATTGTTAGGGGTCGTACGGTTACCAAAAGTCGTCGCAATGTTAGGCAAGGTGGGCGCTCGGAAAGAGGTGCCATAAGTAGCGCGAAGGTTGACACCCGCGATCGGCTGCCACGTCAGGCCTAGTTTTGGGTTACTAGAACTGCCGAAATCGCTGTAGTCATCAAAGCGACCTGCGAGAGACAGGCTCAGGCGACGTGCACCAGCGCGCTCGTTACCGGACCCGATCAGTGGGACGAACACTTCGCCATAAAATGACGTGATGTCGCGACCGACGCTGCCGCCTGTCACCGTGGGTGTTGCAACAGTTCGGGAGGCCACACTCGTCGTGTTCGTCAACGAGTACTCGTCTTCCTGGTACTCAGCGCCAACCGCAACTCTCACGTCCCCACCAGATATCTCGAAAACGCTGCCGTCTGCTTGCAAGCGATATTGATTCTTGGTGAAGACAATCTCGTCATTAACACTGCCACGAATATAGTTCAGCGTAGCTGCATCGTTGCAGGTTCCGCTGGTGCCGCAAAACGGGTTGAAGAATGGCACCTCACTCGGACGACTGACGCCGTTGACCGTATTGCCAAGCGCAATTGACACCGCAGTCTGATTAGCGATGTTTTTTTCACGAATCGAGTCGGTGTTCTTGCCTCGCCCACCGCTCGCTGTCAGCACCCAGTCAGACCAAAGGTCCACCGTAAAGGCGGCCGTCAAGCCGCTGTTCTTCGTGGTGCCGACATATCGCTGGAGGCCCAAGTCATTGGCGAATGCGTAGAGCACACTGAGGTTAGCGGCGCAATTAAGCCCCGGATTGCCGACGAGGCTTTTCGAGGGATTGCAAGGACTGAAAGGATTCGACGCCGGAACGCTTAAGCCCGCTCCCGAGGACACCGACGATGTACGTGCCTGATCGAAGTCGCGGTCAAAGTAGTAACCGGACAGATCGAAGCGGATGTTTTCGGTCAGATCCTGCTTGAAGGTCAGTACGAGGTTGTTCGTCTTGATCTCCGGAGTGGCATCGGCATCCTGGTAATAACTTCGGTATCGAGGAGTTCCAGCCTGCAACTGGCCGAGCAAAAGATTGGCGCCGCTCTGCCCTGTCGGAATCGGATAGGAAGCAGGGCCAGAGACAATGTTACCGGGGAAGGATTGACGAGGCGGCGGGTTAGACCCAAACGTTCTCAAATCGTCATTAAACAAATCGCCGAGGTCCGCAATACGCAACGCATCCATTTCGTTGCGTTCTACTGCCAACATCAGGCTACCGCTTTCCCAGGTTGTACCGATCACACCCGCGGCTTGCCCCTGCGAGTACTCGCCGGCACTACCCGAACGTAAGGCAACCTCTGCACCTTCGAAATCGCGGCGTAATGCGATGTTAACCACGCCGGCGACCGCGTCAGATCCGTAGAGTGCTGACGAACCATCCGCGACGACATCGACCCTCGAAACTGCGATCGCTGGAATCACGGACATGTCAAAGAAGTTGGGATACGCCGGCCGACGCCCATCGATCAGCACCAAAGTCGCGCTAGGACCAAGTCCACGTAGGTTGGTCGCGCGGCTAAAATTATTGTTAATGCGAGAGTTCTGCTGGGACTGGCCAGCGAAGGAATTAAACTGATTGCCGCCGATGGAGGCGACCTGCGGCACCGTAGCGATAACATCCGTTAAGGTCGAACCGCCCACGCGAAGGATCTGCTCGCGACTAATGTCGATGACAGGCGATCCTGCCGGAGCTACACCACGAATCAATGTACCGGTAACCACGACCTCCTCGAGCTGGTCGTCGGCCTTAGCGCTGGTCGAGCTCTGCGCTGATGCAACAGCCGTCAAGCTCGCGATAGTCGCTGTGAGAATCGAAGCCCGCAAATCATAGGCGCTCATTCGAAGTCCCCCCAATTGAATTGTTTATTTCTCGAACATGTTCGGGTTTAATGGAACCTAGCATGCCTTCTTGTAGGGTTCAACAGCCTTTTCGGAAATTTTACCGACTGTTAAGGTCGAACTTGTTCAATCCGTTTTCGCACCAAGACGGCGACCAAAGTCGCCGGTATAGCGATAGGAGACCCTAATGGATATCCGCGACAATCGGGGACGCTTTGGGCTAGTTTCGGTAGCGCTGCACTGGTTGGTCGCAGCGATCATTGTCACAACGCTAGCGGTCGCACTCTACGCGGACAGCCTGCCGCGGGACGAAGGACGGCCATGGCGGTTCTTACACGTTTCACTTGGGATGTTGCTCCTACCTTTGATTGCAGGACGCATTGCCTGGCGCTTCAGTCAGGGAAAACCCGCCACACAACACCACAACGCACTTGAGAAAACGCTCGCGAATGTCGTCTGGCGCGTTTTACTTCTGTCGCCAATAGTACTTTTAGCCACCGGCCCATTTCTGGCGTGGCTACATGAACGGCCTATTTCGTTTTTCGGACTCATTGAAATTAGCTCGCCGGTAGAACCCAATCACGATTTCCGAGAGCGGATAGTGTTTCCCCTTCATGCTTTGTTCGGCTACGTGATGATTACCGGCATCACTCTACATATCGCCGGTGCGCTAAAGCATCTACTGATCTACAGAGACGGGGTCGCAGACAGAATGCTAAGGCCTTTCAAAAAAGACCAGCCTGGAGATCAATCCAATGACTGAGACTTTTTTCATGAAAGGGAGATTGGTATGAGTGGATCGAAGAACTGACGGAAGACCAATTTTTGCAGTTCTTACAACTACTTTCCGAAGTTCTCTGTAAACAACTTCACTCTTTGTCAGGCTGTTGGGAGGGGTGTGCACGCTTGAAGGCATCGAGCTGTAGGCACTCAGCCTCAATTTCACGAAGCACTGGATAAGGATCTAGCGGCACACCGAAGCGTGCTGCGTTGAACATCTGTGGCACGATGCAGCAGTCCGCCATGGTGGGCGTATCACCGAAAGCAAACCGTCCGCGAAATGACGATCCGCTAAGCATGTATTCTAGTGACTCGAAGCCCTCCCTAATCCAGTGACTAATCCAGAGTAGCTTCGCCTCCTCAGTTATGCCGATGCGGTCGGTGAGATATTTTAGGACCCGTAGGTTATTCAGAGGATGAATATCACAGGCCACTGCAAGCGATATCTGCCGGACTACAGCTTTTCCAAATGAGTCGGGCGGTAACAGCGGTGGCGTTGGATACTCGCTCTCTAGATACTCAAGTATCGACAACGACTGACCAATCGTTGTCTTTCCCAACTCCAAAACAGGAACGAGCGGCTGCGGATTAAGCAAGCGAAACTCCTCACTAAACTGCTCTCCCCCGCCCCGCGAAAGATGGATGCTTTTCTGATCGAAGGCGATGCCCTTTAGATTCAACGCGATGCGCACACGATATGAAGCTGAAGAGCGAAAATAACCATGAAGAGCTGGTTTCATCAAAACAATCCTTTATCAATTTTCAAATTCAAACTACACGTTAAACTCGTCGAACTTATCGTTTGCGATCTTCACTGAAAACTTGAATCACAGTCGCCGATGCCGATGCACTAAACATCGTCACCGATCCTTTTCGGCTCACGCCTGCCGATCGCAGGCATAAAAATCTCGTAAAGATCAAAAGATAACTTCTCTATCACAAATTCCGAATGACGAGCCCAAAGAGACTGTGACGGCATTCTCACCTGTCGAGATACCCGGCCAGTTAGCCAGCTGTCTTGATGAAGCTTTGCATAGCGAAAATCTCGGCGCTTCACATCGCGACGAGCAGAAAGTACTTCGCCAAGAGTGCTTTTACCGACCTTTCCCAACCAAGGATGAAAGTTCAGCAGATCCAGCGGGATACGCGTGTGGGCAAACATCCAAACGACGCCATAACACGACATCGAAACCTCACGCACATGCTCAGCGCCAAGTCTCGCTTCGAGTAGGCAGTTCATCGCAAATCCGTCGCCCGCCGCCTGCCTAATTCGAGATGTGAGTAATCCTCGCGTGAGAAGCCATGAAAGCATCATCGTATCGTGTACGTAGTTGCACAACGATTCGGTGGAGTGCCACCTCGTCTCTAAACTCACGGGCGGCGGTAAAGTTTTGTAGTTGTGTGAAGCGGCAGATTCAGACATGGAAGTAGAACGCTAGGTATGCCAATAGCGCGGCTAAGTTAGAGTCGTTTAGAATATTTCTGTCACTCAAATACACCGAGGGCAGACATTAGACCGCGCCCACTCAAAGGGCGCGCGCAGCGACCGCCTTCGACACGCCAGGATAGCTCGCACAACAGGTGGATGACTCCCATTGGCACGACCCGGTCTACTCAGCCTTGAGTGTCGACGGTGGGACTAGCAGATATCCGCCAGAAACCTCCAGCATCAACCGATGCCCACCCCTAGCTACGTCGGAGTAGCCGGTAGTGACCGGTATTATTTCGAACACGTTCAATTTAAGAACTTAACAGCTCCCTCTGTACGGAGCAATCCAGAACTCCTTGGAGGAAATCGTAAGCACAGGTTGATAACTAATCGG
>JACCDG010612864.1_pt1 | contig 31781 bp, 23 predicted proteins | sample 7442471 | NCBI WGS metagenome assembly JACCDG01 (sample SAMN15323444, study PRJNA562643) | freshwater metagenome | isolation source: river surface water | place: USA:Blue River Watershed | collected 2017-08-17 | reverse complement strand
GTTTGCTCGGGCTAAAGCTTCGCTTAAGGTATATGTTCTTTCGCTCAGATCTATGTTGGCAGTAGTAATATTTGTGTGATTGACAACTGGGACAGAAGACGAATAAATAGGAATTCCACGTCCTACGATGTTAACTGGTTGAAAGTGACTTGGGATCATTTTAATTTAGACAGATATAATCTTTCTCTAATATAGGGACTAATGATAACATTTTTTTGATGATCCACTAGAACATATTTATCAATATTCATTGATTGGGCTATGTTTATATAATCATTTTTGCCTGCAACTAACAGTGCAGTTGCAGCCGCATCACAAACATAAGGATCATGATGAATCACTGTTACGCTATCAAAACCAGTTGCTGATTTACCAGTTTTGGGATTAATAATATGATGCCGAAATTTGTTATCTTTTTTATCTATAATAAATCTCGCACCCACTCCAGAAGTTGCAATGCATTCACCAGGATAAATTTTTAATGGCATTAGTTTATCTTGCTCAGATTTTGCTGCAATCACCCATGGGGTAAGTGTGCTCGAATCTTTATAACCCATAACATAAATATCACCACCAATATTGATTATGGCATTGTGAATGTGTTGTGCTAACAGAATAGTTTTTATTTTCAACATAGCGTCCGCTTTAATAAAGCCACTCACATCTAATTGTAAATAGGGATTAGTGTTTTGTATCCTGAGCTGTTTTTTATTGATAATAATCTGATTAGGGTTAGGGATATGTTTTATATAATTATCAAAATTAATTTGAGAATTATTTTCAGAATCAGTATTAGTATTAGGGTTGTCATTATGAAATCCCCAGTAGCTGATTAGTTTACCTATAGCAGGATTAAAATAACCCTGAGATTTATTATAAATATTTTGACTAAGTAAAATAATTTCAATAATTTCTTGTGAAGTTGCAAAAGGTTTGAGTGTTGCCAAATTTTTATTTAAATCTTGTAAATCACCTTCACGCCAAGGATGCCATTTATAATGCAATGCTTTTAAAAGTTCATTAATATCTTGTACAGTTTGATTAGTTAGTTTAGCTTCACCAACACCAGTTGTGACTTGTATAGTAGTTCCAAAATGAAGATAGTTATAGTGGTGAACAATTTTACTGCCCGCATGTCTATATATAGACACTGTACCAATAATTAAGATGCTAATGAGTAAACAAGCTAAAGTATATTTATTTTGCATGAAATTTTGCTATTAGATAATTAGATAACTGATAAAAGAACCAGTTTACGTTATGATTAAAGAAAGATCAATCATCTATTATTTGACTACTAAGCTCTGCTTGCTAGTATTAATTTATACCTACAAGCAAAATAAAGGATTAGTAATGAAAGTCATAAAACACATAATTGCGGTTAGCATTCTTACAATGAGCATTAGTTCCCAGGCACATGCGGCAATGTTTGATTGGTTTTGGAACCTACTAGGTTATGAAACTGCTGAGAACGCACAGCGACAAATGCCTATACCGGTTACACCGCCAGCACCAGCAGATAAACAGGTTGCTCCTGCAGTAAGTAATGAGTTGCCGCCATTGAATAATCCTTTACCTGCAGAACCTGCAGTGCCTGCTGTCCCTGCAGCCACTGAAGCAGTTGCCCCAGCCCCAGCGGTTCCTGCTCCTGAAGCAGTTGCACCGACACCAGCAGTTCCTCCTGCTCCTGAAGCAGTTGCACCGGCACCAGCAGTTCCACCTGCTACTGAAGCAGTTGCACCAGCACCAGCGCCAGCTGCTCCTGCTGCTCCAGCAGAAATACAGACTCCAAGTGTAGCGCCTACTGAGCCAATGCCAGCTACTAGCACAGATGCTGCTGCGCCAAGTATGGATAACAGCGTTAATCCACCAGTAGACCAACAAAACCAACCCGCAGCGCCTGTGGATAGTACTGATGCCAACACTGCCGCTCCAGGAGCATTTACTCCATCTGCGCCAGCAGCAGCAATGGACATACCGTTAGATACTGAAAGAGCACCAGAGAATATTGATTAATATACCCTTCGCCTTTCAATTTGCAGCGTTGTTGCGCGCTTGTTTCGCTGCTCATGTACTTATTTGTACACTCCGCTGCTCCCCTTCGCGCGCGCCTAGCTGTAAATTGAAGTGCTTTGGGTATAGATTAGCTGAGTTTATTTTGCAGGCAATCTAAATATACAGCGCTTATGTTTAGATTGCACTGCTGATCGATTTCTTGGATACATGTTGGACAAGTAACGTTAATCTCAGTCAAATAATCACCAATTATATCTATACCAACAAAATATAAACCTTGGGCCTTAAGTTTAGGGCCTAATTGTCGTGCGATAAAAAGATCGCGATCAGATAATTTAAAAGCAACACCGCTTGCACCTGCGGCTAAGTTTCCGCGAAATTCGCCTGGAGCGGGGATTCGTGCTAAGCCATGGCTGATAGGCTCGCCATCAACAATCAATACTCGTTTATCACCTTTGAATATTTCAGGAATAAACTTTTGAGCCATGATGGTTTTTTGGCCGTAATCAGTAATAGTATCCAGTATGACAGAAATATTATCTTCGCCGGCTTGTATTTTAAAAATAGAACGTCCGCCCATGCCATCGAGTGGTTTTACAACAATTGTTTCATGTTGATTGCTGAATTCTACTAGTTTTTGTTTATTAGCAGTTACTAGGTAAGCAGGGGTGAGTTCAGGGTAGTTTAGTACAGAGAGTTTTTCATTATTATTACGTACGCTAGTAGGATTATTAGCTACTAAAACACCGTGTTCCTGCGCCATATCTAAGATATAAGTACAATAAATATATTCCAAATCAAATGGCGGATCTTTGCGCAGCAGAAGGATATCGATATCTCGCAGATCCATGCTAATTATATTCTTATTATAATACCAGTTATTATTAGTCAGGTGAGAGGGTGAATTGAGAGAGATTTCTGTGAATATAGCTTTGGGTGTACTATTATCAACGTAGAGATCATGCGGTGTACAGGTGAATATTTGCCAATGGCGACGGGACGCTTCTTTGATCATGGCATAAGTAGAGTCTTTTTTTATATTAATTGAATCCAATGGATCCATTACTATAGCTAATTTAATATTGTCTTTTATAATAGATTGACGCATGCAGATGTTTGTTTGAATTATTAATTAATAATTTAGTACCAGATTTAAGTAGTGGTTGTGTATTAATAGAAAATTTATAAGTATTAAAAATACTTATAGTAACTAGTTGCTGTTATAATTATATATACACTAGTAAATTAAGTAAAAGTAAAGTTTTAAGTATATTATTTGAAAACTATTGAGGATGATATGGAAAACAAGCAAGACAGCTTAAAGGTTATGGTAATCGATGATAGTAGTACAGTAAGAAACTCAGCTTTGCAGTTTTTATCAGATTCTGGTTATGAGGTAACACTTGCAGAAAACGGTTACGAAGCTTTATCCACAATTGTCGATGTGAAGCCTGATGTTATTTTTTTAGACATTATGATGCCTAAATTAGATGGCTATCAGACTTGTGCTCTGGTCAAACATAATCAAGATTTCAAAGATATACCTATAATTATGCTTTCTAGCAAAGATGGTGTATACGATAAAGCAAAAGCGCGCGTAGTAGGGGCTAATGATTTTATATCCAAACCATTTACGAGTGACGATCTAATTAATGCCATAAAAAATATAAAGTAGTTGGATGTTGGTATCTATGAAAGTTATTAATAAGAAAAACAAAGATAATAATGTTAATCAGAGCAGTGACAAAAATATTTCTATCTGGCAAATCTTTGCCTGCTTCATTATTGTTAATTTAATAATAATCAACATAGTTAATTATTGGCAGCCACTTAATAAAAAAGCTACTTCTTTACAATATAATCAAACACAAAATGCTCTAGTAGCCGTATACGATTTACAAAGACATTTTAATGATTTTAAAAACCAACCTGATAATAACAGCTTTGTATTAATTCAGAAAAGTATAAAGCTTATTAATAATATTGAATCTTTAGAGGCTGATAAAAAAACAGTTTTATCTGAAGATACAGTTAATCTAAATAAAACTATTGCGCTGATCTCCTCGAGAAGCCCTTCATTCAAAGTGTATCAGCAACAAATAGAAAAAATCCTCAAAATTAATAAAGATTTAAAACAAGAAAACCTTGATAATCTAGAATTGATTAAGAACAATCCAGTTACTAACAATTCCCGCGTTAACCATCAAGCAGATCTTAATCGATTAGCATCTATTTTTGATTTGGTAAAAAACTTAAATGTTACTTCTGATAAAATTAATAACCTTGTATTAATTTTAAAATACAACTTTTGGTTAAGTGAAGAAAATGTAGCTAAGTATCAAAGCGTTATCGAAGAAATTGGTTTGGAGATTGAACAAATCAATAACTACATACAAGTAACTAATACCAGAACAAATATTAATAATAGCCTGATTACATCTAATTTAAATGAATTATTCAATAATTTGAATCTTTTGATGCCAATGTTATTAGAATTTACTGAAATTAATACCCAGTTAACTGTGGCGGATAAATATTTAAATCATATTATTGAAAATTTGAAAGTAAATGAAGCTTTATTATTGACTCAGGTCAATGAACAAAATAACATCGATGATAAAACTATTATCATATTCACTTTACTGGGTGCAACACTGCTCTTGTCTGTTTTAATATTTTTAGCTAAAGCAACAGATAAAACTAAAAAAGTATATCAAGACTACAAAAATAAAAAAGAAATTTATTTACTTAGTCACAACAAGGCTATCAAAACAACAGAATCTAGCCAGGCAACAAATACTATTGATGCTATAGATCAAAAGAAATCTGCAGAAGACAATAAGACTAAACAAGAAACGCTGGAAGCGGAAACTGTCGAGTAAGGGAATATATGGAGAAATTAATCAATCGAGTTGGTCTTTCTTGGTTGTATGATCATATTAAATATGATCTCAATGCAATTGTTGTGCTATTGAGTAGCAATTTAAATAATGAAACTGATCATAATCTTGTCTTCAAATCAGTAGATAACAAATTTGCTCACTTGGCTAAAGTGTTTTATTTGTTAAATGTTCCGACAGGTGTTTTTTTTATTAATGAATTTAGATTAAGTTTAAAATTTACCCAAGCTCATTATGAAACGCAACCAGAGCATAATGAGATTCGTCTAAATATAGTTATCAACAGTATCGCTAATATTTTTAATTACATAGAAGACATTATTCAAGGCTATGGTGATTTATTAATCTATTATGTTGCTGTAATTGATCAATTGCGACAAATGCGTTCAGAGGTTCTTTTTTCGGAATGCTCTTATATTGTAAATAGTGTGCATCAGCATAATATATCTGCTTTGCCTATACATTTGGATAAACAAGTAATAGCCCAAATAGAAAAAGCTCTGCATGCTATCAGAGAAAATCAAACTTGGGGTACTGCTCAGCCGGAAAATAAAGAAAAATTATTACATAATGTTAATCTTATTAAACAAGAATTTAGAGCTACGCCGCATTATCTCTTGTGGGAGCTTGTCTATGCTTATGTTTTATTAGAAAAAAATTATGAAGTTAAGACTTCACAAGTGATTGACAATCTACTCGATCAAGTCTTTACTTCCTATACTAATGCTCTTAATGCAACGAATGGTTTTGAGAAGCTTACTAAGACAGCTGCGAATTGGATAGGAACGTTGTGCTTCAATCTTATTTATTGCAATGGCTTCCAAATTTTACCACAAGATGTTAGAGAAAAGATTCAGAAAATATTGATTATTCATGATCGTAAATCATTAAGCAATTATATGGCTTTTGCTGAACGGATGCAGGATACCGATGGTTGGATTATGATCCTGGATATAGCCTCAGAATTAGACATTGCTATTAATAAATTAAAAGATTGTAAGCGTAAAAAGATTATCGAGCTTTCTTGGTTGCAAAAGTTATTACAAAAGCATATTGATAGCTGTATTCTAACTGGAACATACGGACCCTTAGAAAATTATTACCAAACAGCACACAAGTTAAAACATCATTTTGTTTCAGGTGAGTTTGTTAATGGTCAAAATTTAGAGGCAGTAGAAAACTTAATTTTAGAGTTAATCCAGGATGTTGAGTTGGCAGTTGCTAATTCTACACATGATGAGATAGACGAAGATTTTATTGCCCAAGAAAGTTTATCACAAGTAAATCTAGAGGCACAAAAGAGTTTATTAAAACATCAGTTAACAGAGCTAGATAAGATTACCCAATCAATAGCTACAGAAAATAACATCACTAATAAATATATCAAAGAACAATTACGTAAAATTGTTAACATATTTACTATGATAAGTTTTCAGCCAGGTGTAAATATAAGTAATCATTATTTGACTAAAATACAAGACGAAACAGATCATGATATAGTTAGCGAAAGTTTGCAAAACAATGTTTTAGTTTTTATTAAATATTTATCAGAGATAATAAAAGCGTTATATAATAATCGAAGTTTTACTTTTTACATTAAAGCAGCAAAAAAACTAGCTGATAATGTCGAGCTTGCTACAATAAGTAAAATTGCACATGATAAAGAAGAGCAAGATAAAACAACAGAAAGCAAAGCAGAAATAGTGGCAATTAATGACTCAAGTAAGATGTCTTTAACGCAAATATTTTTGGATGAAGCAGAAGTAATTATTGAAAATATTGATGCCATTCTAAAAAATTGGCAACAGAATGTAGCACAGCCTGAATTAATTGAATCTTTACAAAGAGAATTGCACACCTTAAAGGGTGCAAGTAGAATGGTTGGTTTTTCGGTTGTTGGTCAATGGCTCCACCATTTAGAGGATGTAGTTAAAGACTGTGTAAACAATTTACAATCTTTAACAACTGAGCACATAGATGTCATAAAATTAGCTGGTAACACGGTCAAAGATTTGATTGAAAGCTATCAAGCCGGTGTAATCCCAGAGATGCCACAAAAAATTGTGCTAAATTTTGCCGCCGTAAGTCCAAGTAACAATGACTTACCTATATCGGTGGGTGCTTTATTAAACAAGGCTGATAGTTTAGCTGCCCAAAATAAGCCAAGCATACCTTTACGACAGACAGTGCGTATTGAAAATACAGAGCTTGATGATTTATTAGACGTGGTTTCAGAACTAATAATGATCCAGCATAAGTTAACGTCGCAGTTGAATTTTTATAATGCGGTTCCTGCAAAACTTAAATCAGCTAATAGCTCTGAAAAAGTTACAGAAGTAAGTAAAGAGATTGCTGAGCACAATATTTACCATAATCAAGATACCAAAAACAATGAGAAAAATATTGCTAGCTTATTTGATAAGTTAATAAATTTACGGATGATTCCTATCAATGCTATTCGTACCCGCCTTGAGAATCTGGTAAATCATATCGCTAAAGAATTAAATAAGAAAATTCAATTAAGTTTCAATAAAACTGATGGTTTGATAGACCGTGTAATTTTAGAACAGATTACGCCATCGTTAGAGCATCTTATCCGTAATGCAATTGATCATGGTATTGAATCTGAAATGATTCGAAGAAAGTTCAACAAATCACCAATTGGTCAAATCAGCATAAGTTTTTATACTGATGATACATCCCTGATCATTGAAATTGCTGATGATGGGGCCGGAATTGATACTGCAAAATTACGTGACAACACTCCAAATAGTCAGCCATTGACTAATGATGAAATTTTGACACTAATCTCAAGACCAAGCTTTACTACGGTTAAGAATGTCTCCGAAGTTTCTGGTCGTGGCATTGGTCTAGATGTAGTCTATAATATGGTAAAAAAATTACATGGTAGTATTAAGCTTGATACCAGAAGGCATCACAATACAGTATTTACCATGAAAATTCCTTTTAGTCTCACCAAGCAGTCATTACTTTTTATTAAAATTTCAGATATCACATATGCAATACCATTATTGATTATTGATGAAGTAACAACTATTAAAAGCTCGGATCTTGCTCATACTAATAAAAGTGTTAAATATAATAACATAGAAGTTTTTAGCATGTTTGATCTGTTAAATATTGATAAGAAAAAATATAGCAATTACGAAACAGTTCCAAAAGAACAAAATAGCTTATGTAATTTGGTCATTATTAATCATGATGCTGAGAAAATAGCATTTATGGTTGATGAAATCTATGAAACCAAAGATTCTGTGATAAGACCACTGCCGCCAAAGTTACAAGAAAAAAATACTATTGCCTATATGGGGTGTACAGTATATCAAGATAGTCAGGTGGTATTAATTCTAGATTTATCCAATATGTTAGCAAATTATGATGAAAAAAAACTTGCTATTGCTAAAGCATTAACCCAAACAAATAATATTAACAATCCTATTCATACACAGGAGCAAGAAGTTAATGATAAATCTGATCAGCAAGCAGTTAATGTTTTAGTGGTCGAGGATTCTGCTACGGTCAGACATGCAATAGAACATTATCTTAATGGCTTAAACTATAATTTAATTACTGCAGTCGACGGTTTAGATGGTTTAAATAAAATCAAGAATGTTATCCCTAGCCTAATATTATTGGATATCGCTATGCCTAATATGAATGGCTTAGAATTCTTAAAACGAGTAAGAGCTGAATCGCATCTGAAAGATATTCCGGTTATTATTATGACGTCTCGTGATGAAGAAACTTATCGTGAAAGGGCAATGGAACTTAATGTGGACGTTTACTTAAAGAAGCCATACGATAAGGCTAAACTAATTAATGCTATTGAGTATGTGTTGGATTGATACAGCATTGCCGCACTAAACTTCAGCAGAGTAAGTGGTTTATATCTTAATCATAAACCACTTATATCTTGTTTATTGTTTTGTCTCAAGTTGCTGGTTCCTTACTTTTTTCCATGAACGTTGAGTAGGAACAGAGTAAGATCTTGAAGTAATTAGTGATAATACAGCACCATTTTGCGTGTTGATTAACAATCTATTGTTCTTATCATTCATCTGCATGACCACTGGGGTACTGTTAGACTCAGTATCAATTTGGATACCACTGATGACAGAACCCTCGCTAGTACTATTTTCAGCAACGTAGAGATCTTTGGAATCGATTACACCGTCACTGTTAATGTCTATAGTGCTAGTCAATAGACTACCACCGGTTACAGGATCTAGTGCGTAAACAAACCCTTTTTGGTTATTTGCACATACTGTATTGGTTGGATCAGGTATATAGGTTGATATTAATAAATAACCTTGGCTTAAACGAGGTTTATTTAAAACAAGCTCATTAGCAGGTAAATCTATCATCCAGCCTGACTTTGTAGCCCAATCGACAGGGTTATTAGTCAATAAACGGTAAACTTGACCATTAGCTGATACATTAGTGAACGTTTGAGTAACTAATTTACTAGGTGTGATACCAGTAGTATTAAAGTTATCTAAGACGCCATAGATTGAATCTTGTTGTGCTACAAGATCGTCGCTGCCAATAAATTTACCAGTACCAAAATAAACAATCACACCTTGACCACTTGCGTGTTTTTTAACGTCTGGGGCTGCAGTAATTGATTGCATTGGTGATTTGGTGTTGCTAAATAATTTAGCAGAGGTCCATTTAGTTGGATCGGTGTTTCTAATATCAAACTTCCACATGTTACCAAATATATCACCTGCGTAAACATAATCAGCGATACCATCACCATCATAATCAACAACTGTTGGTGTTGATAAGCCATTTGGACGAGATTGACCGCCTGGATCGGCTGATGTACCTACACCAGTATCAAGTTTACGTATGATGCTACCATTTTGTGCATCTAAAACATACAATACTGCATTACCTGTGGTACTCTTGTTGGTGCCTGTTGCAGTGTTATTGTAACCATTACCAAGAATTACTGACCATTTGTTAATAGTACTTGAAGTGCGTACTTGTGCAATACTAGTTTCAGAGTAAGTAAAGCCAAGATCTTTGTCTTGAGTATTATCAAATAGCCAATACCCATTAGCATTTAAATTAGCAGCATTAGCTTCAGTAATATTACCTGGGTTAGTAATATTCATACTGAATATTCCTGCGCCGCCAGCACCTAATGGTGTTACTAAAATAGTATTCCATTGGTTATTAAAGTAGACGTCACCAGCGCGTGGCGTAGCATCGATGCCATAAGTATGGCTATAATTTTGATTAGCAAGGTTACCTAGAGCAGAGTAAGTAAAATGCGGTATGACTGCAAATAACTCAACGCCAGTGTTAGCATTAAAGCCATGCAATAAGCCTGCATTGTCACCAGCATATAAAACTGGAGTACGATTTGCGTTAGCAGTTTTAAACGACTGATATGTAGGATCATCATATGAAGCACTTGGCGCACCGACATACACGGGTTTTGAATTAATGAAGTCGCCTAGCGGATTTGAGCGAACTCTTAAGCCTTGTGTTCCTGCGTTATACTGAAAACCTTCAGCTGTTCTATCGCCACGTATATAGTTAAGCTTAGCGTCATCTAAAACAGTTAATGTTGGAATTTGAGCTATTAAAGATGCCAAATTTGTTTTTCTAAAAGGTCTAGTGTAGAGAGCATTCGTAGTTGTATTTTTCAACATAGTGATTATTTGACGACTATCAGGTAAAGGCAGTTTTTCACTCACTGACCATAATAAGCCATCAGTTGATGATACAATATTAGCTGAAGAGTCGATTTTATATGCTTTGATATCACCACTCCAGGTTATAGGATTGAAGAATGATTTATAAATAGTAGTATTGTTGTCTAAGCTGTAACCACTTACAGTTAAACCAGTATTAATATAACCTACTGTTGAAGTTAGATTTGACGCTTCAGCCAAGAAAGTTTTTAAAGCATTAGTGATCGCATCAAAATCTGTTGATACTAAGTAAGATCCTTTAGTGTTTAATACGCCATGCCAAAGGTCCATATAACGTAAATCAGAGTTGCTGGAAGAAATAACGTTTGGCCACGAAGTTGGTATATCAGCAGGTATATTATCATTTAAGCTAATACCATTAGTTACAATATGCTGCCAAAATGCTTGGTTTTTGAATCCATCTGGCGCTGTTAAATTATTTGTTAGATCAGAACGTAAATCGTTTTTCCAGAATTCCATCGCTATATCTGCAAAAGTGCCTGAGTAGCTATCAGGATAAGAATCAGCAGCATTAGTGGCATAAGTATATTTGCGATTATTAGGGCCAGTAATTTCTGCACCTGCTGTACCATCGGTGTTTTTAGTAAAACTAATAGAACCATCACTCCATCCGCCATCAGAGATAACTATATTATAAGCGCGTTGGCATGAAAGTGGTACCTTGCCATCGTACCATAAAGAGTCGGTGTTTTTGATGTAGTTATTGACGTTTAACACAGCCTCACGCATAGGAGTTGAACCTGCGTTATCTTCTTTAAAAAACGCATCAAATAATTGTTGTTTGCTAGTGCCAGTATATTTGGCATGATTAAATAGTAGTGGTGCATTAGGATTGTCTTTAGCATGGCTAAAAGTAGTAAAGCCAATTTTTACATTTGCAGGGATATCTTGTAGTGCGTAGCTTAACGCAGCTTTACCTGTGTTTTTACGATCGCGATAGTACGTAAACCAGTTGGCAGCATTGTTTCGCATATTAACCGCAGTTATTGCCGGGCTACCTGTATAAAAGAAACCCGTTGCATAGTTAGTTGTGGTGTTTCTTAAGCTATAAGCTTTGCCGTTGTAATAAAAGTCGCCAGGGTTAAAAGCAACGTTTTGATCAGTTTTACAACTGCTTAAACCATTGCAAAAGGTGTATTTATAACATAGCGTTGTATTTTTAGCAGTCAAATTTATTCTGCTACAAGAAGCATTGTTTTTTATATACTGATCATCAGGATGTGTTTGGTAAGGGGATTTCCATAAAGATGTAGCGGTTGCGTTTGCTAAAAGTGTACCATCTGCGTTAATCCATGGTTTGTATGTTTTATATGGGTCGAAGAATAAAGGATTTTGTTTAGGATCTCGTACCAATTTGGAGTTAGTTCTCGTGCCGAATTGTGCTACCGCATAATACGTAGAGCTGCTAAAAGATACCGGGTAAGCAAAGTTAGCATAATCCACGCTTTCAGGAGTTTTTTCAACTAACATTGACCCTGAATCATCCCATATCAACGTAATTAATGGATCTGCTGTTTTAGCCAGAAACAATGGCGTTGTCGCTATGTCCCATGGGCCAGCAAAAACAGTGTTACTAATTAATATGCTACTGATAAATACACTTTTAAGTGCACGTTGTCTAAGTGAAAAATTAATCATAATGTTAACCGCCCACGTTTAGTCTTAGTCTTGTTAACGTAAGTATAGACGAATAACTTAAATTAGAAATAAAATTAACTTAAATTTGAAATAAATTTATTTGCTATAAACTTTTTTTATAACATTAATAAAAAAAATTTATAGTTGTTCTAGAATTCAATTATAGTTTTGTTTGGCCGAGTTGGGATTTCTTGCACTAACTTTGGAACAAGATAGCCGGATAATTGTGCAGCGACAGATTGCATAATTTTTTTTGCATCATCTGTGTTGATATTAAAATGTTCAGTTCCAGTTACGGGGTCTAAAAGATGTAAATAATAGGGCAATATGTGACATTCAAATAATTCATAACTTAATTTAATTAGCGTTTGTGGATTATCATTGATATTACGTAATAAAACAGATTGATTTAAAACAGTAATGTTGTTTTGCTGTAACCGTGCCATTTTATTTTTGATATTATTATCTAGTTCATTTGGATGATTACAATGAGTAACTAAAACAAATTTAAAATGTTGGTATTTGTTAAATAATCCGAGCAGACCAGAATCAATACGATCAGGAATGACTATAGGCATTCTTGAGTGCAGACGCACAGTTGTAATCTGTTTTATTTCACTTAGCTTTGCTAAAAATAAATCTAAATAATTATTATTGAGACATAATGGATCACCACCACTTAGAATGACCTCTGTTATGCCGCGATTATTTTTGATGTAATCAAATTGTAAGTGTCGTTGTTTAGTTGAGACTATATTTTGATTGTAGGGAAAATTTTGACGGAAACAGTAGCGGCAATGGATACCACAAGCGCCAGTCATGGTTAATAATACTCGACTAGAATATTTATGAATTAACCCGGGAGCTTTTAGGTATTGGTTTTCATCAAGGGGATCTTGGCAGTAGCCTGGGCTGCCATTTAATTCGCGGGTCAATGGTAGAATTTGCAAGAGCAAGGGATCTTGGTAATCGCCTTTGTTAATTTTAGCCGCAAAGTATTTAGGGACTTTCAAGGGAAAGTTTGGGGTTAGGTTGGGAATTAAACCAAGCTTGTTAAGCTTATCCAAATCCAATTCTAAAAAACTACTAAGCTCAGAGAAGTTATTAATTGTGTCTTTGAGCTGCTCTTGCCAAGATATAGCAGAATTATTAGGGCTATTAGGCTGTTTAGAGCTAGGCTGCATAAAAATAGTGTGGTATATTTCGATTAATTTTTTAAAATAAAAGAGGATTATAACTAATGGCGAGCTATAATACTAGCGAGTTTAAGCCTGGCTTAAAAGTAATGCTGGATACTGATCCTGGTAGTATCATGGAGAATGTTTTTGTTAAACCTGGTAAGGGTCAGGCATTTAACCGTGTTAAGATCAGAAACTTAAAAACTGGACGTGTAATTGAGCGGACTTTTAAGTCTGGTGATAGCCTGCCGGCAGCGGATGTCGTTGATGTGGAAATGCAGTATTTATACAATGACGGCGAGTCATGGCATTTCATGGTTACAGATACGTTCGAACAATATGCAGTCAACAAAGACGCTGTTGGTGATGCTGAAAAGTGGCTTAAAGAGCAGAGCATTTGTGTAGTAACATTATGGAATAATATGCCTTTAAGTGTAACCCCGCCAAACTTTGTTAATTTTAAAATTACTGAAACTGATCCAGGACTGCGTGGTGATACGTCCGGTGGCGGTGGTAAGCCAGCGACTTTAGAAACTGGAGCAGTAGTTCGTGTGCCTTTGTTTGTTCAGATTGGCGAAGTGATCAGGGTCGATACTCGGACTGGAGAGTATATGAGTCGCGCCAAGGACGAGTAATAGCGAGTAATAGCGAGTAATAGCGAGTAATAGTAAGAATCTATCTGATTATACCTTGCTTGGTTCTTTTCTTGTTGAGGATGAGATAATTTTACCTCACCCCAACCCTCTCCTAGAATTAGCCCAGAAAAATATTTAATTTATTGGCTAGGAGAGGGAGTAGACCCTGCAGTTTGCAATGAAGGTGAATTATATTAACAAATGCTAGTATAAATCACTTGTCTAAGAATGTTGCAGGATCTGTTCCCTCTCCCAGCCGGTAAAATAAACTTGTCACAGATCTTATTCTGGGAGAGGGTTAGGGTGAGGGGGTTTTCCTCCCAGCCCGTATCATAAACCTGCACACAGAACTTATTCTGGGAGAAGGCTAGGGTGAGCGTCTTGTTCAGTGAACCGAAGGCAAAGTCCACTCAACACCATTCTCGCAAAATAATCACTTTCAAAAACCATCTCATCTATCTTGCTAATCGAGCTCACGCCCATAATAGCATTAGTGATAAAAACTTCTTTGAATCTATATTGTTCTAAAGGCCAGTAAATAGACTGTTCTATAACTGTAAAGCCTAGCTTACGTAAGTTTGTCATTACATAACTACGAGTAATTCCAGGTAAGATGCCATCAGTTAATCTAGGGGTAAATATATTATTTTGCGAATCTACAAAGAAAATATTGCTAGTTGTTGCCTCACAGATACAGTCGTTAAGATTAATTAACAACGCATCATCAAAACCAGAAGCAATAGCTGTTTTTTTAGCTAATATCTTATCTAAATAATTTAATGACTTTATTCTAGTTAGAATAGAAGTTGAATTTACTCTGTAATCAGTCATAGATTTTAGAGTTTTATGTTTCAATTCAAATGATTCAGTTTCAAATGTTGATATGATCAAGCTCGACTTAAAAATAGCTGTTGGCGCGATATCTCGGATCTTCGTTGTTGGCGTGCCTCGAGTTAAAATAATTTTTATGCCTAGATTATAATTACTAGAATCAGATACGTGGTTTAATGTAATTAATTCTTTTATAATTGCTAAGATAGATTTTTTGTTATAATCATTATTGTCGATAACTAAACTAATATCTAATAATTCAGCACTATGAATAAATCTTTGCCAGTGTTGATCAAAAAAAGGTATTGTATTTTTATGAGCAAGCATGGTCTCAAAAATACCATCACCAAAAATTAAACCGCGGTCGTTATAGTAGATAAATGGCTGGTTCGTTTCAATAAATTGATTATTGTGGAATATAAACTTTTTTTTCATGCGGGAGATTCTATGACAAAAGTGTCAGTCGTGCAAATGAACAGTCAAGATAATGTTAAAGATAACTTAAAAAAGGCGAGTGAATTGATTATAGAAGCTGCCAAAGTGGGCTCGCAATTAGTTCTACTACCAGAAAACTTCGCTTTAATGGGCAGTGAAGAACAAAAACTGGAATATGCTGAAGTACAAGGTAAGGGTATAATACAAGAGACCATTGCTGATTTGGCTAAAAGCAATAGTATTTGGGTTTTAGCAGGGAGTATTGGCATAAAAAATGCTGAAGACAACGGGGCGCAAAATAAAAAAGTTTATGCTGCTAGTATGTTGTATGACGATAACGGAGATAGGGTATGCCGTTATGATAAGATTCACTTGTTTGATGTAACTATTAATATTAAAAGTACGCAAGAGTCTTATTGTGAGTCTAATACTATCTCTGCTGGGCATAACCCTACGATTTACAAATCACCTTTTGGCAGTATTGGTTTATCTATTTGTTATGATATAAGATTTCCAGAATTATATCGTGGTTATTGTGCTGCTGGAGTTGATATAATTTCTATACCGGCCGCTTTTGTTTATGAAACAGGCAAGGCTCATTGGCATGTGTTAAATCGTGCACGAGCGATTGAAAATCAAGCTTATGTAATAGCTGCTAATCAGCAGGGTAGTCATCCTGGTAATCGTCGAACATACGGCCATAGTATGATTGTTAATCCTTGGGGCGAAGTAATAGCTGAGCAAGACGATAAAGAGGGTATTATTTCAGCTAATATTGATTTAAATGCCATGCATAAGTTACGTGCGAGTTTTCCGGTGATCCAGCACAGAAAATTGTAAAGTTAGAGGTTGTGATGCATAAATTTGATAATTTAGATCTTGTAAAAAACACATTATTAAGTCCTGTTGGGCTTGATGAAAACTCGTTGCAGAGATTGTTGAGCTTAATATCCGGCAAAAATATTGATCTGGCTGATTTATATTTTCAAACTCATTATTCAGAAGGATTTAGTCTAGAAGATGGAGTGGTTAAGCATTCTAGTTATGCAGTCGATAAAGGTGTTGGTATTCGTGCTGTTAGTGGCGAAAAAACGGGTTTTGCTTATTCAGATGATATTGAGTTAAATTCTTTGGAAGAAGCGGCACGTGCGGCTAAAAGTATTGCTCAAACGGGTAATGCCAACAGTTTGGCACATAAAGTAGATTCATTAAAAAAAATAGAATCAAAAGCAACTAGTTTGTATTCAGCGATTAATCCATTAGTGACTATAACTGATCAGGAAAAAATAGTTATATTAGAAGAAATAGATACAGAAGCTAGAAGGTTAGACCCTCGGATTAAACGAGTAGAGGTGAGTCTTGCCGGTAGTTTTGATGTCGTTTTAGTAGCAGATGACAGCGGCTTGTTAATACCAGATGTAAGGCCATTGGTAAGATTAAGTGTTTCAGTTATCGCTGAGTCTAATGGCCGAAGAGAAACGGGAAGTTACGGTGGTGGCAATCGTACAGACTATAATTATTTTAAAACTAATAATACTCATCTTGAATATGCACGTGAAGCTGTGCGACAAGCTTTATTAAATTTAGAAGCAGTCGACGCTCCAGCTGGCCCAATGCCTGTAGTATTAGCCCCGGGGTGGCCTGGGGTTCTGCTGCATGAAGCGATTGGTCATGGTTTAGAAGGTGATTTCAACCGTAAAGGTAGCTCAGCATTTTCTAATAGAATCGGTGAGCGTGTAGCATCTCCTGTTTGTACAGTTGTTGATGATGGAACATTAGTCAATCGACGCGGTTCGCTTAATGTTGATGATGAAGGAACGCCAACGCAGCGTACCGTATTAATTGAAAATGGTATCTTAAAAGGATATCTGCAAGATAAGTTGAATGCTCGATTGATGGGACAAAGTTCAACAGGCAATGGCCGACGTGAATCATATTCATGTTTGCCATTACCTAGGATGACTAATACTTATATGCTTGCAGGTGCTTATCATCAGCAAGAAATCATCAAAACTGTAAAAAAAGGCTTGTTTGCGGTAAATTTTCGTGGCGGACAAGTAGATATTACTTCTGGGCAATTTGTATTTTCTGCAAGTGAAGCTTATTTGATTGAAGATGGTAAAATTACTCGGCCTGTAAAAGGTGCTACGTTAATTGGTAATGGTCCAGAAGTTTTAACTAAAGTTTCTATGTTAGGTAATGATTTGGAATTAGATTCTGGTATTGGGACTTGTGGTAAAGCGGGTCAGAGTGTGCCAGTAGGTGTAGGACAGCCGACGGTAAAAATAGACGAATTAATTGTTGGTGGCACTGTTTAACAGAATGATAAAGTAGGTTTTTAATGAATACTATTACACAAAATGATTATCCAAGTTTAGTTGCTGATATATTGAAGATCGCAAAAACTAAAGGGTGCAGTCAAGCTGATGCTAGCGCCTCTATATCAACCGGTTTAACTGTAAGTGTGCGTAAACAAGAAGTTGATACTATTGAGTTTGATCGCGCTAAGGGCGTGGGGATTACTGTGTATTTTGGCAAAAAAAAAGGCAGCGCCAGTACTTCTGATTTAAGTAAACAATCAATTGAAGAAACAGTTGATAAAGCTTGTAGTTTAGCGCACTTGATGGCTAATGATGTCTATTGTGGTTTAGCTGATGCAGAATTGATGGCTTATGACTATAAAAAATATGATTTTGATCTTTTTCATCCCTGGGATATACAAGCAGAAGATGCTAAAAAAATAGCTTTAGAATGTGAACAATATGGTTTGGACTTCAGTTCAAAAATTACTAATTCAGATGGCTGTAACGTACAAACTTCAATGGGTATGTCAGTCTACGCTAACTCACATGGTTTTGTCGGTGAACACAAAGGCTCCAAGCACAGTATTTCTTGTGTGTTGATATCGGGCAATCAAGATAAAATGCAAAGAGACCATCATTATACGACGGCGCGTCAAGCTGAAAAATTAGAAGATATAAAAGTAGTTGGTCAGGTAGCAGCTGAAAAAACTATTGCAAAATTAAATCCTCGCAGCTTAAAAACCCAAAAAGCTAATATTTTATTCTCACCGGAAATGGCTCGAGGATTAATAAGTAATTTTATTTCAGCAATTAGTGGGAGCAGTTTATACAAAGAAGCTAGCTTTTTGTTAGATCATTTAAACAAGAAAGTATTTTCTGATCTGGTGATGATAACAGATGATCCTTTTATTGCACAAGGATTTGGGAGTTCAGCTTTTGATAGTGAAGGGGTTAAAACACTAAAACGTGAACTAATCACTAATGGCGTATTGAATGGATATATTTTAGGATCCTATTCGGCACGCCGTTTAGGTATGCAAACTACAGGAAATTCTGGTGGAACACATAATATATTAGTCCATTCAGCTAAAGGACCTAACTTATCTCAACAAGCTATTATTAAATCAATGAATAAAGGGTTATTAGTTACTGAATTAATGGGGCAGGGGATCAATATGGTTACGGGAGATTATTCTCGTGGGGCTTCGGGTTTTTGGATCGAAAATGGTGAGATTCAATACCCAGTTGAGGGTATTACTATAGCCAGTAATTTAAAAGATATGTTTTTGAATGTTTCAGCGTTAGGTAATGATCTAGATAAACGGTCAAGAATATACACAGGTTCTATATTAATCGACAATATGATGATTGCAGGTGAATAAGCTATAATTTAAATAATAATCATCATATAATATAGGCTGTTATCAAACAAGATTAAAAGGATTTTAGTCATGTCGAAATGGATAGTAGTAGTTTTCTGGATGTTTTTTCTGCCTTTGAGTTACGCGTCTAACGATTTGAGCTTTTTCTCGCAAGATAAACTAAATTCTATGTTTGTCTTGAAAAGTGAGAGTGGTGACTGCACTGGGAATGAATTAGATGGTAAATTTGCTAAGTTTAAAGATATTTCGCAAAACCAATGTGCTAACTATTGTGGGTTGAATAAAGATTGCTTAGGCTTTAGTTTTACTGAAAAAGGTGGCGAGTGTATACTTAAAAGTATCAATGATTGTGAAACTCGCACAGCAGGGCCTGCTAAATTTTATTCTAAGAAAATATAAAATGTAAAATATAAAATATACATAACTTGCATAAAGTTAAAATTATATTTAGAATCATTCTATAATATTTCTATGAGAGCAGTCATGCCACTGAGCTGCTCCCTCTCCCGGCCCGTAACTATAAAAAATTTCTCGTAAATAATTCTGGGAGAGGGTTGGGGTGAGGGGCAAAACTTAACTGACCGCAGATCTATGTTGCGGGATCTTCCCATATATCTTCACTGGAGTAGAGATCGCAAGAATTGAATGTTCAGAAAAGACCAAAAAGATCAGAGAAGTTCAAGTGCTAACCGCCATCCTCAATCATCACAATATAAACTCAATTTTCGAGCTAATCGATCAAAACCATCATAAAGTCGACGTTTTTGAACTTAGATTAGATTGCTTAATTAATGAGCAATTAACCAATAGTGAACATATCACAGCTATTAATAACAAAATCAAAGCACACGATAAAAAAACTATTTTTACTCTGCGATCACAAAATAACTATGGGTTATTTCAAGGTTCTGAGTCATCTCGTCTAGCTATCATTCTAAAGTTAGCAGAGTTGAATCCTGACTATATTGATCTTGAATATGATGTGGGGCCAGAGGTTTTCCAAACGATTGCCGTACGATTTCCAGAGATTAAAATTATTTGTTCATATCACGATGACAGTAAAAAGAACAGTTTGGACATAACTTATGTAAACTCCATTTGGGCAACAATTTTAAAAAATACCAAAAGCTATAAAATAGACAATTATAAATTAATCTTTCATGCTCATAATTTTATAGATAACTTTGTTATTCTAAAATTTTTATCAGACATAAATAGGCTGACTGAATATAATAATCGTATTACAGCTCACTGCATGGGTGAGTTAGGTTTGCCAAGTAGAATTCTTGGAAAAAAAGTTGGTAATAGATTTACTTATGGTTTGATAAATGATTTCAATGCTGCGCAGGTTAATAACATAGGTGGAATCAAGGTAGATGATTTATTAAATATATATAACTATAAGACATTAAATCAACATACAAAAATATTTTGCTTGATAGGTAAGCCAGTGACAAGCAGCATTGGACATGTGTTTCACAATAATTACTATAGAGAAAATAATATAGATGCAATCTATATAAAAATATTAATTAACAGTATTAGCGAGTTAGATTTATTTTTCAGTTGGTTCAAAGAAATACCTATCTCAGGCTGCAGTGTGACGATGCCCTATAAAACGTCACTATCAGAGTATTTAGAAAATAAATCTATAGTTTTTTCTAGGCCGATTAATACAGTTAAAAATATTAATGGTAAATTGTATGGTATTAATACTGATGGTGAGGCAGTAGTCGAACTGTTGTTAGAGTACGATCATGAATTTAATAAATTACTAATCAGTTATCAGAAAATTCAAGACAAAAAAATTTTAATTTTAGGCGCAGGAGGGGCTGCGCAGAGTATTGTCGCAGAGTTTTCTAAATATAAGCCTAAAGGAATAACTATAGTAAATCGAACTTACGATAAGGCTAAGAAAATTAGCCAACAATATAATTGTAATATTTTAAGCTGGGATGATTTGTCTAGTTTATCAGGTAAGTCAGAAAAATATGATTATATTATCAATACGATTTCATTTAATTTAGACAATAATGAAAAAAATAACTTACTGACTAAAATAAATAAAATTTTGATGTTATGTACAAATTCTAAAACACTCTATTTAGATATCAACTATAATCATCATGAAAACATTAAAGGTGATTATATAAATGTACCTGGTTACGAGATGTATGTTAAGCAAGCGCTAAAACAAATTGATTATTGGTTATCTTAGGATCTTAAATATGGAAATTTTAACAGTAGATTATAATAGCAAACATGCAGGTCAAGAGTTAGTATTATCTCTTCATAATACTGGTTTTGCTATCATAAAGAATCATCCAATTGATAGTAATTTAGTAGAGTCGATATATTCAGAATGGCGTCATTTTTTTAATTCAAAACATAAGTTTCAATATGTGTATGACAAAAAATTGGGTGATGGTTATGTAAGTCCAGCACAATCAGAAACCGCAAAAGGCGCTAGTAAAGCTGATTTAAAAGAGTTTTATCAGTTATATTTTCCTGATGGTAGATACCCAAAAGATTTGTCTGACAATACAAGAATCTATTTTAATAGCATATATAATTTTGCAAATAAGCTTTTATCATGGTTGGACTTGTATACGCCTAAAGATATTAGTCATTTATTTAGCGAGCCTTTAGCAAGTATGACTAGTCGTGAACGTACAATGCTGCGAGTATTACACTATCCAAAATTAGTTGATTGCAATACTAATGGTGCCATTCGAGCAGCAGCTCATGAAGATATTAATTTAATTACGTTATTGCCTGCATCAACTGAAACTGGTTTGCAAGTGAAAACAAAAAATAATACATGGCTAGATGTTGGTACAAATCTGGGTGAAATTATTATTAATGTGGGTGATATGTTACAAGAGTGTTCTGACTATTATTATGTTTCAACTACGCATAGAGTTGTTAATCCTGAAAACACTAATATTGAAAGATTTTCAATGCCATTGTTTGTGCATCCACGTAAAGATGTTTTTTTATCCAAAAAATATAATCAAGCTGAATATTATTTAAACGAAAGATTAAAAGAATTAGGCTTGTTAGATTAAATATTTTTTTGAGAGATTGCCTATGTGATTTTGCGTTATAAGCGTTATTTTATTTATTATTTCCACTGTAATATTAACTACAAATAAAGCTTATTATCATAGAAGGAGAGGTTCATGGAAGAACAACATATTATTGCTAATGACAGTGATGATCTTGATATTGCTATTGAGTGTGTTGATGAAATTGATGTTATAGAAATAGAATCAGAAATCAAAACCAGAAGTCGACGCCGCCGCAAAAAAGACAAACCAAAAAATGACGTACCATCAGTACAAAGAGCATGGAAGGTTGGCTACTCAGCTGCACAAGCTAATTTACCAGAAACTAGAAACCCATTTTTATTAGATTCAAGTGAACATGAAGCTTGGTTAGATGGATGGTGGAGTGGGTTTTATGATGAACCGTTAAATTGCGGGTTTGCGGTCGCGCAGTGATACTAAGCCTTCGGTGATATATGGGCGAATGCTTTTCGCCCAATATATTTAAGCGTGTCCTAATCTACTTTCGCCTGATTAATAAAATAATTAATCAATAACTGCACGGGTCTTCCAGTAGACTCACGGTGCTCAGCTTTAACAGTAGCAGATCCTGCAATATCAAGATGTGCCCAGGCGGTATCTTCAGGAATAAAATTAGATAAAAAGCACGCAGCAGTTACTGAGCCTGCTACAGGTAGTCCTGATGAATTTTTTAGATCAGCTATATTACTTTTCATTATAGCATCATAATCTTGACATAGTGGCATCGGCCACACTGGGTCAAAGCCAGCTTTAGATGCCTTTACTAGATCTGTCATAAGTAATTCAGAATTACTGTATAAAGCGCTGTAGTGATAACCTAGGGCTACCACGGCAGCGCCAGTGAGAGTAGCGATATCAATAATAACTTTAGGTTTAAATTTTTCACTGTAAGTAATAGCATCACATAAAACTAAACGGCCTTCAGCATCAGTGTTATTGATTTCAATAGTGATGCCTTTTAAGCTTGTGACAATATCATCAGGTCTTGTTGAGCTGCCACTAATCATATTTTCAGCACATGCCATTACACCAACAACATTAATAGGTAAGTTCAGATCAGCAATAGCTTGCATGGTTGCTAAAACACTTGCTGCGCCTGTCATGTCATATTTCATACCAACCATGCTATTGCTAGGTTTTAAGCTGTAGCCACCGGTATCAAAAGTTATACCTTTACCGACTATAACATAAGGTCTATCTTGGGATGGATTGTTATTGTACTGCAAAATAATCATACGACCACTGTTGTGGCTACCACGGCTTACTGCATAGAATGCCCCTAACCCCATGTCTTTTAGTTGGTCATGATGATAAACATAGCAACTAAGTTTTGGTGAACCTTTTACTATATCTAGAGCCTGACGTTCTAGATATTCTGGGTTACAAATATTAGGTGGGGTATTAGTGAGATTTTTTGTTAATCTTGAAGCTTTGCTTATACTGTGAGTGATGCTAATACTATTATCATGATCAGCTTGCTTGGTCGAATAATCTTTACAAGTATGAGCCAAAGTATAATGAGCTATATTTAGAGCTGGGATCGGGCTCTTTTGGTAAGTGTTGATTACTTGCCTAAAGTTTTCGGTAACAATAAGAATTTGGTTTACAATCCAACTGCGAGGCATTGCTTCAGCAGAATTATAATCTTTAGGAAAAGTTACATCAGCTAGTCCATTGATAACATGATCATAAGCTCTGCTGGTGAGTTTTTCTAAAGTCTGAGTTAATAAACTAATAAATAGACTCGCAGTTAATTTTTTCGTCTCACCGACGCCGATGCATAAAACTTGTTTAATATTAGGGGTGATATTATATAACCACTTGATTTCACCGTATTTTCCTGTCAAATCTTTCTGATTTAACAGTTCATCGATAATATTATTGTGTTTTTGATTAAACTCTGTAGTTATTAATGCTTGTTGTTTGTCTTGATATACTGGTAAAATCAGACAATCAGCAGCTTGTTTTGGGTCATATTTATTTATAGTAATTTGCATATTTATCATGGCCTTTTATGAGGATGTGCATATAAGATATTATAATACGAGCAATACTATAAAACAGCTAGTTTATATTTACTGGGTTAAATTTTGATAATTTTACGTTACATTAGGCGCGAGCTACTTTACACCGTGATCACGGTCACCGCCGTTTTAACCTTGATCGCCCTGAGTAATCAAATTGCTAGTATTTTGGGTAAGGCCGTACACGGTGAGATTGCCAAAAGTGCTGTACTATATATAGTAGCTTTCAGTTCTCCTTATTTTATAGCCTTATTGTTACCTATAGGGGTCTTTGCCGCGGCTTATCTGGTATTCACTCGCCTATATTCTGAGCAAGAGATGGTTATTTTACAAATGAGTGGAGTGAGTAAATTTGGTTTATTAAAAATTATTGTTGTACCAGTAATTTTAATAACAATGTTCGCAACTTTTATTAATCTTTGGCTTGTTCCTGCCATTTTACGTTATCGTGACATCTTGATGGACAGAGCACAGGTGGTTGATGCTGTCACTATGCTAGCAGCAGGGCATTTTCAGGTTATCGCCAATGGTCGTTATGTGGTTTATGTGCAATCAGCAGATGTTGAAAAAAATAGTTTTTCTCATGTGTTTGTAGCTGAGCGACCAGAGCTTGCTAATAATAAAGCCAAAACTGCGAGCAAACAAAAAGAATTTGGCAAGGATCGCTGGAATATATTTTTGGGTAAAAGCGGTGGCGAAGAAAAAGTCAAAGACTATGATGAGAGTAAATTCGTTGTTATTCATGACGGTTATCAATACCAAGGGCTGCCAGGCAAAAATGATTTCTATCGAATGAAGTTTAGTAATTATGGCTTTGAAGTGCCCCAACAGAATATTAAATCAAAATTACGTAGTAGGGCAAAAAGCTCTAGTGAATTATGGCGTTCGACCAATCGCAATGAACAGGCTGAACTACAATCAAGAATAAATCTAATTGTAGCCCCTCTTGTGCTCACTATAGTAGCTTTAGCATTCAGTAATTTATCACCTCGACAAACTCGTTTTGTTAAGTTATTGCCAGCAGCAATAGTTGTATTAATTTATTATAATTTAATGTTAGCGAGTACGGATTGGTTAGCTCGAGGATATATCCCTATGTTTATGGGAGCCTGGTGGTTACATTTAACTGCTATCGCCGGATCTTGTTATTTGTTATTTAAGCATAAATAAATATGAAACGCATTAATCGTTATGTAGTCAAAAATTTATTTCTCTCGATCACTATGATGATTTTGTTAGTCATCGGTATCGATATCTGTATCACTTTTATGGTAGAACAGAGTGATGTCGGTAAAGGCAGTTTTACTACCTATAATGCTTTTGAGTATGCTTTACTATGTGCACCATCGCATATCACAGCTGGCTTTCCGGTTATCTGTTTAGTGGGTACCGTTATAGGGATATGGTTGCTTAATAACCACAATGAAATAGTTATCATGAGAACCAATGGCTATAGCGTATTCAAAATATGTTTTATAGCTATGCTAACGTCTTTAGTGATTTCATTAGGTATGTTGGCAGTTAATGAATGGATTGCGCCATGGGGCAAGCAAATTGCTGAACTACATAAAGCAGTAGCTAAAAGTGGCGGTGAAGCTTTAATTAGCAAACATGGTTTTTGGTTGCGCGCTGCTGGGGATTTTGTGCATATTGATAAGATTCTTTATGATGGTGAAGTTGAAGGGATAACTAGATATCGAGTTGAAGATGATGAATTAACCAGTGTAGTTTATGCACAACGCGCAAAGTATATAGAAAAAGAATGGCATGCCTATAATGTAAAAAGCTCGAAAATTACTTCGGAGTCTGTTACAAGTCAAGATACAAAAGAAGAGGTATGGGATAAATTTTTAAAACCAGAATTTTTGCGTGTTGTAACAATTTTGCCAGAGGATTTATCTTTGTCTGGATTATATAAATATATAAAATACCGTAAAGAAAATAAATTATATCATGATCAATACCAATTAGCTTTTTGGCAAAAGATTTTGCAGCCCCTGACAGTAATAGTCATGGTGTTGATTGCTATCCCTTTTGTTTTCGGTGAGGTGAGATCAACTGCAATAAATAAGCGGCTTGTCTTAAGTATTTTGATTGGTATTTCTTATTTTCTATTAGAAAAAATGTTTTCTTCAGTAGTCCAGGTTTTGTCTTTACCTGTTATATTTGCAGCCCTAGGTCCAGCTTTATGCTTTCTTATTTTGGCAATAGCGGGACTTCTAATTAGCTATACTCGCGCGCGTGCATAATTTTTAAACTTATAATCATCTTTCGCTGCGTATAATAATTCATTGAGCTTATTTTTAATCTGCTGTATTTCTAATGCAGAGCTGTCTTTAGGCAATAACTTCTCTAACATTTCATATGCTGTTTGTAATGAATTTTTGTATCTCAGCTTGCTGTCGAATACTCTTAATATTTTTTGAGAAAATAATGAGTTGTTTCTGCTTTGGATATTTGCTCGGACAAAAATACAATATTTATTTAATAGATTGCTAGAAATAAACTGTCTATGACTTTCATGATGAATAATAAATTTATACACAGTATTGGCATCAGTTACTGATAAAATGGACGAGTCGCTTTTATATTTTTTTTCTAACTGATATATCATTTGCGCATAGAGATAAGCTTCTTTAGTTTCGGCTGCAACAGGATGATTAAGCTCTATTTGCTTTTGCACTACGGCACCCCAACTAATGTTTTTGCCATTGTTAGAAAAAACAGGCCGCATATCTATTTCATGGTTGACTTCAAAATAAGTTGTTTTAAGCAATTCACCTTCATTCATTAATAATAATTCGGTTAATTGGCTCTGATGTTCTCCATAAAATTGCATGCCATTGGCTATCATTAACCAGCCACCATCTGCTTCAGGGCCATGCGGATTATGCATGTCAAAACCATGCTGAAATAAATTAATTACATTAAGATCAGCATCTGGATGAGGAAGGATAGTATTTTTATAATCTTGACCAAAAATGTTATTGCCAGGAATCTTATAAGCGTAATTAATCAATTGTTGGAAGACGAATTCAGCAGGAGTTATACGGCCAAGCTGTTTTAACGGTAACTCTTGAATTAATTCGCTAAATTTTAAATGAGCAATAAATTGATAAGATTTATTACCGGCGCTACTTGTGTTACTTGTGCTACTTTGTATAGATAACTTTAAATCTTCAAAATAGTTTTCCGCTTTTTGTACAAGTTGAATAATTTGCTGTTCACTAAGAAAAGTATTGTAGGTTGTTAAAAAATCTTTAGCTGTATGTGCTTTGACGCCTAGTGCTAAGCCGTCCCAATCACCGGTGATCACACGTGCTACTTCAGGATGTGTATATAGTTGTTGTAGACGTTGTTCACCAATAGTTAATAAAGCTTGTTCATAGCTAATGTTATCAGATAATATGGGGAAGTCGGCAGGTAACAGATCTGCTATAGTCTTTAAAGCTGTTTTTAATTGGTAAATCGTTTTTGGCGGTTCTGCTAGTACCATTGCGGGTTTAATCAGCTTCTCGTGAGCTTCTTGAAAATATAATTTAAATTCTTTATTTAGGATTTGATTACTCGGGATCATATCTAAATTCTGTAAAATACTATTAGTTTGCAGAGTAGATGGTACATTCCATGGGCGAGTGTATGTGGGCATCCAATTATTACTTTCATTAAGTTTAAGTACAAATCTGCCATTTTGTCTAAAACTTGCAGTGCCTTTATTAGGTTTAAATTTCAAGCGTAATTCTGTTGAGACTGGATCATAGTTATCGAATAATAAATCGCCATCAGTGCCTAGTTGTTTAATCAAATCGTGTGTGTTAACTGTTAATTGCGTTTGATGAATATAAGCAGGATCAGTAATATCTTTATCTAATCCTTGAATTACACTGTTTTGAACTGAAGAGCTATTGTGTAAACGTTGAAATAAAGCATTAACTGCTATATAGCTATTAAAAAATCCCTGGTTTTGACTTGTTTTGGCTTTAATATAACTAGGCTTAGGAGCAATATATTTCCTATCAAAATTGGGTGCATGACAGGCGCGAATAATAATAATAGATTTAGTATAAGCGGTTAGCAGGGTAAGGTGGGCTGCAAATTCATGCTGCATGCCGCAAGCCTTTAAGGCATCTATGCCAGTGATTACTCCAGGTGGTAAGTCCATTTAAGCCTCCTGCAATATACGTCTATCTATATGATCAATATACACTTTAATTAAATGTTTAATCAATGCTTGGAGTTATATATTTTTATAACCTCTTGAGGTATATAAATAAAAGCTAACTATAAACTAATTATAAAGAGGGTTACAAATAGGTTTATCTATGCTATTATAATGACTAATTTTTTAGCAGGCTGGTGTAATCTTTATGGTCGAAATTTTTTTAAAAGCTTGTGAGCAAGGTGATTTAGAAGCAGTTCGAAGTATATTAGTTAAGCAGAGTGAAGATCTGTCAAGGCCAGCGCTTGATCTTAAAACTATAGCGCAAGGTTTTTTTAAAGTTTGTATACATGAACACTCAGAATTATTAGCATTCTTTTTAGCTAACCCACAATACTATAGGGCAATCGGTTATAATGACCATGCTGCGTTACGTTATCTTGTTTATACCAATAAAGATTCAGCAGTTAACAAGATCTTAGCAATTGATCAATTACGATTGCGTTATGAAGCAACTCTTGCTCGAGTTGCACAAGCATATGCAAGAAAATTTCCATTAATAAAAGTACCTGCTCAACAAGAATATGCACCAGTTCATTATATTTGGTGTGGCAAACCGGAAGGGCATCTTATCCAACCAGCAATCCTAGATCCAATATTAATGGATCAAAAATTAAATCCCAATCATAAAATTTACTATTGGTGCGATTCAAAACATATGGATTATATTACCGATTTGTTTAAAAAAAATGGTTATAACGGTGAACGCATTCTTCTTGTAAGCTATGATGAAATGTTTAAAAATAATATCAATAAAATTCCAGTATATAAAACAGATCATAAATTATTATTGATCAGACAAATCTTTACTAGCTTATTAGAGCAAAGAAAATATATTTATTGTAAGGATTTATTAGCGCCTATTATCTTATATCTACATGGTGGTTACTTTTTAGATACAACGGTACAGCCGATGGGTGAAAATATATCTTTACCAACGTATGATCAAGCAATTTTCGCAAGAAACTTAAGTCACAGGGATCTTTCGGTTGCTGAAGAGATGGATTCTTGGATGTATTATTCGCCAGAGCCATACCATGAAATATTTGAACGGTTGATAGGTATACATTTTTTGATGTTTTGGTTGGCAGTTTTGAGTAGTCAGGATGCTGAAGTTGTTTCAGCGCAAAAATCTTTACTTGATTGCTATAATGATTTTGCCAGTGTTTGTAGATTATTTTACTCGCAGCAAGTTGATGAATATATCAAAGCAGAGGTTTTTAGGTATTACAGTACAATTCAGCAGGATAAAGTTTTTGACCCCATGATTGTAATTTTTTATGCACTGCATATTTTAATGCAAGTATATCAGCCAAATTATAAGGATTTGATCAGGACTTCTCCCGTATCTTATGATTATTTGGTGGAAGCATTTGCTAGAAATCATAAGTATACTTTCGATCCCGAAAAAAAAGTAAACTTTTTTGATGGGGTTTATAGACTATGTGGTATGGATCACAGTATAGTTCAACCGCAGCAGGTAAGGGATATAGTAACCCCTGATGGCTATCAATTAGGCTTGAGAAAATTTTTCTTAAGAACTGGTTGGCGAGACGCCCCTGAGCAAACACCGTATATACAACGAGCTGGTTCAGCTCTTACCTTGCGTCCATAACGCAAGTTCTTTAGCGTAGTAGGTTATAATAAAGTCAGCTCCAGCGCGATGAATGGCAGTTAAAACTTCAGTAACACTTTGTTGTTCATTGATCCAGCCTTTTTCAGACGCAGCTTTCAAACAAGCAAATTCACCACTTGTATGGTAAGCAGCTAAAGGCATATACGGAAACTCTTGTTTAACTAATTTAATAATATCTAGATAGGTATGAGCAGGTTTGACCATTAACATATCAGCGCCTTCCCTTATATCAAGGGAGCATTCGCGTAATGCTTCGTTCGAATTAGCATAGTTCATCTGATAAGAGCTGCGGTCACCAAATTGTGGTGCGCCTTCTGCTGCTTGACGGAAAGGGCCATACATTGCTGATGAGTATTTAACAGCATAGCTTAAGATAGGAAGGTTAGTGTATCCTGCTTTATCAAGGCCAGCTCTAATCGCACCCACCATGCCATCCATGTTTGCACTTGGAGCAACGATATCAGCACCAGCTTCTGCATAAATCACAGCTTGTTGAGCAAGTAATTTAAGAGTGGGATCATTTTCAACAGTAAAATTATTGTTTGAATTAGTTATGACACCGCAATGACCATGATCAGTGTATTCACATAAACAAACGTCTGCTATAACTAATAACTTAGGATTCAACTTCTTGATGGTTTTAATAGCATCTCTAATAATACTGCAATCAGAACCAAAAGCGTCTTTGGATTCAGGTATACCGAATAGAATAATATTTTGGATACCCAGATTTGATATCTCAATAATCTCTTTTTCTAAGAGATCAAGACTGAGCTGGTAGTGACCAGGCATTGATTCAATAGGCTTTTTGATAGCTACCCCATGACGGACAAATAATGGCAGGACCAATTTACTTAAGTCTAAATGAATATTTTGTACTAAGTTTCGAATATTAGATTGAGCTCGAAGGCGTCTTAAACGGGTGTTAGGGAAACTGCCAGTATCTTGCATAAAATAATCTCAATGATGTTATGTTATAAATTATATAGTTATCATACTTTAGAGTCAAATGAGACATCAATTATTTTATCTATATAACCCAGGCAGTACAGTGGGCAATTCACGCTTTGATGATCATACTTAAGATTTAATGGAGTGGTTTTTATTGATAATTTGGGTTCATATTTCTGCGTATAACTTTGTAAGCTTTTATTTTTAAAAGACTGCCCAGCTTTAACTTCTAAAGGGTATATAGTGTCTTCGTATTGAAAAATGAAATCCAACTCTGCTTGTCCACTGCTGGTCCAATAGAATAGATCAGACCAATAATCGCGACATGCTAATTCTTGTGCAGCATAGTTTTCTATAAGTGCGCCGTGAAACTCCTGAAAGATAGTATCTCCATGAATAATAGTTTTTTCTGAAATATTGGCCATAGCCGACAATAATCCAATATCAGCTAAGTAAATTTTGAAATGTTGATAGTTAGCATAAGCATTTAAAGGCAATTTGGGAGTGGATACATTATAAACTTTGTAGATAAGTCCAGCTTCTACTAGCCATTGGATAGCTACTTCAAATTCCTGAGCGCGGGCTCCTTGCCTAATAGCAGAATATATAAATTTTTTATTTTCCTTAGCGAGCTGATTTGGAATAGCGTCCCAAACCTGATTAATTTTCATAATACTATTAGACGGCGCGTGTTTTGAGAAATCTAATCTATAAGCGTCTAAAATATTTTTCTGAATAGTCCGAGTACGTTGGAAGTCCCCTGTTGTCGTATATTCTAAAACCGCAGCCGGCATACC
>JACCDG011567032.1_pt1 | contig 31789 bp, 37 predicted proteins | sample 7442471 | NCBI WGS metagenome assembly JACCDG01 (sample SAMN15323444, study PRJNA562643) | freshwater metagenome | isolation source: river surface water | place: USA:Blue River Watershed | collected 2017-08-17 | reverse complement strand
GCTATTCCAACAGGAGTGATACTAAAAGGTGAAACACAATTAGGTGCAGTATTAAACATTGGTCCTAACAACATTCGTTTTGTTACCAGCAACGGTTTAGAGGTAGCAAATTTTGACAGCAGCAATCGTCCTCAAAACATTGAGCTTTCTAATTTCACTATCCAAAGAACTACAGGACAAGTAACCTTTACTGGAGTTGCTAACTCATTGATTGAAAAGGTAAAGTTCCAAGGAGAATATCAGTTCGGTGATTCTGTATCTTTGTTAACATCACCTTCTGCGGTATTCTGGGAAAACAACGTTTCTGGTATCAAGGTCGACAATCTAACTTTTAGAAATTGTTTATTCGAATCTAACGGCATTGCTGTAAAATGCAGTCAAACAAGTTTATTCGATACCAGTGTTAAATTTGATGAAACAAAATTTTTTGTTGCTGACACCGCAATCTATATCAATGGTATATCATCTCAAGGAAATCGCTGGCAGATCAAAGACTGCGATTTTGAAGAAATCGCTAATCAAGCATTTAGATCAAACAATGGTCAAGGAACATTGATACAGAGATGTAAGTTTAAGAGAGTAGGTAATACAACTAATCTTTCATCTATACCTAATGATGTAATGATTTATTTTGGTGAAACCACTGGCAACGTGGTAGTAGATTGTATCAGTGATCGCCAACAGACAGCTGGAATAACCACTTCTAATCTTACCGCTGCTTATACAGAAGTTTATAACAGCGATAAGAGTAATTTTATAGACAGAGTCTATTCGCCAATCTATATCTATGATGGATTCCAACCATTGGCAGTATTCAGTGCCTTGAATAAATTCATCATCGTAAATTATTCTTTAAGATTAGGTGCGCATAACAGACACGGACAATTATGGATTTCTATAGGACAAGACATAGCAGGAACCGAATTAGATAATCCGCTGGCATTGGATACCGCAGGCGAAATTACCAATGTTAGTCTAACAGATAATTTTCAATATTCGCCAAGATTTTTATCAGCCGAGGGAGGAGCTCTAATGACAAATTTTGAATTTGCAGTTGAACTACGAGATAATGATACCGATTCAGGTATTGAAACCTTGGTGTTGTCTTACAAAAATCCTTTACCAGGAGCCACAGGTTCTATCTCCTTTGATGTAACCTACGGTGTTTGATCGCTTTGGCACAGAAAGACTAGCAGCCTGGAAAGAATTTAGAGATAGTTTAGAAGTAAGTCCTAATCCACTTTCTGAAGTCGCAGAATTTTGGTCCAGAGCACCCTTTGTTAGTTCTTATCTAGATCCCCAAAACCCTGCCGAATGGCCCGATCCGTGGCATTTGGTTTTGGATTCACGCCTAGATGATCTTGCTATCGCATTGGGTATGCTGTATACTATTAAATTAACACATCGGTTTATGAATGTGGAATGTGAGATACATACGTCTATGCTCCCTGATAAAAAAGAACCTAGCTATCTACTTGTTGTAGATAAAAAGCACGTACTTAATTTGGAGTATAAAAGTGTAGTTGACATAAAAGAATTATCTAGATTTAAAACCAACAAGATTTGGTCTAAATCTTGAATGTAATAAATATCATTCTAACAATTAAAATATATAGAGCTGAGGCGAAATGACAATTACAGTAATTAAGAGAGACGGAAAGAGAGAGCCACTTCACATTGAAAAGTGGCAAGCACAAGTGGCTAAGGTATGCAAAGGTACAGCAGACGTAAGCCAGTCAATGATAGAAATCAAAGCACAACCGCATTTCTATGATGGTATTACAACTAAAGAAGTAGACGAAGTAACTCTGAGAGCCATTGTAGATCTTATCGACATTGAACACAATCCAGATATTGGTCATACCAATTATCAGTATGTGGCAGGTAAACAGAGATTGTCGATGTTGCGTAAGGATGTTTACGGTCAATATGAGCCACCGCATCTATATGATATTGTCAAGAAAAATGTTTCGGTTGGCCTTTATACTCCAGAGCTTCTCGAATGGTACAGCGAAGATGACTGGAACAAGATGCAGGAAATGATTGATCATGAAAAGGATGAACATTATTCCTATGCCGCTATCGAGCAGTTAATTGAAAAATATTTGGTACGTAATCGTGCCACAAAGGAAATATATGAAACGCCACAAGTACGCTACATGGTTGCGGCCGCCACTGTATTCCATAAGGAAGAGCCCAATGCAGCAAGAATGCGATATATCAAGGAATATTACAATGCCGCATCTGATGGGCTATTTACTCTTGCTACTCCTGTTCTTGCCGGTCTTGGTACTCCTACTAAGCAGTTTAGCAGTTGTGTACTCATTCGCAGCGATGACGACTTGGATTCAATCTTTGCTTCGGGAGAGATGATGGCCAAGTATGCCAGCAAACGTGCAGGCATTGGTTTGGAGATTGGTCGTCTACGTTCATTAGGTAGTCCTATTCGCGGTGGCGAAATCATGCACACTGGTATGATTCCCTTCTTGAAGAAGTGGTTCGGCGATCTACGTTCGTGCTCACAAGGAGGTATTAGAAATGCTTCTGCTACTGTTTTCTATCCCATTTGGCATCACCAGTTTGATGACCTTATTGTGCTTAAGAACAATCAAGGAACTGAAGAAACTAGAGTAAGACACATGGACTATGGAGTTGTACTCAATGCATTCTTCTGGAGAAGATTTAAAAACAAAGAAGACATAACCTTCTTTGATCCTAATGAAGTACCAGACCTATATGAAGCTTTCTATAAAGATACAAAATTATTTGAAGAACTTTATGTGAAATATGAAAAGCGTAAAGATCTTCGTAAAAAGATAATGTCCGCTGAAGAAGTATTCAGATCGGGCATACTCAAGGAGCGAACCGACACTGGTCGCATCTATTTGGTGTTTATCGATAATGTTATGAACCAAGGACCTTTTGATCCCGAGTACCATACCATTTATCAAAGTAACCTGTGTCTGGAGATCTTATTGCCAACCCGTCCATTTAAGAGATTAGACGACGAGGAGGGACGCATAGCGTTATGTACACTGGGATCCATCAACTGGGGTGCGTTCCGTAACCCAGAAGACATGCGTAGAGCCTGTCGCATCTTACAACGTAGTTTGTGTAACATTCTTGATTACCAAGATTTTCTAAGTATTCAATCTAAGTTGAGTAACGAAGAAATCCAACCTCTTGGTATTGGTGTTACTAATCTTGCCTATTGGCATGCTAAACGAGGACTAAAATATGGAGAAAAAGATGCACTGGCAGAAGTTAAAAGTTGGATGGAACATCAGGCCTATTATCTTACAGAAGCCACGGTGGAATTGGCCAAAGAACGAGGACGGTGCCGAGATAGTGACAAGACACGCTACGGTCAAGGGACCTTCCCGTGGGAACTGAGAGCCAAAGGTGTTAATGAACTCACAGACTTTACTCCAGAGTTAGATTGGGAATCACTGCGTGGCGAAATGAAACAGCACGGTGTTCGCAATGCTACACTAATGGCTATCGCTCCTGTTGAATCTAGCTCTGTGGTAATTAACTCTACCAACGGTATTGAAATGCCTATGAGTTTGATTACCACTAAAGAATCTAAGGCAGGATCATTTACACAAGTGGCACCTGAGTATAATAGATTGAAAAACAAATATGAATTAATGTGGGAACAGAAAGATTGTACCGGTTATCTAAAAACTGCGGCAGTATTAGCTGTATACGTAGATCAAAGTATTTCAACTAATACATTCTACAATCCTGCACACTTCCCAGAGCGCAAGGTTCCAACAACATTGATTGCTAAGAATCTAATGCAGGCTCACATGTGGGGGATCAAAACTTTCTATTATAGTTTGATCAACAAAGCAGGATCTAAACACGAAGACAAAACTCCCGAAGTTCATTACAATGGATTTCACAATGAAAGAGAACTGATCGAAGATGATCAAGGCGACTGCGAGGCATGTAAGCTATAATGTTAGAAACTATCTGTGATATCCTTGTTGATGCTTACAAGCGTAATTGGATTACTAGTCGTGATGGTAATATAAGTATTCGTCATCACGATCGCGATCACTTTTATATTACTCCTAGCGGAGTTCGTAAACAGACATTACAACCTGATCAATTTAAAAAGATAGGAATCAAAGATGATTGGTATTTTGAAATGCCTTACACTGATATCAGTGCTCAACTAAAGCCTAGCGGAGAAATTCCTTTACACTTTGGTTTACAAAAACGTTTAGGTCAGCACAAAGACGAAGTGCGAGTTGTAGTTCATGTACATCCTACCTATTGTGTAGCAGCTATGCATGCCGGCATACAGCTAAGTGAATTAGTCAAGGATTTCCCAGAACTAGGAAGATACACCAAGGTAGCTAATAATGTAGGAGACGTTCCTCCTATCAGTCACGAGTTAGCCAATCAATGTTTTAAAAATTTAGAATTAGATGACAATGGTTTTATCAACTATGATATCGTAGGAATCAAAGGACATGGTGTAGTTGCCATTGACACAAGTCCTTGGCGTGCCTATGAGCACATAGAAAGATTAGAACATATTTGTAAGATAGTATTAGCATCAGGAAAACATAAATGAGCCAACAACAATATAACTTAAACACAAAGACAGACTATTTAAATCGTAAGATGTTTCTAGACCCAGCCGGTCCAGTTACTATCCAACGTTTTGAAGAAGTAAAGTATAATAAGATCGCCAGCTTTGAAACAACAGCACGTGGTTTCTTTTGGGTACCTGAAGAGATTTCGTTAACCAAAGACGCACAGGATTTTAAAGAAGCATCAGATGCAGTTAAACATATCTTCACAAGTAATCTATTGCGTCAAACAGCACTAGATAGTTTACAGGGTCGTGGACCAAGCCAGATCTTTACTCCTGTTATCTCATTGCCAGAACTAGAAGCACTAGTCTATAACTGGACATTCTTTGAGACAAACATTCATAGTCGCAGTTACAGCCATATTATTCGTAATATCTACAACGTGCCTAAAGAAGTGTTCAATACAATTCACGACACTGAAGAAATTGTTAATATGGCAAGTAGTATCGGTCAGTACTATGAAAAATTACACATGATCAATTGTCGTAAAGAACTATTAGAAAAATTCCCAGAACAGGAACACATTAAAGCAATCTATCTAGCCTTACACGCCAGCTATGCCTTAGAAGCATTCCGCTTTATGGTAAGTTTTGCAACTAGCCTAGCAATGGTAGAGAACAAGATCTTTATCGGTAATGGCAACATCATTAGCCTAATTCTACAAGACGAACTGTTACACAAGGGTTGGACTGCTTGGATAATCAATCAAGTGGTCAAGGAAGATCCAAGATTTGCCAAAGCTGCTAAAGAATGTGAAGCTGAAGTTCTGCAGATCTACAAAGATGTTATTGCTGAAGAAAAAGCCTGGGCCGAATACTTGTTTAAGAAAGGTCCTGTGATTGGGTTGAATGCTAACATACTTAAAGAATTTGTAGATTATACCGCTGCCAGCGCACTAAAAGACATTGGAATCAAGTATTGGGAACATGCTCCAAAATCTACGCCAATTCCTTGGTTCAACAAACACAGCGATACCAGCAAGAAACAGACAGCATTACAGGAAAACGAATCTACTAATTATGTTATTGGTGTGATGAGTGAAAATCTTGACTATGATGCTCTTCCAGCTATATAATAAACTATGTACAAAGCACAATTTAAAAGATCAAATCCCTACGAATCTTGGACAACTATAGGACACTATGGCAATGAGCAGTCAGCGATGGCTGCTGCCTTACAATATAAAAACAAAGGTATGCTAATGGTCCGAGTTACAGATAAGAACGGATCTGTGGTCTATACAGGTTAATAATAAAGGAACGAAATGAAAGCAATAGTATGGAGCAAGCACCATTGCCCATTTTGCGATCAAGCAAAAGCATTACTAAAACAAAAAGGTATTGAGTTTGAAGAGCGCAAAATTGGTGAAGGTTATACCAAAGAACAATTATTAGAAGCAGTGCCCGGAGCGAGGACAGTACCGCAGATTTTTTTAGACGAACAATTAATCGGCGGATTTACAGAATTAAAAGCGTTTTTCGCAAAAGGATAATATGTTAATTGATAAGGGTGTATCACAGGGTGAAGTCATCACCTTAAAACTTACCAGCGGAGAAGAAATCGTTGCTAAGTTAGTAGAAGAAACAGCAACACACTATAAACTATCAAAACCTATGGTTATAGGCATGGGTCCAAAAGGCCCAGGATTGATGCCTTACTTGTTTACGGTAAGCCCAGATAAAGAAGTTAGATTACAAAAAACTACGGTGACTCTAGCAGAAGCCACAGACAAGGAATTTGCCGATCAATTTATCCAGTCAACTACAGGAATTAAACTGGCTTAAATAGTAGTATGACTACTCCAACAATTAACCCATCACCGTCGCCGGCGAACTCGCCCGACGGTCCATTGCCGCGTAACCCGGTCCCGCATACACATCCGTATACTGCAATTACCGGTCTACGATTTGGCCCAGACGGTAGGGTAGAACCTGTATACGATTCCAGTAATGTCTATGCTAATGGAGTAGTAATTGCTCTCTATAACGCTGCTAATACCACAGGAAGTTTCACTGCACCTTCTGTTCCTAGAGTTTCAGTAATCGATGCTGTCTTAAACGTTGAAGGTGATGAAGATAACACTGCCGGCAAAGCAGAAGCAGATAGATTTTTAGCAGAAGGTCGTATCACAAAACAAGAATACGAAACGATTACTACCACACCTAAGCCTGCTGGCGAGGGAGTTAAACCGGGACCAGCTATCTCAGGAAGAAACGCTGATCCAGTCAGCGGAGACATTACCTTTGGTACGGTTTTAACACCTAATGGTACTACACTAGGAACTATGATAAAAAACGTAGTGTTTCCTAGAACTATACAACAATTAGCAGAACATCATCCTAGCGTGTCGGGACCTTCCGATGTTGTTAATAATTTAGCGGCTTTGGCTTTAAATGTTTGGGAGCCGATCAAATCCAAATATCCAACAGCATTAATTACCTGTAGTTATAGACACGGTTCATCTATCGGCGGTGGACAGCACGGCACAGGTCAAGCCATGGATCTCCAGTTTAGAGGAGTGGCAGCACATGACTATTATGATATTGCTGTATGGATAAGCAAAAACATTTCGTATGATCAATTGTTGTTAGAATACTTGCCTAACAAAACGGTTTGGATCCATATCAGCTATGCGATTCCAAATCTACCGTATGGCGGATTGAGTGTTAGAAAAAATAAACCTCAAAATATTCTAGCAACATTAAATGGAGCGGCTGGAGGCAAATTTACTCCAAACCTGCATCAAGACATCATCGTCGGTGCAGTTCCTAATAGGGTGGTCGCAGCATGAACATTAAAAAAATATTTTGGAATATACTTGGCTTTATCAGCCTTGGTTTGGCCTATATCGGCGTAGTAACTCCTGGAGTTCCTTATTCGCCATTTATCGTATTCTCTGCATATTGTTTTTCAAAAGGCAGCGAGAGAATGCACAGATGGATCTACAATCATAAGATCTTCGGACCATTTCTAACCAATTGGAACACCAAGCGTGTGTTCCCTCAAAAATTAAGATATCTAATGCTAGGTATGATGTCGCTGAGTCTGATATTAATGTACACCGGTGGTGTCAAACCCATAGGGATAATCAGCACAGCGGTATTCATGGCATTAGTAGCTGTATGGGCATGGAGATATCCAAATACTCCTGAGGAGTACGATCGTAGAATAGCACAAGGTAAGAGGATAGGATGGCTAAAATAACTCTAGAAGAATTAGTTGACGTAGCGTTCGCTCACGAAGAAGGTGACCCATTCGATTGGGGAGTTTTCAAAAAAGGGCAAGAAGAAGCTATGAAAATGATAGGAACCAGTGTCCTAGAAATGTTCGACAAAGAACAAATCACTGATGCAGATAGATTGATCATGTTGGCTACTATCACCAAGCTAACTACAGAAAACATGATCCTGCACTCAAAGCTCTTGACAAAAAGTCAAAAAGATAGTTAAATAACAATATTGTTGTAATTCCTTCAAAGTGAAGGCATTGTGGACCCGGGTTCGATTCCCGGCATCTCCACCGAAGTATATTCGACCCTAGGCCGGCTTGGGTGACATGTAACAGAGTGTGCTTCGTTGGGGATGACAAGGTTTCGACATGGTGAGATAGCAGAGACGGCAACACGAGAGTTGACTGACGTAATCAGCAAATTTAAAGTAATCGCAAACGACGATTCATTTGACGTTGGCGCACTCAGCTTCACAGGTAACACTGTAGGCGGACGTGTAGCTTTAGCAGCCTAAAAACTGCTTCGTCTGGGGCAGCTATGCCTTATAACCCAAAATAGTGAAAGAAGGCAACTTTGGTTGCCTTTTTTCTTGACAATAAAAAAATTTCCTCTATAATAGTTTGTTCAGCCATTGTCCAGGACAAAATATCAGTAAGGTTATTAATTTTTTCAATAAGCGTTATAGAAATAATTATTGAAAAAACCTATTGATTTTGCGTTTTAATAGGATATATACTATAAGCAATTAGTAGAAACACTAATAAAGTTTTCAAACACACACAAGGAGAAGTAAATGAAAACAGTAGGTAATAAGTTAGAAAAATTTGCCGTAACAGGCGTTAATCCAGGTAAAGATGATTTCTTCACAATCACAGAAGAATCATTTGCAGGTAAGTGGAAAGTAATTGTTTACTATCCAAAAGACTTTACCTTCGTATGCCCAACAGAGATTGTGGCTTATGACAAACTGTTCCAAGACTTTGCAGATCGTGATGCAGTATTGCTCACAGGTTCAACAGACAACGAGTTCTGCAAACTAGCTTGGCAAGCTGCACACGAAGATCTCAAGAAGATCAAGCACATTCAATTCGCTGACACACAGCGTGGCGAACTCAGCCTAATTGATCAACTTGGTGTATTCTATGCTCCAGCAGGTGCCGCACTCCGTGCTACATTCATTGTCGATCCAGACAATGTTATTCAACACGTTACCGTTAACAACTTGAACGTTGGTCGTTCGTCAGATGAAACACTTCGTATCCTCGACGCACTACAGACTGGTGAGAAGTGTGCATGTAACCGCGCAGTTGGTGGCGAAACTCTGTAAGGAAAAGAAAATGACCGGAAGCGAATTAGAGAAAAAACTTTCTAAATATCATCACAGAATGGAATTAGTCCGTTCTGTGTCTCCGGTCATCATCATTGCCTTACAATGTATTATTCTATATAAAATATTTTGAGGGTGATAACATGAGTTTTAGAGAACAATTTGAATATTTGAAAAGATGGCATTGTCCATCGTGTCAGACACAGGGAGATAAAAAATGACAGCATGGGTAGATACCCTTAAGGACACTATTCCTGATTATGCCAAAGACACACGTCTTAACATTGACGCAGTAGTTAAGCGTTCAACGTTGCCAATCGAAGAAGCAGAAGCAGTAGCTCTGGCAGCGGCATTTGCTACAGGTAATAGCAAACTATGGACTTGGATGCAGAGTCAGATCGCCGATCAGAAAGAAGCCGAAGCTGCAATCACAGCCGCCAGTCTAATGGCTATGAACAATGTATGGTATCCATATGTTGAAATGGCTGAAGATGCTAACCTCAGTGGGTTACCGCCACAGCTGAGAATGAATGCCATTTCAACACACGGTGGCACGACTCAAGAACGTTTTGAAGCATACGCATTGTCAGCCAGCATTGTTGGTAAGTGTCACTTCTGTGTTAAGGCGCACTACGAAACATTGAAGAAGGCGGGCTACTCAGTAGAACAACTTCGTGACATTGGTCGTATTGCCGCAGTGATCACAGCAGCGGCAAGAGTGTTAAATTCTTGATGAATCTTTAATGATTTTCAGTATGTTTTGAGTGGTATTTTTGCTCTATAATATTGATACATACTTTTGCAATAGTATGTTTAATGTTAACAAAGGAGAAATACTATGTGGACAAAACCAGCAGCAACTGAAATGCGTTTTGGATTCGAAGTTACAATGTATGTAATGAACAAGTAACATCCAAAATAAGAAACAGCCCGCTCCGGCGGGTTTTTTCTTGACTTTTTTATACAAAGATGTTATACTATATGTTCAGTAAGAAATACGGAGATAGTATGACCATGCATTTGGAAGGCCCGTGGCTTACAACTACAGGCAAAAAGAAAGGCAAAAAGAAGTGGGCTTCTGCTGAAGCCAAACGCAAGGCCGAATTTTTGGAAGAAAGTTGGCGAGAGTTACAGAAGCGTTGGGGTATTGAAGCAGAAGAAAAGAAGCGTCGTCGTGCTCTTAAATCGGGCACTATGCAGAAACCCAAAGTAGAACCTTATCGCAGAGAAACTCCGCATATTGCCAGCTTGCCTTTTACTGCTGGTCCTTGTACAAAGGCTCCCGATAAAGTCTATACCGGAGACAAAATCAAAGGTATTGGTACTATGCACAAATCAAATGCAGTTCCTATCTTTTCGGACGAAGAAGCCGTCGAGATATCCAAAATGCGTCGATAATTACCTATTTTCGTAGTATAATTACTGACATATGATATATATAACTACGTTTCGCAAAGAAACTAAGATAGTTGGTTCGAATTGTATGCCAAAAGCAGAAAAGGACCCGCGAGTCTTGGCCTATGAGAAACCCGTGAGATTCGGGCGGTCAAGTTCGCCAAAGGCGACGAAATGGTTATGAGACATTGTCGCTGATGGAGACAAACTACACGAACCCAGGGTTCTTTTATAGAGCCACGTGAAGTTTACTCCCTTAATGTAATGCCAGTGAAGAACAGAATATCGTTTGACATTGACACCAAATGAAAGGAGGACTTATGGAAAAGTCGATTAAATTAGTATCCTATATTTTAGGATTCGCAGCAGTGGTCTTGTTGGTTCAAACTATTACCACAACCAAATTTGCTACTCTGCGTGAAAGGTCTGGCGTTTACAGCCAGGACATCGTGTCTATCCAGACACGTGAAAAACAATTAGAATGTTTGGCAATCAACATCTACCGTGAAGCGGGCTATGAACCTTTTGAAGGTAAAGTAGCTGTCGCTCAGGTCACGATGAATCGTGTGGCATCCGGAAAGTTTGGTCAGGATGTCTGCGGAGTTGTCTATCAAAAGAATGTTGTAATGGAAAGAGTCGTATGCCAATTCTCATGGGCCTGCGATCAAGTACACAAAAACAGACCAATCGGCAGGGAGGCCTATAATGAAAGCTATGAAGTCGCAAAGAAAGTCCTTTTGGAAGGATTTAGATTATCTATTCTCAAAGATGCTCTGTACTATCATGCCACCTACGTCAACCCACAATGGCCGTTGGAAAAGATAGGCAAGATCGGCAATCACATTTTCTATAAACCAAAAGAGAAAGGCAATAACTATGCTAAACTTTGATTTAATTAAATTCAAAAAATTCGTTGGTGAAAAATTTACCTATGTTTCGTCTGAGACATTTGGTTGGTTAGCCAATGTAGTACTACACGCATCCACAATTCCCAGCTTATTGGCAGTAATGGCTGGCTTAACTGATCGACTACCTGGTGTAGATTTGGTCCTGTTAGTTTGGGCAGGTTTGACCCTCTTGTTTGTCAAAGCCGCTGTCCAAAAAGACATGCTTAATGTAGTAACTATCGGTTTTGGATTCATCATCCAGGCTGTATTAATGGCTCTGATATTCTTTAAGTAATTTTGGTAAAAGAATGAGTTGACACCACCTTCGGGTGGTGTTATAATTTATAGTGTAGTAATTCTTATACAGAAAGGCAAATATGAAAAAGGCACTAGCAGTTGGTATTTTGGCAGCGGCTATCACAGGCTGTTCGTCAATGCAAGAAATTCCAGAACGTAAAACTTATGCACAACCTAGTTGGTATAAAGATTGTGCTCAAGAAGGTGTTAAAGGTTGGTTCTGGTGGAAAGAAGATTACGTCTACGCTTGTGGTGCAGGTGAATCCGCATACGCACAGGCCGCTGAAGAACAAATGGATGCTATCGCAATGAATAACTTTGCGAAACGTATCAATGGCGTAGTCAATTCAGAAACCGTTATCGATATCAAAGATGATAAGAAAACCACTCGTACCGTGATTTCTTATAAGGTTTCAGAGACTGCGATCCGTCGGCATGTCAAGAGTGAAAAAGGTCACTTTACTATGAATGGACGTCATTACACTTATGTTCGTCTTGAAATGAAAAAGAGTACCTTTGAACAACTAATGGCAGAAGCTAAACAGAAAGCACAATAATGAACTCTTATCGCATCAAAGAATTGATGTGGCTGGTTATTGTAGGTTTAGGCTTAGTCGTTGCACTAACTGGCTGTTCGTCTGCTCCTAAGAAAGTCGCTCAGAAGCCTCAGTATTGTCACACTAGTCAAACAATATTGACTAAGAATGGCGAGAAGGTTGAGAGTCAAACTTTGGTAGAATGCACAGACGATCAAATTAAAAAGCTCTTCCAGGTCCGGTCCGGTATGGCACCTAACTGCGGAGAATTTACTTACTGGATGAATCTTGGAGGACGTGATGTTCAACGTAAAGGCGTCAGCTGTCAGAAACCTGATGGTAGCTGGGAAATTGTTAACGTTGCTGGCTATTAGTCCTGCATACGCTAATGATATTAATAATCCTAAATTCTTTGAATATCGTTCAGGCGGGTTTTCTAATAGATTAGTTGATATAACATTTGGTTGGTTTAAAGGATTTGATTCTGAACAAAAAGATGCTTATCAGCAGAGCATTCATCATGCAGTTATGATGGCTGAAAATGGACAAAGGGTAACTTGGTATAAGAATGATGCTAGTGGATTTGCAGTACCTGTGTTTACTTGGCCAAATGGTAATGGCTACTGCCGTCGTATACACATACAGGCCATTGCTTATGGTATGGAAAAGACTATGACTGCCACTGCCTGCTTTGATAATGCACATACAAATTGGCGTTGGATAAGGGAATAAATATTATTTCATGAAAATATATTCGAGCGATAAACTAATCGCCTATCTGGCATTAATCAGCGGATTATCAATTTCCGCTGTTGCCGTTTATTATTCTGTGGCAGGATTGATAGCGATCTTTGCCGCTGCCGCTATACCTATCATGATCATGGGTATAGTTTTAGAATTAAGTAAACTGGTCGCTTCTGTTTGGCTCAAACAAAATTGGGATCGTGCTCCTAAGGGATTGAAGTGGTACTTAACTTCTGCAGTTGTTGTTCTCATGATTATCACATCAATGGGAATTTTTGGTTTCTTAAGTAAAGCGCATTTAGATCAAAATCTCGTCAGTGGTGATGTTATAGACAAAGTCGCCATCATCGACGAAAAGATTAAAACACAGAAAGACAATATTGAAGCTGCTCGTAAAGCATTACGTCAGATGGATGATGCTGTTGATCAGACCATGAGTCGATCAACTTCAGAGCAAGGTGCAGACAAGGCTGCTAATCTACGTAGAAGCCAGCAGAAAGAAAGAACAAATCTACAGAACGATATTGCTAAGTCACAGACAGAGATCGCTAAACTAAATGAACAACGTGCTCCTATCGCTAAAGATCTACGAGCAGTTGAAGCAGAAGTTGGTCCAATCAAGTATATCGCTAAATTAATCTATGGTGATAATCCAGATGCTAATCTATTAGAAAAAGCAGTTACTTGGGTTATCATGATCATTATATTTGTATTTGATCCGTTAGCTGTTTTATTGTTGTTAGCCAGCCAATATAGTTTCCAATGGCTACGTGAAAACAAAGATGAAGAAGGCGATGACCCTGAAGAGTTCTTTAACAAGGCCAAAGAAGTTGCTAAACGCTTAGATGAAGAAGCAGCCAACGACACTGAATCTGAGAAAAAAGAACACAACGATCCACACCCTCCCGGCTGGATGTTTCCTAAAGTTACCGGAGCAGACACAGCACCAGAAAAGTTTGGCTTAACTCGTGATGAAGGATTTGACGAAAAGAAACCTTTAGACGAATGGAATGAAATGATCGCCGAAGCTGAACGTGCTATCGCCGAAGAAGATGAAGATCAAAGAATCATAGCCGAAGCTGCCGAAACTGAAAAGAAGGCTATGAAGCAATGGAAACATGATAATCCAGATAAATCTTTAAAAATACAGAAAAGATTATTTGAACTAGGAAAAATACAAAAGTTACCTTGGGAAGATTATCTAAAACCTAAGGCAGACTTTCTTGAAATGACAGATCAAGAAGTAGCCAAAGAAGCTGCCAAATGGGCTGAAGAACAATTAGAAAAGAAAAAAGAAGAAACCATCACCTGGATGGAGCATGACGACCAGGGCAATCAAATCAAAAAAATCAAAGATACATATCAACAAAATGCCGAACAAAATGAGCGTACGATTTGGCAACGAATCCAAGACGCTAAAAAATGACGGATAAAATTCTCGTAGTTACAGCACCAGACGACATACTATTACAGGGCATCCGAGTTACCCATGTTGATCTAACACAGGAACAGAGTTCTGTGATCAGCACAGCCATGATGAATTCTACACTTCCACATAATATTATCAATTATGTTTGGAAAACTGGAAATAGGATTGATTGGCTACTTGATAAAATAGCTAAAAGCGATTTGGTATTTTTTAACGCCGATGTCCAAAACAACGGGCTATCAGAATTAGTTATAGGTTGGACCGCAGCACAGCACAATTCTTACTATTTTGGAAATCTAAGAGATTTACACTTGGCTAATGATCGTGCTATATATAGTAGTGATGATGTTTTATTTTTAATGGAGAAAATTGCAAAAAAACATGATGAAATTTGAAAATAAATTCAGAGGCAGTTCTATAGTTGTAAAAGAAAACGAAAATATCAATCAGGCCCTACGTAGATTCAAGAAAAAGATCGAAGAAGGCGGCCTAATGGATACTCTAAGAAAGAAAGAATTCTACGAAAAACCGACGACTGAACGCAAACGTAAAAAAGGTGCGGCCAAAGCACGTTGGAACAAAAAACTTAGAGATCAACAATTACCACCAAAACTATATTAATTTAATCATTGACACAGACACAGAAAGGTAGTATAATAGTAGTATGACTACAAATACAGACGTAATGATCGATCTGGAGACACTTGATGTTCTCCCCTCAGCAACAATCTTAACCATAGGTGCAGTAAAGTTTGATCCGTTTGGAGATGACATAGCTGAACCTGCTTGCCAAAAACTTTATATCAAAGTAGACGTTGATAGCTGTGACCGAATTGGTTGCACGGTCAGTCCAGACACACTTGATTGGTGGAGCCGACAGAGTCAAGCCGCACAGGACGAAGCATTTGATCCTACAGGACGAGTAGACATTGTAGAAGCTATGACAGAACTCCGTAAGTTTTGTCTAGGTGCTAAACGTGTTTGGAGTCATGGTGCTGGCTTTGATGTTATTATTTTAGAAAACATTTTCCGTAAAATTGGCAAGGCTGTTCCTTGGAGTTTTTGGGAGGTTCGCGATACTCGTACTATTTTTGATATTGGTATCAATCCAAATCGTCCTCCAGTACTAGCACATCACGCCTTAGAAGATGCGTGGAATCAAGCAGTAGGTGTACAGAATGTTTATAGAACTTTACGTTCGGCCAGCGGCATTGATGGTAAAATGTTTACTCCATTAGCAAATCAACGATGATTCCAACTTTAGAAACAGTATCCGGTCGTAAAATTGATGTTTCAAACCCAGATCCTGATACTATAGTAATCGAGGATATTGCCTGGGCTCTAAGCCGTATGCCTAGATTTTCAGGACACACTATTCCATTTGTGCCCTATTCTGTAGCACAGCATTGTATCCAAGTTGCTAAAGAACTTGCTCCTCACGGTGCTAGAATACAACTACATGGTCTATTGCACGATGCGGCTGAAGCGTATATGAACGACGTGCCTAGTCCAGTAAAGCATATTCCTGAAATACATGCTGTGATTAAAAATCTAGAAGATAAACTAATGGCTACGATCTATCAAGCATTAGATCTAAGACCTCCTAGTCCAGAAGAAGAATACATAGTCAAACAAGCTGATAAAATACAGCAGGCTATTGAAGCTTATAACTTTATGTTTTCTAGAGGAAAGGGCTGGAATTTACCAGAAGTAAGTTTTACAAAACTACAAGAATTTAAAGAACCAATGACCAGCATTGATTCTTATCACCAATTTTTATCGCATTTTGAAGAGCTCAAAGAGCTCTGTGATAAATAAAATCGTAAACTGTACCAAATATGGGCAGTTTATAGGGCATAAGGCCTAATAGATCTTACTTTATAAGGAGATAACAATATGTCTAAGATCATCGGTATCGACCTCGGTACAACAAATTCATGCGTAGCCGTTATTGAAAACGGCAATTCCAAAGTAATTGAAAATTCAGAAGGTGCTCGTACTACACCTAGTATTGTTGCCTATACACAAGACGAAGTCCTTGTAGGTGCAACAGCCAAGCGTCAAGCAGTAACAAATCCTAAAAACACAATCTATGCAGCCAAGCGTCTAATTGGACGCAAGTTCAAAGAACAGGCTGTACAAAAAGATATTGATCTCATGCCTTACGAAATTTACGAAGCTAAAAATGGTGATGCATGGGTTAGAGCGCAAGGCAAAGAACTGGCACCTCCTCAGATCTCTGCAGAAGTTCTTCGCAAGATGAAGAAGACCGCAGAAGACTATCTTGGAGAAACTGTAACTCAAGCAGTTATTACCGTACCTGCTTACTTCAACGACCAGCAACGTCAAGCAACCAAAGACGCTGGACAGATCGCAGGTCTAGAAGTCCTACGTATTATCAACGAACCTACTGCGGCTGCTCTAGCCTACGGCGTTGACAAGAAAGACAACAAAGATCGCAAGGTTGCTGTTTATGACTTAGGTGGTGGTACGTTTGACGTATCTATTATTGAAATCGCCAACGTTGACGGCGACAAGCAAATCGAAGTACTTTCTACTAATGGTGATACATTCCTAGGCGGTGAAGACTTTGACCAACGCATTATGGATTACCTCTGCGAAGAATTTAAGAAAGATCAAGGCGTTGATCTAACCAAAGATGTTCTAGCTCTACAGCGTTTAAAAGAAGCTGCTGAAAAGGCCAAGATTGAATTATCTAGTTCCGCAAGCACAGATGTCAACTTACCTTATGTAACAGCGGACGCTAGTGGTCCTAAGCATATGAACATCAAGATCACTCGTGCTAAACTAGAATCATTGGTTGAAGATCTAATCAATCGTTCATTAGAGCCATGTCGTATCGCTATGAAAGATGCAGGCGTGAGTGCCTCAGACATCGACGAAGTTATCCTAGTTGGTGGACAGACTCGTATGCCTAAGGTTCAAGAAGAAGTTGAAAAACTATTTGGCAAAGCACCACGTAAGGATGTTAACCCAGATGAAGCAGTTGCCGTTGGTGCTGCTATCCAAGGTGCTGTTCTAGGTGGCGATCGCAAAGACGTTCTATTGTTAGACGTTACACCATTGAGCTTGGGTATTGAAACATTGGGTGGAGTGATGGCCAAGCTAGTTCAAAAGAATACAACTATTCCTACTAAGGCAAGCCAAGTGTTCTCTACAGCAGAAGACAATCAACCAGCTGTGACAATCAAAGTATTCCAAGGTGAGCGTGAACTATGTCAGCATAACAAATTGCTGGGCGAGTTCAATCTAGAAGGTATCGCTCCACAACGTCGTGGTCAGCCACAGATTGAAGTTACCTTTGATGTCGACGCTAATGGTATCATGAATATCAGTGCCAAGGACAAATCAACTGGCAAAGAAAACAAGATCACTATCAAATCTGATTCCGGTCTAAGCAAGGAAGAAATTGAAAAGATGATTCAAGAAGCTGAAGCCAATGCTGAAGCTGATAAGAAAGCTCGTACATTAATTGAAGCACGTAATTCTGCAGAAGCACAAGTTCATCAAGTCAAACAAGATCTTGCTGAGCACGGTGACAAGATCACTGCTGAACAGAAGAAAGAGATTGAAGATGTTATTGCTTCGGTGGAAGAAGCTGCCAAAGGTGATGATGCTGAAAAGATCACCGAAGAACTGAACAAGGTTTATCCTGCAATGAAAGCATTGTTGGATGCCAAGTTGGCTCAAGAGCAGGCCACAGCGGGTGCTGAAACTGCTCCCCAAGAAGATGTCGTTGACGCTACCTTTACGGAGAAGAAAGACGACAAATCAGGTACCTAATAGGGCCTAAATTATTCTTACTTTTAAAGGAGATTAATATGAATAACGCAATCGCAAGACTAGATGCTTTTAACAGAGCTTTAATTGGATTTGATCAATTGTTTGATCAATTAGAACGTCGCTATGCCAATAGTGCTTCTAATAACTATCCTCCACATAACATTATCAAAACTGGCGAGAACCAGTATGAAATCCAAATCGCTGTTACAGGATTTTCTAAAAATGAAATTTCAGTAACCGTAGAAGATAATGTTCTTGTTATCAAAGGCGAAAGTCAAACTCCAGATCATGCTGCTGAAGCATATCTGCATCGTGGCTTGGCTACTCGTGATTTTGCCAGAGAGTTTCCATTGGCAGAACATATTGAAGTAGTAGGAGCAGAAACTCAAAATGGTATGCTGACCATTACATTGGTTAGAAATATTCCAGAATCTGCCAAACCTAAAGTCATTGACATTGTAGAAGTTAAGTAGTATAATATAAGGGAGGGGAAACTCTCCCTTAATCATCACAGGAGGAAGGATGTCCGTAGCAACAAGTGTAGAAGAAAAAGTTGTAGTTTCATTACAGCCACCTAAACTTTGGAAAGTGGTTTTTTTAAATGACGACCAAACTCCTATGGAATTGGTGATCGAACTATTGACTCAGATTTTCAAACATACAGAATCTAAAGCCAAAGACATTACTTTGGAAATCCACGAAACTGGCAGCGGTATTGCAGGAATTTATCCTTTTGAAATCGCCGAACAAAAAGGTTTAGAAGCAACAGGAGTGGCAAGAAAACACGGCAGCCCATTAAGAATCACGGTGGAACAAGAATGAGTCTAAGAGAGATTACAAAAGATCTGCATTCAGATGCAGAAAGAACTGAGTTCGCAAAAAAACTATTAAGCGGTAGTATTTCAAAAGAAGATTACGCCAACTACCTATATCAGATGCTTTTGGTCTATCAGCCTATCGAGATGGGTAACAAGATCCAAGGCAATTTTGCAAATTTACCAGACATTGAACGTACTTGGTATATCTATCAAGATTTTGTAGAACTAGCAGGCAAACACGATCACGGTTATAAATGGTTACCTAGTACTATTGATTACCATCATTATCTATTAGAATTATTGCACGATCCTACACGTAAACATTTAATCAAAGCACACTTATATTGTCGCCATATGGGAGATCTTTACGGAGGTCAGATTATTGCTAAACGTGTACCTGGTAGTGGTAAATTCTATCAATTCAAAGACGCGGAAAAATTAAAAGAACAGATCCGTGGAGAACTTACAGATGACCTAGGAGACGAAGCTCGAGTGGCTTTTGAATGGGCTATCAAAATCATGCGAGAGCTTAACAATGAGTCAAGTCTGGAACACACTAATTGAAATCCAACATCTTCTCGAAACGTCGTTCGAAAAAACTGGGGTCGAAGCCTTCGAACCTGGAATGGATCGTTTTAATCAACCTGGTTGGGTTAATCGTGTATGGACTAGTGATAAGTACCGCAGGGCCCACGTTGATGTCGTTGATGCTAGGGATACAAAAGGTCTCTGGATGATGCATTGTTGCATCTTCCCACACATACATAATCCTGCTCCAATTTACGGTTTTGATGTCATAGCTGGTAAGAACAAAATTACCGGTTGTTTTCACGATTACAGTCCTGCTGGTGATCCTCAGCATCCTATGATTGAATGGTTTAGTGACGAAGTGGCAAAACTAGAATGGCGCAGAGAACGCACCCTACCAGATTGGGCTCAGCGTATCTTTACTAAACATATGGTAGCTGCAGGTAATGTACAACAAGAAGATGAACTAGAGCAGATTTTTACCCTAGCAAGAACTACTATAGATCATTATCTAAACACCGTTGCAGAAACCAATCACAAAGCAGGAGATACTACTTTTGAGCAGAATTATTATGCTCAAAATCAGAAGCAAAACCCACATACACCACGTGTAATGGTTAGTCTAGGGCTTTCAGAAGAGGATGTTAGGGTGTTTATACAGGATTGCCTGTTCCCTGAAATACGATAAATACTCCTATGCGAGCATTTGAAATATTATCCGAAGCCAAATTAATACCAAGCGAACTATTTGTAGCAAAACATTTAGATTGGCGCCCACAGGCATTTTTGCAGAAACTTAAAGATCGCACCCCATTTGTGCAAAAGATCGGCGGAGAAGAATTTATTCCAGCTCCCGGCGAATATGAACGTCTTAAGTCTGAAGTCGAATCAGCAGTTAAAGCAAGGTTAGAAAATCCCCGAGCACCTGTTCCGAGTTTTGTTATCAAAACTGATAAAGGCGACATACCTTTAAGTAATTTTGAAAAAGCAGACTTACAAACAGCCAAAGGACAGGCTACCACTCAGGTGAATGTGCAGCCATTAGGTATTAATATTGCAGCTGATAAAGTAGATAAAGATGTTTCAGCCGAAGAAGAAATTAAAAAAGCATTAGAAAATAATAAAGCAATTAAGGGTGGCGATTTATATAATGTTATTGCAAATAATGAAGTATTAAGAAAAGCGGGCACATTAGGTAAATTAATTATTGATTCTGCCAATGACATTAATAATGGAAAAATACCGAATTTAAAACAACATGATGAAAAAACACAAAAAGTAGTAGCTATTGATGCCGGTGAATATTTAGGAATTATGCAGTTAGTTCATAATACTGCAAATTTTCCTAAGAAAGATGCGTTTTTAAAATTTTTAGAAACTAATTCTTTAGAAAACATGTTAGTTATTTTTCCAGGTTCTCAGAATAGTCAAATACAGGATAGTTATGGTGTTCAAAATACTACCACGGGTCATAGTATTATGATTAGTAGTAAAGGAGGAATAGGAAAAACCGCTGCAGGTGCTGCTCCTTCCTTATCCGGCCTTAAAATTCCAGATTCAATGTTAAAAAAACGTAAACCCGGAAACGGTATTGATTTTATTGCTAGAATGCAAGAATTAAGCGTAAAACAGCAACCTTTTGCAGGCTTAAATTTTCTAAATGAATTTTATCCAGCGGCGATACCGGATCTTTATAAAAATCTACTACCATTTACACACGAGGATATGACATCTATTTTGGAGAATATGGAAGGAACAAATACTAAATTAGATAAAAAATATTCTAAAGTTTTAAATTCAAGAAATATAAAAGCAAGAGCAACACAGGGAGGAATTTTATTTTATTGTGTAGCTAAAGATTTAGTTGAAGCAATTAATAAAAGCCAGCCTATACCTGACTTCCGTCAGACTATATTAGAACTTTTAGATATGAACTTTGTTCAAATCTTTTCAAGGGTAGTTTCTGGTAATTTAACAGCCGATGTATTATGGCCCGGCAAAGTCGACGGAAGTGTGCTCTTGTGGACTAAGGCAGAAGCGGCAGCTCCATCTAAGGCAGGATTGAGCTTCAAAGTTGTTGATTAATTCTATTAATTAAACTACTACTTAATCTAGAACAAATTCGCTCTTAAATACTAATACCGAGTACCGGGAGCGAATCTATGAAAAAATTAGCGATCCTAATTTTTGCAGTCAGTATCAATGTCAGCGCAGGCGAGCTTGTGCATGAATTTAAAAGTCCAGCCTTTTCAGGCATTGGCTACAGCTCTCACGTATTAACTATAGAGCAAATAGAAGCTCAACGTAGACAAAAAATCAGAGATGATGCCAAAGCCGCAGAAGAAAAAGCCCTGCGTGAACTACAGAGTACCAACGCTTATAAATTCAAAAATAACTTAGAATCTAGAATATACGCACAACTATCTAAACAGATAAGCGATAAATTGTTTGGAGAAACTGCGACTACAGGTGATACTGATTGGGTCTATACCCCAACTCCTTTCGGTGATACTATCGGCTGGAAAAGACAAGGCGATAGGATCTATATTAACGTTAAAAATTCTAACAATGATACGGTAGCAGAATTTGATGTACCTGTAGGGAGCTTTGCATTCTAATGAAAAAAACCTTATTGGCTCTCTCCATATCATTGATGTTAGGCGGTTGTGCTATGATAGTACCTGTGCCTGATCCAGAGCCACCTAAAGTTGTTAAGAACGAAAATAAAGAATTTAATATACTTCCTCCTCCAGTAGGTGGTCCTATTGTTGCTGCGGTTTACGGATTTAATGATAAAACAGGACAGCGTAAGCCTAGCGACAAACTAGCTAATATTTCGTTTGCTGTCACGCAAGGAGCCGAAGTTTGGGTTATCAAGGCTCTACAGGAAATAGGTGGAGGCAAATGGTTCAAGGTTGTTGAGCGTGTAGGCTTAGACAACTTAACCAAAGAAAGACAGATTATTCGTCAAGCTCGTGATAGCGTTGGCGATCAACGACAATTAAAACCAATGATGTTTGCTGGAGTACTAATTGAAGGCGGTATCATTGGTTATGATTCAAATACATTAACTGGTGGTGCTGGTGCAAGATATCTAGGAATAGGTCCAAGCACACAATATCGTCAGGATGTGGTAACGGTGACACTCAGAGCTGTGAGTGTGCAGACAGGTGAAGTATTGCTCAGCGTATCGACTACTAAGTCAATAATTTCAACTGGATCAAACTTAACATTCTTTAAGTTCTTTGATCAAGGCACACAGAGTTTTGAAGCAGAGATGGGCTACACCGTGAATGAACCTGTGAACTATGCTGTTCGTTCAGCTATAGAACAGGCAGTGGTAGAACTGGTCAAGGAAGGCGATCGAAAGAATTACTGGAAGATTAGAAATCCTAACGATCCAACTCCACAGCCAGTGAAACAAGAGGAGGTAAAGCAAGATGAGCCAAGACCAGAAGCCGATAATAAAAAAGAAGTCACACCGGCTAATGTACCGATACCTCAGAAGCAAACTGCGAAAGGCATTGTCATAGATTACAGCAATGTAAGAAAAGGCAAAAATGCCAATAGCGAAAAACTTTTAAGTCTTGAACCTAACAAAGAAGTAGAGATCATAAAAGATGATAAAACACATTACTACGTCGGGGTCGACGGAAAGGAAGGATGGGTAGCAAAACAATTTATTAGGGTACGATAACAACAATAACAAAGTACCCAGGAGCGAAAAATGATTAAAAATTATTATACAATGGCATTTGTGATGAGTGCTATATTTGCTGGTTCAGGATATGCCAGCGAAGTGTATATTGAACAGGCAGGTGATTCCAGCACATTCAATATCACACAACAGAACGGAACTAACTCTGTTGGTACAAGTTCTTCGCCTGCATCATTTAGCGGCAACAATATTCAAGTGGATATCATACAGAATGGTACACTGAATAGTGCTGCGATCAATGTAACCAGCGGAACCGACACAACTATCAATTACAATGCTCAAGGCAGCAGTAACACTCTTGAGATTGATATTGCCAACAGCGGAAACACATTGAATGTTACCAAGGACGGCGATTCAAACCGTGTAACGATGTGCGGAACAAATAATGTTGGAGTGGCTGCGAACAATGCTGTAGGATGTTCAACAGCAGTCGGAGCATCAGACACTACTAATAACATAGCAATCACTGGAGACAATAACTCAGTTAATCTTGCATTGATGAATAACAATGCAACTAACAATGTGACTATAGGTAATAATTTACCAAGTAGCGGCAACGCTGTTAATATCACACAGGGAGCCGGATTAAACACACATACAACTGGTGTTACCATAAACGGTGATACAAATACCGTTAAAATTAACCAACAATAATGAAATGGATCGCTCCTTTAATCATGATACTGCCTCTTACAGCATTTGGTGCTGTGGGCAGTATCACTGATTTAAAAGGTCCGCCAGCGCAGTTAGAGCGCAGTAAGAAAAGAATCACAGCAGAAAAAGGCACAGGCGTTCAGATGAACGATACTATCTCCACTGCCAAATCCAGTCTGGGTATTACATTTGAAGACAAAACCAAAGTGAGAATCACTGAACAAAGTCGTTTAGTCATAGACGATTTCGTTTATGATCCTAGAAACAAAGATGCTAGTCGTATGGGTATGAAAGTGGCATTAGGTACGGTGCGTTATGCTTCTGGACAGGTGGCTAAAAACAATCCACAGAAGGTAGCTATTAAAACACCTACAGCAAGTATCGCGGTTCGTGGTACAGATTTTACTATGACCGTAGATGAAACAGGTAAGAGTCTTGTAATCTTATTACCTAGCTGCCCTGAGAACGCTAAAAGTGATAAAGATTGTATTGTTGGAGAAATTGAAGTCGCCACAGATGTGGGTGCTGTGATCCTTAATCAAGCATATCAAGCAACGGTAGCTGCCAGTGCCAATCAACCTCCTACACCACCTAAACTTCTAGACTTAAACGAAAGTCTAATCAATAATTTGTTAATTGTAAGTCCTCCTAAAGAACTTGCAGATGATAAGAATCGCAGAGACGATGGTGCTATCAAAGGAGCATTAGATAGAGATTTTTTAGAATATAAGATGCTGACTAAAAACTTTTTAGAAGAAAACTTTTTTAAAGCCAGCGAACTAGATATAAACTATCTTGATATTGAATATCTAGATAATATTTTAGATCTCGAAGCTCGAGCATTAGCTGCGGATCAACTGGAGCAGGATCCTGTGCTGCCAAATATCAAACGCAGCCCTTGGGTACAGGCTGCCTACAATGAAGAAACGATATTTCTACGTTCAGAAAGACCTCCTCATATCGCTGAAGTTAGAACAGAACGTGGTACTAACGGCACAGCGATTATAACCCAGGATGGAGTTACCGCTGATATACAACTTAATGGAGGCGGAACTAATGTGGTGTTTAACATAAGGCAGACGCAATGAATAAGTTTTTATTATTGATAATGTTATGTCTAAGCGTAAACATCCAAGCACAGACCTCTGGACAGGCTGGGTTAACCTATCAAACCTATCAAGGCACAGGTGCCAGCCCTAGTAGGGATCCACTAGCTTATCCTACCGTGAGAAGTACAGGAGTGTCAGCTAACATTAACTATCCTAACGGTGCATCATTTGGCCCTACTATACTAGGATCTGGGTATGCAGATAGAGTTATCGTAAAATGGACCGGATGGATCAATATTGCCACTGCTGGCACATATACATTCGGCGGCTCGGCAGATGACGGTATCCATGTTACGGTGAATAATACCGTGGTCATTGATAGTTGGGTTGACAGCGGTAATGGTTTTAGAACAGGCACACCTATCAGTTTAACCGCAGGTGCTAAACCTATCACGGTATGGTATTATGAAAACGGTGGCGGACAGGCTATAGTATTCCAATGGTTGGTCAACGGATCATGGCAGGTAGTGCCTACTACGGTATTTGCCACAGAGTCAACTTATTTTGCTCCGGCGCCAGCACCTACTGCTGTTTATAGTTCTGGAATCACAGCTACACAACAAACAAGAAAGACTGCTAATCAAAGTCAAGCCACTGGGCATAATGCACAGGTTAATATTCTAGGTGATGATAATCTTGTTAACATAGAGCAAGTTGGACCAGCTGGTCATTTTGTACAAGTAGATATCACCGGCAATGTTAATACCGTTAATGTTCTGCAGACATCAACTACCACAGCAAGACATTATCTTGAAACCACAATAACAGGATCGAATAACACAGCTAATCTTACTCAGAGAGACTCTGCTAAGACAGCATTCATAGGAATAAACGGAAACACAAACTCTGTGACAGCAACACAGCGTGACGCAGGTAATCATTACCTAAATCTCAGTGTTACTGGTAATAACCACACAGCCGCAGTTACTCAACAGGGTAGTGGAAATCATGCAGCTACCGTGATTCTTAACGGATCTCAACCTTGGAACTTTCAACTTAATCAATCTGGTTCTACAGGACAGACTTATAGTCTACCTCATTCTATGTCGGATGGTAGTACGGTCAATGGTACTTGTGCTGCTATAGGTGGTTGTAACCTCACGGTAAATCAGCAGTAAACTGGCCTTTTAATCTAGATCAAATTCTTTCTAAATAATAACATAACAAACCGGGAGCGAAATCGGTATGAAAAAAACTATAATTGCCGCCACGATTGCGGCTTTAATGTCGTCGGGTGCCTTTGCACAAAACTTAGGCTTTGAGGACGGTAGCACCACTGGCTGGACCAGCACTACCTTATCGGCAGTAGGATCAACAACTACACAAGCTGGACCAAATACCTGGGTAATCAATCCCTATGGTAGTTACATGGGCCGCTTACAGATACAAAGCGGTAATTACAATCAGATGGCTACAGCACTGGGACTAACAAGTTCTAGTTCAACCGCTATTACAACTCTGTTACAACAACAGGCACAAGTTAGTGGCGGTAGTCCTAATCCTACCACAGCAGGTTGGGTAACACGTGAAGTTACATTAACAGCAGGGCAGACATTTACATTGGCTTGGCAATACGTTTCAGTAGACTACGTTCCATTTAATGACGGCTCTATCGCTACATTAACACAAAACGGAACTACTAACGCCACCGTTAACAACTATAATCAACAATATGCTCTATTAGGATTTACCAATCCAGGAACAGGCGACTACTCAACAGGATCATATGGCGCCACAGGTTGGCAGGTTGCCACATTCCAAGTATCTGTTGATGGCACATATACACTAGGCTTTGGTGTGTTTAACTTGGGCGATACAGCACTAAGTCCTGTACTCTACATTGACGAAGTACAAGGTACTACAACTAAGAACGGACAATCTTTCGGCGCAGTTGCCCCAAATAATTCAACAGCTCCAAGTTCTCCATCAGCACCGCCACCAGCCCCAACAACTGTAAGTACAGTTGCATCTGGAACTACCGTTGACACCAGTAATCTAGCATCTAATGTTACGGTCAATGGCGGAACTATTCAAATAGCTACAAACAATGTTACTCTAACTAACACATTTGTCGCAGACGCTGGCGGAATGACCGTTGACCAGAATGGTAATGTTTCAACATTCAACGGAGTAATTAGCGGCTCCGGTGGTGTAACTATTTCCAATAGCGGCACAGGCGGAGGCGTAACATTTGCCGCAGTTAATACCTACACAGGCACAACTACCGTTAACAGTGGTGCTAGTCTAACTAACACAGGCACTATCGCTGGCACATTAACTAACTTGGGTTCACTTACTAACTCTGGCACAACAGGCAATCTTACCAACGGTTTCAATGGTGACGGTAATACAGCTTCAATGATTAATTCTGGTACCGTAGGTAATGTTCAAAACTTCAGCTCATTTTCTAACTCAGGTACCACAGGTAATGTTCTAAACTTTGGTACATTTACAAACACAGGTACCACAGGAGCTTTTCAAAACGTAGGTGTTCTTAATAATAACGTAGGCGGAACGATCGGCGAATTGGCCTATAACAACTATTGGATCCAAAACTCTGGTACTATCAATAACATAACCTATAACGGTGGCAGTCTGTTTAATAATCCGGGCGGTGTTATTGGCACTATCAATAACACAGAAGCACACGGTAACTTCTTCAACTACGGAAACGTTACAGGCGCTGTGACAACTAACAGCACTTTCAACAACTACGAAGGTGCTGTGGTACAAGGACTTTACACCAACAATGGTGTATTAAACAACGCCGGTGTGGTCGGTGCAGTTATCAACAACGGCACATTCAACAACACCGGTACTGCTGGTGCAGTAACACTAAACACAGGAAGTACATTTAGTAACACTGGTACCGTAGCAAGTGTAGATAATGCCGCAGGTATATCATTGACAAATAATGGAACTATTACCGGTACATTGTCTAACACAGGTAATGTAGCATCACTGACTAACAATGGTATAATTGGTGATGTTACCGGTACTATCACTGATGTTACTAACACAGGCACAATGACCAACAGCGGAACTATTACCACACTAATTAACAGCGGAACAGCCGTTAATAATGGTAATGTTAACGGTGTTGATAACACAGGAACCTACACTAATAATGGTACGACTGGTGCATTTACTAATTCAGGAACATTGAATTACAATGGTGGAACACTAGGAGATTATGCTCAGGTCGCAGGAACAACAGTTATGAACTTTGCTACACCTATAGCAGTTTCTAATAATGCCGTTCTAGGTGGAAATTTAACAATTAACGATTCTCCAACTGCCTACGGCAAGTACAGCGTTTTAACAGCTAATTCTGTTACAGGCGCATATGGTTCATTTACATCAGCAGGTGCAAATGATTACCTAAAGTACTCTGGCACAGATGTTAAGTTATATGTTACACCTTCTGCTACACAAACACAGGCAAGTATTAATTCAGTATCTTCTAATCTAGGTAATGCTATTAATTTACAATCATCTACTGCTCAAAATGTCTTAGGCAATGATTGTAACCTGTTTGGTGATACAGGATCATGTGTAAGCGTGAACTTTAATCAGACAGCAGCCGCAGGCGGTGATCTACAATCAGGCGGTATTACCGTAGGTAAGCGTATCAACGAAAATTGGAGAATTGGTGCATTTACTAATTCACCTTTCAACTCTACTTCAGTTGGCACAATTGACATTAAGTCAAACACAGCCTATGGCGGGTATGTTGGTTGGAATAAAAATGCCAACGGACAAGGTCTAGGTGTAACAGCCAGTCTAGCACAGGGCAACGGATCAATGAAGATCACACGCAATGGCCCAGAAGTAGGAGTAGGTACAAGTAATACAGATACCACTGCCTATCAAATCCGTGCTAACTACGTTATGCCTGTTACAGAAACCGTAACGCTAACTCCATATGTTGGTGTTCGTCGTACACAAACTTCAGCAAGTGGATACACAGAGCAAGGACCTGTATTTCCTTTAACCGTAAATGCAACAAGTTATTCTTCATCTGACATTATCGCAGGTACATCTATAAGCAAACAACTTACAGATAAACTATCTGCTAATATATCTGCAGGTGTCGTTCAAAGAATTTCACAGACTAATCCAACATTTGCAGGCACAAGCGAAATTGGCAGTTTGTCAACATTTAACGGCGCAGTACCAAACAATGGAACTACTAATCCAATATTTGGTGCAGGAGTTAATTATAGCATAGACAAAACTACTAGAGTTGGTGTTAGTGCTGGTATCCAACAAAATGGATCTAACGCTAACATAAATTCTTTAGGTATTACATTAACTAAAGGTTTTTAAAATTTAATTAATGATTAAGCCCGCTTCGGCGGGCTTTTTTATCGGTAAATAATTGATGCTGAAAAAGAATCTCAAAAAAATTCTAATCAGTCCCTGGACTGCTTTAATTACACTAGCACTTATCCTAAGTATAAGAATTGCTGATCCTGCGTTTGTAGAAAGTGTAAGATTGCGTTATTTTGACACGCTGATTACTAACAAAGCGCCTACTGAAAACAATATCGTTACGGTAAACATAGACGAAGCTACCGTAAACAAATATGGCCAGTTTCCATTTCCTAGAGACGTCTATGCTAAAATTATTGAGGATCTTTACAAAAGAAATGCAGGCCTTGTAGTATTCAATATACTGATGCCTGAACAGGATAGATTTGGCGGCGACACAGCTTTGGCCGCTACTATGAATGAGTTTCCAGTCATACTGCCTAACAATCCTTCTGAACAAAATAAGAATCGTGCAAGAAAGCCAAGTACTGCGGTCATAGGTGAAGACTTCGCAGATATGATAGTGACCTATCCTGGTATAACTGCTAACGTACAAATCTTAGAAAATCGAGCGACAGGTACAGGCACTATCAACACCTTAGAAGAAGTTGATGGTCTTACTCGTCGTATGCCTTTGGTAACCGCAGTCAACGGTGTTGTGTATCCGAGTCTTGCCATGGAGGCTCTACGTGCTGCTGCAGGGGATTCAACTACACAGATTAAATTGTTTGAAGGTGGAGTTGAAAAAATGCGTATACCGGTTTTCGGTCCTATAAACACAGATCAATTAGGTCGCGTATGGATTGATTGGAGTCAAAAGTCAAAGTCGGTGAGTGCCGTAGATTTGCCTAAAGATCTACAAGGTGCTGTGGTTATAGTTGGTGTTACTGCTGCTGGTTTAAATCAGCCTGTGTCGACTGCTATGAAAGGTGTTTGGCCTCATGAAGTACAGGCAGCGGTATTAGGTACTATGTTTAACAAATCTGTTATTCAACGTCCTGATTATGCAGATGGTGTAGAAATTATCGCATTTGCTGTAGCAGGATTATTATTATTATTTTTAACGAGGTACGTGTATGCGGGATTGGCGTCAACGGTTATACTTGTTGCTGGCGGCATTGTCGGTAGCTGGTATGCTTATAATCATTACCTATTCTTATTCGATATTACTATCTTTGCCGGCGGCACAATACTTGTCGCTCTGCATGCCTACGGTGTAAAGTTTGTAAGTGAGTTCTTACAGAAGCAGGCTATTAAGAAACAATTTGCAGGTTACTGCTCTAAAGAAGTAGTAGAGATGCTACAGAAAGATCCAGATATAATCAAACGTGGTGTACGCAAAGACGTATCAGTTATGTTCTCAGATTTACGTGGATTTACTCCTATTGGCGAACATTATGGCGATGACGTTGCTGGTCTTGGCAAATACATGAATGGGTACATGGATGCTATTTCAAAACCTATCTTAGATAATAACGGTATGGTTATTAAGTATGTAGGTGATGCGTCAATGCACATACACGGTGCTCCTATAGATGATCCCAACCACGCACATACAATGATCAAAGTTGGCTTAGAAATGTTAGACGCTGTTGACCGTTACACAGCAGAAATGGAAGCACAAGGTTTACCTCCTGCCGCTATGGGTTGGGGTGTCAACTCAGGTATTGGCTTCATTGGTGAGATGGGCAGCACTGACAGACACAGCTATGACATCTTAGGTGACATGGTTAGTACTGCGGCTCGACTAGAAGCACGTTGTAAAGCCTATGGAGTGCTAAACATTGTAGGCGCTGAAACATATAACAGAACCAAAGACGACTTCTTCTATCTGTTGTTAGATAACCTACAGCCCAAAGGTAAATCAGTAGCAGATTTGATCTACACCGTACTACGAACAAATGGTGCAGACTACTCTAAAGACAAAGTTAAACATGATGAAATGCATGCCTTGTATAAATCTAAAAAGTTTGACGAAGCAGCCGCTATGTGTAAAACAATGAAGGGCTTATTCGGCGGACAGATGGACAAGTATTATAAGATTTGGATTGAACGTTGTGAATTTATGAAACAACAGGATTTACCAGACAATTGGAATGGAGAATTCGTAGCTCATGAAAAATGATATGTTTGGAAACGTTATTGATTGGAATGTCTGGTTATTTTTACAATGGTATTACTTACCAATGCGTATAATAGCAAAAGGAGATGAAATGGATCAGTTCATCTCCCATTTTACACTAAACGGTATAAAATCGTTTAATATCTGTAAACGTTAATTATTTTTTCTTATCGTCTAAGCTGGCGGCTTGATCGAATCTTTCAGCTGCTTCTTTTTCGACTTTGACAGCTTCCATAACACGATCGCTTTCAATGATCTTACCACGAAG
>JACCDG010614872.1_pt1 | contig 31826 bp, 30 predicted proteins | sample 7442471 | NCBI WGS metagenome assembly JACCDG01 (sample SAMN15323444, study PRJNA562643) | freshwater metagenome | isolation source: river surface water | place: USA:Blue River Watershed | collected 2017-08-17 | reverse complement strand
GGCGGCCGAGGGGCCGGAGACGAGCGCGGGGCCGTGCTTGCCCTCGGCGCGGGCCGGGCGCGGCGTGCTGGCCGGCGCGGGCTGCGAGGGCCGGCGGACCTGGCGCGCACGCAGGGGCGGGTCGGATGCAGCGCCCCGCGCGACGTCGTGGACGAGGCCGTCCAGCACCGCCCGGGCAGCCTCCCAGTACAGGGCCTTGGACTGCAGCATGCGCGGCAGGTAGAAGACATGGTGCGACTCGGACGTGGCCAGGAAGTCCCTGCGCAAGGCCAGCTGGTGGTCGACGTCGGCCAGCACCTGCTCGCACGCGCGCCGGAGCTGGGCGGGCGCGAGGCCCTTCATCTCAGGCGAACGGGCCAGCTCGGCAGGGAACCTCTGCAGCAGTGCTGCGATCTCCTCGTGGCCATCGGCCAACTCGCCGCGCAGCTGCATCAGCTCCACCTCGAGCGCCGCACGCCGGGTGGGCGTCTCCATCGCGCCCTGCGCGGCCCGGCCTTCGGCGAGGCGGGCGTGCCGCAGGAACGCGTCCAGGCAGCGTCCGGTCTGGCGCGCCCAGGCCCGGGCCGCAGGCGAATACCCACCGCGGGTCGTCGCGAGCTCCAACACCACGCGCGCCTTCTCGGCCTGTGCCAGCGCCTGGGGCAGCGACAGCTCCGTGACCGGGCTCACCTCGCGCCCGGCCAGCGTCGGCGCGGGCGCGGCGGCCGACGCGCGCCGCGCGGCCGCAGCAGGAAACGGATGAATGGACACCAGCCGCGGAGAGCTGGAGCGGGACGAGGCAGATGACGACGAGGAAGAGGACGCGCCCTCTTCCATCGAAGTGAACTGCAGACGTCTATGGGCTTGGCCGGCGTGACCGCCGGTATGCTTGAACTCGGCCATGGAGGTACGGGAAGGAGGATGACGCCCCCTCAGTACCCCGGTCCCGGCGCAGGTTCAGCGAGACCGTATCAGCAGGCCGGGTCGCGGATCTCCCAGCGCACCTTGTCGATCGCGGCCAGCAGCTCAGGCGAGAGGCGGGTGCCCCAGGCGTCCAGATCCTCATCCAGTTGCGCGACCGAGGTCACGCCGATGATGGTGGAGGCGACCTGCCACTTGGTGTAGCAGAAGGCCAGCGCCATCTGCGTGGGCGTGAGGCCGTGCTCGCGCGCCAGCTGGTTGTAGCGGCGCGCGGCCTCGAAAGCCTCGGGCCGGCCCCAGCGCTGCTTGCGCACCGACTCGTACTTCGCGATGCGGCCGTCGGCCGGCGCGCCCGGTCCGGTCAGGCCGCTGGCGTCGTACTTGCCCGTCAGCAGGCCGAAGCCCAGGGGCGAATAGGCCAGCAGGGACACGCCCAGCCGGTGCAGGGTCTCGTCGAGGCCGTTTTCCAGCGCGCGGCTCACCAGGCAGTAGACGTTCTGCACCGAGGCGATGCGCGGCAGGTTGTGCTGCTCGGCGAGGCGCACGAACTCGTGCACGCCATAGGGCGTCTCGTTGGACAGGCCGATGTGGCGGATCTTGCCCTGCTTGACCAGCTGGCCCAGGGCTTCCAGCTGCTCGTGGATCGAGGTCTTGCTGCGTTCCTGCGCGGGGTCGTAGTACATGCCGCCAAACATCGGCACATGGCGCTCAGGCCAGTGGATCTGGTAGAGGTCGATCACGTCGGTCTGCAGCTGGCGCAGCGACTTCTCGCAGGAGGCGACGATGTCGGCCGGGGTCATGCCCAGGCCTTCGCGCACCCAGGGCATGCCGCGCGAGGGGCCGGCGACCTTGGTGGCCAGCACCACCTTCTGGCGCGCGCCCGGGTTCCTGGCAAACCAGTTGCCGATGATCTTCTCGGTGGCGCCGAAGGTCTCGGCCCGCGTCGGCACCGAGTACATCTCGGCGGTGTCGATGAAGTTCACGCCGCGCTCGAGCGAGCGGTCCAGGATGGCGTGGGACAGGGCTTCGGGCACCTGCTCACCGAAGGTCATGGTGCCCAGGCAGATGGGCGTGACCTGCAGGTCGGATTGGCCGAGTTGGATCGTGTTCATGGTGGCCCCAATTATCATCGGGCGCATGTACGAAGCGCGTCGCCCCTCCCGCCTTGAATCCGTGTCCCTTCGCGGCCTGCAGCACCAGGTGCGCCTGTGGGGCGAGCCGCGGTCCGGGCAGGCCCCCCTGGTGCTGGTGCACGGCTGGATGGACGTGTCGGCCTCCTGGCAGTTCGTGGTCGACGCGATGCGTGAGGACCGCTACATCATCGCCCCCGACCTGCGCGGCTTCGGCGGCACCGAGGTGCCTGGCGGCGACAACTACTGGTTCGCCGACTACCTGGCCGACCTCGACTTCCTGCTCGATCACTACGCCCCCGGCCAGACCGTCGACCTCGTCGGCCACAGCCTGGGCGGCAACGTCTGCATGACCTATGCCGGCGTGCGGCCAGAGCGCATCGCCCGCCTGGGCAACCTCGAGGGCTTCGGCATGCCCGCCAGCCGGCCCTCGCAGGCGCCGCGCCGCTACGCCCGCTGGATGGACGAACTCAAGGCCCTGCACCGCGGCGAGATGGACCTGGCCACCTATGACGACGCCGCCGGCGTCGCCCGCCGCCTGATGAAGACCAACCCGCGCCTGTCCGAGGACAAGGCGATGTGGCTGGCGCAGCACTGGGCCAGCCCCGGCGCCGACGGCCGCTGGCGCATCCTGGGCGACCCGGCGCACAAGATCGTGGGCGCGATGCTCTCGCGGGTCGAGGAGACCCTCGAGATCTACAAGGCCATCACCGCGCCGGTGCTCTGGGTGGAGGCCGCCGGCGACAGCATGGCCGCCTGGTGGAGGAAGGGCGAGTTCACCCTGGCCGAATTCCACCAGCGCCTGGCTCATGTGGCGCGGGTGCGCCAGGTGCAGGTCGAGGACGCGGGCCACATGCTGCACCACGACCAGCCCGAGGTCATCGCCCGCGAGATCGAGACTTTGTTGGCGGAAACTCCCTGAGGTTTGCGTCAGAGCGTGTGAAGCGTTGATGTAGGACGCCTCCTGCATCAAGCTCCACCTCATGCTTGATGAGGTGAAGGCTCCGACTCCTCTGCGCCCTGTCCGGCGCGTCTTCCGATGCTGGATGCTGGCGCTGCTGGCCGCGGCCGCCCTGGCCCCGGCGGTGACTGCGACGGCCGAGGCTCCCCGGCTCCACGGCCATCCGGCGCAAGGCGCCGGGGCCGGGGCCGAGCTCGAGCCCGGGGATGCCCACCTGGCCGAGCCGCCAGGGCTGGCCCATGCCGCCGGACTGGCCACGCTCTGGGAGGCCCTCTGGCACCAGAGCGGCACGCCCACCCGACTGGTGCGCTGGGAAGGCCCGGTGCGCTGGCGCCTGTCGGGCCGCAACCTGCCGGCCCACCGCGACATGGTGATGCGGGCGCTGAACGCGGTCAGCCAGGAGACCGGGGTGCCGATGACCGAGGCCGGCGCGCCGGACGAGGACGGCGCCACCGAGGGCGACGGCAGCGCCGCCAACCTGCGCATCGAGATCGTCCCCGACACCGCGCTCGAGGACCGCCAGCCCTGCGTGACCACGCTGGACTTCCAGACCGAGACCCGCATCGACGCCGCCCGGGTGCAGATGCGCGAGCGCGACGTCTACCGCTGCGCCCACCACGAGGCCATGCACGTGATGGGGGTGCGCGGCCACCCCGCCGGGCACACCGTCCTGAGCTACTTCCCGGTCAAGGTCGACGCCCTGCTGCCGCTGGACCGGGCCCTGCTGCGGGCCTGGTACTCGGCCCGCATGCGCCCGGGCATGACCCCCTTCGAGGCGCTGCCGGTCCTGGCCGGCGAATGGATGGCGCTGCAGCCGGACGCGGAAGCGGCCGCCCGGGTGCGGGACCGCTTCTTCAGCGACACGGTGGCGGAGATGCGCGCCTACGCCGAGGGCCGGGGCGACATCCCGGCCATCGTCCGCCGCTCCGGCAAGGCCACGGAGGAAGGTGTGCGGGCCGGCCGCGGCGAGATGGGCTACTTCCTGGGCGTGGCCTACCTGGAGGGGGCCACCGTGGCCGCCCCCGACCGGCAGGCCGCCCGGCACTGGCTGGAGCGCTCGGCCAGCGCCGGCAACCGGACCGCCCAGGCGCGCCTGGCGGGCATGCGCTGAGGCCGGCCCGCCGAGGGGCGGCCGCTCGGGCGCCGGGGGCGGCCCCCATGCGAAAATCCAGGGTTTCGACCGAACACCCAGGACACCCGCCCCATGGACGCAGAACAGATCAACGCGATCGGCAGCACCCTCCTCGACCTCCAGGCCCGCACCGCGGACCTACGGAGGTATCTTTGACTACGATGCCAAATCGGAGCGTCTGAGAACCGTCAACGCATCGCTGGAAGACCCGGCGGTGTGGGACGACCCCAAGAAGGCCCAGGAGCTGGGCAAGGAAAAGAAGGCGCTGGACGACATCGTCCTCAAGATCCAGGGCCTGGACCGCGACCTCGCCGACAACCTCGAGCTCTATGAGATGAGCAAGGACGAGGGCGACGAGGCGGGCCTGGCCACCATCGAGGCCGATGCCGGCCGCCTGCGCGGCGATGTCGAAGCGCTCGAATTCCGCCGCATGTTCAACAAGCCGGCCGACCCGCTCAACGCCTTCCTGGACATCCAGGCCGGCGCCGGCGGCACCGAGGCCTGCGACTGGGCCAGCATGCTGCTGCGCCAGTACCTCAAGTACGCCGAACGCAAGGGCTTCAAGGCGAACGTGGAAGATGAAACCGGCGGCGACGTGGCCGGCATCAAGTCCGCCACCATCAAGATCGAGGGCGAGTACGCCTACGGCCTGCTGCGCACCGAGACCGGCGTGCACCGCCTGGTGCGCAAGTCGCCCTTCGACTCCTCGGGCGGTCGCCATACCAGCTTCGCCTCGGTGTTCGTCTACCCCGAGATCGACGACTCGGTCGAGATCAACATCAACCCGGCCGACGTGCGGGTGGACACCTACCGCGCCTCCGGCGCCGGTGGCCAGCACATCAACAAGACCGACTCCGCGGTGCGCCTGACCCACGTGCCCACCGGCATCGTGGTGCAGTGCCAGGACAGCCGCAGCCAGCACTCCAACCGCGACGTCGCCTGGCAGCGCCTGCGCTCGCGCCTGTACGACCATGAGATGCGCAAGCGCATGGAAGAACAGCAGAAGCTCGAGGACACCAAGACCGACGTGGGCTGGGGCCACCAGATCCGCTCCTATGTGCTGGACAACTCCCGCATCAAGGACCTGCGCACCAACGTCGAGATCTCCAACACCCAGAAGGTGCTCGACGGCGACCTGGACGCCTTCATCGAAGCGTCGCTGAAGCAGGGCGTGTGATGCGCGGGCTGATCTTCGACATGGACGGCACCATGATCGACTCCATGCCCTACCACGCGCGCAGCTGGGAAACCTTCTGCCGCCGCCACGGCCTGGACATGCCCCTGGCCGAGGTGCTGCGCCGGACCACCGGCCGCACCGGCACCGAGGCGGTGCGGGTGCTGCTGGGAGACATGGACGACGCCCGCGCCCAGGCCCTGCTGCACGAGAAGGAGCAGGACTACCGCGACCTCTTCGCGCCGGTGTTCCGCGAGGTGGCGGGCTTTCGCCGCTTCCTGGGCCAGGCACTGGACCGGGGCCTCGCCTTCGGCGTGGGCACCGCCGGCGACCGGCACAACGTTGCCTTCGCCATGGGCCACCTGAAGCTGGACACCCCGCCGCAGGCCATCGTGGGCGGCGACGAGGGCCTGCGTGGCAAGCCCGAGCCCGACATCTTCCTGGAGGCGGCCCGCCGCCTGGGCCTCGCCCCCGAGCACTGCGTCGTCTTCGAGGACGCGCCCTTCGGCATCGAGGCGGCCCGCCGCGCCGGCATGCGCGCGGTGGCCATCTGCACCTCGCACGAGGCCGCCGAACTGGGCGGCCCGCACGTGATCGCCCAGGCCCCCGACTACCTCACCCTGCTGGACAACCGTTTCCTGGAGAACCTCCATGCGTGAAGGCCAAAGCACCGTCATCCGCCGCGCCGACTACCAGGCGCCGGCCTTCTGGATCGACACCGTCGACCTCAGCTTCGACCTCGACCCGGCCAAGACCCGCGTGCTCAATCGCATGCGGGTGCGCCGCAACCCCGACGTGCCGGCGCAAGCCCTGCGCCTGGACGGCGAGGAACTGAACCTCGCCCGCGTGCTGGTGGCCGGCCAGGGCACCAGCTTCAAGATCGAGGAGAACCAGCTGGTGCTGGAGAACCTGCCGGAGGGCACCGAGCCCTTCGACCTCGAGATCTTCACCACCTGCGCGCCCGCCAAGAACACCAAGCTCATGGGCCTGTACGTGAGCAACGACTCGTTCTTCACCCAGTGCGAGGCCGAGGGTTTCCGCCGCATCACCTACTTCCTGGACCGCCCGGACGTGATGGCCAGCTACACCGTCACCCTGCGCGCCGACAAGGCCCAGTACCCGGTGCTGCTGTCCAACGGCAACCTGGTGGAAGAAGGCACGCTGGAAGACGGCCGCCACTTCGCCAAGTGGGTGGACCCGCACCGCAAGCCCAGCTACCTGTTCGCCCTGGTGGCGGGCAAGCTGGTGGCGCGCGAGCAGCGCATCCGCTCGCGCGGCGGCAAGGAGCACCTGCTGCAGGTCTATGTGCGCCCCGGCGACCTGGACAAGACCGAGCACGCGATGAACTCGCTCATTGCCTCCGTCGCCTGGGACGAGGCCCGCTTCGCCCTGCCCCTGGACCTGGACCGCTTCATGATCGTCGCGACCAGCGACTTCAACATGGGCGCGATGGAGAACAAGGGCCTGAACATCTTCAACACGAAGTACGTGCTGGCCAGCCAGGCGACCGCCACCGACGTGGACTACGCCAACATCGAGAGCGTGGTCGGCCACGAGTACTTCCACAACTGGACCGGCAACCGCGTCACCTGCCGCGACTGGTTCCAGCTGTCGCTGAAGGAGGGCCTGACCGTCTTCCGCGACCAGGAGTTCTCCCAGGACCTGGCCGGCGAGGCGTCTGCCCGCGCCGTCAAGCGCATCGAAGACGTGCGCGTGCTGCGCACCGCCCAGTTCCCCGAGGACGCGGGCCCGATGGCGCACCCGGTGCGGCCCGACCAGTACCTCGAGATCAACAACTTCTACACGGTCACCATCTACGAAAAGGGCGCCGAGGTCGTGCGCATGATGCAGACCCTGGTCGCCTCGCCCACTGACCCGATGGGCCGTGACGGCTTCGCCCGCGGCATGACGCTGTACTTCCAGCGCCATGACGGCCAGGCCGTGACCTGCGACGACTTCGCCCAGGCGATTGCCGACGCCAACCCCGGCTCGGCGCTGGCGCGCCTGCTGCCGCAGTTCAAGCGCTGGTACAGCCAGGCGGGCACGCCCCGCGTGGCCGCCGCCGGCCACTGGGACGCGGCGGCTGGCACCTACACCCTGCAGCTGTCGCAGCATTGCCCGGCCACCCCCGGCCAGGCGCACAAGGAGCCCTTCGTCATTCCGGTGCGCTGGGGCCTGCTGGACGCCGAAGGCTGCCAGGTGGCCGAGGGCCTGCATGTGCTGACCGAGGCGAGCGAGACGCTCACCGTTCCGGGCCTGTCGGGCCTGAATGGCGAACCGGTGCCCTCGCTGCTGCGCGGCTTCAGCGCCCCCGTCATCCTCGAGCAGGAGACGACGGACGCCCAGCTCCTGCTGCTGCTGGCGCACGACACCGACCCGTTCAACCGCTGGGAGGCGGGCCAGCGCCTGGCGCTGCGCCGCGCCCTGGCGGCCATCGCCGGCGATGGCCACCTCACCCTGGACGCGCCCTTCATCGAGGCCATGCGCGGCGTGCTGCGCCACCCGCAGCTGGACGCGGCCTTCAAGGAGCTGGTGCTCACCCTGCCCTCCGAGACCTACATCGCCGAGCAGCTCGAGGTGGTGGACCCGCAGCGCATTCATGCGGTGCGCGAGTCCATGCGCCAGCAGCTGGCCACCGCCCTGCGCCACGACTGGGAGTGGGCCTACGAAGCGCACAAGGACAACGGCGCCTACCGGCCCGACGCCCTCTCCAGCGGCCGCCGCGCCCTGGCGGGCCTGGCCCTCACCCACCTGTGCCTGGCGGCCGCGCCCTCGGGCGACCCGGTGTGGCCAGGCAAGGCGCTGCAGCGATTCAAGGATGCCGGCAACATGACCGACCGCTTCCACGCCCTGAGCGCGCTGGTGGTGAGCGGCCACCCGCTGGCCGAGACCGCGCTGGCGCGCTTCCACGAACTGTTCAAGCACGAGGAACTGGTGCTGGACAAGTGGTTCGCCCTGCAGGCCGGTGCGCCCGACCGCGGCGGCCAGGTGCTGCCCCTGGTGCGCCAGCTCATGACGCACCCCGACTTCCACCTGCGCAACCCCAACCGCGCGCGCAGCCTGATCTTCAGCTTCTGCAACGCCAACCCGGGCGCCTTCCACCGCCGCGATGCGGCGGGCTATGTTTTCTGGGCCGAGCGGGTGATGGAGCTGGACGCGATCAACCCGCAGGTCGCCGCCCGCCTGGCGCGCGCGCTGGACCGCTGGCGCAAGCTGGCGGAGCCCTATCGCGGCGCGGCGCGCGAAGCCCTGGCCCGCGTGTCGGTCAAGCCCGACCTGTCCAACGACGTGCGCGAAGTGGTGTCGCGCGCGCTGTCGGAGCAATAAGCCCACGCCCAACAAGCACCCGAGCCACAAGAGGAACGCCCATGTCCCAGAAGATCTCCCTCACCCGCTACCTCGTCGAGCGCCAGCGCGAAGACGGCCTCATCCCCGGCAACCTGCGCCTGCTGCTCGAAGTGGTGGCGCGCGCCTGCAAGTCCATCTCCCACGCGGTGAACAAGGGCGCCCTGGGCGGCGTGCTCGGTTCCGCCGACAGCGAGAACGTGCAGGGTGAGGTGCAGAAGAAGCTGGACATCATCGCCAACGAGGTGCTGATCGAGGCCAATGAGTGGGGTGGTCACCTCGCCGGCATGGCCAGCGAGGAGATGGACACCATGGTGTCGGTGCCCAACCGCTACCCGGCCGGCGAGTACCTGCTGCTGTTCGACCCGCTCGACGGCTCTTCGAACATCGACGTCAACGTGAGCATCGGCACCATCTTCTCGGTGCTGAAGAAGCCCGAGGGCGGTGAGGTCAGCGAGAAGGACTTCCTGCAGCCGGGTCGCCAGCAGGTGGCCGCCGGCTACTGCATCTACGGCCCGCAGACCACCCTGGTGCTCACCGTGGGCAAGGGCGTGGCCATGTTCACCCTGGACCGCGAGCAGGGCTCCTTCGTGCTGGTGCAGGAGCACGTGCAGATCCCGGAGGACACGAAGGAGTTCGCCATCAACATGTCGAACATGCGCCACTGGGACGCGCCGGTAAAGCGCTATGTCGACGAGTGCCTGGCCGGCAAGGAAGGCCCGCGCGGCAAGGACTTCAACATGCGCTGGATCGCCTCCATGGTGGCCGACGTCCACCGCATCCTGACCCGTGGCGGCATCTTCATGTACCCCTGGGACAAGCGCGAGCCGAACAAGCCCGGCAAGCTGCGCCTGATGTATGAGGCCAACCCCATGGGCTGGCTGGTCGAACAGGCCGGCGGCGCCGCCACCAACGGCCGCGAGCGCATCCTCGACATCGCCCCCACCGAGCTGCACCAGCGGGTCAGCGTCATCCTCGGCTCGAAGAACGAGGTCGAGCGGGTGACGGGCTACCACCTCCAGGCCTGAGCGCCTCCTCCAGCAGGCGCGCCAGGCCCTCGGCCTGGCCGCGCACCAGGTCCAGGTGCGGCCCGGGCAGGGTCGCCACCCGCAGCGGCCCGCGCAGCACCCGGCGCCACACCGGCATCGGGTCGAAGTACCCTGGCAGGGACTCGCGGGCCCTCACGAACAGCACCGGGCTCGCCGCATAGGGCTGCGGCTCATAGGCGCCCAGGCTGCGGACCAGACTCTCGCGTACCGCGCGTTGCCGGGGTCCCATTCCGGCCACGCCCTCCTCCTCCGGCGGCTCGCTGGTCGCGATCCGGCGCAGGCGTTCTCCGAGATAGTCGCGTCGCGCCGCCCCGTCCATGCGGCCCAGGCGCGCGAGCCAGCCGGCGCCCCGCAGCCACAGCTGCCGCCACTTCGGCAGACCCCGGCGCAGGTAAGGGTCGATCAGGCACAGGAGCTCGATGCGCTCGCCGCGCGCGTGCAGTCGCCGGGCCATCTCCAGCGCCACCAGCCCGCCGAAGGAGTAGCCGCACAGGGCATAGGGCCCGGCGGGCTGCTCCCGGCGCAAGGCCTCCACATAGTCCGCGGCGATCGCCTTCACCCGCAGGGGGGGCAGCGACCCGCCGTCGAGCCCGCGCGCCTGCAGTCCGGCCACCGGCCGGTCGATGCGCAGGGCCTGCACCAGGGGCCAGCACTCCATCGCGGTGCCGCTCAAGCCATGCACCAGCACCAGGGGACGACCCTGGCCTTCGCGCAGCGGGGCCCAGAGCGGGTGGCCCGCCGTCGCCTGCCCCTGCCGGGTGCTGCGTGCCAGGTCGGCCAGCTGGCGCGGGGTCGGCGCACGCAGCAGGCTGGCCAGGGGCAGGCGGCAGCCCTCGATCCGGCGCAGGCGCGAGACGATCATGGCCGCATGCAGCGAGGTACCGCCCAGGTCCATGAAGTGGTCGTCGGGGCCGACCGCGGGCAGGCCCAGCACCTGCGCCCACAAGGCCTGCATGCGGGCCAGGGCATCGCCCGTGTTCCCGCGGTCCCCGTCTGGTTTGGCAGGACGACGTGCCGCGTGCGCGATCGCGTCCAGCGCCTCCGGGTTGCGCAGGGCCTGCAGGTTTTCCACCGATCGACCACTGACCGCGGCGCGCGCTGCAGCCTCGGAGGGCTTGCCGTTGTGCGTGACCGGCAGGGCCGGCACAACGAGAAAGCGGTCCGGCACATGCGCAGGTGAGAGGCGCTGGGCGATCAGGCGCCGCAGGCGCGCCAGCAGTGCCACTTCGCCATGTCCGGCATCCGCGAGCACCAGCAGGGCCAGGACCTGAGAGGCCTCCTGCGGGGTGTCTCCCGCCTGCTCCACGACCATCACCTCGGCCACCTGTGGCTCGTCCTCGAGCGCGCGGGCAATCTCCGCCGGGGCGAGCTTGATGCCGCGCACATTGAGCAGGCCGTCGCAGCGCCCATGCAGCCGCGCCCCGCCCTCGACGCTGAATTCGACCAGGTCGCCATGCGTCCACACGCCCGGGTTCTCGGCGAAGTAGGCGGCGTGGAAACGGCTGCCGTCGGCATCGCCGTAGAAGCCCAGGGGGCGCGAGGGAAAGGGATTGACGCAAACAAGCTGGCCCATGCCTTGCCCAGCACCCCGGCCTTCTGCCGGCCCCTTTCCGGCCCCACCGCACGCGTCCTCTTTCGCCACGGTACCGGTGCCATCTGCCAGCGGACGGCCCTCACGCCAGGCCTGCACGTCCATCCCCAGGCTGCGGCACTGGGCGAAGCCCCGCCGCACCGGCAGCTGCGGGTGGCCCAGCACGAAGCAGCCCAGGATGTCGGTGCCTCCGCAGATGGACTGCAGCGGCAGCGGACCCACCGCGCGCGCCACCCAGTCGAACTGTGCCTCGGGCAGGACCGCGCCGGTGGAGAGGATGGCGCGCAGCGCGCCCAGGTCCCACTCGCGCGCCGGCTCCAGCCCGCAGGCCTGCCCCAGGCGCAGGTAGGCGGGGCTGGTGCCGAAGACATGGACCCGCTCGCGCGCCACGAGGGACCACAGCGTCTCGGCACCGTCCACTGGGCCGTCGTACAGCACCAGGGTGACGCCGCTGGCCAGGGCGGAGAGCTGCCACTGCCACATCATCCAGCTGCAGCTGGTGTGAAAGTACAGGCGCTCGCCGGGGCGCAGGTCGCAATGGAGGCGGTGCTCCTTCAAGTGCTCCAGCAGCGTGCCACCGGCGCCGTGCACGATGGCCTTGGGCCGGCCGGTGGTGCCCGAAGAAAACAGGATGAAGAGCGGGTGGTTGAACGGGTGGCGCGGCCAGCCGAAACGCTCGGCCTGCCCGGTGGACGCCAGCGCCTCGAGGGTCCAGACGCGCGGCACTGAATCAGAAGTGTCGCCCCCTGCACGCGCAAGTCCGGCCACGCCTGCCTGCGCTGATTGACCTACATGCGGCGCTGCTCCGGCAGTCCCCCCAGGTCCCCCTCCCTTCTGACGGCGCAGGGGCAGCGGCGCGTCGACGCCCACCAGCCCCTCCAGGGTCGGCAGGCGCTGGATCAGTGCCTCGAGCTTGTCGTCGAGCGGGCAGCCGCTGTCTTGCGCCCGGGGCAGGCCGTGCGCCAGCAGCCAGCGCGGCGCCAGCGGCACGAAGCGCTCGGCCAGGGCCTCCAGCCCCATGTCGGGCGCGGCCACGGACAGCGTGGCGCCGACCGCGGTCACCGCCAGCGCCAGGGTCGCGGCCTCGGCGTCGTTGCGAAATACCGCCACCACCCGGTCACCCGGGACGAGGCCCTGACGGGTGAAGGCGTCGGCCAGCTGCGCCACCCGCGCGCGCAGGGCGCCGCGGCTCCAGGTCTCGCGGCCGCCGTCGGCGTGGCAGGCCACCAGGGCGGGCCCCTCGTCCGGGGCGACGGCGGCGTCGAGCAGCAGCCCGGCCCAGTTCAGGCGCAGGCCGGGGAAGAAGCGGGCGTGCTCGCAAACGTCCCCCTCGCACACCGGCTCGAACGGCCCCTCCAGACCGGGGCGCAGGTTGCACCAGTCGATGAAGCCACGCCAGAAGGTTCGCCACTCGCGCGCCGACCAGACCTGCAGGTCGGCTGGCGTATCGAAGCGCCGGCCGGCCGCCCGCGAAAGCGCCGCGGTGAAGGCGGCGATCTGCGGCGGGTGCGCCGCAGGCAGGTGCCGGCGCGCGAGGGGATGCGGCGTGGTGACGTGCATGGGCTGGAGACACTCCCTGGAAATCCAGTGTGCCCGCCGGGGCCTACCGCCGCCCCCTTCGCGGCCCGCCCGCGCAGGCTGCAATCGGACTGGCGCGGTGGGGCCGGTGCGAACAGGCCAGAAAAGGGCCGCCGCTATAATCTGCCCCTTCGGTTGCCGGTGTAGCTCAGTCGGTAGAGCAGCTCATTCGTAATGAGAAGGTCGGGGGTTCGATTCCTCTCTCCGGCACCAATCCAGTCAAAGACTCAGCCCCGCCCACAAGGCGGGGCTTTTTCATTGCTGCGCCGCATGCCGGCCCACCCAGGAAGAGGACGAGCCGCCGGATCATGGACTTTTAATGGTCTATATTCGGTTCACCCACGGAATGAACCGATGCACTACTCCCGGCAGATCAAACCCATCAGCTATCTCAAGGCCCATGCGGCGGACGTGCTGGCTTCGCTCCAGGAGCAGCGCGAACCCCTGGTGATCACCCAGAACGGGGAAGCCAAGGCGGTCCTGCAGGACGTGGCCAGCTATGAGGCCACACAGGAAACGCTGGCCCTGCTCAAGCTCCTGGCCCTGGGCAACCAGGATGTCTCGGCCGGCCGGGTCAAGCCGGTCGGTGAGGTGGTCGCGCGTTTGAGAGCCGGGAAAGGCCCGGGTCGGTGACTGCCGGATTCAGAGTCCTGCTGACCCGCGGCGCCGAGCAGGACATCGAGGCGATCCACGACTACATCGCGACACACGATGCCCCCGCCAAGGCCGACCATGTGCTGGACCAGCTGCTGGCGACTGCGGAGAAGCTGGCGCTGATGCCCGAGCGGGGCAGCCATCCCCGGGAGTTGCTGGACCTGGGGATCAGGGAGTACCGGCAGGTCCACTTCAAGCCCTATCGCCTCATCTACCGCGTGATCGGCCGCGAGGTCGTGGTCTATCTGATCGCTGATGGCCGACGGGACATGCAGGCCCTGCTGGCCAAGCGGCTCCTGGACGCCTGAGGGGGCTCGCCCGTCGGGTGGCGCGCTCCCGGGCCGTACACTCGGCCCGCTGAACCTTCCGACAAGCCCGGCCTGCCGGGCTTTGTCTTGTCTCCTGCCATGCCCCTGACGTCGCCCATCCAGGAATTCTCCGGCCAGCCCGACTTCATCCGACTGCTCGGCCTGCGCCTGCTCTCCGGCCTCGGCCAGCAGATGCTCATGGTGGCGGTGGCCTGGCAGATGTACAACCTGACCGGCAGCGCCTGGGACCTGGGCCTCGTGGGCCTGGTGCAGTTCGCTCCGGTGCTGGCCTTTACCCTGCCGGCGGGCCACCTCGCCGACCGCTACTCGCGCACCCGCATCATCGCCCTGTGCGTCGCGGTGCAGGCGCTCACCGTCGCCGGCCTGCTGGTGGCCACGACGACCGGCACGCAAAGCCGCAGCACCATCCTGCTCGCCTCGGTGGTGCTGGGCGCCGTACGCGCCTTCCAGAACCCCGCCATGCAGTCCCTGATCGGAGCGCTGCTGCCGCCGGCCCTGCTACCCCGCGGCGCGGCCCTCGCCGGCATGACCATGCAGGCCTCCGTCATCGCCGGCCCTGCGCTCGCCGGGCTGCTGTTCATGGACAGCGGCGTGGTGGTCTACGCCTGCGGACTGGCGCTCTTCGCGGGCGCCACGCTGCTGGCCGCCGGCATGCATCCGGGTATCGCGCCGGCCAGTCCGGCCCGGATGACCCTGGACTCCCTGCTCGCGGGCTTTCGTTTCGTGAAGGACAGCCCCATCCTGCTGGGCGCGATTTCGCTGGACCTGATGGCGGTGCTCCTGGGCGGCGCCACCGCGCTCCTGCCGATCTTCGCCAAGGACATCCTGCATGTCGGCTCCGAGGGCCTGGGCGCGCTGCGCGCCGCGCCGGCGGTGGGCGCCCTGACCGTGTCGGTGCTGCTGTCGCAGCGCCCCCTGCAGCGGCGCGTGGGCCGCTGGATGTTCGGCGCGGTGGCGGTCTATGGCCTGTGCATGCTGGGCTTCGGCCTGTCGACCAGCTTCTGGCTGTCCCTCGCCGTGCTGGCCGTCTCGGGCGCGGCCGACATGGTGAGCGTGGTGATCCGACAGACCCTGATGCAGCTCGACACGCCCGACGAGATCCGGGGCCGGGTCGGCGCGGTCAATTCGATCTTCATCGGCGCCAGCAACCAGCTGGGCGAGTTCGAGTCGGGCGCGGTAGCGGCCTGGATAGGCCCGGTGGGCTCGGTGGTCACCGGCGCCATCGGCACCCTGGTGGTGGTGGTGCTGTGGATGCGCCTGTTCCCGACGCTGGCGCGGCGGGATACCTACCAGCAGGCGCAGCACTGAAGGGGGCGGGGCTTCGGCCGCCCTTCTCCCATGTAAAAAGCCGGCAGCAGCTACGAAGGCTGTTGCCGGCTCCTGCGAAACGCCTCCGGCGCTGGGCCGGAAAGCGAATCCCGATCAGGGGATGGGTTCGAACTTCAGGTCCTTCAGGGGAACAACCTTGTCGTCGCGGGTCATCTTGTACTGGGTATTCGGGCCCAGCCACTTGTTCCACAGGCGGTTGATCTCGCCAGCTTTGTCCAGAGCCAACAAGGCGTCGTTGACCTTGGCCAGCAGGGCTGGCTCGTCTTTCTTCATGCCGACGCCAGTCGGCTGGAAGACCATCGGCTCAGCAATCATCTTCAGTTCGACAGCGCCACCGGTCTTGGAGTCATTGACCAGCTTGGTGATGGTCATCGTGTTGGCCACCATACCCACGGCCTTGTTCTGCTGCACGGCCATGTAGACGGACCCGGTGTCCTGGAAGGTCACGGGCTCGGACTTGTTCATCTTGATCGACAGCTCGGAGGTGGAGCCCTTGGTGGAAGCGAGGCGCTTGCCCACGAAGTCGGCCTTCTTGGTGCCCGGATCGGTGGCGCGCACGGCCAGCATTTCCTTGGCCAGATAGTAAGGGTGGCTGAACTGGATCTGCTCGGCACGGCTCAAGGTATAGGCCAGGTTGGCCACGGTCACGTCAACGCGACCCATCTTGACTTCGGGCACGCGGGCCTCGACGGAGACGGGAACAACGGTGGCTTTCACGCCCAACTCCTTGGCGATGGCGTTGCACATGTCAACGTCGAAGCCGACCATCTCGCGGGTCTTGGGGTCCGGCGCGGCGAAGGGCGGCACGTCGGCGAAGGTGGCGCAGCGCAGTTCCTTGCGCGCCTGGATGTCGCCCCACTGGTCGGCCAGGGCGGGGGCCGCGGCAGCACACAGGGCAATGGCCGCAAAGGCGGCTCGGCTCGTCAGACGGACTTTCATGGTTGTCTCCGTTGGGGTTGAAAAAGAGAAAAAGCTCTCGGAAGGCACTCGGTCAATGCGCTCGCAGGTCCGACAGGAAACGCTGCGCGCGCGGGTGCTGGGGGGTCTTGAAAAAGGTCTCGGGGTCGGCCACCTCGAGGATGCGGCCAGCGTCCATGAACCAGACGCGGTCGGCCACCTCGCGGGCGAAGCCCATCTCGTGGGTGACGCACATCATGGTCATGCCCTCATTGGCCAGCGAGCGCATCACCGCCAGGACCTCGCCCACCATTTCGGGGTCGAGGGCGCTGGTGGGCTCGTCAAACAGCATGGCCGGCGGCTCCATGGCCAGGGCGCGGGCGATGGCCACGCGCTGCTGCTGGCCGCCGGAGAGGTGGGCCGGGTAAGCCTCGGCCTTGCCCGCCAGGCCCACGCGATCGAGCAGGGCCATGGCCTTGTCGCGGGCCTTGGCCTTGGGCACGCCCTTGACGCGCACCAGCGAGAAGGTGACGTTCTCCAGCGCCGACATATGCGGGAACAGGTTGAAGCTCTGGAACACGAAGCCGATGCGGCTGCGAAGCTGATTCAGCGCCTGGCTACCCATGGGGGCATGCACCGACTGGCCGTCGAACATCAGCTCGCCGGACCGGATCTCCTCCAGCCGGTTGACGGTGCGGATCAGGGTCGACTTGCCCGAGCCCGAGGGCCCGCAGACGACGACGACCTCGCCCTTCTTCACCTCGGCGTTGATGTCCACCAGGGCGTGGTACTCGCCGTACCACTTGTTGACGTTGTTGAAGGTGATCATGGAATGCAGGGGTGAAACTAGGCCGCCGCGGAGGCCGGGTTGGCGCTGGCGCGCTTGTTGTCGACGCGGCGGCCGCTGCGCTTGTCGGCGATGCGGCGCTCGAGCCATTCGGCCACCCAGGTCAGGCTCCAGCAGACGATGAAGTAGACGACCGCGAGGATGAAGTAGACGTGGAAGGGCTTGGTCAGGAGCTGGTTGTTCACCTGGCTCGCGGCAAAGGTCAGTTCGTGCACGTTGATCACATAGCCCAGCGTCGTGTCCTTGATGGTCGAGACGAACTGGCTGATCATGGCCGGCAGCATGTTGTAGAGGGCCTGGGGCAGGATCACGTGCCACATCGCGCCCAGGTAGCTGTGGCCCAGGGCCCGCGCCGCTTCCATCTGGCCGCGTGGCAGGGCCTCGATGCCGGCGCGCACCACCTCGGAGAGGAAGGCGGCCTGATAGAGCACCAGGGTGGTCACCATGGTGGTGAAGCCGCTCACGTTGCGGCCGATCAGCACCGGGACCAGGAAGTACACCCAGAGGATGATCAGCAGGAGCGGAATGCCGCGCGCGCCATAAACCAGGGCGGTCGCCGGCCAGCGCAGCACCTTCCAGGGCGAGATGCGGGCCAGGGCGACGAGGACGCTCAGGGGGAAGGCCAGCGCGATGCCCAGCACGGACAAAATCAGCGTGGCGGCCAGGCCACCCAGCGGGCCACTGGGGTACTGGCCCACCAGCAGCAGCAGCCAGTTGTCGCTGACGATCTTGATCAGGTCGTTCATCGCGTCCTCGCCGTCGCCACCGCGGCGCGTTTGCCCAGCCAGGCGCCGACGGCCATGATCACCAGGGAAATGACCAGATAGACCACCGTCGCGATCAGATAGGCCTCGAAGGCGCGGAAGGACTCGCTCTCGATCTGCTTGACCGCGTGCGTGAGTTCAGCGGCGCCGATGGCCATCGCCAGGCTGCTGTTCTTGAACAGGGACACGCTGTGGTTCACCAGCGCAGGGATGGCATTGCGCACCGCCTGCGGCATCAGCACGAAGCGCAGCGCGCCGATGTAGCTGTGGCCCAGGGCCCGCGCCGCCTCATTCTGGCCGGGCGGCACCGCGCGCAGGCCCGAGCGCAGGTCCTCGCAGAAGTAGGCCGCCTGGCACAGGCCCAGCGACACCACCGCAAACACCGCCTCGGCGCTGTGGTCGGACAGCCAGCCTTGCAGCGCGTCGGGCAGCAGGCTGGCAAGCCCGAAGTACCACAGCATCATCTGCACCAGAGTGGGCACGTTGCGGTGGTAGGAGATGTAGCCCTGGACAAAGCGCTGGGCGATCCGGCTGGGGGTCATGCGCAGACCCAGCAGGATCACGGCCAGGGTCATCGCCAGCAGCCAGGAGCACAGGGCGATGAGCACCGTCACCTGCAGCCCGTGCAGCAGCATCTCGCTGAAGGCGGGCTTCAGCAGGATGGCCAGCAGGTTGAAATCCTTCATCGGATCTGTCCGTCCTGGCTCAGGCCTGCGGCCGCTCGGGGCGGGCCGTCTGCAAACCGCCCATCACCTGCAGGGTGGGCGTGATCTCGAGGTGGCCGATGTTCACCGCGATCGGCTGGGCGATGACGAAGGCCGCCGCGTTGGCGATGTCCTCGGCCAGCGGCAGCTCGAAGCCCTCGACGAAGCGCTCGTAGGTCTCCTTGGAGTCGCCGTGCACGTGGGCGAAGATTTCGGTGGCCACGCGGCCCGGGCAGATCTCGGTGACCCGTACCCGCTTGCCGAAGGCGTCGACGCGCAGCTGGTTCGAGAGCATGCTGACCGCCGCCTTGGTGGCGTGGTAGATGCTGTTGCCGCCGAAGTTGTAGGCGCCGGCGATGGAGCTGATGTTGATCACGTGGCCGCGGTCGCGGGTCACCATGCCCGGCACCACCAGGCGGCACAGGTGCAGCACCGCGCGCAGGTTGACGTCGACCAGCAGGTCCACGTCCTCGGGCAGGGACTGCAGCAGCTTGCGCGGGCGGTCCACACCGGCGTTGTTCACCAGCACGTCGAACTCGACCTGCTCACACAGACGGGTCAGGGCCGGCAGGTCGGCCACGTCCATCACATGGGGGATGCAGCCGGTCTCCTCGGCCAGCTTCATCAGGCTGTCCTTGGAGCGGGCCAGGGCGTGCACTTCCAGGCCCTCGGCACGGAAGCGGCGCACGATGGCCGCGCCCATCCCGGAGGAGGCGCCAGTGACGAGAGCGGTCTTGTAATCGGAAAAAGGCATGGATAAAACTTGTCTGAAGGTGAATTTAGCGAGGCGTCCGAGCGGCGACCAAGACGGAATCGCTGTGTTGCGATAAGGGCCTCTTATCCCCTCGGGTTAACCCTTGGGACCAGGCCGGCCTGTTTCGAGATCGGAACGATGCGCCCGCCCACCGCTTCGATCGATTCGCGGATCAGGCGCGCCAGGCTCACGGCGCCCGGCGTGTCGCCGTGCACCAGGATGGACCGCACCGGCATGGCCAGGGACCCTCCGGAATAGGTGGTGACCGTGCCAGTCTGCAGGAGTTGCTGCACCCGCGCCAGCACGCGGGCCTCGTCCTTGATCACCGATTCGGGCAGCTTGCGCGGCACCAGCAGGCCCTGGTCATCGTAGGCCCGGTCGGCGAGGAAGGAGGTGGCCACGGTGAGGCCGCAGTCCGCCGCCGCCTGCTCGATGGCGCGGCTCGACGACGAACTGATGATGAGGCCCGGGTCGAAGTCGGCCACCGCGCGCAGCAGCGGTGCGGCCAGCGCGATGTCGGCCGCCGCCATATTGCCCAGAGCGCCGTGGAAGCTCATATGGGTCATGCGGCAACCCGCGGCCCGGGCCAGGCCGGCGAGCGCGCCGAGCTGGTAGACGACCATGGACGCGAGTTCGGCCGTATCGATTTGCATCACGCGGCGGCCGAAGCCCTGGCGGTCGGGAAAGCCCACGTGGGCGCCGATGTCCACCCCGTGCTGACGCGCCAGGGCCACGGTGCGCGCCATGATGGCCGGGTCGCCGGCATGGAAGCCGCAGGCGATGTTGGCCGAGGTCACCAGCCCCAGCAAGGCGGTGTCGTCCCCCATCGTCCAGGGGCCGAAGCCCTCGCCGAGGTCCGCGTTGAGGTCGATTTCCATGGCGCTCATGTCTTCCGGGTCCGATTCGAAATGCGTGGGATGTACGTGAGAGATGTTTGGAGAGGGCACGCAGTGGCCGGTTCAGTCGGGTTCGATCTCGACGAGCGGGTGCCCGTAGCCGACCATGTCGCCCGGCGCCACCAGGACCTGCCGCACCCGGCCCGCCCGCGTCGCCGTGACCGGCAGCAGCACCTGCCCCACCTGGAGCAGAAGCAGAGGCTGGCCGGCAGCGACCGGTTCGCCCGCCTGCACCAGGGCCTCCTCACGCACCGGGTGCGCCAGGCGCACCACGCCGACGCTGCCGGCGCGAAGGGTCATGGGCGTGTACGCCGTGTCGCCTGCCGCCACGGCCTGCGCGGTCGGCAGCACCTCAGCGTCCACCGCACCGCCCGGCGCGCGCGCCAGCCGCAAGGTGAGCGCGGGGCCCGCGAGCTCGAGCTGGTCGATGTCGGTGGCTGCCAGCTGGGTCGCCAGCGCCTGGATCCAGGCTTTGTCCTGCAGGTTCATGCGCGAGCCTCCGCCAGTCCGTCCAGCGGCGCGTAGAGGGCCACCTGCCGGCGGGCTTCCTGCAGCCAGGCCCGGGTTTCCTCCAGCGCGTCGAGCGCGCCCTCCCAGTCGGTCTCGACGAAGCGCACCCGCTCGCCGATGGGCGCCTGGCCCAGGCGCCAGAGGTCGGCCTCGATCACGGTGCCCAGTTTCGGGTAGCCGCCGGTGGGCTGGCCATCGCGCATCTGCACGATGGGCTGGCCATCGGGCGGCACCTGGATCACGCCGGGGACGATGCCGTGTGAGCGCATCTCCAGCGCCGCCACCGGCTGCAGCGGCTCGTCGCCGGCGAGGCGGTAGCCGTAGCGGTCGCTCTGCATGGTGATCTTCCAGGGGTTGCGCCAGAAAGCCGCGCGCGACTCGGCGGTGTACTTGTCGTATTCGGCCGCGGGCAGCACGCGCAGCGCGCGCAGGCCGTCCACCCGCAGCGGCAGGGCCTGCTCGGGCGGCACCAGGCCGTGGAAGCGCGCGAGGCGGGCGGGCTGGGGGGCGGCGGCGCGCAGCTGGTCGCCGTTGCGAAGCGGGCGGCCTTCGAGGCCGCCGAAGGCGCCACGCATCTGGGTGCTGCGGGAGCCGAGCACCGCGGGCACGTCGACGCCGCCCGGCAGGCACAGGTAGCTGCGGCTGGTGCGGGCCGGGCCCAGGCGCGGCAGGCCCAGGTGCAGCTCCTGGCCGGCGCGAGCCCGGTGCGCGGACCAGGGCAGCAGGGGCTGGCCGTCCAGACGGGCGTCACCATCGGCGCCGGTGAGGGCGAAGTCGCCGTCGGCGAGGAAGCGCAGACGCAGCGGGAAGACCTGCACCTCGATGGCGGCAGCGTCGTCGTCGTTGCCCAGGAGGATGTTGCCAGCCGCCAGCGCGAGGCGGTCCATGGCGCCGGCCGTGCCCACGCCCCAGCGCAGGGCGCCCAGGCGTCCCATGTCCTGCACGGTGGTCAGCGCGCCGGTGTGGAGGACTTCGATCATCGGATCACTTTCTCCACGCGAAAGCGCACGCAGTCGCCGGGTTGCAGCAGCGCCGGCATCTCGCGGGTCGGGTCGAAGAACACCATGCGGGTCGTTCCGATGGTGTTCCAGCCGCTGGGGCCGGTGGAGGCGGACACGCCGGTCTGGAAGCCGCCGATGGAGACGGCGCCGCCCGGGATGCTCACCACCGGCACCTTGCGGCGCGGGGTGGCGATGCGCGGGTCCATGCCGCCCAGGTAGCAGTAGCCCGGGTGGCTGCCCAGGGCGTAGACCGGATAGGTGGGCGCGCTGTGAAGGGCGACGATCTCGTCGACGCCCAGACCGGTGTGGGCCACCACGTCGGCCATGTGCGGTCCGCCCTCGCCGCCGTAGACGACGGGCAGCTCGATGGTGCGGCCCTCGAGCGTGCGCGGCTCGATCGAAGCCCAGGCCTCGAGCAGGCGCTGGCGCAGGCCGTCCAGGTCCCGCGGGGGCTGGCGGAACACCAGCATCAGGTTGTTCATGCCGGGCACGGCTTCGTGCACCTCGGGCCAGGCGCTGGTGCGCTCGGACAGCGCCCAGATGCGCTGCTGGGTCTCCAGCGTCATGGCCACGCCCGGCGCCTCGAACAGGAGCGCGGTGGTGCCCAGGACACTCAGGCCCGGCGCTTCGGCCGCGCCTGCGCCGGCGGGCGCGCCACCGGCGATGGCCCCCTGGGCGTCGTTCTTCACGGCGCGCGCGTTCATGCGGCGCTCCTTTGCGCGAGCCAGCGCTCCAGGTAATGGATGTCCACCCCGCCCTCGCCAAAGCCGGCGTCGGCCGCCAGGGCACGGTGCAGGGGCAGGTTGGTGGCGATGCCGCCCACCCGCATCTCGCCCAGCGCCGCGCGCAGCCGGCGCAGGGCGTCGGCACGGTCATGGCCGTGGACGATGAGCTTTCCGATCAGCGAGTCGTAGTGGGCCGGGACGCGGTAGCCGGCCTGCGCATGGGTGTCGACCCGCACGCCCCAGCCACCAGGCGCATGCCAGTCGCTGATGCGGCCCGGCGAGGGGCGGAAGGTCTGCGGGTCCTCGGCGTTGATGCGGCACTCGATCGCGTGGCCGGCGCAGGTGATGTCGGCCTGGGTCAGGGCCAGGCGCTCGCCGCGCGCGACGCGGATCTGCTGCTCGACGATGTCGATGCCGGCGGTCATCTCGGTGACCGGGTGCTCCACCTGCAATCGGGTGTTCATCTCGATGAAGTAGAAGGCGCCGTCCTCGTAGAGGAACTCGAAGGTGCCGACGCCGACGTAGCCGATGCGGCGGCAGGCGTCGGCGCAACGCGCACCCACTTCTTCCAGCAGGGCCAGCGCAATGCCGGGCGCGGGCGCTTCCTCGATCACCTTCTGGTGGCGGCGCTGCAGCGAGCAGTCCCGCGACCCGAGCCACAGCGCGTTGCCATGACGGTCGGCCAGCACCTGGATCTCGACGTGGCGGGGGTGGCCGAGGAATTTTTCGATGTAGACCTCGGGGTTGCCGAAGGCGCGGCCGGCTTCCTCGCGGGTGACGGCCAGGGCGGCGATGAGGCCCGCCTCCTCCTGCACCACCCGCATGCCGCGTCCGCCGCCGCCGCCTGCGGCCTTGACGATGACCGGGTAGCCGATCTCCCGTGCGATGGCCAGCACCGCTTGCGGGTCCTCGGGCAGGGATTCGTCGGGCCCCGGCACGCAGGGCACGCCGGCCTCGCGCATCGCGCGCTTGGCCGAGACCTTGTCGCCCATGAGGCGGATGCAGGCCGAGCTCGGGCCGATGAAGGTCAGGCCCGCGGCCTCCACCTTCCCGACGAAGCCGGCGTTCTCGGAAAGAAAGCCATACCCGGGGTGGATGGCCTGCGCGCCGCTCACCTGGGCGGCGGCCAGCAGGGCCGCCTGGTTCAGGTAGCTGGCGCCGGCCGCCGCCGGGCCGATGCACAGCGCCTCGTCGGCCAGGGCCAGGTAGGGGGCGTCGCGGTCGGCTTCCGAGTGGGCGGCGACCACGCGCAGGCCCAGGCTGCGGCAGGCCCGCAGCACGCGCAGCGCGATCTCGCCGCGGTTGGCGATGAGGACCGTGTCGAACATCAGGCGGCGGGCTCGATCACCATCAGGGCCTGTCCAGCCTCGACTTCGGTGCCGGTGGGCACCAGGATGGACGCCAGACGCCCTCCCCGCTCGGCGCGCACCTCGTTGAACACCTTCATCGCCTCGATGATGCAAAGCAGCTGGCCGGCCTCGACCGCATCGCCCGCGCGGGCGAAGGCGGGTTCGCCCGGCGAGGGCTGCAGGTGGACCACGCCGTACATCGGCGCGACGAGCTGGTGTGAGCGGCTGGCGGCCGGCGCCTGGGCGCGGGGCGCCGAGGGAGCGGCGGGTGCCTGCGCGGCGGGCCGGACCGGCGCCGCGGGGGCACGGGCACCGGCGCGGGCGCCGCGGGAGAGGCGCAAGGTCCAGCCCTCGTGGCTCACTTCCATCTCGCCCAGGTTCGACGCCGCCATGGCGTCGATGAATTCCTTGATCTGCTTGGCGTCCATCACCGGTCTCAGCTGCGGCACTCCGGCACCAGGGTCGGCAGGGGCTGGCCGCCGAAGTGGGCGGACAGGTTGGCGACTGCCAGGTCCGCCATCGCCTGGCGGGTGCTGGTGGTGGCGCTGCCCACGTGAGGGGTGAGCAGGACGTTGGGCAGGCGGCGCAGGCGCTCGGAGACCTTGGGCTCGTCGTAGAACACGTCGAGCGCGGCGCCGGCGATCTCGCCCTTCTCCAGCGATTCGATCAGCGCGGGTTCGTCGACGACGGAACCGCGCGAGACGTTCACCAGCACGCCCTTCTTGCCCAGGGCGCGCAGCACCTGGGCGCCGATCAGGCCACGGGTGGCCTCGCCGCCGGGGGTGATGACGATCAGGTAGTCGCTCGCGTCTGCGAGGGACTCGGCGCTGGGAAAATAGGCGTAGGGGAGCTCGGCGCGCTGGTTGCGGGCGGTGTAGGCCACTTGCATGCCGAAGGCAGCCGCACGTCGGGCGATGCCCTGGCCGATGCGGCCGATGCCGACGATGCCCAGGCGGGCGCCCGAGACCTTGCGGCCCAGGGAAGGGCCGGTGCGCTCCCACTCGCCGCTGCGAACGAAGGCGTCGGCCTGCACGATCTGTCGCGCCCAGGCCAGCATCAGCGCGATGGCCAGGTCGGCCACGTCGTCATTGAGCACCTCGGGGGTGTTGGTCACGGCGATGCCGCGCGCCTTGGCGGCAGCGACGTCGATGCCGTCGTAGCCCACGCCCACCACCGCGATGATCTCCAGCGCAGGCAGCTGCGCGATCAGCTTGGCGCTCACGCGTGAGTCGCCGCCGCAGGTGATGGCGCGGATGCGCGGCGCCACCTTCGCGAAGGCGGCCGGGTCGGTCTCGTGCAGCCGGTCATGGACGGTGAAGGCCGCCTCCAGCTGCGGGGCGAGCATGGGCGAGGGCTTGGCCACCGCCAGCAGGTCGATGCGGGACATGCGCGGGCCTCTCAGTTGATGGACTTGGCCTCGAGGCCGTCGACGAAGGCGCGGTCCCAGCGGCCGGCGCGGATTTCTTCCATCTGGCGCTCTTCGGCCGCGTGCTGTGCCTGGGCCTTGGCGATCAGGAACTTGGCCTCGGAGGCCGGGAAGGCCAGCAGGCCGTCCTGGTCGCCGATGATGATGTCGCCGGGGTTGACGACCATGCCGCCGATGGTCACCGGCACATTGATCTCACCAGGGCCGTTCTTGTAGGGGCCACGGTGGGTCACGCCACGGGCGTAGACCGGGAATTCGCGCTCGCGGATCTCGGCCACGTCGCGGATGGCGCCGTCCAGCACGAAGCCGGCCAGGCCCAGCATGGCGGCGGCGGCGGTGATGATGCCGCCGACGACCGCATTGGACACGTCACCACCGGCGTCCACCACCAGGATGTCGCCGGGACGGCAGTAGTCGAAGGCGCGCAGGGTGGTGAGGTTGTCGCCGCCGCGGCAGCGGAGGGTCACCGCGGTGCCGGCCATGGTCAGCGCCGAGGGCTTGTGATACGGGTTCACGCCCATGCTGCCGGTGCCGCGGTGCATGTTGTCGCTCACCAGGGCGACTGCCAGCTTGCGCAGTTGTTCGATGTCTTCGGCTGCGGCCTGGGGGGCGGAGGGAAAGCGGCGGGCGCCCAGATTGCTCATGGAAATCCTTGTGCAGGGGTCAGTTCGATCGGAAGCACAGCGTATGCAGGCCCCCTGCTTCGCGCAAAGACCGAATGCGTATTTCCAGATAAGGTTCGCTTATGTCAACGCGCCAGGGCACGCGCTGAACGCGCCAGCGCGCGCAACGCCCTTCGCGGGCGTGCGGCGCGGGGCCCCACCTCAGGCCGCTTCCGCTTCGGCGCCGGCCTTGGCCGCGGGTTTTCCCTTGGCCTTGGGGAAGCTGCCCGGAATCTCGGCGACGAGTTCCAGCAGGATCTCCTTGACCGCCTGCGCCGGCTCGGAGAGCGGCAGGTGGTCGGACTGGCACAGGGCCAGCGGCGCCTCGATCCCCGGCTCGACGAGGCGGGACTGCCAGGCGTCGCAGCCCACCACCAGCTCGCGCGCCATGGAGGTGGGGACGATGGTCGCGCCCAGGCCGTCGCGGATCACCGCCGCCAGGGTGGCGGCGGACTCGATCTCGGCCACCACCCGGGGCGCCAGGCCGGCGCCGGCGAAGGCCTCGTCGACCAGCTTGCGCATGTAGTTGTAGGCGCGGGGCAGGTACAGGTCGAACTGCGACACCTCCTGCAGGCTCACCGTCTCGGCGGGCGCCGGGGTCGAGCCGGGGCCGACGAGGAACAGGGGCTCGCGCATCAGGGGCAGGAACTGCAGCCCGTGGACCGCGGCGCGTCCGCCATAGAGCACCGCCAGGTCCATGCGGCCGTTCATCACCAGCTCGGAGAGGGTGGTGCCGTAGTTCTCGTTCAGGTAGGGGACGATGCCGGGATGCCGGTCACGCAGGGTCCGCAGCAGGGGCAGGGCCAGGGACGCGGCCATGGTGCCGGGCGCCAGGCCGATGGACACCGACCCCGACAGGCCCAGGCTGGTCGCCTGCATGTCCACGACCGCCTGGTCGCACTGGCGCAGGATCAACTGCGCATGGCGGTACAGGACCTTGCCCGCCTCGGTGGGAATGACGCCGCGCTTGGTGCGAAGCAGCAGCTGCTGGCGCACCTCGCCCTCCAGCGTGGCCAGTTGCTGGCTGATGGCGGGCTGGGCGATGTGCAGCAGGTCGGCCGCCTGGGTGAGGCTGCCGACGTCGACCACCTTCACGAAATACTTCAGACGCCGGAGGTTCATGGGCGGGGATTGTCCATCCATAAGCGTTTCATATCAAGGCAGACGGAAGTCATCTTGGCGTTTCCGGTCACGGCGATCTAAGTTAGCGGCCACCGTGCAGGCCAGGATTCCGTCCCATGCCCTGCACGCCAACCGCCCCTCCAACTTTGCAGACCGCTTCATGACCCAGCCCGCCTTCGCCGCCCGGATTCGCCGCATCAAGCCCTCTCCCAGCACCGCGGCCGCCGACCGCGCCAACGAGCTGCGCCGCCAGGGCAAGTCCATCGTGAACCTGGTGGTGGGCGAGCCGGACTTCGACACCCCCGCCCACATCCGCGAGGCCGCCGCCGTCGCCCTCGGCAAGGGCGCCACCCGCTACACCCTGATGGCCGGCACCGTGGAAGTGCGCCAGGCCATCGTCGCCAAGCTCGAGCGCGAGAACCACCTGCGCTATGGCATGGACGAGGTCATCGTGACCAGCGGTGCCAAGAGCGCGATCTACAGTGCATTCGCCATCACCATCGAGGAAGGCGACGAGGTCCTCATTCCAGCGCCCTACTGGGTCTCCTACCCCGACATGGTGCTGGCCTGCGACGGCAAGCCGGTCACCCTGCCCTGCCCCGAGGAAAACGGCTTCAAGCTCACCCCGGCGCAGCTGGAGGCGGCCATCACCCCGCGCACCCGCTGGCTCCTGATCAACTCGCCCAGCAACCCCACCGGCGCCAGCTACACCGCCGAGGAATACAAGGCCCTGGCCGCGGTGCTGGACCGCCACCCGCACGTGCAGGTGATGACGGACGACATCTACGAGCACATTCGCTTCGACGGCGAGCGCACCGTGCACCTGCTGGAAGCGGCGCCGCAGCTGCGTGACCGCACCCTGGTGGTCAACGGCGTGTCCAAGACCTACGCCATGACCGGCTGGCGCATCGGCTACATCGCCGGCCCGCGCCCCTACATCCAGGCGCTGGACACCCTGCTGTCCCAGTCCACCGGAAGCTGCTGCCACGTGAGCCAGGTCGCCTCGGCTGCTGCGATGAATGGCGATCAGTCATTCGTGACCGAGAGCGTCGCCATCTACAAGCAGCGACGTGACCGCACCGTCGAAGCCCTCAACCAGATCCCCGGCCTCAGCGTGACGCCGCCCCCGGGCGCCTTCTATCTGTACGTGAACTGCGGCGGCCTGATCGGCCGCAAGACCCCCGAGGGCAAGGTGCTGGCCACCGATGGCGACGTGGTGATGTACCTGCTCGAGAGCGAGGGCGTGGCGGTCGTCGCCGGCACGGCCTACGGCCTGTCACCCTTCTTCCGCATGTCCATCGCCACCTCGCTGGAGACGCTGGAAGAAGGCTGCAAGCGCATCGCCCGCGCGGTGACGGCGCTGGCCTGAGGCGTAAGCGGTCGTGAGCAAACTGGTCGTCATGGGTGTCGCGGGCTGCGGCAAGTCGGTCCTGGCCCGGCACCTGGCCGAACGCCTTGGCTGCGAGATGGTCGAAGGGGACGATTTCCACCTGCCCGCCAGCCAGGAGAAGATGCGTAGCGGCATCCCGCTGGAAGACGCGGATCGCGAGCCCTGGCTGCGCGCCGTCGGCGAGCACATGGCCGCCTGCACCGGCGACATCGTCGTCTCCTGTTCGGCCCTCAAGCGCAAGTACCGCGAGCAACTGCGTTCGCACGTGCCCGACCTGCGCTTCGTCTACCTCGAAATCGACGTCCACACCGCCGCCCAGCGGGTGGGCGCCCGCTCGGGCCACCTGTTTCCACGCAGCCTGGTCACCTCCCAGTTCGCCGCCCTCGAATCCCCCGAGGGTGAGGCGGGGGTACTGACCCTCTCCGCCCTCCTTCCCACCGCCTCCCAGGTCGATGCCGCCGCCCGCTGGGTGGCGCAGCCAACCGCCGCCTGATCTTCAGACACCCCATGAACGTCCTCCAATCCTTCAGCCTCGCCGGCCGCCGCGCCCTCATCACCGGCTCCAGCGCCGGCATCGGCTTCGCCCTGGCCCGCGGCCTGGCCCAGGCCGGCGCCACCGTCATCCTCAATGGCCGCCGCGCCGACAAGCTGGCCGAATGCACCGCCACCCTGCGCGCCGAGGGCCTCTCGGTCGAAACCGAGGTCTTCGACGTGACTTCGCGCGAGGCCACCCGTGCCGGCGTCGCCGCCATCGAGCAGCGCGGCGCGATCGACATCCTGATCAACAACGCCGGCATGCAACGGCGTGGCCCGCTGGAGCAGTACGCCGAGTCCGACTGGAACGAGCTGATGCGGACCAACCTGGACAGCGTCTTCCACGCCAGCCAGGCCGTGGCGCAGTTCATGATCCCGCGCGGCCAGGGCAAGATCATCAACATCTGCTCGGTGCAGAGCGAGCTGGGCCGCCCCGGCATCGCCCCCTACACCGCCAGCAAGGGCGCGGTGAAGATGCTGACCAAGGGCATGGCCATCGACTGGGGCCCGCACGGTCTGCAGGTCAACGGCCTCGGCCCGGGCTACTTCAAGACCGAGTTGAACCAGGCGCTGGTGGACAACGCCGACTTCAGCAAATGGCTGATCGGCCGCACCCCTTCGCGCCGCTGGGGCGACGTCGAGGACCTGGTGGGCGGCGCCGTCTTCCTGGCCAGCGACGCCTCGCGCTTCGTCAATGGCCACATCCTCTACATCGACGGCGGCGTCACCGCCACTCTCTGACCTGCGAGACACACCATGGAAGCCCTGATCATCCACGCCCCCGGCGACCTGCGCGTCGAGACCTATGAAACCCCGCCGGTCGGCCCGGGCCAGCTCCAGGTGAAGGTCAGCGCCGGCGGCATCTGCGGCTCGGACCTGCACTACTTCCACCACGGCGGCTTCGGAACCGTCCGCATCCAGGAGCCCATGGTCCTGGGCCACGAAGTGGCCGGCACCATCACCGTCGTGGGTGAGGGCGCGAGCGGCTTCAAGGCCGGCGACCGCATCGCCATCAGCCCGAGCCGCCCCTGCGGCCAGTGCCGCTACTGCCAGGAAGGGCTGCAAAACCACTGCCTGGACATGCGCTACTACGGCAGCGCCATGCGCAACCCGCACGTGCAGGGCGCCTTCCGCCAGGAGCTGGTGATCGAAGCCTGGCAGGCGCACAAGCTGGCCGACCATGTGAGCGATGAAGAAGGCGCGATGGTCGAGCCCCTTTCGGTGGCCCTGCATGCGGTGCGCCGCGCAGGAGCCCTCATGGGCAAGCGGGTGCTGGTCACCGGCTGCGGCCCGATCGGCGCGCTGGCCGTCGTGGCGGCGCGCCGCGCCGGCGCGCGCGAGATCGTGGCCACCGACATGGGCGACTTCGCCCTGCGCAAGGCGCTGCAGGTCGGCGCAGACCAGGTGATCAACGTGGCCGAGGACCCGCAGGCCCTGCAGGCCTACAGCGCCGACAAAGGTCATTTCGACGTGCTGTTCGAATGCAGCGGCAATGAGAAGGCGCTGCGCGGCGCGCTCGACGCCCTGCGTCCACGCGGCATCATCGTGCAGGTGGGCCTGGGCGGCGAGATGACGCTGCCGATCAACGCCATCGCCGCCAAGGAGCTGGAGCTGCGCGGCACCTTCCGCTTCCACGAGGAATTCGCCATCGGCGTGGACCTCCTGAACAAGGGTCTGGTGGATCTCAAGCCGTTGATCTCGGCCTCCCTCCCCTACCGAGACGCCACCCGCGCCTTCAAGCTCGCTTCCGACCGGTCGCAGGCGATGAAGGTGCTCCTCAACTTCAACTGAGAGGCCCCCGATGCTGATTGGAGTTCCCGCCGAAACCACGGCGGGTGAGACCCGTGTTGCCCTCACCCCGGAAACGGCCAAGAAACTGAAGGCGCAAGGCCACCAGCTGCGGGTGCAATCCGGCGCTGGCGTGGCCGCGAGCGTGACCGACGAGGCCTTTAAGGCCGCCGGCTGCGAGATGACCGACGCAGCAGGCGCGCTCGCCGCCGACCTGGTGCTCAAGGTCCGCGCGCCTTCGGCGTCCGAGCTGGCGCAGATGAAGTCCGGCGCGGTGGTCGTGGGCATGCTCAACCCCTTCGACGCCGAAGGCCTGGCGCGCATCGCCGCAGCCGGCCTCACCGCCTTTGCCCTGGAGGCCGCCCCGCGCACCACCCGGGCGCAGAGCATGGACGTGCTGTCCTCCCAGGCCAACATCGCCGGCTACAAGGCGGTGATGATCGCCGCCGACCGCTACCAGCGCTTCTTCCCCATGCTGATGACGGCCGCCGGCACGGTCAAAGCTGCCCGCGTCGTGATCCTGGGCGTGGGCGTGGCGGGCCTGCAGGCGATTGCGACGGCCAAGCGATTGGGCGCGGTGATCGAGGCCTCGGACGTGCGCCCTTCGGTCAAGGAGCAGGTCGAGTCCCTGGGGGCCAAGTTCATCGACGTGCCCTACGAGACCGACGAAGAGAAGGAAGCCGCGGTGGGCGTGGGCGGCTACGCCCGCCCGATGCCGCAATCGTGGCTGGACCGCCAGAAGGCGGAAGTGGCCAAGCGGGTGGCCCAGGCTGATGTGGTGATCACCACCGCCCTCATTCCTGGCCGTGCCGCCCCGGTGCTGGTCACTGAGGACATGGTGCGCTCCATGAAGGCCGGCTCGGTCATCGTCGATCTGGCTGCAGCCCAAGGCGGCAACTGCCCGCTCACGGAGGCCGGCAAGACCGTGGTCAAGCACGGCGTCACGCTCGTGGGCGAGACCAACCTGCCCGCGCTCGTGGCGGCGGACGCCTCGGCGCTCTATGCCCGCAACGTGCTGGACTTCCTCAAGCTCGTGATCGACAAGGAAGGCCGGTTCTCGGTCGACCTCGAAGACGACATCGTCGCCGCCTGCCTGATGGCCCAGGGCGGTGAAGTGAAGAAGAAATAAAGGAGGACCGAAGCCATGGAAGTCTCCCACACCCTCACCAACCTGATCATCTTCGTGCTGGCCATCTACGTGGGCTACCACGTGGTGTGGACCGTGACGCCTGCGCTGCACACGCCCCTGATGGCGGTGACCAACGCGGTCTCGGCCATCGTGATC
>JACCDG010627413.1_pt1 | contig 31832 bp, 47 predicted proteins | sample 7442471 | NCBI WGS metagenome assembly JACCDG01 (sample SAMN15323444, study PRJNA562643) | freshwater metagenome | isolation source: river surface water | place: USA:Blue River Watershed | collected 2017-08-17 | reverse complement strand
TGGAATTGGTTGAGACTAAGGACAATGGATATACCGGAGTAGGCGGTACTCAAGAGCAATTGAGGGAATTAATTAAGGATGATTTTTGCCATAGATTTTTCTCTAGTTCACTTCAGAGACTTCCAATATTTCATAAAAACTTTGAAGTTTTTTATAAAATTCTAAAAAGAAGAGTGTCGGCGCGTTTCGCGCAGCAAGTAGGAACCTTGCTTGCAGGAAGTTATACGATGCAATTTTTGCCGGATAGTGACGAAAAAGAGATTGAGAAATTTATTTCTTCAAAAGATTTGATTGAGGAAAATTTAGATAATTCTGTAAAAAACGAGCAAGACTGTTTGAGTTATTTATTTTCAAAGAAAATAGTTGATGGACATTCTTCATATACAATTGGTGAACTTATTGAAAACGTTCAAGATGATTTTATTGAAACACCAGTTCGAGAGAATAAAGAAAAAATTCTCATGCAACATGGAATAAAATTTATTAAAAAGGATGATGTTTTAGCAATTTCAAATACCAATGCGGAATTGAAAAACATTTTTAGAGGTACTCCGTGGCAAACAGGATGGTCAAGGGTTTTAGGAAGATTGCCTTTTGTATTTGAGAAAAGTCATCAAGTGAGAATGAATGGTCAGAACCAACGATGCACTTGTATCGATCTAATTAAATTTAATAATGTAGGAGTAGAAAATGAGTAAGATGAATGCGCAAGAATTTTTGCATATTTACTGGACGTTTATGAATTTGAAAGAATTTAACCATGAGGAAGTGGCTAAAACTTTTTCAATGGAAAGCGGAACATTGAAACGAATGGTAACAAAAGCTGAAAAAAATGAAGGTTATCTTGTGAAAAGTTTGATTGCCAACAAAATTAGAACGGCTGTAGGGATTGAGATGCACGGCAAGGAAGTGTTTTTGGAACAAATGAAAAACGAATTGGCCAAATGAACCTCTGGAACCATCAAGTCAAAGCCCTAGAATTTGTGAAAGCGTCAAAGCTTGGGGCCGCTTTACATCTTGATCCGGGAACTGGAAAGACAGCTATAGCAGTGAAATGGATTGAAGGACTATTTCAAGCTAGTGAGCATCGGGCCTTGGTGTTTACGCCACCAGTGGTTTGCGCTCAGTGGCTCAAAGAGTTTGATACGTTCACAAGCTTGGCGAGTTACGCGGTCACGGCTACAGGTTCAAGCCAAAAGAAAATCAAAGCCATAACGTCTGGGGCTTCTATCGTTGTGACCAATTATGAGTCTGTCCGGTCTAAAGATGTAATCAAAGCGTTGTACGACTTTAAACCTACAATCTTGATATGCGACGAGTCACATCGCGTCAAGAGTTCGTCAGCTAAGCAGTCCAAGGAAATTACTAAGCTGTCCAAAATGTGTCGGCACCGGATGAACATGACGGGTACGCCCATGACCAATAGCGAGTTAGACCTGTTTCAACAGTTTCTTATCCTGGACAACGGGGCTACGTTCGGCAATAACTTCTACACCTTCCGAGCAAAATACTTTGAGGACAAAAACGTCTATAAGCGTGGGCAGCATAACTACTTCCCAGACTGGCAGGTACGTAAAGGTGCAAGGGAGGAAATTTCTCGTATCCTTAGCAAGCGTTCATTCGTGGTTAGAAAAAGCGAATGTTTGGATCTTCCCGATATGGTGTACAAAGAGATTGAAGTCGATCTTTCACCGGAACAAGTGCGAGTCTATGAGTCGATGAAGAAAGACTTTCTCGCCACACTGGAAGACGCAAGAGGCAATTCACAAGTAGCCGTGGGACGGTTGGTCATTACTAAAGGACTGAGACTGCAACAGATTGTATCTGGTTTTGTGGGCGTGGAGGAAGGACAGGACGTTAGCTTTAAGGACAACCCACGGTTGGAAGCCCTTGAAGACCTACTGACGGACCTAACCAAGCCTGTGATTGTATGGGCATGTTTCCGTAAGAACTACGAGGACATCGCATCGGTATGTGAGAAGCTTAAACTTACTTATGGTTATCTCACCGGAGGACAGAATCCGAGCCAGCGCGAAGAAACGATTCAAGCCTTTCGTCGTGGTGAAGTACAGGTACTTATTGCCAATCAAGGCGCAGGTGGTGTGGGTGTGAATCTGATTGAAGCACCGAACGCGATATACTACTCTAGGGACTTTTCACTGGAGAAGGACATTCAGAGTGAGGCGCGGAACTATCGCGGAGGCTCGGAGATCCATGAGAAGGTGACAAGGTATGACTTGGTCGCTAAGGGTACGATTGATGTTGAGATCCTCAAAGCGTTGCGAGCCAAAAAAGATGTGTTGGAGTATTTACTACAGGGGGGAAAATGAAACCCGAATCCATCTTCCAAAAGCGTGTCCTTCGAGACTTGAAAAACCTCCCTCACTCTTGGATACTCAAGACCCAGGAAAAGACCAGGCGTGGCGTACCGGACATTTTGATGTGTTTAGGTTCTCGCTTCGTGGCGATAGAGCTTAAGGCTTCAGAAAAGGCCACTGTATCGCCACTCCAAGCATACGAAATCGCTCTGATTGCCCATAGTGGCGGGGCAGCGTATGTGGCCTATCCTGAAAATTGGCCTCAGATTTTATCTGAGATAATAATGTTGACAAAGTAACGAAATGTTTATAGTGTAATTGAAACAGCGAAAGGAAACTATGATTTTTACAATTAACAAAGCATCAGATTGGGACTTTGAATCTGAATTAGATATTACATCTTTAGATGATCTTATTAATTTTATAAAAGAAAATGGCGAAATCATTATGACAGAAAATAAAATAACGATTTATAATGATTATGTTGAGTAACAGCGAAAGGAAACTATGGGACTACTAGAACAAAAAAAGGAAATTGAAAATAAACTTAATTTTTACTTAACAGATGATGATGGAAAACGTTGGGCCGCATATATCAATACTACAGATGGAACAATTCGTGTTTTTAGTGAAAAAATATTTACTAAAGAAGAGTCGATTGCTATCTGCGAGTGGTACTTAAAAACTGTGAAAGAATTATAAATGAAACACACACCAACACCTTGGTATATTTCAACTGTAAGTACGGGACTTATTCGTACTGAAGATAATAGTGAAGTTATAGATTATAAAATAAAACATTCGCTATCTGATTATGAAAGTGTGCAAATTGGACAGATTGGGTATGTTTTTTTAGATAATGAAACAAGTAAGGCCAATGCCGAATTTATCGTTCGCGCAGTTAACACCCACAATGAATTGTTGGAAGCTTGTAAATTAGCATTGGAATTTATGGAAAGTGTTAATAATGGACTTTCTTACAGAGCTTTGAAAATAAAAAAAGCTATCGAACAAGCAGAAGAGTTTGACAAGTAAACAAATTAGTATAAGGTAAACAAATCATGACTGGTAAACAAATGAAAAAGATGCGTAGAAAGTTTGAACTTAGCCAAGCTGCTCTAGGGGATATTCTTGGTTATGCTAAAAACTCTATATCTTTCATTGAAAGATCAGATCGTGAATTGACACCAAAAATGAGAAAACTGTTAAAACTAAATATGGATAAAATTAAAAAGGCCGCTTCATAAGAGCGACCTTTTTAAGTATCCTCAGCGAAAGGATTAGGAAATGTCTGATACAAACGTAACAAATCAAAATGAGGGTGTCAATACCCTTGAGGAAATGGAGAAATTGGTCGAAGGGTTAGCCCTTGCCAAGATTGCTCTTGAAGAACTAGCCCAGCAAGAAAAGAAAATCCAAGAAGCTCGTCGTGACCTGGAACACCAGATCATGACTAAGCTTAAGGAAGTGGGCAATACCAGCTACGTGTCCAAGTTCGGACGCGCTTCGATCAAAACCTCGTTATCTTACAGAACGCCTAAAGACGCGCAGGCTAAGAAAGCTCTCTTTGACTACATCAAAGCTAAGGGAGAGGACGTATATATGTCCCTTCTATCCGTCAACAGCCAGACCTTAAACGCATGGGCGAAACAAGAGCTTGCAAACGCCATCGAAGCTGGCACGTTCCCCTTTTCCATCCCTGGCCTGGATGAACCGATTCCTTACGAGACAATATCGTTTCGGAAGGCATAACCAGCTTGGAAACAAGCTATAAACAAAGGAAGCAATAAAATGAAAAACGAAGTACAGAAAAAACAAGAAACAGCCCTAACAACCAACAATGTCCTTGCGATGCAAGCACAAAGTGAAGTCATTCTGAATAAGGACACCATCAAACTACCACGTTTGGTACTGGTCAACCCCATGTCCTCATTCAAGAAAGATCACGATGAACTCAAAGATGGTGAGATGGTCAATTCAGATGACTTCTCCGTGGTGGTTCCAAAGAAAGGTAAAAAGAGTTTCATCCCGCTGATGATTAAACAGTTCTATGACACCTATGAAGTCACCAGTGCGGGTAAGAACCTGATTGCCCGTGAACCGTACACCGGACAAGAGAAGGATTATAGTGATGCGAAAGTCATCAAGACCATTGTATTTGATACGTTACTTGTGGATCGTGAGAACCCTATGCTTCTACCATACCGCGTAACCTTCAAACATGGCGCAGCGTCCGTGGGCGTTAAGCTATTAACCTCTATGTATGTGACCAACAAACAGTTCGGAAAAGCACCATGGGCGGCTGCTGTGAATCTTTTCGCTTCAACGAAAAAATCCAAAGATGGTAAAGAGTTTGAAGTGATTGATTTCGCGGTGGATAGAGAACCACTTACACAGCAAGAAGTATCGGACGCTGAAAAGTGGGTGGCGAGCTTTATGGGAGCAACCATTGAATCCGCGGATGACCATGATTAAAATCGGATCTATGATTCAGTGTGCCTACGTGAAGTGTCAAAAACTAACACGTCAGAAAACACCGAATCATAAGTTTTGTAACGATGGATGTAAACGAAGACAACATCATATGGATAAAGGGACGGGTAAAACCTCGTCCCTTTTCAGAGGAGAACATTATGTTAGATCATGAACCAAGTTTAAACTCACCTTGCGACGAAAAACTAGAAAGGATCTCAGACCATGTGGATGAACTTAAAATTAAAGATTTGGCTAGTGAAATTTTATCTTATGGTTTGGATGAGACGGTTAAAGAGACGATACTTGAGCTAGAACTTCCAAATTGTAATGACTTTATGAGAGAAGTGATTCAAGAAAGCAACTTGGAGTTTTTACTCAAACTGGTTTCCAAAAAAACCATTTCAGAGATTCGAGAAATCTTGATTGATAAATTGTATTGGAGGGAAGAATGAAACACTACGACTGGCAATCCTCAGTAATCATTCTTTTAATTTGTTTCGGCATGTGCCTTGGCCTGCACAAATTTACCAAGGTGGTTGATAAGTATGCGGCGAAATACAATGGAGCGAAACATGGGAAAATCTTCCCAGAATCGAAGGAGTAAGATGAGAACACCGTTACCTTGGATAAAAAATGGTTATAACATTATTTCTGAAGACAATCTGACTATATGTGTTTGCGAAATAGAAGCTGATACTCAATTCATCGTCTATTCCGTCAACAACATCGAGCGAGTAGAGAAGCATAGGGATGAACTTTTAGAGGCTGCGAAACACGCAAAGTTCCTATTTGAAAGAATGAAAAAAACGAATCTTTTTCCAGAAGATTTAGCAATATATTCTAAACTTGAAAAAGCCATCTCGGAAGCGAGTGAGAAATGATTTTTAACAACAACGAAAGGAAAATGAAATGAACGTCGAAGAAATGAAACTAAAAGAGCTACTAGCACTTGCGAGTGCGTTTGGAGCAAAACCAGATGATACAGCGTTTGAAGTTGGAAAGCAGTATTTGATCAGAACAGTAACCATGTACTACACAGGTAGAATCATACGAATAACTTCCAAAGAACTTGTATTAGAAGATGCGGCTTGGATTTGTGATACAGGTCGTTTTCACGACTGTTTAAAAGAAGGTAGGTTTAACGAAGTTGAGCCGTACATAGAAAATGTAATCATTCCAAGAGATACAATTGTAGATGGTTCAATCTGGACGCATAAACTTCCATTGGTTCAAAAATGATTCAGTCGATTAAATATAGGGCAACGTATCTTTACTGGTCGGGGTCGTGGTCGTGGTCGGGGTCGAGGTCGGGGTCGGGGTCGTGGTCGTGGTCGTGGTCGAGGTCGGGGTCGAGGTCGGGGTCGAGGTCGTGGTCGGGGTCGTGGTCGTGGTCGGGGTCGGGGTCGGGGTCGAGGTCGTGGTCGAGGTCGTGGTCGGGGTCGAGGTCGAGGTCGTGATGAAGCGAGTTTGGATATGTGAAAAATGTGAAACTGTTTATGAATCTACAAATGATCCAGATTGTCATTACGGAGATTGTGATGGAAAAGTTTATCCCTTCCTCTCCCAATCCGACTTGGAGAAGATGTTGAAGGAGAGAATAGAATCACTTAACGAAGATATGAAAATGCGAGAAGCGAGTATCAATCCTATTGAGAGATTATTAGCTGCGGCATTAGTTGCACAAATAGGGGAAGCGGAATCCCTTCTTCAAACTATCCAAGGGGAGGAGTAGAGATGAAAAAAATACCAACAACAGATCAAATGTACTGGCAGATTTTAAAAGATCACCACCCAAGCGATCTATCTGTTTACTCTACTGCAACTTATCCAGGAGGATCACGTTATGTCGAAACGGTCTGGTGTTTTAAAGGTTCAGAGTTTCCATTGGTAGGGGCGTTAACAACATGGGATTCTGAAAATGACGGTAAGAGAGAAAATGAAAAGCATGAATATTGGATGTATGCAATTACCAAAGAAGATTTAGATAACCCCACCCAAGATGTTGAACAAGGGAGATGAGAGATGAAACCAATAGATCCACTTTTGACTGCAATTAAAGACATCCAAAACCCCATTGGACATTATATATTCTTGGGATGTTACCCACATTTTTTGTATTGGGAGCGTTAAATGAATATGGCGATGAAGAATTAGGATTAATTCATACAATTGGTTTTGTAATTTATTGGCCTATTATATTTGTAATAGTGGCAGGAATGTTTGTGGTTGAAGTTTTAAAGGATAAGTTTTTTAAATCTAAGGAAAGTAAATAATTCCGATGATGAAAGTTTTACTATACCAATGGCATCCAGATTATGAGGGAAGTATCGTTTTATGGGATGGAGAGGCTACGTATTGGTCTGAAGAAATGCACCCTTCCCATAGATACGAAGATCCATCTTTTATAGGACCTGTTCATCCAATATCAAGCGGTAAATTTACTTACATTGGAGAACTAGAATGAAGAAACCAAGAAAGCCAAAACATATAAGTCTCTATGACGGATATGCGGAATATTACGATTGTGAGCCAGATGAATTAGGTGGAGGAGCAGAGTGTTTAGATATTCAAGTGACACTATACGAAATTAAAGACGCTAAAAAACTCCACAAATGGCTTGGCTCTGCAATTGATTATTTAACCTACCTAGAGAACACGAGGCGTAAATGAATAAGGATGAAATAATAGAGCTTAATGGAGGTGAAGGGTGAATAAGGAAATTTACTGTCCTCATTGTGGTGAAAGTTGGGATTATTCAGAAGATTGTTGTATGAATCCAAAATGTTCTGGAAGAACACCATCTTACATAATCCCAGAAAATGCGAGTGTGTCGACTCCGAGTCTTATTAAAGAATCTCCCGAATTTTTAAATAAGAAATCCGTTATTAAAGAGTCTGAGCCAGACTATATTCCAATGCCACACAAAGACGTTGAACCCCTAAATCTATGGGAACAGGAGATATGGGTTTGCACGGAGTGTCATATCCAATATGTTAACCCTCTTCAAAAGTATGCTCCTCATGCACCCGTCTGTCCAACAAACTCAAATCCTAAACCATTTATTCCCCTCTCAACCTACCACCACCTACAAGCCCAGAATAGGAAGTTGAAAGATGCGTTGGAGGAAATTACAAAACAATCTTACACTGTTGGATTTTCGACAGAAACCATGCACCTTATAGCCAAATCCGCACTAGAGGAGAGTAAATGAAATATTTTGCACTTATTTTTTTTCTTATTTTTTTAGTGGCTAACCGATCTTGCGATTCTCAAGGTTTGTTTATAAAAATAAACGAAAATCAATATCAAATTATTATTGATGATAAACCTATCAAAGAAGATAAATGAACTTTCTCAAACAAAACTTTGAACCGATCTTTTGGGTGTTGTGGGTGTTAACGATTATATTGGGGATGTGGTTGATATGAAATATTTAATTGTATTATTTTTTGTAGCGTGTGGATCAAATCCATTCCCTTCTGAAATTCCAATGAATTGTTCAACACCTTATGGTCAATTAAATACAACTGTTTTTGTGGATGGATCCATCCTTTCCTACTCAATCAATGAAAATCAAACATTAATATTGACCAAAAAAGCTCAATATGTTGATGAAGAAATGTGGCAAGTGATTAGAAAATTAAAATATAACGAAACATCACTTACCGAGTATTCGGATGGGAGAATCGTTTTAATTTCAACTGGAGTAGTTTGTAATCTCAATTAAAAAAACCTAGCATAAATATAGAACATCACCTGATCTAGTTTATCTGACTGAATCATCTCTATCGCATTACGACCTTTCCATTCAGACCTAGCTTGCCTCATCCAGTCTTGTCCTTTTTGTGGGCTGTAAAGTAAATCGGATACGAATTGCAGAATACGCTTGACGCGCTCCTCATGGTTTAATAGAGGCTTCATAGTAAAGGTTTATGTTGTCGATGATTTCGATCAACGCCTTATGCGCTTGCTCCAGTCGGTAATCGTTTCCTGCATGAGCCTTATAATCCTCGAAACTCATACACTTATGAATCTTAGAACCGCACTCATAGAACCCACGTTGTAAAGGCTCAATCCTCGGATTTCTTATCGCTGGAGGAATTGGCGTTTGGATCAGTTGGTATGGTGGTCGGGTCGTCGCGCAATGTCCAAGGCTCAGAGAAAGACTTAGAAGCAAGAGCAGTTTCAAAAGTTTTGACTTTATCTTCATATCTACGGTTCTCCGCTTCGATCATTGAAATATGACTTTGCTGCGCTTTTCTCCATTCGATCTGTTCTTGAAAAGCGTTCTTATAATATTCAAGAGACTTTCCCTGCCTGAATATCCACAGTCCAGCCAGGATTAAAACGACAAGGAAAGCCAGTGTCATTATTTCTTAGGGCCTTCTTTGGCAATTCCATAGATATTCACACCGAATAAACCAGCTACAGTCATGATAATGTCATGCTCAATACCAAGTTGCGCCATAACAGTGACGGCCACTGTACCAACAATGGTCATGAAGAATTTACGAGATTTAAGTAGTTCTTTGAAAGCGTTAAACATAGTTTCCCCTTTGTTGTAAATGATCCCTCGGTATATCCGAAGTCTTCTGTCCAAAGCGCAATTCTATTCGTTTTTTTTCATCAATGCAAATAAGACGCGCGACTTCTAAATCATGATTCGATATGTCATAAGTATAATGATGATTCATATCCCGAACCACCCGAAACGCTCCATTGACTCCGGATTTACTCGGGTAATAGAAAATGATGCGATCAGGAAACACCGAGTCTACCCTAGTTAAATCATCTGAAAAATGCTTTTGAATGAAGGCATAAAACATAATCATCTTTTGAAATCGCATCGAATACGATGCAATGAGTGAATGTTGGTCTGGAGTGCATAATATGGGGAAAAAGCTAGACATGATCGAAAAACTTATGGGTTCTTTTGATCCACCCTGAGAGAAAAACCAGTTGGGAAGGGTTATTAGTGACGATAGACACGTATGCGTTCTGAGACTGTTTTACGAACTCTAGGAGCATTTTCTTAGAATCCATATTATTAATGGCCTTTAAAGTGACTGGACCTATAACACCATCCTGTTTTACGCCCACAATTTTCTGAATCTGCTCTGCAACACGTCTTGTTCCACGATTCACCGCTTGATCGAATATTACATCTGATAATTTTGAATCGATAATGTAGGACAACTTCAATCTATCCCAATAGTTTTGTTTGTAAATCTGACGTACAGTGTCGATAGAGATTGAGCGTACTTCCTCTTTGGTGGCTTCGTGGCCTAGAAAGTCAGATAATGTTTTTTGTGTAATTCCATAATTGGTAGGACCACCACGGTCATCTGGGTGATCTACATAACCACCCTCTGTTAAAAGAACTTCCGATATGGCTGATTCAAAACTCATCGTCGCCCCTTCGAGTTGATGTATTTTTCAACGTCCCCAATACGACTCCCAAGTTCTTTGGAGTCTGCTTTTAGATTATCAATCTCAAATTCATGTTTGTCTAGTTTCCGATTAAGTTCACGATTGTTTTGAATACCTGAATCAATCTCGGATAGAGCAGACTTATAACCCATGAGAGTCCCCACAATGATAGTAAAAACAAAGCTAACCAAACCAACGGTAACAATGACCTTCGGCGAGTACTGGAAATGTTCGAGTCCTTCGGTTCTGAATACGTTAGAACGACCTTTCCCTTCTTGATCCGTACTTCCTGGGGGAATATCTCGTCCGACCATTCTTTGATCTTGTTCGTCATTCACTATATTTACCGTTTACATAATGTTCTTTTCCAATTTTTCGGTAGCCTGTGAAGCAGCATACTCCGCATCCGACTTTGATCCGCTTCTCTCCGTTAATCTTAACAGCCCAAAGGTCGCGAAGGTGTGTACCACAACAAGTTCCACGGATACTAACAACAGTAGTGCAGACGATACGAATGAGTTGAAGCGAACCGGAAACGGATACTTCATAGATATGACCCTGATCCACTTCATGATTAAATTGGTCAAGAGTGTATATCGTTGATTTTTGATCCATAAAGGCAACCAATATTTTGACATATACTACTCGACTTCTTGTTCATCTTTAATCATTTCTTCAAGTTCTACAATTGAGCCTACAATTGCATTTAGTCTTGCAATAGCTTTGTTTTGTTCTTGTTGAAATAAGTTAATATTATTTGAAACTTTTTGTTGTTCTTCTTTTAAAAGTTTCACTCGTTCTTGTATTTTATTTACCAATGCTTTAGCCATTATTTACTCCAAATTGATTTAATAAGTTTTGTTTTTCAGCAATCATAGATTGTAATTCTACAATCTGTGCCTGCCACGTTGCAATCATAGATTGTAACTGCTCTTGTGTCCATTCTCCAACAACCACACTTTGCGTTACTTTCATTACGCCATCAACTATTTCTGTTTCCATAATTCTCCTATATAAATGTTCCAGGAACTGTGCCACCTAGCCAAGCTCCGTTGTATACATAAAGTTTAGAATTGGTTGTGTCAAAAACCATAGCTACTTTACCAGTATAGGCTGTAGGAACCCCTGTTGGTGTACCAGCACAAGTAGGAATATACATATGACCATCAGTCGCGTTAGTAGCCAGTGCCGCTTCAGACCCAACAACAACATTACCCACTTTGGATATACGCATTTTTTGCGTCATGGCTGCACCCGCGTTATGCGTAAGGAAGATTAAATCAGCCGCTTCAGATCCAGCTGTATTAGTTAAGTTGGTTAGTTGTAGTCCAGCACCAGCAATTTGCGCAGTTCCATTTCCGTGAGTGAGCATCAGATGATTTGTGGAATCTGCATAAATACCAACAACACCAGAAGAACTCGATGACGATGTACACATGAAGAAAGGAGTTACAGAACCACCCCCATTGGTTAAACGATAAGATGGTGAATTGGTTGTATAGAGGCCGCATGTAAAACGGTTAGCAGCAACACCATTACCTCCTGCAACAAAGATGCTGGAAGATTTTATTAAGTCTCCACTGAATGTTTGATTGGCTGAGAATGTTTGTGCAATTCCAAGAACTGCTAATGTATCCGTAGATGTAATAAGAGGAAGATTTAAGGTACGATTCGCAGCTATGGCTGCTGGAGTAATAGAATATGCAAACGTATTGGCTGGATTATTCAGTTGAAGAACGTTACCTGTAGTAATGTTAAAGTTATTTATTCCAGCAACAGAGAAGCCTAAAGACGTACCATTGAGCCACATACCTGTATTAACTGTTCCAGTAAAAGCAAATGATGGTGTTGAAGCTGCACCTGCGGCTCGTCGAATGTACCCACCGCCCGTTGTAATTGAATTGAATGAAGTCGCATCATATTGAAATCTTTGTGATCCGTTAGAAGCCATTCCGACCGTGTTTGCAGACGGTAAAAAAAATCCATTATTAGTTGAGCCTATACCGATTGTTGGTCGTGATGCTGTTCCAGTACCCAATAACGTTAGTTGAGAATTGGTATTATCCCATACAAGATTGGCTGCATCCGCGAGTCCAGAAGCTGTCCAATACGGAATACGTGTTGCAGTTAAGGCTCCGTTGGATAAAACATCTGTTCCCGAAATATCTAGCGCAGTAATGGTTCTAGTAGTTGCTGTAGAAATCCCAGAAATAGACCAATTCATTTTCTTGGTTCCGTCAGATTCATCTACAATTCTAAAAATATTGTCATTTGCCTCAATAGCTCCGTTATAAATAAATCCAGCAATACCACCAAACACGCCACCATTATTGTATTGAATCTGCGTATTCGATCCCCCAGGAGATCCACCACCACCAACAGCTATTTCAATCACATTCCCAGAAGCATCTACTGCGAGTGATTTAGCGGCCGTACCTGAAAATGTACCAGCACCATAAAGATTAAGTTTAAGTTGACCTAATACATCCAATTCCATTTTCTCGGTTTCAGATTGTGGCGTAGTTCCCGAAGCTCCGGCATCAGGTGTGAACCATTTATATGGGCCAACAGTTGCGGCTCCAGTTGGAAGTCCTTGGTGAAAGTTCCATGCCGTAGCATCACGATCCGCAGTGTCGTAAGCGTCTGTGGTTCTTAAATGTACCGTTGAGTTTGGATTAAGCCCTTTAGTACCTCCACCAAAATAAACATCATGAACGGAATTGTCACCGAAGAAAATATCATTCTCACCACCAGCGATAAACGCATTAGACACAGATATTCCAGTTAAGGACGTGGCAATATCGATACCCCATCCAAGAGCGATCACATTCTGGAAGCCATCGTTTAAGGTATTGAATCCGCCAAGGATGGTTGATCCGTAAGTTGGAGTAGTTGTTCCGTTGATAAACGTTCCATAGCCTGAAATCTGATTGTATGATCCATTAAGGACATGCCCAGCGTATCCACCAAATACAATATTACCTGTACATGTAATTAAACCGCCAGTAACAGAAGAAGATGATCCGAAGATAAAGTTTTGCGATCCTTGAACAACACTTCCAGATCCAATAACAGCATTACCCTCACCGCCAGAAGACTGAATCCAGTCTCCAATGAAAATTCCAAAATCATTGCCAGCGACAGAAATCGTTTGATCCTGACCTACACATAATGTTGGATAATTACTTCCAGAACCACCCAACACAGATTGGATATTGGCAATGGATGAATTAAATGCTCCGCGACCAATGGCTGTAAAAGGACACGACAAACCAAAACCGGTATACACCCCCTGGTACGCAAAGATCCCATCATTGAGCCAGATAGAGCGTGAAGGTGTCCCTCCCCAAAATTCAGTTGGTTGAGCACCTACTTCAAATTGATACGTTGAGATGTCGTAAATTAAATCATTTGAGCTTGCGAGTTTAGTACCATCAAAATATGGAACCTGATTGAGTGTATATGTTGTGTTGTTGGTTCCACCGGAGGCGATAGCTACTGGAATAACCAAAGTAAAAGGATCACCTATCGAACCATCACCATCAATCGTAGTTCCATCAGAATAACTACCCCCACCTACAGGTGTCGATAACTGCGACCACTCAATATCTGAAGTTCCAATGGTAATTGAACCAAGTGAAATCATGACCCATTGCGTATTAGCCTGAGTCGTTCCGAATAAAACCGAAGTAAATGTACCTGTTGTTACTTCGGACGTTGCGTCATAATCCGTTGTACGAGTTAACACCCATGCAACTGCACCAGAACCTACAGTTGTAACTTGATAAATACCATTTTGAGCTAATGTAGATTGATCTTTAACTAAAACTCGGTTTCCAGAAGCTAATGCAACACCATCAATATTAATCGCAGCCAAAGCCCCAGAATTGGTGAGAGTTGCACCAACTCCTGCAACACCATTGTTATACGTGGCTGTTAAATTTGCAGTTGTCGCCACACGACACGAGGCACGAACTTGTAACCCAAGAGCAAATGCATCAACATACGCTTTGCGCACCAATTGATTCGCTGTGGTTGGATTTGAAGCAGGACCAACTGGAATGGATGAAAAAGTTTTTACACCGGCAAAGGTTTGCGCCCCTGTCGAGACTAAGCCTCTCGCTGTAGCCGAAGCGTTTGGAATGTTAAAAGTATGAACTGTTCCAGAAGAAGCAATGTTGAAATCAGTTCCGGTTGTGCCTGTAGCAAAAGTTTGGGTAGCACCAAGAAGTCCATTTAAAGAAGTGATTCCGGAAGATCCACTAATATCAGCTAAAATTTCCCAAGAGTTCGTATTATCTGACCAAACATAAAGAATGCCAGTGTCTGAAGCATAAGCTCCATCTCCATCTGTCGCTGTTAATGGAAAATCACCAAAGGTCGGATATATATCCCAACCGCCTGAAGCCAATGAAGGGTATTTGATAACGTCACTCAAAACGTACCCTTCGCTAGATAATATCCTTGCAACGTACCCGTTGAACCAGACGTATGATCGAAAAATACACGAAGCTCAGAAAATGCCTGACAATCTATGTCAAATGGTTGAAATCCATCTACACCAGCCACTGGTATAGAAATGATCGTATTGCCATCAGGTAAATTGCTGAAATTGTTTCCAGCAATTGTACATTGAATATAGATCGTTCCGTTAACGTCCGAAGTCGTCCACTCAAGATCAATACCAATACGATTAAGCGTAAGTACAGGAATGACTTCGGATGTAAAGTCACCGCTTATATCTCCATCCGTTATAAATCGTAACGGACGCTTCCCGTCGAAAAAGTTACCTTGCTTGCTCATAAAAAAATTGGGTCATCTTTCAATGACCCAATCCTTATTTTACTTTACTGATCGTAGTAACAGGCAATGTGCCATCTGCACCAAATACAGGGTTGGTTTCAGACGGTGGCAGTGAAGTTTCAGAACCCTCGAAAGGTTTGTCACTTCTTACCATGTTATCCACACTGGATGGATAGTTGTTGTCAGACAACAAACCTTCCATTGTTTTTTGTTCTTTTGTTACGCTTGGCATTATTCCTCCTTCAAAATTGTTAGGTCTTTGGCTACGGCATTTATAGCATTAGCCAAATCATCTTCTCCCCCATTCTGAGCATAATAACTCAGAGCTGATTGAAGACCAATGATCTTTGATAAATTTATAATTTTTTCTTTTGGAAACGCTTCTGTTCCTCTTAAAGAACCTAAAACAGAATTTCCTATCGTTTCTTGCATAGGCTTTGACATCTTTTCATAATTTACAATCAGTCTAAAAGCTGTCGGAGCAACCTTATTTTTAAGCATAGTAAAGGTCTGACCAATATTAGCTAAAGGAATATTTTCAAGCTCTGACTTAGGCATTCTTCCTTGCTGAACATCCATAACTTTACGTCCCACATCTGCTCGTTCAAATGATTTTCTAATCTCAGGTGACGCTTGCTCAAGAAGTTGTCTTTGTTCTAAATCTGAAACTTTCTCCAAATATCCTTGAGTTGACAACTTTTGTTCCATAGCTTGTGGAGTTGTTGGAAAAGTTTTATTAAAAGTAAGTCTTTGTTGTTTTAAAGCATTTAGATTATCAACCAATGGTTGAAGATCTGGGCGCGCTGTTTGAAGTCTCATAGCAAATTGATCATCTAAGGCCGCAAGCTTTACAGCATGAGCATCAGACATATTCTTAACCATACGTGCTTGCTTTTCTGCCATACGAGCATACGGAGCAAGTTTTGGATATTTTTCAACAATACGATTAATATCTCGAATAATACTAACATCCCCACCAATATAAGCTTGTCTAAGTTCATTAATGACTGTTTTTGGATTTTTAGTAAATCTTGATAAAACATTAACTCTTTCTTTTATATCGTAAGTCTTTTTTACTCCTAATGCCAATTCAGGATTAATCTCACCAATTGCTTTAAATACTGATCCAATTTCAAGATTCTTACCAGTTTGTTTTTCAGCACGATCTGAAACATCATCAATTTTATCAATAAACCTTCCTGCAATGGTGTCTGAATCTTTTCCTATTTTATTTTCAAATGAATCGATAATTTCTCTTTTTTTTGAATAAGTTTCATTAATGCTTTTTAATTTTGGTAAAGCGATTTCTGTTTGATCTTTTAATGAAAAAAATAATTTTCTATAAGGATATGTTTCTTGAGAAGCACTTTTACCAAAGTTAGCAGATTCTCCAAGACCACGTTTTATATTCACAGCATCTTGAAGTGATGTTGTCCCAGCATTACCCCCTTCTAAAACTGTCTTTCCTCCAAATCTTTCCCAACTAGCAACCATATCTCCAAATAAACTTTGATTATATTCTGCCCAAGCTGATTTTGGCAACGGAACACCAGCTTCAGTCATTGCTCCTTTGCTTTTTAAAAATGTTTCAACTTCATTTAATATTGGTTGATTTGATATTCTTATATCTTTACCCAAAGATGTAACTTCATCAATTGCGGAGTCCAATTGGATTTTATAATTTTTATTAATTTGACCTTTTCCTTTTTCAACTTTTTCAGCTAATTCTCTAGCTATGGATATAGAATCATTTGCATTGGCTTTTGCTAATTCTTTAACTGTGTCAGAAAATTTTAAACCTGTTTCTGAAAACACTTGTTCTAAATTTGCAGAATCTTTATTGTAAGTTGATATAATAGAATCTTTTATTTTTAATTTCTCTTTATTCACAGAATCATAAAACTGTTTTGTTTCATCTTTAATTGCTTGAGAAATTCTTCCTTCTTCTGTTTTTAAAACTCCTTCATATTTTCTTGAAGCATCAAAAATTTTTTTTGATTCTTGTGCCATAAACATTTCAGGATTTTTTTCCAAAACTTCAGTAATAACATCAAGGTTTTCTGCAATATATTTTGGAGGAACTGGACTTAAAAAATTAAATCCTTTTTGTAGTGTTTTTCTACCAACGCTCGCAGCAGCACCCAATCCACTTAGAGCTACACTAAATTTTGCTCCACTTTCAAAACCTTCAGTTGCAGCCGTTGTTAATCTTTGAGCTGGATCACCAATAGGACGATCAGAAAGTCGATCATTTACAATCGATACACCTTCTTTGGCTGTGCTAAAAAGAGATTCACCAGCCCCAAGTTCAACTGCTTTTGAAATAAATCCATTGGACATTGCTGCTTTTTGAAGCATCTCTCCTAATGTTTTCTTCCCACCAGCATCAATCATTTTTTGAGCAAATTTTGAAACACTTTGTTTTGCCAAACTTCCTACTTCAAATAATCCAGCACCGCCCTTAGCTAACAACTCCCCTGCCGTTAATTTATCGGCAGCTTTTAACAAAGGTAATGGATCACCAAATAGTAAAGAAGCAAATCCAACTATTTCTCCACCTAAATTTGTTTTTGGAAATGCTTTTTTTAAAAGTCTTGCTCGCTCTTGAGTTCCAGCCATAGCATCAATAGCTGTTGCACCTAATCCTAATGTAACTGTAGAGTCCACTCCTCTTACAAAAGAAGATTGTGGAGTAAATGTTGGATCGTTTTTTTTCATTTCATCAATACGAAGCAGATCAGCAATTTCAGTTATTTTTTGAATTGTATTAACAGGATCACCAACCATAATGGATTTTAAAAATTCTTCTTTCTTTTTTTGATCAGTAATTTTAGTTTCAATATTAGAAAACACATAATTCATATCTTCTTGAAGATATTCTTGAAATTTAGATAGATCCCTATTATCTATCTCAACTTTAGGAATAGCATTTACAGAATAACTTGATTTAGGTTCAGGTTGAATCCTATCTTCAATTGATAAATCATTAAGTCCGTTCATTTATTTCTCAAGATTAAATAAATCAATCGCCATGTCTGTTGTACTTTTTGTTGGAAGTTCATAACCTTTTTCTATCATCTGAGATTTCATTGCGTTTTTTAAATTTATAGGCAATGGATTTAAAATCAAATCCATTGTTTTTGAATTCTTTTTAACACTATCTGGTAATTGATTTAAAATAGTATCTGCAATTACAAATTGTCTTCCTTCTGAAGTTGAATAATTCAAACTTCCAATTTGATTATACTTACTACCTGGATTTAATAACTCTCTAAATCCATCAACACGCTTTCCATTTGCTTCAGCAGCATTTAAAGTATTGTGCAACTCTTGATTAAACATAGACATAAATGCAGTAGCTTTACCCATTGCAACATCGAGATGATCCCCATCGTTAGGAACCAATGGTTTTAATTGATCTACAACTTTATCTGTAAATGTTGTAGCAGCAAATTTAAGAACAATGTCCCATTTTGCTTTATCTGAAAAATTTTTAAGAACTGTATATTCAGGATCACCTTGTTTAAATCTATTTTTTAAAGAATTTATAGATGAACCAAGTAAACCTGTTTTAAATAATGTATTTTCAGAGTTAATCGCTTGAAAAAGAGGAATAACGTTGTCAGCTATATTTTGAATACCATCAAGACCTGTAGCAAATTCTTTCTCTTGAGATGGATCTAATGGTTTTAAACCAAATTTAAAATTACCTGAACGATTTGTATGTTTGACAAGTTCTGCATTAGCAACATGATCTGCAATAAAATCTTTAGACAACAAACCTTGATCTCCAAAAAGTTTTTTATTATCTTTGGTTTGAGACATATCTAAAATATCATTTGACATTTTTAAAGCATCTTGAATATTAATTGTTCCTTGAGATTCAGTAGAAATCTTTTCTGCAAGAGTTAAAAGCTGATCTTCTCTTTTTGCTCCTCTTTTATATTTTTCATCAACATATTTTTCAGTAAGATTTCTTTTTAAAGTTATATCTGAAGTAACTCGATCATCTTTAAATGGATCTTGAGAATAAAGAATAGAACCATCTTCAATATTAACTAAATCTACAATTCCTTTATTAGCTTTATTAGGATCACTTGACAACATAACAGCAACTCTATCTTTGTATTGAGGAACCAATTGTCCTAATAAAAATGTTGCCGCAGCAGAATTTCCCTGAGCAGCTAAAGTTGCAACAGATTTAAAGCCATTAGCTTGCTGCGTAACTGCTTCTCCTTTTTGTTTATTTAAAGAATAAGGGAACATTTCCTGATCTCTTTGTTCTTGAGATGCACGAACTTGCATTTGAGATTGAAGATTAGCTAGTCCATAAAGTTTAGAAGCTGAATCTATAGGATCTATAGGTTTAACTTCACCCATTAAAGATTGTGGGTTCACCATCTTAACCCCACCACCTAAATCTATTAATGAATCAGCCATGTATCCCCTTAATTAGCTGTAAAAGTTTCATCAACGAATCATATTGTTGTTGATTTTGAGCCATCATTGCTTGGTTTTGTTTATATTGACCAAAACCAGCTAATCCAGTTTGAATAGCATTACCCATTCCAACTAAACCTTGAGCATTTGCAGCGCCAGCCCCAATGATGCCTTGCGCTTGCTGATTACCTGAATTGTAAAGCGTAGATGCTACACCTTGTCCTAAATTATTATAGATATTCATTCCAGATTGTCCCATTCCTAAATTAATATTCGACAAACTTTGTAAAGTATTGGCACCTTGTCCTGCAAGTCCTAGAACCAAATTTCTACGTTCACGCGCAAGCTGAGTTTCAAAATCACTCAAACCTGCTATTTCAGTACCAGAAGCCGTTAATCCTCTAGCTGATAAATTATTCGTTAACGTCCTACCAAATACAGAACGTTCCTGTTGTGAGTATTTACTATTTGGATCAGTATAGCCTTGAGCCATTTGTAAATTTTGAAGTCCTATTTTTCTAAGAGGTTCTAAATCTTTTCGAGCTTGCGCAGCTTGAGATTGATAAATCGCCCATGCCTTATCCGCACCTTGTTGTTGTGCAGCAATAGCTTCACGAGCTGCTTGTAGTTGAACTTCCGCTGCTGATCCTGCTGCGTTAGCTCCCATTCTACCAGCAATTACGGAACCAATTCCGCCAACTGCCATTCCTGCGCCTATCGCCACTGCTGGAGGCATATTAGCTATCTCCTAACATAACAGTTCTATTTCCATCGGACGGATCTACACAAAGTTTAATCACGGCTTTTGCTCCCATATTTTTAGCCCATTCATAAAAAGATGCTCTCATATTTTCACCAAAACAGAAATATTCCTGAGCAACCATAATGTTTAAATCAAACGGCCATGCCATAATCGGGCCACCAATTGCACCTATAATATCACCATTATCATCTTTTTCGATAAAGATATTTGCACTTGACAAAATAAGCAGATTTCTGAGTTGAATTTCAGATGATTCAGAATCCCAAGGTAAAGGCAGTTCCATCTCTTTATGCATTTTTTTTGTAATCTCTAATAATTGAGGAATATCTTTTCGCGTTGCTTGTTCAATCATGTTACACTTCCATCTGAAAGCGTCCAATCAGTGCCATTATCAATATTGACCTGACTATCATCCGTATTAAAGATAATTCGTCCTGTATTTCCTGCATCCCCACGATTAGAATCATTAAGCACTGGTAATTGCATTGACGTTATGCGTAAGAATACCTTAAAAAACCAATCTGACCAAGGTTTACGAAGTTCATTTTGTGGTGGGCGTTCTAGCTCAATCACTTAGAACCTCCTCGTCTGTCTCAATATCCGTTATATTCAATTCCACTGGATCTGAGCATTGGATCTCATATTGTCTCGTTCGATATATACCCAAACGATGTACATCTACAAAACGCTTCTTCTCTCCAATTTCACCCAGAGAGATTTGCTTCCAATTTGTCCAGAACTTTCCATCATCTTTCCAACGAATTTCAATCGTAGGATTAGCAAAATCTGTATATGATGTAGCAACGTCCCGTTTCATATTAATGCGCAAAACACGTACTTGCTTTTTAGCATACGATCCCTGATCGATTTGTGAAAACTTACGATTCCTTTTAAACACTCCACCAGCATCCGTTTTGATAGTGTCCGAGAACTTCCAGATTCGACCTGTATTAAAATCACCGGCAAAACATTCTCTTGTTTCTTGAACATAATACGAACAGTTAATTCGTGGACGATCCCAATCAATTAAAAATCCTCGCCACTCTGTCCATTGGTTATTTCTTAAATCAATTGACCATGTTTTACGTTCAGTTGGAAATACAAACAAAACATGAGTAGAACCATTCCATGAAAATTGAGATGTAATGCAATCACTTACAACTTCATATCTCGACAATTCTTCTTCAATCGTTTCTGATATTCTTACAAGTTCACGACCAGCTATTTTGAGTATACGTCGATCTTGATCTATAAAAATAACTGAATTATCAGCTAATATAATCGAATACTTCGCACACGTTCCATACTGCCAGATGTGCGCACGATTGAAAGGTACTGGTGACGCTCCTACATTCTGCCAGATTTCAGTAGTCTTTTCTCCAACAATATACGCTTCACGTTGATTGACAGCAATTCCTTGAACTTCGTCCGGATCGCCAACAGCCGAAAAAATACTTGTAAGAAGCCATGTATCAATATCTTCAAATTCGCTAAATTGAATGACCTTATTATTTTCAGATACAATTCGTCGATTCGCTAATAAAAAACCATCCAGAAAAGCAATATGCGTGGCTTCAGGCGCATCATCAATCGCTTTAGTTGTATATCCTACACCTTCCCATTTGATCGGATTAGAACCACCTGCAATAATTAATTCCTGTTTGTTATCCGCAAATACTGGACGAGCATTACCAGGTAACGCAACATCGGTTACATCAATGATATTCTTATCGGAATCAATGGTATAAATTTTTCGATCAGAAGTGACTGCAACTAAAACACCGTCAAAATAATATATTCCAATAATTTCATTGGAAGGTAAAGTCGTATACAATTCAAGAGAAGGTCTGTCATAGTTATTTCCTGTAACCCCTATAAATATATTAATCAAATCTTCAGCATACGGAACATTTTTCAAGCTTCCTTGTTCTTGAGACTTAAATGCTCCTTGATTCATGGGTATTTTAACAAATGGCATACAACCACCCATATAAATATGATTTTAAAATTTTATTCGTTTTACTATGTGAATATCCAGACCCTTTAGTATAGGCTTCAAACTCCCATTTATAACGCCAAGGATTGTAAATAAAAGGTAAACAAAATAAATAAAGAAATATAAACTTTATAATTCCAATTTGTTTTTGTTGCTTTGAGTGGATTTTTTCATGAGCAATTATAATTTTACTAGGTTTTATTTTTGAATAATAAATCGTATTTCCAATAGTTGTATAATTGTTGTGCGCAAAAGGAAAAGTTAAATTCCACCATATAGATTTTTTTTTATAATTCATACGCTACGATTTTAACATTACTAACATTGCATCCTGCACTAGTGCCAGTATTTACCAAAGCAATGCTTGCTGTATAATCTCCTGAAGTGCCTGCTGTTAATCCTGTATCAATTGTCCAAACAGAACTTGGTGGAATTTGAAATGTATCATTACTGCCAGCTATAGCAGCAGTAAAAGATGTGTCGTAAATTTCAGTACCATTTCGTTTTATTTTAATTCTACAAGTGATTGGATTTGTAGTTGTTCCTGTATCAATTCCTATGTAACTCAAAGTATCATCACCGGATAACCCAACAAAAATAGGTCGCCCAGTTCCTTCTATCGTTGCTGTAATACCTAAACTTTGATCTGTAGTTGTTGTTTCACTAACAACACCAGATGCACTACTAATAGCAACGCCTCTAATACCTACAGAAGTCCCAGTTGATCTTGAATAGTTTTCCCATACTTGATTAGCAAATTGTGTTGATGGAGCAATTCTACCAACTCCATCTGTTTTATTTAAAGCAAGAAACGTCCAATCATTATTAGATGAATCAAAGCTCATTCTAATACGAGCCACAGCCTGAGAAGGAAGATTAATATAATCAGCAATAGTATATGATCCCATCAACATAATGATTCCATTATCTGGATCAGCGGGTATTGCTCCCGAATCTCCAATACTTGTACTGACAGATGGTGTTATATCTTCAAAACTTCTTGAAATATAAAATGCTGAATTACCATCTATACCGTCAATATTTGAATCTGCTTTATTTGCTACTCCAATATAAAAAGTAACAGATGAATAATTATTTGCATCAATTATATCTGGATCAAAATTAGTAAAATTAGATGATCCTGTAGTAAAATCACTTAATTCTACACCTTGTGTTACCTTTAAAGATACAAGTTCACCAGACGTTACTGATTGACAAGTAATATATCCAGGATTATTTATTGTTAATGGTTGTCCTTGTGAATCTGTTATAGATAAAATACCAGCATCTAATTTAATTCCTATATTTGAAATCCAATTAGGAGTATTTGCTCCAATAGATTGAATACTTCCACCCGTAATTGTATCTACATCCAAAGACGTAGCATTTAATTCATCAAAATGACCTTCTGCCCATTTCTTAGAAGTAGATCCAACATCATACGTATCATCAACTGTTGGTATTAAATCACCTGCAATACTCGAATTAAATTCCACAACATCAGAAGAAGAATTTCCTATTGTGGTTGTACCTCCAAGCAATTCCGTATTCGTACCAATCGCATCAATGTCTGCAATATTCGCCCCATCGGCATCTTCAATGACCAAACGAACATCTTCATTAATGTAAACTTCAGCTTTACCTACAGAATCTAAAATGATCGGATTAGAATTTGGCTGAGTTAAACTTGAGTCTTGATATGTAGTTACAGGAGTGGTTGTACCAACCTGATATACATAAACTTTTCCAGAGTCTAATGGATCGCCACTTCCATCAATTACACCGGCTGCTAATATGTCAATTAACAATGCCATTACAACACCACCTTACAGCCATCTCCCATTATAGTTCCTGTACATACTGAAATGGTATTGCCAGTTGTAATAATTGAGGCTTCATTTAATAAAACATTATCTTTTGCATATAATTTTGTTGCTGTATTTGTATATACTCCGCCTAAATCAAAATTATAATCTCCACCATCAAAAGTACATTCAATAACTCTAACACCTGAAGTAATAGCAGCTTGAATAACTATTCCAGAATCAGGTCCATCTTCTTCAACAGTAAATGTACATCCTTCAATTAACGGAGCAATTGTTGTTCCAGAGGGAGATTCAACAGTTATAGAATTAAGATCGTTTGCCCCACAAATAAAGTCACAATTTTTAACAACATGAACTCCACCATTTATATTTACTCTTGCTGTATGCGCAGCGGTTCCTTTTGCAAATCTTAAATTATTTATTTCTATTGTTGACCCTGTGAAATTAATTAAATCAACATTTCCACTAACAGTAAATGTAGGTTTATTTGTTCCAGTTCCAAGGCCATAAATTTTTAAATTACTTTTATCTATTGTAATTTCAGTTGCAGAGGTTTCAATATGTTCTTCTTCAATAATAATAATATCACCATTTGCTGTTGTTGCAGCCGACACAGCACCAGCAAGCGTAGCTTTTGGCTCTATACGATTGGTTCCTGCATTAGCATTGTCACCAGTAACTGAATTCACCCAATAAACATCACCAGTAACCATAATATCTTGAGATATATCTATATCCCCAGAGTCAGATGTTGAAATAATTCCATTCTCATAGTTCTTGGTTGCCATTAGAAATACTCCGTTCGTAAAGATGTATAACTTGGTTTCTCAGCATTAAAAGCTACCATTTCCTGAAATGCCTTTTCACTTTCAGCAGCTAACCACTGTCTTTCCTGAAGCGTCTTACTAAAATGTCCTGCTAATTCAGAAGATAACATTTTTTGAAGTGGTAAAAACCACTCAGTTGGAAAATCTGGATTATCCGTAGGCAAAGTAAAATCAAATAACGGTCTGCGAAATGAATATTTAATCGTGTACGCTGAATTTGGTGTTGGATAAAGTAAAAGTCGATTGTCCGAACGTAAATTATGCCGCTCTAAGTGACATGCTTGCGGTTGACCAGGAGAATCATCCTTATAATCTGTGAGAAACGATGATTGTTTGTCGTAAATTATCAAAGGAATGTAATCATTGCCCTGTAAATACGAAATATAAATAAGTTTGAGAATATTTGGATTAATTGTTGTAGATAAAATACCCGTTACATACGCTTGCTGATTCGCAACGGTCGTTAATGTACTCTCAGCATTAGATATTCCCCATATCCAATCGCCTCGCGCATCTAAATTACGAATAAGAGAATTAAGAACGCGAACACCTAACGCCATTTCTTCGTTTTGTGGATCAGTTACGCCAATATAACTCAATGCTTGAGTTATTAAATCGTTTCTCGTAACGGTAAAGTCAGATGTTGTCGATATGGTCATCTATTCTCTTAGGTCGTCCACGTTTTTTAGGCTCTTGTATTTCTAATACGATTGTTTTTTCTTCTTCTTTTTTTTCTTCGTCGACATATTCTATCTCCTTAAAATTTGTACTGTCCAATTCTAACAGAAGTTTCCCCTCTTGCTCAGAAAAAACGTGTGTTGCATTAGGCGTAAAATGTAATTTCTCTTTACACTTCTTATTGCCAACACCAATTGGAGAGTTGATCGTTAATCTTTCTTTTTTTCCTGTGTATTGAATAATCATAAATCCTTTGCGGGTGGGCTTTTACACCCACCCGACTTGTTATTTTCTAGCGAAGTTGCTTGAAAAACACATGAATATATCCAGCAGCCGTATCAGACGACGATGGAGTATATGTCAATGATACTGCATTTGCTCCAGTAACCGTGTGACCTGAGCCACCTGGTTGACCGAAGTCATTTGCGGTATTGGTTCCAACTGAACCAATTCCAAACAATGCACCCTTATATGTCGCAGAGACATAATCTTCAGTTGCACCATCTGTAATGATATACGGTCGAATAAATCCAGCCGTATCCAATGGAACACCGACAGCAATACCATCGGCATCGCCAGCAGTTTCAGATGAAAGCAAACCCACGTTCAATGTTTCCGTAGCATCTACAGTCACAACTTCAACCAAGAAATCATGAATGAAAGAATTCAACGGAAAATCAAGACCTGTATCTGTTTCAGTAGCACCTGCATTAAATACAAATGGAGCTACAAAACATTTATCAACCCCAGAACGATCCAAAGTCAATACATGGTCTGTTGGTGTTACTCCATAAACCATCGACGTATTACCCTTGTCATCTGCAATGAAAATATCAACGGATGTTTGGGCTGTCCAAAAATCAATCTTACCTTTCGTTGCAAATGCGGTTCTTGTTACTGGATTGGTTTGCGCCGTTCCAGCAGAATTACCGTAAATGGTTGATAGTGTTTTTGTTGCTGCGTTATAGACAAACACATAAACGCCCGTTGTAATTGGCTCGCCTGTGCGTTGATCTTTCACACTTAAAATAAAATGTTGATATGCAAAACCCATTTTAATCTCCTTCTCTAGTCGGGGGCTTTTACACCCCCAACCAGAATATTATTAGTCAGCTACTGCCGCACTAAACACAGATACTACACCGTGTTGACATGCATTGGTTGCGTTAGTTTGGAAACGTGCCTTTTCAATTCCATAAACGGAACGAATAGCCACACCTGTCTTATCACCATAGTCGAATTCTTCTTCAACTAGATCGGTAACAAAACCCTTTGGAGTTCCTGCTTGCGCAAACAATAGAGCTTGAGCACCAAGAAGCGAGTTCATCGCAACATTGATACTTGAAGCACCTACTCCTGAAAGCAATAACACTTTAGGAGTTTCCTTGATAATTACACCATCCCAGATTCCAGCCATTCCAGTAAAAATTGGATTGTCTGTACCTCTAGGCATTGCATCACGTTGAGCAGCCTGCCATGCAGTCGAGTTTTTCAAATCTCGAACGCAATATGGATGCGCAAACATAACGAAAAATTCCTCACCATTCTGAATACGAATAGGTCGGATTTTTGGGTTACACAACATCGCTCTACGTTTAGCTAAACTAATTTGCTCCACGCTGAAGATGTCGTTTGTTCCGTCAATTTGTGACAATGATGCAGAGTTATCTCCAGATTGGTCATTGGATACAGCAGCACCGTACAAAATACGATCTACGTTATCCGCTGCCCAAGCATCTTTTTGTCCTTCAGACGCTGATCCATAGGTAACACCATTAATTGTAGAAAGAGCTCTAAAAATCTCGTCTTCTACAGCTTGTGCTAACCATGTCGTCAATGCTGGTTTTGCTTCTTGCATCAATGCAAAAGGTGCACGTTGTTCACTCATCCAAGGAATGCGTACTGCATTTCTTTTTTGGTCTACAACGACACGATGTGCATAATAGCTCTGAGCTTCTTCAGATCCTTCCAATGTCGAAGCACCAGTTACACCAGCACCAGACAATGCACCTGCTAAGTTAAAAGTGATTGCGTCACCTTTTACTTTTGCAAGCTCTTGATTGACCTGAATTGGAAATTCAGAAGTTAAGCCCATATAAGGGCGGGTTACTAATTTGTCTCGGTATTCTTTGAACACCGAGTCCATAAACTGTTCTGCGGTTACGGCATCGCCGGTCGCAATTGTTACATCTGCCACGTTATTCTCCTTCGTTTAACGCGTCAGAACATCTTATCTAGGCAACGACCCTCGACCACTTGCCCAAGTTTCCCTAGACTGTATCGGTCGAATATCACCACCAGCAGATCGAATATTCTGCACGTTGGTTGGTTGATTGTTCTTCGCTGCTAACTTCACGGCAAGTTCTGCTTCAAGTTCTTTTTTAAGTTTTTCTTTTAGCATTTCTTCCTTCTTCTTGTCTCGTTCCGCTTGAGTTGCTCCAAACTCTAGTTCTTCCGCAATTCTTATAGCTTCCTTAACAAGCGTATCCGCTGGCTTTGCAGCATTCTGTATTTTACTTACTAACAAAGGATCATTCTGCATAACAATGAGATCCAATGCTTCCTGATACTGATCGCCATACTTCTCACGACCATACGCATCCTCTCGCATTAAAAATTCCTCTCTTACCTTTTGGGCAATCAAGGCTTGATTCTCATCTTCAATAACTGGCGGTTCTCTTAGTCTTTTGTTTTCTTCTTCAAGTGCTCTTAAGCGTTGCTCCATATCACTCTCACGCGTTTTATACTTCTCGCGCTGTGCCTTTAGAACCTTACCCAAGATTTCTTGAGGAACCATTTTCGTTTCAACTTCAACCGTATCTTCCTTTTCAGGTTCTACCGTTTTAGCTGGTGTATCTGTAACCACTGCTACAGGTGTCTCCACTTTCGCTTCAACAACCGCAACAACCGGAGCAGCAACTGGTTCTGCTACGACTGGTTCAGCTTTAACTTCCAAGGTTCCTAAGTTACCTACCCAATTATTCGTTTCACTCACAATGTCCTCCTGATTTTTACGTCTTATCTGACGTTATCAACCACCCTTTACGTAGGCGGCACGTTTTGCCCGTTCGCGGCACCCGTCATAGTCTGAGCATGAGCAGCTACAGCTTGAGCTTGTGCGACTTGCGCATTTGCCTGAGCTATTTCTAACTGCCTCTGCTTCTCGGCCATAATCTGTTGTATTAAATCGTTTTTGCCTGGCATATCCGAGGCATTAATTAAATATTCGACTGGGAATGGTTGCCCAGATTGTATAATCGCTGGCATCAATGCTGCCAATTGATTGAAATTCTCGGTTCTCTGATTAGGCGTTTCCATATCTTCATCAATCTTTATATCATACTTACCTAATCTTAAATCATTCATAATATAAACCTGACCAGTAATTGGATCAGGTACACGCTGATTCAACACAATTCCCTGCGCATCTGGATCATCCGTAATCTTAACAAGTTTCTCTGAAGTCCAGTACTGTTGCATTTCTTCCAACACAATTCCAAAAATATCACGACGAGCTGCACGTAACGAAGCATAATACTGCCGAAGCATCTTGTCCGATGTTATCTGTCGCAACTGAATCGCTTTACCCGATAACTGCTTATCCTCTTGCCCTGCAAACTCCTTCGCAATACCCGTCGCCTCAACTTCACTCTGCGCTAAATTCAATAAGTAAACATCCGATTGATCTGGATTATCCTTGTCAATCTGAAATTGCTTTCCAGCTTTGTAAATTACAACTCCATCCGGCCTTGCTGCTTCTTTTCTCGTTCGCTCAATATCCGCAACTGCACCTTCTTCAGCTATAATTCGATTGGTATTTGTTTTGTGAAGCAACTTAGATCGTCGCTTATTATATTCCTTCTGCGCATCGATATATTGTTTGACAACCCCATACGGCATGAACGTCTCATGCTCCACATTGCCAAGCGCGCGAGAGAATGGAAACTTACCTTCAGAATCATGAGGCCGTACATTCTGCTTATCTTCCAAAATCTTGTTCGATATAAATATCCCAGAATTAATTTCCCAACGTGTTCGCGTAAAATACTGCGCATTTGGATACAACTGCTTAAACGCACTCATTTCCTCTTTAGAAAAATTCGTAATCTCTATCACCGAACCTTCTAACGATGGATGAAACGCAAACTCTATCCGCTTCTGCACTCGCTCCCATACATTAATCAGCCGAATTCTCTTTCTCTTCGGATCTAAAAATGTATCCATATCAATCGTATCCGCCGTTACATTCTCACTGGTGGCATAATCATCGCCAAGCGTTGTCTTATTCGGATATGAACCAAGATTGTTAAATGATTCCTGCGCTACCGCCAACGACCGCTCAATATCCTCTTTCATATCTGGATACATCTCAACCAAGTCGCCAACCTCAACCCATACCGTCTCCCAAAGACGCTTTGCGTCCTTCAAGTCCGTTCTACGGCATCTACGATCAAGAATAATATCGTTATTGCATCGATATGAAATCTTGATCTCCGGCTCCAAAAAATCAAATTCCAAATTGCACTTGTACCAACCCACACCAGACGTAAATAAGTTCTTGGCTACTTGCGTCTCATGTTCATCAAATCGATTCATCTCTTCGACATATCGCAACGCTTCTGTAACATATTTCGCCTTTTCAAAATCCGCAGATCCCTTATCCCTAGCGCGCATCATCATGCGACGACCTAGATAATCCCCCATGATCGCATCAATTCTCGGCTTGATTAAATTTATAACGACTTCAGGTTGTCCACGTCCGGCCAACGCTGCCTTTTCTTCTTGGCTTAATTGATCGCCATCATAGAAACGTTCCCACTCACGCTTCTTGTTCCACCACGTTTGATGATGTTTGAAATCTTGCGTAAATTCAGACTTCCAGCGTTTCAGCTTCTCGAAATCTGCATCTTGTACAGGGTAATCTTTGATCACTTCACAATCCTATACCGTTGTCCAGTTTGGAGCAAGAGTTTCGTCTTCATCTTTAAAAAACTTGCGAAATTTTCGCTTTGGTGGATCGACTGATACCTTAGGCCTATCCATCAACGCATACCTTAAACAATCATACAAATCATCCCCTGTGTCTGGATTCTCGGCATCTGCATCCACTTTCAACACATCCTCTGGTCGCTTCTCATCGTGCGTCATTCTTACAATCGTTTCAAATGTTTTCTGACATGACTTAAATATCCGAAGTGTAGGCATAAACTTTCCATTGGGCGTAGGTCGTAAAATTAAATAATCACGTAAATGTTGCGCTCCTGCTACCCGCTCAATACTAGCTTTACTCAATACCAATCGATGATTAGAATATTGTGAAAACTTTTCATCAACGCTTGGATCCCCACTATGCTTCGTCCAGCAATCTAATCCCGCTGGAATAGACTTTAAATTTTTAGAATCAGGATATGACATAATCTCCGCCACAATTTCTTCTGTCCTACGCTTTGATTTTAAAAATTCCCGATACACATATACGTTCCCGTCCGTATCCATAGCTAACCAAAGGAATGCAGCAGGATGATTGTATCCCGTATCAAATGCTCCCATTCGCTCCCAATGCTCCGGAATATCAAAGTCAGGTACTAGATGCGTTTCACGTGAAACCATATCAAAAAACTGTCCAGCTTGAATATCCCATGACCCTTCAAGATAGGCCTTCACTAGCATTTCGTTTTTATTCGACTTCAAACGCTGAACATACTTCGGGTCATGCTTCATCAACGCGGGGTTATCGTAAACCCTAGCCAATATAAAAGCGAAATCGTCTGGGTTCTCCATCTCACGGAATTGTCGTTCTACAAATAGTCGTTTCAGCCACTTGTGACCAATACCGCCAGGGTTGCCAGTAAGTAATGTTCTAGGTTGAATATCAGGATAGCTAGAACGATTAGAACCTTTCAACGTCCAAAACCAATCTTCAGGCCATTCTCCAACTTCTTCAATAGCCAAGTCATGATACTCCTGACCTTGATGCAGTCCCAAATCTCTTTCATACTGGCAATGGCGAAAAGCCAAAACCGAACCATTAGGTAACTTCAATTCCTTATTCTGATTGTTGTAGTATTGGCGAAGTATCGGAAACTTTTTAAGAAGCGGGGCAATGTGATTGCCGTATAACTCTGGATACGTTTTTCTGAAAATCACGCCGTAACTGTTAGGAATTGCAATACGCCGTTTGAGCATGATTTCACGTAACCCATGAGACTTGCCGCCCCCTTTTGCGCCCCCGAAAAATGTATTTTCCGTAGTCTCTATAGCTCTATCGAATTCAGA
>JACCDG010524573.1_pt1 | contig 31845 bp, 30 predicted proteins | sample 7442471 | NCBI WGS metagenome assembly JACCDG01 (sample SAMN15323444, study PRJNA562643) | freshwater metagenome | isolation source: river surface water | place: USA:Blue River Watershed | collected 2017-08-17 | reverse complement strand
CTATCCCTGTTTGCAGACTTGGAGCTGCCACGCGCGTCTCGCACCCTGACCTCACGCTGAACCTGTGTCGGGAGTTCACTCACCTGAAAGTCCGGTCACCTTCACCAAGAGTCGCTTCGTTCTGCGCCCATCAAACTCGGCGTAAAAGATCTGTTGCCAAGTCCCAAGATCGAGGCGCCCACGTGTGATGGGAGCGGTGAGCGCGTGGTTGGTGAGGTAGGACTTGAGGTGAGCATCCCCGTTGTCTTCGCCCGTTTGGTGATGGAGGTAGTCGCGTCCATAGGGCGCGAGGTTCTCGATCCACTGAGAGATGTCGCTGAGCAATCCGCTCTCAGCATCGTTGATGTAAACACCGGCCGTGATGTGCATCGCGCTCACGAAGCAAAGTCCGTCGGTCACTTTGCTTCGCTCGAGAGTCGCTTCTACGTGCTCAGTCACGTTGACGAGCGCGTAGCGTTTCGGAATCTCAAAGTAGAGATGCTCGGTGTGATGGATGTAAGGAGCCCGTTCGACATGAGCTACCACTTCGTGGCGTTTAAAACCGGGGCTGCCGTGGGGATCCAAGAGCCAATCAGAAGGCTTCAGAGGCATAGGCGACTAACTTGTCCCAGCCTGTCTTGGAGGGCAACGACAATCCTTTGACGGGCCGTAGTCAGGAGTTGCAGTCACCTTCTGTTTCGCGAACAATAAGAAATCTATGCAAAGCATTCTGTTCGCTACTTTGGTTTCTGTGCTCATTGTCAGCTCAAGCTTCGCAGCTCCTCCCACCGCGGCGAAACCCGCTGCCAAAGCTGCTGGTATTGCGACACCCAAACCGACACCCAAAGCAAAAGCACCCGGAACAGCTCCCGAGAAAACGCCGGCCACGCAGGCACCCGATGCTCAGCCATCAGCAGTAACGGGAGCTTCACCCGAGGTTCCTACGACTGACCCAGTGCCGGGCGCCGCTCTACCGGGCGGTGAGCCTCCTCCCGTGACGGATCTCTTGACTCCACTCCCGCAGGCCGCTGTGTTTCGCAATTGGGGCTTCTCGCTTTCGCTTAATATTCCGCATCCGATATTCGCCGAGCTTGAGCATCGATTTACGCCTAAGTGGAGCATGGGCCTCGGCGCCGGTGGGTTTGCGCTCAACAGCCTCAAAATCGGCAATCTCCCAGTCAAGTTGAGCATTGGTGCAATCGACGCGCGACTTCGTTGGTATCCCTGGAGCAAGTCTTTCTACATGGGTGCTGCGCTTGGCGTGCAAAGATTCTCAGGTCAAGCAACCGACTCTATTCCTGTCACAGTGAGCGGCACTACGGTGAATATCCCTACAACAGTCAAGGTGGACATCAACAGCCTCTACGTCACGCCTCAACTGGGTTGGCTGTGGATCTGGGACAGCGGATTTTTGCTAGGCTTTGACCTAGGCGTGCAAGTGCCGATCTCGCCAAAAACTACATTGGAGATCACATCGGATAACAGGGTGGCAAATGTCGCTCTTGCGCTGGTCCAGGAGACCGCTCAATTCAAGAAACTAGAAAAGGACATCACTGATGCCGGCGATAAGATCGGCAAGATCCCATTGCCTGCGATTACGGTTTTCAGAATTGGTTGGATGTTCTAGTCAATGCAGCCAGAGTAAATGGATTTTTTAGGCACTCTGTTTTTCGGCACTCAGGGTGCCAGTAACAGCGCGAGATTCATCCATACCCAAGCGAGCATCATAAAAAACAGCGCCATTGCCAATAACCACGCTTTAAAAAAAGTGCGGTGAAAAGGCAGAATCGAATACCAAGATCTAAACAGCAGTTCTGGATTAGATCCTTCGAGCACGGCTTTGAGCTTTGGAAAAACCTCATCTACGATCGATGCAAGCGTCGCATGACCCCATGCTGCTGTAGCATCCGCGGGTTTTCCCCAATAGCCGCTGATCTGCTTCGAGAGACGATGGCGAAGTCGGCCATAGTGTGAAGGACTTGACCATGCACGTTCTGAAAGAGTCGGTTGCGCAGGCCCCACCTGTGACGGATCGATCGCCATCATCACTGAAGTGTCGCGTCGCCCACCATGTTCTTTGATGTCCAAAAAGAGAGGTGACTCTTGAACTTGTTGAGCCGTCACCTGCGAAGAAGAGAGCGACACGAAAATAGGGAGAGGCTTGTTGCCTACGCCTCCAAAATAGTGCCGATAAAGCCGGATAAACCTCGTCGAACGATAGATGCATTGGCCGGCTTCTTCGACTGCCGTCACTTGCTTGGGGCCGCCGTGGCCCGAGAAGCATGCAAAGTAAAAGAACCCTTCTTTGATCAGCGCGCGAGTGGCGTCGACTAGCCAATCGCGCAGCACATGGGGCCTCACCTTGATCGCAACGGATTGAGTGAACGAGTCGCGACCCAGAGGGACCGCGGGCATAATGACGACGCTCCAGCCAGTCAGGTCGCGCTCGATTCTCTCGCCCATCAGCTCGCAGAGCCGAGAAGCCTCGAGTAAGTCGGTGCCGAGCGGAAGGTGAGGCCCGTGGTCCTCAAGCGGGGCCACGGCAAAGAGAAAAAGAGTCTTCTCCCGAGGCAAAGCTTTGACTTGATCTGCGGTGAGGCGAGCAAACTGAGAGGGCATCTGTTCTTAGGCTAAACCAGATTGCCGATTCACGCTAGCGGACGGACCTTAGGACTCGAGATTGAACACGCGGGCCGCGTTTTTTCCCAGGACAAGCTCGGACTGCTCTTCCGTCATCGTGCCGGCATCTATGCAGGTGCGAATGCGTCTGAGGCCGACATCAAGATTGTCGCCGACGAACGGCCAATCAGTGCCAAAGAGGACGCGCTCAGCACCCACGCGACGGACGGCTTCTCCGATCACCTCGGCGGGCTGCCACGAGGTTTCGACAAAGACGTTGTCGTGGTCCTCGACCAAATCCAGCGCTACGTGAGGCTCATGAAAGTTCATGTGCGCAAGAACAAAGCGAGTGTTCTTAAACTCTTTAAACCAAGGTGCGTAGCGCTGCGCTTCGCCCTGAAGTGGGTCTTTATACAAAAGGCGAGTGTGGATGCACCCCGTGTGAAGAATCACAGGCAAGCCTAGCTCCGCGGCGACCCTAAGAAGCGTTCGATAGCGATCCGAGTCTGGGCCTTCGCCATCCGAGGGGGGATGAATCTTGAGCGCTACCGCGCCCTTCTCTGCTAGGCGCCGCAGGTGCATAGCGGGTCGCGGAGCATTTTTTGCGATGTTGACGACGGGCTTGAGTCTAGGCTCGATGGCGCATGCTTCTAGAATGAACTCGTTAGTGATGAACGGAGGGTGCGCAATGACCATCGTGTAATCAACATTAGACTGGTTCATCCCTTCGATCAGGTCGTTGACCGTGGATTCGATAATAAGACTAGGAAGCGGGGCCAGGCCTGCGACTTCGTCCAATAGGATCCTCATCGAATCCGGGAGATGGCGCAAGATCCCTTGCGCTTTGTGCATGGATCCGGTGACTGGTCTCAGCCAGGTGCGGGCGCGTTTACGCAACTCTTCGATCACCGGCTTCGCTTGCAGCGGCGTGATCGCGTCCAGGCGATTAGGAAAAATATGCGTGTGAGAGTCAATGACGAGTGGCATGGGCAATCGGTCTCGTGATTTTGATCGAATAGACAGGGTTCTTTTCAAAGTCCTCGACGATAGTGTTGAACAGCGCTTCAGTCATCATGGAGCCTTTCTTTTCGTCGATCACCATCGATTCGACAGCGTCCGGAAGAAAAAACAGAAGCTTTTGCATAAAGCCCATGAGGCCACGTTTCTGGCCTCCGATGCCCTTGATGTTTCTAAAGCCTACGCCCTTATGGGGGCCGTAGTAGATATCGGCATCTACGGTGTGCTGGATATACTGCTTGCCGTCCATCCAGTACTCAAGTGCGGGACCATAACCAATCTTGAGGTTTGCGGGCAGGATATGGTCTGGGAACCGGTGGAGGTAGGGTTGCGTGTAGAAGAGCTTCACATGGACTTGAAACTCAGGATCCTTGTTGTCTGGGTCCGGGGACCAGATTCCGTTGCTCAGATTGCATGCTGGCAGCGAAAGGCCCAGGTCAATGTGATTGTCCGCTATGGCTTTTTCAAAGGCTGCGCCAGGTGCCCAGACCACTACACCCTGTTTTTTGATTTCGCGCGCGAGAAGGCCGAACGCGCGGAGCGTGGTGAGGTGATCTGCGGCGGCGGCTCTAAAGAACCCATCCCACAGGGCCTGCGAAGGTTGGTACATCACGGGGCTACGAATGAGAGCCGTGTTTCTTTGGTCAATTGGCTGAAGACTTCGGATAATATCCACTGAGTGGATAAACGACATAAAGGTCGGATAAAGTTTTTCGTCGAGTGCTTCACGCTGGATTTCTGCTGTCGTCAAAATCGTCGGTAGCCGGTGGGGAATGTTGGCGGCCCTTGCGTGATGAAGCTGAAATAGCCCCAGCACGAGGCCGAAAAGGAAGTACGATTTGTTAAACATTTTCACCTAGATAGACTTACTTTCTATGGGTATCGGGATTTATCTCAGGTATCGCAAGGTGTCAATTAAAGTAAATGCTCGTTAAGAAACCCTTTTTAAGCTAAAAACCCATTCACCCATGATGAGCGCTTTTGTATTTGGAACGATTGGAATCGCTTCTTCCTACTGGCTAGGGTCTTTTTACTTTAGGTTAACTCCTAGCGTTATATTTTTGTCGATTCTAGTTTCGAATGTAGCGGGCTTTGTTGCTTTGCTCTCGACGCTTACGCTGGAGCGCCAAGACTGGGCACGTCGCTACTACATGAACCGCTCGATTACGACCTGGTCTGTTCTATCTGGATTTTACTTCGCTATCTTGTTCATTTGCATTCCTGAATTGCGTAGCTTTCACGTGATTGGGGGGATGTTTTTGCCTCTGCTTTTCAGCACGGGCTTTATGATTCCTCTTTTTGGAGTCGCCCAAGATCGTATTATTGGTCGCGCACAGCGCAAAGCTCAAGAGAAGGCGCGTGCGCAGCAGCGCGACACGCTTCAGCACTCAGTTTGATGAAACTGCCTCCTGAGCCTGTTGTTAGAAACCGTCAAACCCAAGCATTACACCCCCCTTCCTAACCAGATTTTTAGCTGATATACCTAAGAGACAACCTTGAATCGGGAGCTTTGAGTCATGCAACACGCCTCGCAACACGTTTCCCAAGAAGAAGATTATAATCTGGTCGAAACCTGGCTGCGCAAAGACCCTTCGCGTTGGGCAGCAGGATTTTTAGCTGGGCTTTTCGCGGGAGTCGTTGCTCTCGGATTGGCAAGTATCATCAGCGTGATGGCGGGCAAGGAGTTTACCTTCGCCGTAAAATTGATGGCAACACCGCTGCTCGGCTCATTTGCAACCGAAGCGGGAACGCAAGCTGCGGCAGTCATTGCGGGCTTTATCTTATTCGAAGCTATTTGCGCGTTTTGGGGATTGGTTTTCGCGCACTTCACTCAGACCAACCATCTGTCTTCGCTTCTGGCAATGGGGTTGGTGTGGGGGTTGTTTAGCTGGATTTTTATTTGGAACCTTTTTCTTCAGTCTTTTGATCCGATTTTCTGGGCGCAGATCAGCGCAGGCGCAGTCTTTCCGATTTGCTTAGCGTATGGAATTTCGCTCACTTCGGTGGCGTTTTTTGATCGCATCATGGGCGGGGACAATTGAGACAAACGCTGACGGCAGCGCTAGCTTTGCTGGCTCTGCTATCGGCATCCGGTTGTTCGACTGTCCTTTTTGTCCGTGAAAAAAACCGTAGAACCTACGCTCCTCCTGTGTACGAGCTGAATCGACCTCGATTTTTCTTTGGTTTAGCGGGTCCTGATACGGATGTTTATTTGGATCGCATCTGCCTGGGCAAGGAAGCGGATCAGGTTTCGACGACATACACTCTCTCGAACGCCTTAGCTGGGCTCTTAACTTTGGGGATCTATAGTCCACGCACGGTGAAGGTTTGGTGCCAGCTATGAGAATACCGCTAGCGGTGCTTATTGCGGTGCTGTCGACAGGGTGCGCACGCATCGTGATTCATCGCAAGTCCGATGCTCCGCTTCCGGTTGAGCGTGTGACCGAGCGCTACACTGTGGTGGCGTTTGGCAATCATTCGATGTCAGCGCCGATCAGCCTCGCCGATCGCTGTCCCGAACCTTTGGTGTGGCAGGACGCGACGACTGAAGTGAATGGGTGGCAGGCGTTGGCTCGCGTGGCGACAGTGAATCTTTACTCTCCGTGGACGGTCGAGGTCACTTGCGTTAGGCGCTAGGAGTTGCGCTTTGTCATTTCCTCAGTGGCGAGCTGAAACTTCTCGTGCAGCTTCTCGATCTGCTCTTCCTGATTCTTGCGGTAAGTCTCGATGCGGGTACGTTCGCGCTCGCGGATCTTTTCGAATTCTTTCTCATGGCTGTCTTTCTCGGCGGCCAAAGTCTTTTCATGGTTTTTGCGGCCGGCCTCGAGGTCTTTGGAGATGACCTCTTCTTGACGAGTGAGCTCTACTTTGTAGGCTTTTTGAGCTTCTTCGAGTTGCTTCTTCTGACTTGCAGCCAGGGACTCGAGATTATGCTGATGCTCGGACTCCATGTCCTGCACTTCGGCCTGCTGCTGAGCGCGACGTTGCTGAAGGTACTCTTTGTACTTCAGCTCTTCGTCAGCGTTTGAATTGTTGGCGCGACCGATGTTCATCGAAAAATAAATCCCACTTCTCCTCATTAGGATACCGGAGTCAGTTGCTTCAAAAAATAGGTAGAAACTGCCGCATCGAAAATGCCTGCTATTCATTCGATCAGCACAAAAGGCTGAGAGACTCGCTCTTAGGTTGAAAGACCCGTTTTCGCGCGTCTGAGAATCTGCGTGGTGCTGCGGCCTTTGACGTAAGGAAGCGATACGACTTTGCCTCCCCAGCTCTGGACTTCTCGTCCTCCGACAATCGTGTCGACCGTCCAGTCTCCTCCTTTTGCGAGGATCTTAGGGCGGATTTTGAGGATGACTTCGAGAGGCGTCGCTTCTTCGAACCAGGTGACATAATCGACAGCCTCGAGCGCAGCTATGACTTCGAGGCGATCGGCAAGGGGATTGATGGGTCGGCCTGGGCCTTTATTCAGCATGCGCACAGAATCGTCCGAGTTGAGCGCGACAATGAGGATGTCGCCCAGCTTGCGTGCGCGTTCGAGGTACGTGACGTGTCCTTTGTGGACGATGTCGAAGCAGCCGTTAGTGAAAACGACTTTCGCTCCTTTGGCGAGTTTCTTAAGCGCGGCCGGTGACTTGATTTTGGAGAGAAGCTTGCGGGGAGCAGACTTCGTTTTTTTCACAGGTAAGCGATTTCGGTAGGCTGTAGATCGACGACCAGGTCGTGCCAGCAGCGTTTGCGGCGATCAAAAAGCGCCCAAATCAGGCCGATCCCGGCGAAACCGACGCTGGGTAAGAAGAAGAACGCTCGCAAGAAGATAGCGGTAGCGCTTCCATTCAAAGCGAGTCCAAAGAGGCGCTTGCCAAGAGTAGTGCTAAAGGCGACTTCTTGAGCAGTCGTGATCGCCCAGTTAAACACACAGAGAAAAAGCAAGGCTACCATCGCGATTCCTGGGCTGATGAGTAAATCCGGGCTCAAGTCCTGATTCCACAGCGCCAAGCTCAGAGCGCCCAAGCAAAGGCCCAGATTAAAGAGGGTATCAAAACAGTAAGCAAAGAGGCGTTTGACGAGGTATCCGAAGCCAAACATAGCCTGCTGTTCAGCGAGTTCCTGAAGCTTAGGCGCGGCTGGCGAAATCACGGGACGCTGTTGAAGCGGAGCTGTGAAAGGCGAGTGTTTGTGGGTACGGGGGGGTTGGGCAGGCATCGTTCTAGGTGCGCTAGGCGCAGTAGGCACAAACGTGCGATGGGGCGCTGTCGGTTGGGGCGCTGATTTTGCTGCGACAGGGACGGAGATTCTCGGGGCAAGATTGCTGGGGCGAGGAGGGAGCTTAGTAGTCATGGGCGCATAGGTGGGTTTGCCGGCTGCCGATGCTCCTGCAGCCGCTGCCCGAGAGATCGATGCGTGACCCGTGTTGCCTTTACCCATCGGCGCATAGGGGAGGCCATCCGAGAAAGGATGAAAACCCAAACCGTCATTGACGGGAACAAACTCAAGAGGCTTCTGTTTCATTTCAGGCTTCAATTCCATTCAAGTCATCCTTATTTGGCCTAAACAGCCTAACTAACCGTGTTTTTTTGTCAAGAGAAGGGAGCGATAGGCGGATGTCAGAAGGCTGACGCCATAGAGTGCGGCCGTTTCGGCTCGCAATACGAGAGGGCCAAGTGAGATCCGAGTGCACTGTGATTGAGTGAGGAGTTCTCGCTCTTGGGTGCTCCATCCGCCTTCAGGTCCGATGAGAAGGCGTGCGGTAGAATCAATGTTTGTATCCCAACCGATCGACCCGAGCTCAGGGGCTGATACTCGCGCGCCTTCGTCGCACCAAAAGCGGGGGGCCTGCGGGCTCGAAGGGCTTTCGACCAGAATTTCTTCGAGGGTTCGAGGATGCGTGACTTCTAGTTTGTTGAGTCGCCCGCATTGCTTTAAGGCTTGGTCCGCGATCTTTTGCCAGCGTTCTTGAAACACTTCTGGCCCCTTGCTCTTGATTTGGACCACAGTGTGCGCAGTCACGAGGGGTTGAAGGGAACTTACTCCCAGTTCCACGCATTTTTCTACAACCCACTCCATGGCGTCACCTTTGAGGACCGCGATTTCGAGAGTGAGTGGAGTAATCGCGGTGCTGAGTTGGACGTCGGGAGCACGATTGGGTGTGTCCGTGGCCGGCACTTCGAGGCGAGGCATGCCTCCTTTGATTCTGAGGATCGCGGGCGCTGAGTGACCTTGGCCATCGATGGCCTCGACGGAGTCGCCGTCTTTGAGTCGGAGCACACGAACCGCGTGGTTGGCTTCAGTCTCCGCGAGCGTGACAGGGCGATGAGGCTTGGGAAGTTGCGGGCACAGAATGCGTCTCATGGTGTGACCTTTTGAATTAGCACGCAGGGCGAGCTTCTCAAATTGTGGAGTTGGAAGGGCGGAGGGGTAAATAGCTTCTTTTAAAGCTTAATAAAATTGAATACTTATAACTCAATTGAAGGGTCATTCAATCACTTCATAGAATATATTGCGGCGCACATAGAGCTCAGTCTTTCCCACTTCTTGCAACTTGGGCGTTAAACACATTTGCGTCGGTCGCGTCTGCAAACGTCGCTTCGATCCTCGTGCGCGAGCTGATGGCAAAATCCAGCATGCGTCTCATCAGGAGGCACGCGCGTTCTTAAAATGTTTTGTTCTTATTCCCCTTGGCAAACCTACGTACGGCCAAAAGTGGGGCTCCCAATGAAGCGAGAAGAACTCGTTGTTCAATACGAAAAGCAGCTTACTGTTCGGTGCAGAAATTAGGGTGTTGCTTGTAGCTTAAGAATTGGCTCGTAAGCTCCGCTCATCGACAACTCGTCGCCTTTTAGGCCGCCAAAGCCATGTCGCACGACGAGTGATGTTTTCCAGTACCACAACGGAAAGTAGGGGAGATCCTCAGCCATCTTGCGTTGGGCTTGCTGTATAAGCTCAGTGCGGCGTTTGACATCGATTTCGCCTACTGCTTGATCGAGCAGAGCGTCCATTACCGCGTCCTTGTAGCCTACGCGATTGTCGAGTTGACCTGACCTGAGAGTGCGAAAGAGAATCGAGCCGTCCGAGACGCCGATCCAGCGTGAAGAGTAGAGTTGGAACTGCCCCTTGCGAATTGACGCGAAAAAAACTGCGGGCTCGACCGCGTCGATGGTCAGTTCGATGCCTATTTTCTTGAGCATGTTTTGGAATATGAGAGCGGTCTCGATTCCCTCTCTGACAGGCGTGGATCGATACTTGAGTTTGAATCTGGGCTGACCAGGTCCCGCGCGCCGAAGGCCTGCTTGGTCGAGGAGCTGCTCGGATCGAGCAGGGTCGTACTCGAATTGAGATTGAAAGCTTTCGGGCAAGGATGGGGCGAGAAAACTTCCAGCCAAAGCGCAAAAATTGTGAAGTGTATAGCGCACGATGCTTTCGCGGTCGATCGCGAGGGCGATGGCTTGCCGGACTTCGCGCCTGCCTAAAATGGGGTCGCGCAGGTTCATTGCGAGGTAGCTTACGGGTACGCCGGTTCGTTCGATCAAGTCGTATCGGTCTGGATAGTGATTGAGCAGCCAGCGCTGCTTGGCTAACGAAAGGGCTGTTTGAGTGACATCGACCTCGTTGCGGAGAAGCTTAAGGAGGCGCGTATTGTCATCTTGTACATAAAGAAAGTGCAATGGACGCGCAGAATGAACATCAAGTCCTGGAACTTTGATAAAAGGCACGGGATCAAGCCAGATTTCGTCCTCGCTAGTGCCAGCCGCTCCTGGCTGCCAAACGCGAGGCTTGAATGGCCCGCTGGCTACGACGACGTCGCCCGGATTAGGGTCGGTACAGGGAGTGTCCTTTCCTTGAATCCTAAAATAGCGAAGAAGTGAGACATTGGCTGCTAGGTAAGGGCTAGATTTTGAAAGTCGAAAGAGAATTGAGTCAGCTTGGGCTTCAGTACCGAGCCAGTCGGGAAACGATGCCTTGAGAATTGAGACTGGCTTGCCTTGGCGATACTGCTCTAAGCATTGAGCCATGGCCGTCGCCGTGATGGGTTGGCCGCTCTGATCGAGTTGTCCTGGTCGTATTTTGAATTTCCAGGTTTTTCCGCCGTCGATGATCTCCCAGTCTGAGGCTAAGTCGGGTTGGGCGGAGAGATGAGCGTCCATGCGGGTGAGTGCTCTAAAAATCAAAGCCCCTAGTCGCTGTCCAGGTGCGTCAGTTGATCGTCTGGGGTTGAGAGTCGCGGGACCTCGATCGAGCATCACACGAAGTGCCGGAGGAGTCTCGAGTTGTTTGGCTTGGGCTCCATGGACAACACACAGACTCACTAGAAAAAATTCGAATATCATTTTACCCACGCGCCTACTCGCTTTACCATCTGTAGACACCATGGATGGGTACGATCTCAATAGAGCGTGGAGAGGAGCCGGGGCGCTGATACTCTTGCTGCTTGCAGCAATGGCAATGGCAGCAGGCAATGCGTTCGCCTCTCCGCATAATGTGGCAGACCCTTCGGCGTCTCTGTCGGGTGGGGATATTCTCTCAATCACGTCGCCTCTCAAGTTCTCGGTTGATGGTCGCATGAAGCGGAACGTTCAGTTCTGGGTCGACATATACAGCAAGTATGACACGCATCAGGGTCTGATACACGACGCTAAATACATCGATCACATCTACGAGACATTGGATTTTCAGAAGGCGGGCGAAAGTCGAGAAAAAGTAATTCGAAATGCGAAGAAGAGATGGAAAGATCTCCTTCTCTCTTTGCACCGCAAGAAGAACAAGCCAGAGAGTTGGTCTGAGGACGAGAAAAGCCTAGCTAAGCTCTACGAAGACGTGAATGAGCCCAATAAGTTCTTGAACGCTGCTCATCGCAAGCGCATGCGCTACCAGCAAGGTTTGCGTTCGAGCTTCATGCAGGGGCTTCACTATTCAGGGCGATATCTGCCCATCATGGAAGAGATTTTTCGCAAGGAAGGGTTGCCGATTGAGCTGACGCGGCTTCCTTTTGTCGAAAGTAGCTTTAACCTCAAAGCTCGCTCCAAGGTAGGAGCGAGTGGGATCTGGCAGTTCATGCGCTCGACAGGCAGGCTCTTCGTAAAGGTCAACGATGCGGTGGATGAGCGCAATGATCCGATTCGCGCCACGGAAGCGGCTGCTAAGCTGCTGAAGCTGAACTTTGAGTCCTTGAAGAACTGGCCACTGGCTGTGACGGCTTATAATCACGGTCGCAAAGGGATGGAGCGGGCCGTCCGCAAGGTGGGCTCTGAGGAGCTCGAGGAATTGGTGAGCGATTACCGATCGCGCTCTTTTGGGTTTGCGAGCAGCAACTTCTTTACGGAGCTGCTTGCGGCAATCGAAGTAGAGAAGAACGCGGATAAGTATTTTGGAAAAGTTGAGCGCGCCAAGGTCCTCGAGGGGATGGAGATCTCAATCCCGGATTACGTGGCGATGTCGGAGCTCTGTCAGTTTCTTAAGTTGGATCTCGCGGCGCTGAGGGAACTCAATCCCGGACTGTCTGAGGCGGTGTTCGCTGGTAATCTCATGGTACCGGCTGGTTATGTATTGCGTTTGCCGCTTGACTCGACTCTCTCTAAGGATGCGCAGGTACGGGTTTTCATGGCGGGATATGAGCAGATTCCCGCGCTTTATAAGCTCAAAGCGCAAAAAAGGTATCGCAAGGTCGCAGGACAGCGCAAGCAGCGCGAGATGTGAGAGCATTTGCGGGCATGTTGGGCATGTGCGGGCTCTGAGCCCCGTCAGAATGCGTTGACTGCGCACTCTCGTGTGGCTCAGGCTGCCCGAGAGTAGGTAGATTGCACAAATCGCGCATTCTGGGGTGACTCAGTGGGTAGCATTCAATGTTGGGTGAATTGGGGCCGACCGATTCCGCTATGCGTTTGTCTATGCTGGATGCTCATCCGCGGTCAGCGCCGTGGTCCTGCTAGTCAGCGCCGCGGTCGGCGCCTCAATTCTCTGCCGGCAGTGGAGATGCCTGCCGCCTCGGATCCGAGGTACTCTGAATTGTTTCATCAGACTTGTACCTCACTTGAAACACGCCCACGGAGTTGCCTCCGCGCGCATCGCGGCCCTGCGAGGTGACCCAAACTTGTGAGCCATCGGGGCTGATGTCGAGCCCGACGGGGTAAGAATCGACCGGAATTCTTGCAATGATCTGCATATCTTTGGTGCGAATCGCGAGAACCTCACTGGTCTGATTCACGGAAGCGAAAAGGTAGCGATCATCGGGCGAGAGCTTGAACGATCGCACTCCGAGTCCTGCGTAAACTGACTTCACCCCATGATCTTTTGGGTTGATCGTTACTCGCCGATCGCTCGGTGTACCTGGGTCGGTGAGCTGATCGTGGATCAAGTTGATCGGCACTTTTGAAATGAAGCCAGAAGCATTGCAGCTCGAAAACAGCCACTCGCCGGATTGGCTGACGTGCAAGTCGCGGGGGCCCGGATTGATTCCAAACACAGTCCCTAGATAAGAGGGTTTTTTTGCACGATTGAGATCAAAGAGAGCGATCCCTCCTTTGCGCATGCGACTCACAAACAAATAGCGGCTGTCGCGAGTGAACGCTAAGCCTCGCACGCAAAAGCCGCAATTGTGGTCTCGGTTTCCTTTGAGGGATCCAGTGGGCAGCGCCTTTTCGACAACGAGAAGCGCAGACTCTTTAAACTCTGCAGGCGACTTGCCCGAGATATCGAACAACCCTACTGTGTTGTCGCCCCAATGCGAGACGGCGAGCCACTTGCCATTAGGTGAGACTTGCACGTATTTTGAGATCGGGCCTGTCGCAAACACGCGCTTGATCTTAAAGTCCAGCGTATCGATCACCGCCATCGCAGAGGGGTAGTTGCCGTATGGGTCGTAGCTGCGCCGGTAGTAGGTGACCCAGAGATAGCGGCCCTCGTGAGATAGCGCGCTTTCGACAGGTTTGCCGGTAAAGATGTTGGGTTTTTTCGTGGCCTTAGGGAATCGATAGGTAAAAGGATTTGTCTTTTTGAAGAGCCTTGCATCGCGTCTATCAAAGCGATGATTGATTACCGCTCTTTTATTGAGACCTAGGGCGTCGTAAACAATCGTCTTGCCTGCCTCGAGCGAGTTCAGAAACACAAGCTTGCCGTCCGTGCTGAACGCGATCGATTTGGGCGAGTCGATATCCGGATCGTAGTGGTCTAGGGGTACAGTCGTTTTTTTTTGGTAGGATTGCCAGCGTGAAGAGAAGGTCATGACCAATGGCCCGTCTTTGGGTGTCGACTCTATAAGGAGGTCCACGCCCGTGTGTAGGGATTGGTCGAAGTTCTTTTTTTCAAGTGAATCGAGCGTTGACTTGGCTGAGGGTAAATATTGATTAGCCTCAGCATGCTTAGGGTCGAGCTTCAAGACGCGATCCCAAGTTTGAATGACTTCTTTCCAGTCGCCTTGTTTCCAATAGGACCATCCGATCTCGTAAAGACAGGCCACGCACTGTGGCTCAAGCTTGAGACAGCGCTGATAAGCCCCCGCCGCCTCCTGCGTATTGCCGTCCTTTTGAAACTCAAATCCTTGAATCAGGGACTGAGTCGCCTTGGGGTTCTTGCATTTTTCTTTGAGTTCTGTGGGCGGCGATGCTGCTTTCGCTCTCGTTGACATCAGCGTCGATGCGATCATCACTCCGACCGATGCCAAAAATCCCAGCCGGCTCAGTTGCATAACTTCTCATGCATTCGATCTTCGCCCCACTTGCCGATGAACTTAGAAGCATTGGTATGCTCGACCAACGTGAGCTCCGCTACATTTTTTGACAAACGGGCCAGGTGAGGCTTACAGCGATATTTTGTGCCCGGCTGGCATTGAGTTTGGAGTATATGCTTCATCAATAACGAGTCTCCCAAGGATTTGCGAGAATGGCAAAGCAGCTTTCGGTCATGCTCGAAGTCTTGCACCATTCGCTTGGCTAGTGATTGGTTTGCTGAAAGTCGCTCGTTCCAAAGGGGTGTTAACTTTTTTTGAGTTTCAGTAAAGGCGCGCAGCTCGGACTGTTTGGAAAGCCAACGTTGCGACCCATTCATAAGAGCGCCACAGACTGACGAGTCGGGTTCAGGGCTCGTGCCGAGCTGCTTGATGTACTCAGTCAGCCCATTCTGGTAGCTTTCTCTAGGCTTGATGACCTGCTCGTTCATTAGCTCTGTGAGAAAAGAGATCTCTAGGCTCTCAGGGGAATCAGCGCCCCGAAGGCTTTCTTGCAGGCTCTGCGTTTCAGAGATCTCCAGGGCGAGAACCCGAGATACAAAGCAGGCGCGTGCCAGCCTGTAACTCTTCAACCCCAATCCGCCTAGGAGAGCGATGAGCGAGAGCAGGCCGAGACAGGCCACAACCTTGGGGTTTCTCAGGTTATAGGACATCGATCTGCTTATCGGTTAGCAGCGTTTGAAGATTGACCGCTTGTTCCTCGCGCCACTGTTTCCTCGCCACAGCGATTCTGACCGCTAGTCTAGTTTGAAGTTGAGATCTATCCACATGCCATAGTTGGCACGATTCTCGTTTTCTTCACCTGTCGGAGTGGTCGGAACCTCGGTCTTACTCTGCACTCCTTGGCGGCCTCCTTCGTCGATTTCCACAAACGGAGAGAGTGTGAGAGTGACCTTGTTGTCTAGCGCGGATACTGTCAAATTTCCGGCGATTCTCTTGCGTGCTCCATCTTGAAAGCGCTCTGTACCTTCCGTAAGCGCTCCCTCACCCGATACCGTGAAGACCGTATCGTTCGCCGCCACGCCCACTTCGGCACGGCCTCGGCTGCCCAGTTGATTGCGGACGTAAGTGAGTTGGGTCACGAGGTAGATTCTTTGCTCTTCAGAGAGACGAATGTTCCCATCGATGACGACTGACACGTAGTCGGATGTTACGGTCAGTTGGTGAGGACTGGTTGGATCGCGGATATCTTTTACGCTTGGGCTCAGTTGGGTTTCTGCTCGTGCTTTAATCTTGGCGGCCTCTTCCCACGCTTTTTCAACCTCTGCCCCAACCTTGAGATGCAAGCCTCCCCAGAAGATGGGCTGGCCACCTTCTGAAAAGTCTTCACCTACTTGGGCGTCAATACCCAGTTTTGTGTCGGCGGACGCTTGGATGCCGGTACTTCCAAGTCGCAAACGAGGTGTATGGGCTTCTTGCTGTGCCAGAATGTAAAGCATGCCCACGTTTGAGTCCGACTTACTGCCGATGTGCGAGCCGGGAGTATTGATGAGGCTGAGGGCGGTTCCCAATTTTCCAGGAAACAAGGTGCCGCTGCCATGATGGAGCTGGTAACCGACCCCGAAATGAGTGCTGCCGAGCGCGTCTTTTGCGATGCCTAGGTTGAGTCGTTGTTCGTTCTCTTGGGAGAGGCGGGTTTGTGCCGCCGTAATGCTTGCTGAGCTTCTCGCCAGGGGATCGCCTCCGACATCCTGAATCGAACCTCCTGCAAACTGAGCCTGAACTGCGCTGGTTTTTCCAGGAATGAAGCCAATGGGATTGCCATCATGGTTGAAGAGGTAAGTTCCTAATCCCAAATCTCCCGTGCCACTGCCGACGAGCGCGCTTGCGTCTCCGCCTTTGGAGTACCCTAGAGTACCGAAGGATACGCCATAGAGCTGGTTCTTGTTTTTGGGGTCGACAACGATGTTTGAAACATGAGGGATCCCTCCCCGAGTCTGGTATGCAGCGACGTATGACTTCAAGCCTAGAGCATTGAAGAACCTTGCTCCATGCACCGCTTGGTCTCGGCAGGTGGCGGCAAACTGTGCAGGAGAATAAGCCTCCGCCCCTTCTGTATTCACGATAGTTCCATACATCAGATTATTTTGAGCTACCCTAAGGATGCTGTCTCCCCCGATCGCACCTTGAGCTGAAATTCCTTTTGCCGCTCGAGTTCTGTCGTAACCTCCGCCCGTCAGTGCTCCGTAAGTCGTGCCCATAGCTAGGATTTCTTGTGTGCTGAGACTGGGAGCGAGTCGCGCCGCTTTCTTGAAGAGATCATCTTCTGAGGTAGAGCTCTTTAAAAGGTGGTGGAATGCCTTAACCATCTGGGCTTCGCGAACTGAGTTCAGGTGAAATCGGCCCAGGGAACCATTTCCTACCGCTAAAATGAGTTCTTCAGCGCTTTTCGACTCAAGAAGTTGATCGACTTCTTGTGAGATCTTGGGTCCAACTTCGGTGATGCATTTTTTATAAGCCGCTTTCATTTCGGGCGTCCAATTGAACGGAGTGACAGAGGATGGGGAAATCCACATGTAGCTTCTTTTCGGTATCCCGGTTCGTTTGAGGCAATTTTCTGGGATCTTACTATAGAGAGCCCCGTAGTTCTCGAGAAAGAGCTGTGCCCACTTGGAGGCATCTTTCTGTTGTTCGTTATTTCCTGATTGGCCTTGCACGATAATCGTAATCTGTCCTCTGATCTCGTTGACGAACTTAAAAAAGCATTCTCGTGGAACCGTGTGCTGGCTCTCAAAGAGAAGATGGTAAAATTGGTCTTCAGTCGATCGGTCGAAGGCTTTTCCATCTCCGTGAATCAGTTTTAGCCCTGCTTTTGAAATTTTCTCAGCTAACGACCCAAAGTTCACTTGGGCGCGGTATTGCTCGCAATGACAGGGTTTTTCCGCGGCGACAGCGAGGGGCGCGGAGGTCATCATTGCGGTTACTAAGAGAGCTGCGCGGGTTATGGAGATCATGGCCGTTCCCCAACGCATCGGATTTCTTGAGGAAGGACTTAAGTTCTTGGAGGGCTTATGTTTTCTGTATTGGCGAAAACCAGTTTTGGTTCGGATTATCGTCCCGTTTTGTGGTACGGCTCCTAAAAATAAGGCTTAAAAACCGGGGATGATGCTAATGTTTTTGATTGGAATCGCCGGCGGCTCCGGCTCAGGAAAAACAACGTTTGCTAAGAAGGTCCTGAAGCGAAGTGGCCAGACTGACGGAACAGTGGGCTTGTTGCATCAGGATTCATATTATCTCCCAACACCGCCTCCTGGGGTGCAGGTCCATGGCGAACCTAACTTCGACCATCCTGATGCATTTGACTGGAAGCTGCTCAAAGAGCACCTCAAGCGCCTCAAAGCGGGCGAACAGATCGCGGTGCCTGTCTATGATTTTAGAACGAGTCGGCGCACGGAAGAAACAGAGCTCCTGGGTCCATGTCACACGATTTTGATGGATGGGCTTTTCGCGCTTTGGGACGCCGAGATTCGATCCTTGGTCGATGTGCGAGTCTATCTGCATGTAGATTCTGACATTCGTTTTATCCGCCGCCTACATCGCGACGTGCGGGAGCGTGGAAGAACCTTGGACAGCATCATCCGACAGTATTACGATACGGTTCGACCCATGCATCATGAGTTTCTCGAGCCTACTCGCCAATATGCCGACCTGATTGTTGGCGAAGAGTCGGATATCGCGGCAGATGTATTGGCTGCGCGTGTGAGTCAAGTAGGTCATAGGGTCACGACGAGCAAGGAGAGCGTGTTTTGAGAAAGACTAAAGGAAAGGGCCGCAGAAAATCCTCGAACGAAGATACTGAGGATCGATCCGACAATACGCTAAGCCACCTGTCCGCAATACCCAATGGGTTGCGTATCGTCCCGCTCGGTGGATTGGGCGAAATTGGGATGAATTGCATGGTCCTGGAGTACGGCGAGGAAATCGTTGTCGTTGACTGCGGACTTTTGTTTTCGGATCTGGATCAGTTTGGCGTTGAGTTTGTGATCCCGGATTTTTCGTATTTGATTGAGCGTAAAGACAAGGTCAAAGCGTTTTTGATTACGCACGGACACGAAGACCATATCGGGGCATTGGCATTTGCCTTGAAGGCTGGGATTCGTGCGCCGATTTATGCATCAAGCTTCTCGGCGCTTCTCTTGAGGGAAAAGCTCAAAGAGCATGAACTCTCCGATCGTGCAGAAGTGCATGTTTTTAAGGCTGGAGACGAGATCAGGTTCAAGCATTTTCAAGTTCGGCCAGTCCCTGTCAATCACAGCATCGTCGATGCTTTTGCTTTGATCATCGATACGCCTCTCGGCAAGGTTGTCCATACCGGGGACTTCAAGATCGATCCGACCCCATACGTCGGTAAAATGATCGACCTGCACTCGTTTGGAAAAGCGGGCGAAGAGGGCGTCCTGTTGCTGCTTAGTGACTCGACCAACGTTGAGCGTCACGAGCACAGCATGAGCGAGAATGTCATCTACAGTAAGTTCGAGCAGCTCTTTGCGGCTGCCGAGGGTCTGACGCTAGTTTCGATGTTTGCGTCCAACGTCGCGCGCATGAGCCAGGTTCTGGATCTTGCACAGAAGATGGATAAAAAAGTTGTCCTCGCGGGCCGAACCATGGAGCAGAACGTTCGTTTGGGTACGGAGGCTGGCTTCATCAAGGGAGCTGACTCAGTCGTCATCGGCTTAGACGACATAGAGGACTTTCCGCGCGAGAAGCTGATCGTGCTTTCGACTGGAAGCCAAGGCGAGCATCGCTCGGCGCTGATTCGCGTGTCTAACGGCGAGCACGGGCAGATCAAGCTGCAGCAGGGCGATTTGGTATTGATGAGTTCCAAGTTCATTCCTGGCAATGAAAAGGCCATTGGTCGGATGATCAATAACCTGTTCAAGCAGGGGGCTGAAGTTTTGTACGAGGCTGTGCATCAGATCCACTCTTCAGGGCATGCGACTCGGCCTGAGCTCAAGCGGATGATTGAACTTTGCAAACCACGATTCTTCATCCCGGTTCACGGTGAGTACCGCCATTTGGTGCACCATGCGGTGCTGGCCAAGGAGTCGGGTGTGACACCTGAGAACGTAGTGATCGCCGTCAATGGCGACGTGATCGAAGTGACTCGCGACTCCTGCAAGATCGTCGATCACATGGTTGAGCCACGTGTGTTAGTCGAGGGCCGCGATGGCAACGATATTTCAAAACTCGTACTTAAAGAGCGGCGGCAGATGGGTGAGAAGGGGATCGTCTTCTCGCTCATGGTTCGCAATATCGAGACTCGTCGGATTATGTCGGGTCCTGAGATCATCACCAAGGGTTTGACTGGGGATGGTCAGGAAGGCTTTTTAGTCGAAGAGGCCAAGCAGCTTGTGATGAAGATCATCGCTGAGTACGACATGCAGGTTCGCGAGGGCAATGTTGAGATGGATTTGCAAGAAACCGTGCGCGTGGAGTTGCGCAGGTTTTTTAACACTAACTTGGGCAAGAAGCCGGTGGTGTTGCCCTTGATTTTGGATATGTAAAGTCACTGAGCTTGGATTGTCGCGCTCCTAAGCGCCTTTAGGCCGGCTTTCTTCAAGAATCGCTCCTCGGATCTTTCCAACCAGATACAACGAACCCGTAACCAAAATCATTTCACCCGGCTTCGCGAGCTGCATGACTTGCTTCATTGCTTCAAGCGGTTCAGCCCAAGATCCTCCGACCTGAGTCAGCGTCGGTCCATACTCTTTGAGAGCGAAGCCTCGGTAAGGCGTCTCGGTCAAGTAGAGAGTAGAGTTTGAAAGGCCTCGTAGGGACTCCATCATCTGCGCGAAGGCTTTGTCTCGGCCTACTCCAATCAAGACATGGAGATGCGTCCGTGGATAGTAGAGCAGGAGCTCGAGAAGGCTCGCGATCCCCTGGGGGTTGTGATCACCCGAGAGATAAACAGGACAAGGAGCGCCCTTCATATCGACGCGCTCCATGCGGCCTGGCCACTGAACTTGAGGCAATGCGGGAAGCAGCGGTTCAGGATTGAAGCCAAGTGCGTCGCAAATTGTCAACGCTAGCGCCGCATTTTGGGCTCCACGCAGACCTGGTAGCGCAAGCTCAGTCTTGCCCCAACGAGTTTTTATTAAAAATACCAGCGAGCGAACTGAGTATTCAAAAGATGTGGATTCTACCCAGTGCGACTGGGTTTGTGCACGGACCTTCTCTGCAACTGGTTTCGCTTCTGGCGGTAGGGGCGCATGCACGACGAGATTGCCTGGCCCCACAATACCAAACTTGTTGGCTGCGATTTCTGCAATCGTGGAGCCGAGTAGGTTCTCGTGATCCATACCCAGCGCCGTGATCACCGATGTCGAGTGGGGGATGGCATTGGTTGCGTCCCAAGTACCGCCGAGACCGACCTCAAGGATGAGCCAGTCGACCGGTTTAATTGCCTGCCCTGAGCAAAAGTGCCAGGCTGCCATCAACGTCAACAACTCAAAATGAGTCAGTGCGATAGAGCGAGTGTCCCGCTCGACTTGCTCATAAGCCAAGCAGAACTGCTCTTGCGAAATGTCTACGCCATTGAGCCGATATCGCTCGGTCGTCTCCACTAAGTGAGGCGACGTGTAGAGCCCCACGCGCTCGCCCGCGCGTACAAGCAATGCCTCGAGCGAGGCGCAGGTACTGCCCTTGCCGTTGGTTCCGGCGACAACGATCACGCGATCCGGCGAGAAGCAATAGCGATCAAATCCGATGAGACGCAGTCCTTCATGCATCGGCTCAAGGCTCGGTGGACGATCCGGCATCATGCCGCGCGCCTCAAGCGCTTGAACGACTTCTTGGTAGTTCATCGAAGCAACAAGCTTGCGCGAATCGCCTGCGCATTGAGCTTGACGTTATGAATACGCAGGTAGTTGACGCCGTGTTGTGCGAGTTGCTGCGAGAGAATGGCAGTCTCAAGATCGCGATCCTCGGTAGGATCGAGCAGGCCGCGAAAGAAGGACTTGCGGGAGTGTCCAATCAGCGTTCTTACACCCAGTTGATTGAATGCGCGCGTGCGACCTAGTATCCATGCGCATTGCTCGGGCGTCTTTCCGAAGCCGATCCCTGGGTCCAAAATTACGCGAGAGCGATCGACCCCGGTAGACTCAAGTTCTCTGAGTCGTACCTGGATCCAACTGAGCAGGGATAGCAGAGGATCTGCTCCTGCAGGCAGCGTCTCGTCTCGACGAGGAGGGACGCTGAGGCTGTGCATGATCACGTAATCCGCTCGGCTTGCCGCTAAGGTCGCGAACATGCGTGGGTCTGCGCCACCTGAGACATCGTTGATCCAATGAGCTCCTTGTTCGAGCGCGCGCTCAGCGGTACGGGCATTGCGAGTGTCGACGCTGATTTTAAATCCAGTTGTGCCGCGCAAACCTTCGAACACGGGGCTCAGTCTGGCCCACTCCGTTTCTGGGTTCACGGGCGTGGCGTCGGGACGTGTGGATTCTGCACCAAGGTCGATGACAGTCGCGCCGTCACGCACAAGCCGGAGAGCCTGCTCGATAGCTCGATCAGGATCGATACAATCACCGCCGTCTGAGAACGAGTCAGGGGTGATGTTGACGATGCCAACGAGCTCGCAAAGCGAGTGAGCGCTTCTTCTTGTGCGCTGAGGGATCTGATCCGGCGAGCGATGTCGCCAGCGGGAAGCGAGCTCTAGGGCTGTGTGGCCAAAATGAGGCCCGGCACTGGGGTTGGCCCAATGGGGAGCGAGGTCGGCAAGCGGTAGAAGAGCAAAAGGGCGTTCACACAGATCTTTGTGAGGCACTGACAGCCTAGTTGAGTCGAGGCAAAGATCGCCCATCGCGAGGATATCGATGTCAATCTCTCGAGGCGCCCAGCGTTCGCGTTGCACGCGGCCGAGTTTCTTCTCAACTTTCTTCGCCCAGTCCAGAAGCTCATGCGCCGACAGAGGTGTCTGGATTTTGAGGGCAAGATTCAAGAAGGGAAGATTCCACGAAGGAGGAGCTCCATCGGGTAGCATCGCATCGGATTCGTAGAGTGGCGAGGTCTCTTCTATCCGCAAAGCAGGCGTTGATTCGAGTTCGCGTATCGCGCGCCTGAGGTGCTCAAGCCGGTCGCCGCAGTTGGTCCCGAGCCCCAGGATGACCGTCATGGCTCCCAATCGCCCAGGCTAAAGCTCGTGCCCCCGATGAGATCCGCGACTGGAGGTCGTTCTTTGGTTGCTTCTAGCCAAAGATCAACTCGAGGCGGCATACGCTCGCGCAAAACACGAAAAACGTCGAATGCGAGCTTTTCGATGAGTTGATACTCTTTGAGTGCGCAAACCTTTCGGATCCAATCGCTCATCTCGGCATAGCAAATCGTATCGCTCAGCTCATCGGTTCGGCAACCCTCTGGCAATTGCGCGAACCGAAAGGCTAGGTCGAACGATACGGGTTGGTGGACCTCGCGCTCTTGGCTAGAGCAGCCCAGCCTGACCTGACAGCGCAATCCCTTGAGGCGCAGAATGCTGCCTGCAAGGTCCCGATCAAACTTAGGCAGCGGCGCGATTGTGGATTCCATCCAAGAACTCCCAAAGACGTGTGGAGGCAATCGTTGCTGCGGCTTCTGCTTTTGCTTGCGCAGCTGGAGGTAGCTGATCAAGAGCCTGCTTTAGGGCTTCAGTGTGATAGACGTCTGCCTTGCGGTGCACGTCAAAGAAGGTGAGGCCATTGCACCCTTCAGCGAAGCCGTAGTGCTTCTTGAGTGCATCCATCTTAAACGTCGCTACTTGAGGAACTTGGTGTTCGTAAGCGAGTAAGGCACCTAGTCCTTCTTCGTATGAGGAGCGTGCGGCGGTCATAAAAGATTCGATCAGCGCTTGAGTCTCAGGCTGCAGCGCTTGGTTTTTAACCTGCTCTCGATCGAGTCCGAGTTCTTCGGCAAATCTAAGCCAGAGCTCAGGATGATTCTCAGCGCCTCGCTCCTCGTCATTGAGATTCTCAAGCAGAAGCTGTCTCGTCGCAAGGTCCGCGCAGCCCGAGTGGGTGGCGCTCAGGTAGCGAGGAAATGCGCTGACATGGTGGTAATACTGGCTAGCGTAGTTGCGCAGCGTCTCACGAGAGATAGTGCCGTCCGTCCAGCCTTGGTAAAAAGGATGGAGAAGGAGATGTTTTGACGCTAAGCGCTTGATCAAGTTGTCGGTGAATTTTGTCATACTTCTCGTTTGACCGAGATCTTTTGATTAGTAAAATTAAATGGATTAAACATTCCGTTCAGTGAAGCTAAACAAGTTTGATCTTAACAAGCTGCATAGTTTTTTAGAGGTGGCGGAGGCCGGTGGTATCTCCAAAGCTTCTGAAAAACTGCTGCTCACGCGCTCGGCATTGAGCCAAAGCCTGTCCAGTCTCGAATCCAGCTTGAACCTCAAGCTCTTCGATCGCGTCGGCAAGCGGATGATCCTCACGCCGGCTGGACGTGAGTTGCATCAGCGCTTTCGCGAGCATCAACGCAATCTTGAATCCATTCTCAGCACCCTGACGGAGAGTGATCCCGAAGTCAGAGGGATCGTGCGCATCGGGCTCTTCATTGGCTTTTCTAAGACTCGCTTGACGGATTTTCTCGCCGCCTATCTCATGCAGAACCCTAAAGTGCAGGTAAAGCTCGTCTTTGTCGCACAACCGGAGCTCGCGAGTTTCCTGACGGAGGGCAAAATCGATTTTGCGCTCTCGATCTATCCGCTTGCCAGCGAAGCGCGTGGCGTAACATCGACTCGTCTTTTTGAGGAAGAGCTGGTTTTGGTTTCAGGTAAAAAGCACTTTGTCGCGCGTCCGAGCCCTCAGGAGATGCGCGAGCTGCCTGTGATCGACTATTACGAGAATGGGCAACTGACGAGGACCTGGGTCAGGCATCATTTTGGTCGAGATGTGGGCAAGCTCAACATCCGGGCTTATGGCGCCGCAATCGATTTCGTGCTGGAGTTGATCCTCAAGCACGCGGGTGTCGGTATCGTGCCTAAATATGTGGCTCAACCCTACCTGGCTAAAGGCAGGCTTTTTCAGATGAGTACGGGCAAGCCTGAACTGGCGGACAAGATCTGGCTCAACGAAGTCAAAGGTCTGACTCATACGCCGGCGGCTCGCAACTTTCTTGAAGAAATGAAGAGCGGATTTCAGTCTTGAGCGCAGACGGTGTATCATTTCTGCTTGGAGGCTACCTATGATGAACGCATCTCTCTTTTTAGGCTTGTTTGCAGCAATAGTGATGAACGGTGAGCTAGCTCGAGCCCATGGTGACGGAAAGCCAAGTGGGAAGAAGAATCTCCCCCCTACGTGCGCCAAGGTGGCGGAGCTGTGCGAGAAGGCTGGCTTCTATGAGGGCGGTTCGAATGAGAACAAAGGTTTGTGGATGAATTGCATCATGCCAATCGTAAAGGGAGAGGCAGTCGCTGGTGTCGAAGCGGGCACTCTCGGGTCGGAGTGCCGTGCTGAAAAGGAAAAGCTCCACGGCGGCGGCGACAAAAAGCACAAACATTAAAACCGAATTAAAAGAATTTAACTAGTTTTGATTTAATTTCAAAAGGCCGCTTCGGAGAAGTATGCTTCTTCGCAGTGAACCGCACTTATCTTGTTTCTTTCGCTTTGGTTTTTTCGTTCCCAGTGCATGCAGCGCTCGATTTGCCTCAAGCGATCCAGTACGCGCTTGAGCATTCGCCGGTCTACGATGCTTCTCGGCGAAACGCAGAGATCGCAGAGCTTCAAGTTTCGTCGGCACTCTCTCGGTTCCTGCCGTCCGCTGATGCGCAGGCGGTGCAAGGAGTTCAAGAGCCGGTCTTGGGCCCCAATCCTCCCTGGACAAGCCAACTTGGGTTGACGATTACTGAGACGCTCTACGATAACGGCCAATCTTATACTCAATTCAAGTCGGCTCGTGCCAGCCGCGACGCTGCACGATTGGCTGAACTCCAAGCTCGTGATCAGCTCTCGCTGTCGGTAGCCAGACAATTTTATCAATTCTCTCTGGCAACTCAGCTTCTTGAGGTTCAGCAGAAACAGCACGATCTTTTAGAAGACCAGTATAGGCTCATGCAGTCGCGCTATCGGCAAGGCTTGAGAACGCGCCAGGATTTCTTGAGGCTTAAAGTGCAGGTTCAGCGGACAGATTTGGATCTCATCACTTCAAGGGATTCGATTCGCGCTTCTAGGACCGAGCTGAAGCGTTTGCTTGGGGTTGAGGATTGGAGCCATGATGCGGGCCTTGAGTTTGTCCCGATTACTCCGGCCGATCAAGCTCCGCGAGGTTTACCCACTGAGATGTCCGCGATCGAGAAAAGCTATGAGTATCGCTTGGCCGATATCCAAAAGTCGATCAATCACTACAGCGTGAATTTGGCTGAGCGAAGGTATTGGCCGCAACTCTCAGTGACGGCAGGTGCTGGGTATGGAGTCTCCAACTATCTAGGAGCGACAGCTGTGGCTCCGGCCACGACCGGCCCCTGGTCATGGAACGCTCTTTTGACTTTGCAATACAACCTCTGGGACTGGGGCACGAGAAGGCGCGATGTCCAGGTGGCCATCCATCAGGAGGCGGTTTCGAACGATGGTCTCAGATCATCAGTGCTGTCGACGAGAGTGGAGAAGGAAAATGTTCATTTTCTGCTCAAACGGTTGAAGCAATCGGATCAGCTCAACCGTGAGTTGCTTGCGATTTCACAAGAGAGCTTCGATACCATAGACGCCAACTATCGACAGGGAAAGTCGACCTATCTGGATATCATTAACTCCTTGAGCGATCTTTTGGATGCCAAGACCCGCGTATACAACACTTACTACTCGCTTCTCCAAAACTTGGCTCAGTACCGTTACTACGAAGGGACGCTCTATGACTCGATCGCATCGACAGATCGGCGCTAGCCTCTTAGGGGTCGCGCTAGTCGTCATTCTGGCAAGCGCGTGCTCGAAGTCTCGAGTAAGCGGATCTCACCGCGTTGGAACTGTTAGTCGAGGTGACTTGCTTCAGCGCGTGACCCTTGCCGGAATCATCGTGCCGCAGCGGCGAACGGTGATCTTGCCGCCCTATGCGGGCTACGTGCGAAAAATGTACGTATCTATCGGCGAGAAAGTTCAGGCTGGGCAACCTCTTGTGAGCATCGTTCAGTCGTTGGCTGATCGAGGAGAGGTCTTTCCGCTGCGTGCGCCTTTTTCCGGAACGGTCGTGCAGGTTCTGCACAGTGAGGGTGAGTACGTCGAGGAGAAGGGAGATCAAAGCACGCTGGTTCGTATCGATGATCTTCAGCGGCTTTTTGTGATGGCCGATGTCCCTGAAATGGATTTGGTAAAAATCAAGCCAGGTCAGGACGTGGTGATTCGTGCCACCGCGATCTTGGGTAAGACTTTTAAAGGCGTGATTCGGGAAATCTCGATCGCAGCCAGGGAGCGCAAAGACTGGAATCGCTCTAACGAGAAAGTGGAGTTTCCGATTCGCATCGAGATCACCGATCGGGACCCTGAGATACGCCCAGGCATGTCTTCGATTATCGACGTCATTGCTGCGCGCCGGGATGGGGTTCTTAAGCTCCAGCACGAGTATGTGCAGCGCAAAGGAGACAAGTATCAGGTCATTCTTGAAAGCGGTGAAGAGCGCCCAATCGAGATCGGCATTCAGAACGAAGAGGCCTTTGAGATCCAGAGTGGACTGAAAGAAAGGGACCGAGTGCGCCAGACGGATTTTCTTGCGCTCGATGGGGAGCACTGAGCGCTTATGGCGTTTTTAGAGGCTCACGACGTTCACTTTTCTTATCACCTCGAAGGTAGGGACACGCCTGTGTTGCGGGGTCTTGATCTCAGCGTTGACGAAGGTGAGCTGGTTGCGATTCAGGGATCGTCTGGGTCGGGAAAGTCGACGCTGCTTTACGTGCTGGGAGGATTGCTTAGCCCAGGAAGCGGACAGGTTCGAATTGACGGCCAGAATCTTTACAATCTCAGCGATCTGTCGCTGGCATGGGTGCGAAATAAAAAAATTGGCTTCGTATTTCAGCAGTTTCACCTTCTGCCTCGCGCAAGCGTAGTGGAGAACATCTTATTGCCCGCTCGCTATCCTGCGGAGTCGGCGGTGATCACCCCTGAGAAACGCGAGCGTGCGGTGAAGATCGCTGAGCAGCTGGGTTTGGGATCACACCTCGAGAATCAGCCCAATCAGCTCTCGGGAGGTCAGCAGCAGCGTGTGGCTGTGGGGCGCGCATTGATGAATGATGCTCGTCTGATTCTAGCAGATGAGCCGACGGGAAACTTGGACTCGGTCAACGCCGCTCAGACTTTGGAGCTTCTTAAGAAATTGAATCGCCAGGGCCGTACAGTGATCATTATCACGCATGATCCGGAGATCGCGCGCCAGTGTCCGCGCGTGATCAGGATCAAGGATGGGAAGTTTGAAGCGGAGCGAGCGATTTTACCTGCCCACGGTAGAGTCGCTATGGATAAGTCTCAAAAAGTTATAGAAATCGAAAGTCCCACGATTGGATTCTGGAGATCCGCACGCGCTCTGTTGCCTCTGGCATGGGCCAACCTTGGACGTAATCGTGGACGCTCCGTGCTCACGATGTTGGGGATCACGATCGGGATCGCGGCAGTGCTTTCGATGATCACTCTTGGAAAATTCACTAAACGGCGGATTCTCGAAACCTATGAGAGTCTGGGCGTCAACAAGATCAGCATCTGGGGCTACACCAACTGGGAGCTTCAGGCCAAGGACCGCCTTGGGTTTGCGTTTAGAGATTTTGATGTAGATAAGGATCTGATGCCTTTGAAGCGCGTTTTTCCAGAGGTGCAGAGAGTATCTCCCGTAATGCATCTGTGGGGGATGAATGTCAGTTTTGGGGGTATGACGGTCACCAACAAAGTAGGCGTATACGGCGTCGCAACCGACTACTTTGAAGTCACGAACAGTCAGCTTCAGATCGGCCAAGCAATTAACCCCTATCAAGTCGAGAGTCGCTCTTCAGTCTGCGTGATCGGGTCTGAGATAGTGCAGAGGCTCTTCGCAAACGTGAGCCCGCTTGGTCAGATTGTCTACCTGGCTGAAGGCGATACGACTTTTGCTTGCAAGGTAATCGGCGTGCTCAAGCCCAGGTCCAGTAACCAAGATTGGGATCATCCCAATAGCTACGTCCTTTTGCCCTACACCGCGATCCGACAGTTGACGAGAAACGAGTGGCAAAGTCGGATTCACAACGCAAGCCTTCAGGTTTCGCCTAATGCTGACGTCGAGGTGGTGAGCAAGAAGGTTAAGAAGTACTTCGAGCACCGCTATGGCAAGTCGGGCAAGTTCGGTGTTGAGTCAGACGCCATGTTGATCGCGCAAATGAAAAAATTCTTAAGTCTGTTCACGGTGCTGCTGGCGGGGATCGCTATGATCTCGCTGCTCGTTGGCGGGATTGGGATCATGAACATGATGTTGGTATCCGTCTCTGAGCGGGTCAAGGAGATCGGATTGCGCAAGGCTCTCGGTGCGACCAATCGGAGCGTTCGTCAGCAGTTTCTCATCGAGTCGGTGGTTCTATGCGCTCTAGCGGGAGTAACGGGCTTGCTCATCGGATTCATCACCTACGAGGCGGCGATTTTTGGTGCAACCCAGGTTGTCGCGAAGCTCAAGTTTGAGTGGATCTTCGACCCTTGGGCGGCGGGCTTGTCAGTGGCCGCAATCGTGGTTGTCGGGTTGGCGAGCGGTCTTGTGCCTGCGATGAGAGCAGAAAAACTCGAAGTGATCGAGGCGCTGAGGAGTGAATAGCGTTACTGAAGTGTACTTGGACTTTTGTGCGGAAGCTTCATCAGCCTTGGTGTTTACCTCTTCAGCGTGGGCACCAGAGATGAGGACACCGAACAAGAAGGCAGCGAAATAGATCACTCCGCGAAGGAATATTTTTTTAAACATCATATATTGAAAAGCAAGGATAGGGCCATATTGTTCTTGGCTTTAGGGGTGCTTCATGGGCTGTGTTGGAGTTTGAGTGTCTAAGGTTTGGACAGATGAGAATTGGGGAGGTTGAAGCTAAGGCGCAGAGTTGAAGTGGAGTCCCAGGGCTGAAGTGGAAGCGCCGGCCCTTGTTGTGCTCAAGAACCGGCGCCTAAAAATCGATCTATCTTGAATTATTTTACTGCCAAAAGCTCGGTGCCTTCGGCTCCACGTAGTTTTTTAGGAACCCCGTCGGCTCGTTAGGTAGGGAACGATATGGATTGTCGGCCAGATCGATCATGTAGAGGCAGGGTTGAAGATTGGCCGTAAAAACACGGTCCAAAATCCCTGCTCCCGGATAGAATCCGCCGCTTATCATGTCTGCAGGAGAGAGCTCAAACGTGAACGCGAAGATCCCATGCGTGCCGTATGCCCAATCCGTCGTATCGCCGCTGGCGATGTAGAGATCGCTGGATTGTTCGGGTTTGTATTTGTTCCATTTAGCCATGGTTCGCGCCATGGTCTCGAATACGGCCTGATCGCGAGCGTTGGGCACGGGATCGTACTTGCCGCCCCACGGATAGAGAATCAGTTCACTGAAGGTGTGGAAACTGAGCAAGATCTTGGCGTTCAGGTGCGAATTCACGAAATCGCGGATCGCTTGGGTCTCAGGCTCTGAGAATGCTGATTCACCCATATAGATGTCGCTCGAGGGATTGGTGCTTGAGCCGCCGGTGCCCCAGCCATAAGCGTAGTTGCGATTGAGGTCGACGCCGTAAGTCCCATCCCCGTTGTTGCGGCGGTTCTTGCGCCAAAGCTTATAGCGGTTAGATGAAACATCGTGCTCCGCACCGTCCGGATTGACGCTGGGGATGATCCAAATATCGCGTGAATCAAGTAGCTGTGAGATCGCGGTGTCTGTGCGATGGGCGACCAAGTATTGAAGCAGCATGAGAGGTATCTCGAGACTGACGTGCTCTCGCGCATGATGGTTGCCCATGAAGATCGCGCCAGGCTTGTTGCTAGTTCCGTCTCGCAGAGCATCGCTAGAAGTGTTGATGTGAACAGCCCAAATGTCGCGATTCTCAATCGTTTTTCCGATGCTTCGCACTCGGATCAAGTCGGGTGCTTGGGTTTGGAGCTTTTTGAGCTCGTCAGTGAGTTCCGCATAGGTATGGAAACGCTCGTCGCCTCGAGGAAATCCAAAGCTGCTCTCGTGTCCACCCCGCGCAACGTTGAGGTCGAAGTCTCCGATGACTTTGAAGCCCTTTTCTTTAAGGCTGCGGATTTCGTCCTTATTGGCGAACCCCCAGACGCTATCCGTGCGTGTCGCTTCGATGCTCACACCGAGGTCAGCGATCGCGCTTCGTTGTTCTCGCGTGGATGCCGTGACCTGGATGAAGCGCATTTCGTTTTTGTCAGAGGCAGGGTGCTTGTCGGCAAACGCTTGCGTAACACTCAACGCCCCTATGAGCGCTAGTGCCAACATTAACTTCTGATTCCGTGAAGTCATGAGGATCTCCTTAATATTTTTTGGAAAGCGCTTTCAGGATAACATCCGAGACCTTCTCCACAAGGGCTATGAAAAAATTTCATCAGATATTTTAGTGAGAGTGTTTAACTGCATCCGGTGATGCAATGCGCAGTTCTATTTCCAGCGTTGAATGTGCGCGAAAGGCGCTGAGGATTGATGAGGTTCCGAAAACCGGAACTTGATGTCGGGTCGCTCCGACTGAGCAGGGGTTAAGTTCCGGTTTTCGGAACTTGCGGCGATTTCATCTTTAAAAAAGAAAGAAAGCCCCGAAGACCTGACGGTCCTGGGGCCTTCTCGAGGAGGTGGTGGTGGGTACAGCGCTTCAGCGTGGAGCCAATGGCCTCACGCAGCTCGTTGAGCGGTACGCTTCTTATGGGCAGCGTAGTGCTCGAACTTTTTGTCGTAGTCAGAAACCGGCTCGCCGGTTTTCTTGATTAGACCAAACTTAAAATGTTCGAAGTGTTCATTGCAGAAATTGAATCTCCGCGCGGTGGATTTGCATCCTTGCGAGTGGCAACCATCTGGCATTGGGGTGCCGACTTTTGCTTTCGATGCGCCTTTTTTTTCATCCGACATGTTGTGCTTCCTCCTTACGGACAGCTCTCGATACATAGAGCTTATCGGCGGTCTGAAAATTAACTTTAGTGAATTGATCGGGTAATGGGGTGTTTTGGAGATGGGGTCTTTAGGGGTGCTCCAACGGGCGTAAGGCCCATTTTGGGGTGCTTTTCTTTAAGTATTCAATAAGTAAATGTTTTTTTAATAGTCACGTCCTCGAAAATAAGGAAGAAAGGTAACTCTATAGTAGACTCATATGGTCTACTAATGGTATGCAGTGATCGTGTTTTACTCTGTGACCTTCATCCTACTGGCTCTCAGCTCGGCATCAGCATCAGCCCATCTGTTGCCTCAAGGGCTATCTACAAACGACATCCGATTCGCCCTACAGGATCGCTATCTCTGCACGGAGTTTTACAGCACCGCAGAGGCCTCGCACATCGAAGACCTATGCAGCCAAAAGGAGCGAGTTCAGCCTTCTAATGCTTCTCCTCGCGCCGTCTATTATCCCGAGTGGGGTGGCGCTCAT
>JACCDG010366174.1_pt1 | contig 31848 bp, 40 predicted proteins | sample 7442471 | NCBI WGS metagenome assembly JACCDG01 (sample SAMN15323444, study PRJNA562643) | freshwater metagenome | isolation source: river surface water | place: USA:Blue River Watershed | collected 2017-08-17 | reverse complement strand
GGCCGTCGATGAGGCCGGCGATGATGTCGAGGAAGCTCTTGAGGTTCAGGCCCGGCAGCGTGACCTTGGGCTGGACGTCGGTGTCGCCGGTCCACGCGAACTCGATCTCGTACTCCCACTCGTCCTCGGGGCCAGGCCACGCCTTGAAGTTGACGAGGTGACCGAACCGCGCCCAGTTGGACCAGATCACCTTGAAGTTTGCGCCCGAGCGCGCGAGCAGACGGAACGCGTCGCAGACGACGTGCGCAAGCCGGAGCTCCTGGGTGCCCGGGAAGGAGCCGGAGCTCTGGAAGGTCGCGCCCGACGTCACCTGCGGCAGCGAGCCCTGGGGCTTGCCCGCGCTGGTCAGCGTCGGGAAGTTGGACACGACCGGGGCGTTGTCCGGGTAGAAGACGTACTTGTCCTTCCAGATACCCGTGAACACGGTCCGGGTGAGCTGCGGTCCCAGCACCTGCGAGTACGCGACCGGGTTCCCAGGGAAAAATGTGATGTCGACCTTCTGCGTGTCCTCGACCAGCACGGCCCCCTTGTAGGGGAGCGAGCGGCCCTGCAGCACGATGGCGCGCTTGAGGCCGTTGGTCTCCGAGATGAACAGCGGCGAGGCCACGGGTCAGAACCCTCCCATGTCGAGCGTGGAGCCACCCGGCGCCCGGGCGAGGCGCTCGATCGGCTCGACCCAGGCCACCATGGCCCGATCCGGGTCCTCGCCCCGCAGGTCGAATTGCTGGACCAGCGTCCCGATGTTCACCGCGGCGCTCTTTTTCTTTTTCTGGTCCGTGTCGCCGGCGGTGAGCGCCGCGGCGAAGTCGTCCACGGTCTTGGTCAGGTCCTGGACCTGGTTGAAATCCAAGTCCTTGAGCCCGACCGCATCGGCCTTGTCCGCCGCCTCGTTGAGCTTCCCCGACATCGACTCGAGGCGGTCGGTCCAGCTCATCTCGCCGCGGGAGCGGGCGAGCGCGGCGTTGACGGCTCCACCGTGGACCTTGTCCCAGGTGTATCCGGCCATGTCCTTCACCGCCCCGACGAAGCCGGTCACGCTGAGCGGATTGTTGAGGTTCTTGACCGTCTTGCCGAAGCTGTAGACTTTGCTGGCCTGCGCCACCATGTCGAGGAAGAACGCGGCGATGCGGGCCAGCGTCGAGACCCCGGCGGAAAGGAGGTCAACCACTACCACCATTCCGTCAATGGCCCCCTTCATCATGTCGGCCCCGGACGTGCCGCCGAGGAACGCGGCACCGACCGCCTTGAGCTTCTCCCAGAAGATCAGCGCCGAGATGATGAGCGGTCGGAAGGTGAGCGTTCCCGAAGCGAAGCCGTCGCGGACCGACGCCATCAACGTGTCCCAGTTGCTGGCGACGTATGCGGCGACCCCACCGACCGTGACGAGCACCAAGGACAGCGCACCGATCGCCGCTCCGAATACGATCAACATCGGCACCAGCACCAGACCAGCGGAGGCGATCGAAGAGAATGCCGAGCCTATCGACGTGAAGATCCCCAGCGAGCTGGCGATTTGGTTTTTTCCCGCGACGGCGTCCACGACCTTGCCGATCCCGTCCGCGAAGCCGGCCAGGTTTTTGATGCCGGCCTTGGTTGCTCGGAAGCCACCGGCGATGCCCTTGGCCGTGCCCACGCCCGCCTTGGCCGCCGTGCTGGCGGCGAGGATGCCAGCCCCGATCACCATCCGCGAGAACCCGAACGCGAACGCTGCCTTGATCAACCCGGCTCCCACCTGCATGCCGTGGTAGACGGTGTTCGAGATCTCCTTCCAGTTGTCGGCCAGGTAGGTGATGCCCCGGGCGGCGGCGTCGATGACCTTCACGAACGTCTTGTTCAGGATGCCGCCGATGATGGAGGCCCCGCTCTGCAGCGCGGCCTGATTCGACTTCCCGAACGCCCCGCCCTCCTTGTTCGCCTTGAGCAACGCCTCCTTCATCGACATGAACATCGGCTTGGTGCCGGCACCAGCGATCTTGCGCCACCCCGAGATGAACGAGCTCGACGCGCCTTCCCAGCTCGACTCGTACATCTTCGCCAGGGCCGGGCCTCCGCGTTCAAACGCCTTCTCGACGAGCGCGAGGCGGTCGGCGCTCGACAGCTTGTTGAACGTCATGGTGAGCTTCTCGTTGGCCTCCACCATGTCCTTGCCGAACAACTTCCCCCCGCCGGCCACCTTGTCCATCGAGTGACCGACGTCGAGGATGACCGGCGCGAGCCGCTTCCAGGTGTCCATTTCGGCGCCGGCCGAGCCGGTGAGGATGCGCGAGAGCTGGGCGCCGCTGGTCATGAAGTCGCCGCCGGTGAGGGTCGGCGTGAACAAGGCCAGGTTCTGCGACAGGTCCATGATGCGCTTCATGTCCCCCGTGACCGACCTGGCGCCGGGCAGCATGTTCTGGAACATCGTCGAGATGTCCTGGAACTCACCAGGGCTCGAGTCGGCGATGCGGTTCAGGTCCTGGAGCGCGGCGCCGGCGACCTTGATGTTCGTGCCGAGCTGGTCGGCAGCTCCGGCACTGTGGTTGTAGAGCTGGAGCGTGCCGGCGAGGGTGTTCTGCGTCTTCTCCATCCCCGCGTTGAACTGCGCGCCCTTGGTGACGGCGAAGGCCAGGCCGGCCCCGATGCCGAGGCTGGCGGCGGTCGCCCCGTACTTGGCGATCGCCGCCGTGCTGGCCCCCACCGCCGCCACCTGCTCCCGGCCGAAGGCCATGGCCTTGGCGCTCGCCATGTCGAACTTGCTGGCGAGCCCCGACACCGCCGACGCCTTGGCCTGCATCGACTTCGCCAGATCGCCCTTGGACGACAGGTGCGCAGCGACGCGGTAGACGATCTGTGATTCAGCCATGGCCGGCGGCCTTGTTCTCGCGGTCGATCAGGTAGTTGATGTCGCTGACTGCTTGGCGGACCTTCGAGATCGGCCACCGCATGATCTCGTCGATGGATACTCCTGGATTACCGTCGCGGCATACGAACCAGCAATTGCGACGGCGGAGCCTGGACGACTCCGGCCAGTCGTGGGTGTCGATGAGCTTCCAGAAGGACAGGTGGTCCAGCGTCACCAGCGACGCTAGACGAAAACCTCTTCCCCCGATTGGTCCATCTCGGCGACCTCCTCCCCCGTCACCTGGTAGACCTCGAGCCACTTGGCCTCGACGAGCTTTCGACCCTTGGGGCCGATCGCGTCCTTCCACCGGGTCAAGCGCTCCTGGTTCATGCCCACGAGCTCGCCGCCGATCTGGATCGTGCAGAGGTCCTGCAGGCGGTCGCCCATCTTGAGCATGTCGCCGCGGGCGAACCTCCGAGCCTCGGTCTCGTCAGCGGTCGTCGCCTCGGCGAGGGTGAACTTCAAGTCCTTGTCGGGCAGCCCGGACTGCTTCCAGGACTTCGACTCGGCGATGGTCCGCGGGAGGGTGAACTGCGTGGCGTGGCGCTTCTTGCGATTGTCGATGCCGTCTCCGGGGAGACCTGGGTCGTGTCGGCTCATTGCAGGGTGTCCTTGCCGGGCATGCCGGCAGGCGTGGGGTTAGTTGATGAACTGATGCGCGTCGGCGTACGCGGTGATGTTGCTCTCCACCATGTCCTTGCGACCTCCGGCGGTGAGGGGGATGGATTCGAACTCGAGGCGCTCGAGGACGATCGAGCGTACCTGTCCGTTCGGGTACAGGAAGTTGGCGGTCATGCTGATCGAGGTCGGCGCCCCCGGCTTGCGCATCTGCTTGTCCACGACGGCCTGATAAAAATCCATCCACGCCGCGTCCTCGTGGTGGTTCGTGAACTCGATCTTGGCCATCGAGAATTTGCCGTCCGGTCGGTCGCGCTTCTCCCCGAGGTAGCCCTCCTTCGAGACATCCATCTCGAAGGTGACCGTGCACTCCTTGACCAGCGTCAGCTCGTCTTGGAGCACATCGCCCTTGTAGATCTGGACGGTCGTATCATCACCGGTGAGACGATTGCTCATTGCCTATTCCTCGGAGTTGCAGCGCTCAGCCGTTGATCTCGTCGATGGTCACGCCCTCGGAGCCGACCTGTAGCTTGAAGAGGATGGCCTGGATCGCCGGGGCCATTTGCACCTTCGGGTACAGGATGACGAACCCGGCCGCGAGCTGCTCGGGGGTGCTGTCGAGCTTGATCGAGGACCCGAGGATGCGGGGGTTCGCCGGGTTGGCCAGCCCTCGCAGGAACATCTCGCAGCGATGCCGGATCGCGTTGATCGTGCCCGGGAACGCCAGCTTGTCCTTGTACAGGAAGGAGATGTTGTAGAGCTCGTCGGCGATGTAGTCCGACATGAACCGGCGGTTGGCCGGCGCGCGGGCCTTGTCGATCGCGCGCAGCACCGAGGTCACGTCCGACTGGACCACGTAGCCCGCGATGGTGCGGTTCGGGGCGGTCACGCCCTTGGCCTTGAAGTCCTTGTAGTCCGCCTCCACGAGGCCGGAGCCACCCAGGCTGGACTCGAAGGCGGCCTCGAGCGAGACGATCTGGAGCTTGCCCACGGCGTTCGTGGACGGCACCTCGCCAGCGCTCTGCTCCTGCCGGATCTTCGAGCGGATGAAGGCGTACCAGCTGTCGAATGTCTGCTCGAACACGCCGTCCGCGGTGAAGCCGATGCCGCCCGCCGTGCCGACCTCGAGGATCTCTTCGGACAGGATGCGGACGCCGGGGGCGCAGTAGATCAGGCGGTCGTCCCGGCCGACGTTGCCGACGCCGACGCCGGTGTTGCCGATGATGGTCTCCTTGTTGGTCCCGACCGGCGGAGAGAAGACGGCGGTCCGGCCTGCGCACCCGTTCTCGCTGGCCTCGTTCGCGTTGTCGCGGAGCCAGTTGCCAATGTTCATCGTGTGGCGGGCCGAGAAGATGATCGCGCACTCGGCCGCCGGCGAGGAGACGTCCAGGGTCTTGTCGATCGCCTCCTTGTATCGGGCGTCGAGCTGCGGAGACGAGAGCCGGGTGATGGCGGCGGCGTTCGTGACCTCCCAGTAGCCGGGCATCTGGTCGATCACCTCGTCCACGTCGGCGATGGCGCTGGGCACCGCGGTGTCCGTGTCCTCCCACGGGCGCACCCGCATCGAGAACGGGCCGCCGAGCGTCGTGGTGTCGACGTTCTCCATCGTCACCCAGATCGTGCCGGTGGTGTTGTCCTTGACCCGGACGCCGGCCGGGAGCGTCACGGCTTCGCCGGCCGCAGCGTCCACGAGCTCGTCGTCGAAGCCGAACGCCGCGAAGACGCCGGCAGTGGCCTGGAGCTTGCCGGTGGCGCTGGTCCCCGAGTTCACGACCCACAGGTAGCCGTCGTGGTCCACGTAGGCGTCGAGGTTGGACATGGCCCCGAACACGATGCCGGCGTCCTCGGCCTCGATGTAGTCGATGTTGGGCACGTCGCCGGTGCCGAACTGGTCGGCGGGCTTTCCGGGGGTGGTGTGAGCGACCGTGACGTCGCCGGCCGTCACCTCGACCGGGATCGGCGACGTCACCGTGAACATCACGTTGGCGTCGCCGGTGAGCCGCACCGTCACCGCGGTGGGCGAGGTGAACGTCGCACCGGGGACGCTCAGGGCCTGAGCCGCGGCGAGCAGGCCGGCGGCGAGGTTGGCCTCGACCGTATCGGCGGACACGTAGCTCGCGTTGTAGGTGGCGAGCACGCCGTTGACGTAGCGCGTCGCCCGGATCGTGTAGTTGCCGACCTGCGCGTTGACCGAGGTCCAGGTCCAGACGTCGGGCACGCCGACGTCGGACAGGCCGAGGGTAGCTACCGCCGAGCCGCCGAGCACGCGCATCCGACCGGCCGTGCCGCGGGTGACGGAGTCGAGCGCGAGCTGGCCACCCACGGCGCTGGCGATCGTCGCCGCGGCCTTGGCGTTGATGAAGGCCCAGACGTCGGCCAGCGCCTGCTCGGCCGCGGTGAAAACGATCGGCAGCGGATCGTTGTCGTCGATCTGGAGAAGCAGGTCCTCGCCGCCGACGAAGTTGGTCGGGTAGGTGCCGCCGACCCCGAGGATGCGCGCCGCCGTCGCTGCGAACACCTTGGTCGCGTTCGTGACCCCGTTCTTCTGGAACGTGATCGAGTCGCCCGGCTCGATGTCGAAGGGGCCCTTGCCGCCGCGGATGGCTGCGAGCCGCCGGAACTGCACGGTGCCCGCCGAGTTGTCGACGCGCTGGATCACCATCCCGGCGAAACGCTTGCCCTTGCGGGCCATCCACAGGTTGCCGTTCCAGACCTTGGACCCGCCGGACCGGCGAGCCACGGCGCCCTGGTACTTGCCCTCCGAAGTGTTCCACCCGAACACGCCGTACTTGTTGGCGAAGTCGCTGGTGGAGTTGATCTTCTGCGGGGTGAAGAGACCGGTCTCGGTCTCCCCCACGATGATCACCGAGATGTTGCCGGCTCCCAGGGCTGTCGCCGGCGGCACCTCGTCTACGATCACCACCTGCTCGATCTCGTCGAGCTGCGCATCGGTGGGCTGTACCTTGACGATGTGCTTGAACATCGGCGAGGACGATACAGCCGGCCCGCGCGGCGTGTCCATGCCGCGCCATGTCCTTTAGGTCAGGCCCATCCGAGGCCCGACCACGCATCGCCTCGCCGCATGCTACGGCTCGACATCGACGCCGATGTCGGCCGCGATCTGCGTCTTGATCTTCTGCGGCGGCGCGATCGCCATGATCTCGGACACCGTCGCTGCAACCGTCGCTTGGAGAACCCAGTGATCGGCGAGGTCCTCGGAGGGCATTTCTTGCGCGTCCACGAGGTTCAACCGCACCGGCTGATCGAAGTACCGCGCCACGCGGATGATGCGACCGCCGCGTTCGCTGAGCGGCTCGGCGAGGAAGGAGCGGACGAACGCGGTGCGGAAGGCGCGGAGCTCGTTCTTGTGGCCGAACCAGGCGACCACGCCGAGCGTCACCGTGCTCTTGGACAACTCGCGCAGCGAGAACCCATGCCACTGCTCCTTGAGCATGCGCGGGCGATGGTCTTGATCAAACACCTGCGGCGTCCTCTCGATGATCGACGCCGACAGCGGCTTGATGTCCGCCGGCGTGTCCGGCATCCCGAGAATGATCGGGTGCACCCGCAGCTCGCGGACTGGGGCATAGCTCCCGCCGGCGACGAGCAGGTTCTCGAAGCTGCCCACCTGGACGCGCAGCCCGTCGAGGATGTCGTGCACGGCGATGTGGGCCGCGAGCTGGCCAGAGATCACCTGCAGGGCGTCCGCGTCGGACCATGGCGGCACCGCGACCCGGGACATGCCGGCCGGGGTCGCCTCGAAAGCGGTGGTGGTGGTGTCGTCGGGGTTCTGGATGGTGGCCACGGCTGCATCATGCGGCACTTGTCCAGGTCGGGGCCAGCGTGTTACCCGGGAGGCCGATGTCCGAATCTGCGACGACGCCCGCCAAGCGGCCGGTCACCATCATCGTCAGTTGCTCGGCTTGCGGCGCGACTATCAGGCCCACCGTGGCCCGCGAGGCTGGCTGGCGGAGTGTCCGGATGCCCGGCGCCTCCTTCCCGAGCTGGTACTGCGGCGAGCACATCCCGGAGGGGGCCCCACCGCCAACGCCGCGCCGCCAGCCCCACCGCCAGACCGCCGCCGCCGAGATGTTTCGGCAGTGGCCCCGCCGGAAGATGCCGGTCTACGTCGACCCCGGCCTGGTCGGTCACCGCCTCGTGTTCGCGTTCGGCCTCGAGCAGATGGCCGCCGCCGCCGGGTGCTCGCCCGAGACCGTGCGCCGGGAGATCCACGCCAAGAAATTCGACCCGTCGAGCCTCACCGATATCGTGCGGTGGGCGGGTGAGCGCGCCGCCCAGCCCCAGCCCGCCGAGCTCCCCCCCCTCGCCGACGCCTTCTCCGTGGCGAGCAAGCCCGCCCAGCACCGGCGCGATCGCGTCGTGGCCGAGCTGCGCGAGCGCGGGTTCGCCGTGGTCGAGCCAGACGCTGACCCCCGGCGGATCAACATCTTCGGCGACCGGTTCTGCGTCGCCACGGCCGAGCGGGTCCTCGAGCACATGCGCGCGCAGGACCGGCGCACCCTCAGCCAAGCCGAGGTCCGGCGGATCGTCATGGGCCGGATCGTGCAGAAGGTGGAGCCGCCCTCGCCGACCGGCGACAACAAGGGGGCGAAACTGGTCGGCGAACTGCGTGGCCTCCTTGGGATCGAGCACGTCCGGATGATCTCGACCAAGGTGGTCGAGATCGCCGGCCTGCGCTTCGCCCGGGAGAAGGCCGCCGAGCTGGCGATGTTCCTGCGCAAGCCGACGAAGCGCAGCCGCGCGATCAGGGCCGCCCTCGCCGCGCTGATCGACTACCGCCAGGCCGGGATCCTGGCGCGGACCAAGCGGCTCCGCGCCAAGCTCAAGCGGACGCGGATCCCTACCGCGGCGGACTCGCCGTGATCTTCGCGTGCTGCTTCTTGATGTCGCGGTAGTAGCGGCGGCCGATGGCCTGGAGCAGCCGGCCGAGGATGAACTTCGCCTTGGTGCCGCGCCTGGCGATCTTGCGCGCGATGTTCTTCGCCAGCTCCTTGATCGCCAGGTTGTGCCGGTACGCCCGCGCAAAGTCCGAGCGGTGGATCTTGGTGCGCAGCGCGATGTCGGCCCGGAGGCGAGCTCGCTGCTTCGCCGAGCCCGAGAGGTTGCCGGTGATGCCCTTGCCGATCACCGCCCGACGCGCTGCCTGGAGCGACACCTTGGGCGGCTTGGAGGGCATGATCTTCTTGAGCCTGATCCACTCCTCGATCGGCGCGAGCGGTGGTCCCTTCCCCGGCTTGCGCCCGCGCTCGACGAAGTACGCGTGCGCGGCGCTGTTTGCCACGAACGCACCGTCCTTCACCCGCCGGCAGAGCCAGCTCCGGGCGAAGGTCTGCGACGCGTTGATCTTCGCCCGGTTGGTCGCCTTGGTCGCCGCGCCGACGCTCCACTGCGAGGCGGTCCAGGCTGCGGCGAGGTTCGCCTGCTCGAGTCGATGACCGAGCGCGAGGATCACCCGCTCGAGCGCCTTGAGCGAGGGCAGGGTGACGACCGGCATCAGCCGAGATCTCCCGCCCGCAGCGGGACGGCGCCGAGCAGCGCGGGGATGCGCTCGCCACGACCGTCCGGGCAGATCTTGCCCCGCTGCAGCGCGCGGTGGAGGTCGGCCCAGGTGGGCTGGGCGACGCATCCCCGCATCCTGGCGATCGCCCTGCGACCCGCCGCGGCGTAGGCCGTGACAGCGCCCGGGACCGTGCAGAGCTGGCGTGGGTCGGCGATGTAGTCGCGCAGGTAGTTGCTGTTCTGACCGAAAAGCCCGTAGGTGAGCCATAGATCGCGCCGGCGCGCGAGCGGGTGCCCGGCGGCGATGTGCTTGTTCCGCAGGCGCCGGTACGCGGCCGCGCTCGACTCGGCGTCGCCGACATGGATCACCCCGGGCCGGAGCGACGACTCGCGGGCGGCGACGATGATCAGGTAGTTGGCGAAGCGCTCGGAGCCGCCGAGGTGGGAGACCTCGGCTCGGATCTGGTCGCGCGCATCCAGCCTGGTCGCCTGGGTCGAGCGTGGTCCAGGCTGGTCGGGGGTGTGAGCACACGGCGCGTAGGGGTTGGCACGGGCCAGCGTGGCTAGGAAGGAGAGCAAGGGGAGCAGCATGGCGGTGAACATGGTCGAGCGGGGACGCGCGTCAACCTCAAAGCCGCATCGCTGGGCGCGTTTTCGTGGGCGGATTGAGGCTCTGATCCACCCCGCCGTCGCCACGCTGGACGATCTGCGGCTGGAGCGCGAACAGGTATTGGAAGCCGACCGCATCATGGTGGACGGCGGTGCCGAGGGCGAACCGATACCGCTGCGGCTCAGGGTCGCCCGGGCACCGCCGATACTGCTGGATCTCGTAAAAAAACTCGCGCTCGCTCGACTTGTCGGCCCAGTTCACCCCGTCCCGCCAGCCCCGGAGCTGCGACTCGTTGACCTGCTGGGGGGAGACCTCCTCGAGCTGGACAGGGCCTTCCAGGTACAGGCCGCCCTCGCCCTTCTGGTAGCTGGCGGAGTTCATCGCCACGACCTTGACCGGCATGAGGTCGATCCGGGCCACCTCCTCCCACTTCACCCGGATCCGGTTGAACGCCTGCCAGATCAGCGAGACCCGGTAGGGGCGGAACCCCAGGGTATGGACCTGCCGTCGAGCTGCGTCCACTTGCGCTTGGACCCCGACCGCGAACGAGCACTGGTAGGCCGCCTCGGGCAGGCAGGCGCTGGCTGGGCCGGGGCCGCACCGGGGAGGGTTGCAGTCGTCGCTGCTCACGACGCGACGGTAGCACCGCGAGGCAAGCCGGGATACCCTCGCGGCGTGGCGAAACCGTACACTGGTCCCAACCCGATGCCCTTCCGGACCATCGTCAACGACGGCGGGTGGCCCAACGACCCCGACTGGCTCGGAGACCTGGAGACCGACGATCCCGACGATGCGATCTGCTTCGGCCTGTCCGGCCGGCGCGCGGCCAGCCAGGGGACGCCGATGCGCGACGCGGTGATCTACTTTGCGGCGGTCGATGCCGACGAAAAGCAGGTGGCCGGCACCGCGACGATCCAGGTCTTCATCATCAACGGCGCCGAGCATTACGGGCTCAAGCCGGACGCCCGCGGCATCCGGCACCCAAGTACGCTCGAGTTCACCAACTACGACCTCATGGACCCGCTCACATTCACCGTCACGAAGCACGAACGCGTGTGCTTGCGGGTCACGGACATCACCTCCGACGCGACCGAGATCCGTTGCTCGGTTCAGGAAATGCAATGAGCGGAGGGCCCCTGTCCAAGTACGGGCGAGACGGAGCTGCAATCGATCTGAGCAACGTCGATCCGGCTACAGCCCACGCAGCGATCGTCGTCCCGTCGATCCAAGAGGTCGTGTACAAGGACACGCCGCAGGTCATCGGGCCTCTTGACATGGCACTGGCCGGCGACGGCGCGCACCTCTTCCGCCGTCGGTACCAGTGGCGCTCGATGATCTATGGCACGATGATCGTGTTCTTCCTCGGGTTCTCTGGTGAGACCTCGGACGGTCCGATTTCGGTCATCATCAAGATCGACGGCCGAGAGGTCGGACTGCCTGCACCATTCGAGATCCCATCCGGGGTCGCAGAGGGGACCGAGCTCGGGTCGCAGATCACGTCTCCGGCCAGCTTCGGGCAGGGCTCGATTATCGTTGTTGAGGTAGATGGCACCAACCAGGCCAACGCCTACGCGGGCCTGACAATCCGCTACGTCCCGGCATAACCCATGGAATCCACCCAATGAGCGGTTCATCCCTGGCCAAGTTTGGCGTCGTTGACACCGTGGCCGTCGAGGCTGCGGTGGTCGATGCGGTCACAAACGCAATCAACCAAGCCGGCCTCGCCACCGTCTCCGACGTCGAGACGGCCATCGCCGGAGGGATCACCGCGGCCGCTGGGAACGACATCCCGAGCGTGGTCCAGATCCAGGATGGCCTCGCCACCTCGGCCGGGCTCGATGCCATCGCGGCGCTGGTGGAAGCGGTCGGCACGGTGGATATCCCGGCGATCGCGGCGGCCGTCGCCGCCGAGGTTGATGCGCTCGGCTCCTGCCAAGCCGCGATCGACTCGCGCGAGGCCGCGATCGAGGCGTGGACGCAGGTCGGCGCAGCTGCGGCTCTCACCGCGGAGATCGGCGGCGCGTTGATCACCGCGGCGCAGGTCACGTCCGCGGTCCCGACCGCCGCGGCGATCGCCAGCGCGACGGCGACCGCGGTCGGGGCCCAGGCCGCGTGTGACGCGGCGATCGCCGCCAGGTCCACCTCGTTCACGACATGGGCGCAGACCGGGGCAGCGGCAGCCATATCGGCGGCCGCTCTCGCCACCGCGGCTGCCCTGGCGACGCTCCAGGGCACCTGCAACGCGCTCCCGTCCGCCTCGAGCATCGTCTCGGCGATCGCCGCATCCTCGGCGATCTCGACCCAGATGCAAGCCGCTGCGCAAGCGGCGATCGACGCGACCGACTTCGGCGTCTTCGCGGAGAACGGTCTCGACTCCTTCGGCGCGGCCCGCACCTCCGATCTCCAGCCCGCCGCGGCGGCGGCGATCACCGCGGCGGCTATCCCAGCCAGCGTCTCCTCGATTGCTGTCGGGGCGACTTTCCTCCACACCAGCGTCACCCTCAGCGGCGCCGGCACCAGCGGCACGGTCATCTCCGCCGCTGGCGGCGGGACGAGGCACTACATCGTGGCGGTCGCCGCGGCCTGCTCGGTGGCGAACAGCACCTTCTCGCTGGCGAGCGCGGGCGGGACCAGCATGGGCGCGATGCAGTTGTTGATCGGGGCCAGCTTCCCGATCTCGCTCCCGTTCGGCTACATCATCCGCGGCGGCACGGCGGCCTCGGTCACTGGCAACAAGACCACCGGCGCCACCCTGGTGATCGACGTTTGGTACTACACCGCCGCCACCGGGCCGTGATCGTCTGGTACTACGTGGCGTGATCACAGCCGCGCTGGTCCTCTCCACCATCCTGTCCACCCCCATCCCGCCCATCCCGCCGGACCTGCCGATCCCTGACGAGCTCGAGATCTGCATCCTGCAGGCGGAGCTCTGCGCGGCGCAGGAGTACCAGCCGCAGTGCGGGTGGATGAACTTCTACGCGCTCGAAATGTGCACCACCCTCTACGAGGATTGCGCGTGGGAGATCGAAGAGATGCACGAAATCGGGTGCCGGCAGAGCCACGCGACATGTGCCCTCGAGGCGCCTCTCTACCCCAACGAGCTGTGGTACCAGCACTTCTGCGAGGGCGTGAACAAGGTCTGCCCGTCGTACTGACCACCGAACGATGAAAGGCCGCTCCCTCGCCGGGGTGCGGCCTTTCGTTTGCTGCAATGACCCCTAACAGGGTTCGTCTACGGCCCCCCGGCCAGAACCACCGATGCGCTGATGGAGGAGGGAAGTCGGCGCCTTCGGTGTGTTCAAGAGGTCAGCGAGCTTGTCGGTTTCCTGCACGTACGCCAGGTTGGTGCCGAGGGTTCCGGCGACGCCGTTGAATGTCACCCCGCCGGCCGAGCCGACCAGCTGCATGTTGTAGCTCGCCTGCTGCTGTCCCTCGGCGCAGGCGATGCGCTCCATCTGCTCCCGCACCAGGTCCTCGGCCTCGGGCGCGACTCGCTCGAGGTTGTACTCGACCACGAACAGGTGCGCGGTCCCCCGGCCGGCGTTCGGGTAGATCCCGTGGTCCAAGAGCTGCGCCTTGGTCACCACGGGGTAGCCGAGGTACTTCTTGATCCTGGCGACCTCGGCCGGGGTGAACGCCACGACTCAGCCTCCTTCTGGCGGCAGCACCGACACCTTGAGCTTGCCAGAACGGACCCCGTCGAGCAGCGTCTGGTGGTTGAAGCTCTGGCCCTCGATGACGCGACCGGCGGAGAGCCGGAGCGTCGGGGTCTGGTAATCGTTCAGGATGCGCAGGCGGGCTCGCTGTTTGAGCGCCTCCTCGATCTGCTCCACGCTCGCCGGCGGCGAGATGATGTCGTGGCGGCCGAGCATGTTGGCGATCCGCTCGACCGCGCCCTGGAGATTCGACAACTCGATCTTCATCCCCGTGGAGGACGCTGCGTCGAGACGCTCCCGCGCACGCTCGAGCTCCAGCCCCAGCTGGTTGATCATCGCGCCGAACTCCTCGCGGAACCCGGCGATGCGCCCGTTGAACATCTCGCGCTGGGCGTCGAGTTCCTCGGTGATGGCGCGGCCGAGCTGCGCCACGGCCTTGTCCACCGCGGCCTTGACGAGCGACGAGATCCGCTCGGTCTCGAGGATGCTCGGCGCCGCGGCGACCGGCGTGGTCGTCTCCGCCTCGTCTGTCGCCGGGGTCACAGCGGCCGGCTCATCGACCACCGGCGTATTCTTGGGGCCCTTGGGGCTCACGCCGCCCCCGAGGCCAGCTCGGCCTGCAGCGTGACGTTGTTGCGGCTGAGCGGATGCTCGATCCAGGTGACCTTGTAGCCGGTCACCGCGTCGCCGCTGTTGAAGGTGAGCTTGGGCTGGCCGCCGTTGACGTACTCGACCTTGACCTGGTGCGTCGCCGGGGTCCCGATCGTCTTGAGGCAGGCCCCGGTGACCGACCCGGCGGTGGCCTCGACGGTGTCGATGGTGCCGTGCTGGGCGTTGCCGTCCGCGTCCACCAGCAGGCTGACGTGGGACGTGATGTTGGTCCTCGCGACCGAGTCGATCTTGGGGGTGACGATCGCCTCGAGCAGCGAGCCGATGTTCATGCGGCCGAGGAGCTGCGGGAGGTCGGTGCGCGAGCCGGAGTTCAGGGCGTCTTTGACGGTGCGGGCCATGATGGGTGTTCCTGGTGGGGCGTCGAGAGGTCCGCCCCGGGCCAGCGGCCCGGAGCTCAGAGCACGGCTCAGCCGGCGTAGTGGGTGATGGCGACGGCGCGCTTGTAGTAGGGGTTGCGGGTGACGAGCGGGTCGTTGGTCGGCGAGTAGGTGCCGCCGAAGTAGTCGTTCCAGCACATCGCCGACCCGATCCACTGCCAGTTCGCCACGACGAACTGCCGCATGTCGTCGGTCGGCGCCGCCATGAGGAAGCGGAACTGGTCGTCCACGATCATCTGCATGTTGTCGGCCGTGACCGTCATGCCGTAGAACTCGTCGGCGTCGAGGCCCGCCGCGCTGATCAGCTGCTTCTGCGGCATGTACCAGATCTTGCCGAGGCCGCCGCCGGTGACGAGCGTGTGGCCGAGCTCGACGCCGTTGCGGTTCACGATCTCCGCGCCGATGCTCTGCGAGTTCTTGGCGAGCGTCGTCGAGATGCGGCTGTTCTGCAGCTTGCGGGCATTGTTGCGCGTCGGGACCTGCTGGTTCTCGACGAAGGTGCAGCCCATGCAGCGGTGGAGCTTGTAGGTGCCGAACGCGGTGGTGTCCACGCCGCCGGTCAGGGAGTTGGTGAACTCCGGGTCGCTCCACAGCATGTTCTTGACGCGCGGCCCCATGTGCACCCAGTAGGTGCCGTCGCTGTGTGGCTGTACGCCGTTCTCGCTGTGGAGGGCGAGCGCCATGCGGATGGAGTTCCAGGTCAGCCCGTCCGTGGTGCTGATCGCGTCGTTGGTGGTGCCGCCGCCCTCGTAGATGCGATAGGGCGCGTCCATCGCGACGACCGGATCGTTGACGGTCCAGGTCGCGTTGGCCGCGAGGGTCAGGGTGCCGCGGCCGGACGGGAACCCGGTCTTGGGGTTGGGCTCGAGCGCCGCGACGGCGACCACCAGCGCGAAGGTGTTGGCGCCGATCTGGATCGGCTTGGGGTTCGCCTGCGAGACCGCCAGCCACTTGCCGTCCTCGTTCAGCTGTCGATAGAACCCGCCCACGTCGTTCACCCGGAGCGTGGTGCTGCCGCCACCCTCGGTCTCGAGCGCGACCGCGTGACCGCCGAGGTAGGCGCCGTAGAGCGACTTGCGGCGGATGGCGTTGCCCGACTGGCCCGCCTGCTTGCCGAGCTCGTTCATCTGATTCGCCGTCGTCCCGAGGATCGTCAGCGCGTTCTCCAGCATGTCGATCTTGATCGAGTCGCGGTACACGTCCACCGACGCCTCGGACTCCTCGTAGGACTGGACCTGGTAGTCGGGGTCGGTCTTGCTGTCGCTCGGAGTGTCGATGGGCGCGAGCGGGGCCGACCGCGGGATCGACAGCGTCTGGCCCATGTTGTTCAGCCAGGGCGAGACCTCCTCGAACTCGATGCCGAACATCGTGTTCTGCATGAGGGAGGCTTTGATCCCCTGCTGGACGGTGCCGTCCTCGATGATGGGAGCGAGCTTGGCGAAGGGCGTTGCGATGATCGGCATGGTCGGTTACTCGAGCTTGGGGTTGGCGGCGGTGATGGGCGTCAGCTGCCCTTGACGATGGCGAATCCGTGCTTTTTCTGCACGGCGCGGCGGTACTCGGCTGGGTCGGTGTAATCGCCGGGGTTCTTGAGCTTTTCCTCGCCCCCGTTCGGCGTCGGGGTCTCGGTCTTGCCCTTGGGGGTGGGGGTGGTCTTGGGCGGGACCTTGGGCTCGGTCTGGGTGGCGGCCTGCTTGAACAGGTACGGCTCGTCGGTCGAGACCTGCTTGAGCGCGTCGCCCACGGACTTGCCGGACTTGACCAGCGGCGCGACGGCGGCGGTGATGTGCTCGCGCGCCTTGGGGGAGGCCGGCGTCAACTCCTGGTCGATGAACTCGCCGAGGAGCTCGGCGTTGAGCTTGTTGGCGGCGGCCTCGGCCTTGGCCTCGGCGAGCTGCTTGTCGAGCTTGGCCTTCTCGGCGGCGGCCTTCTCGCTGTCGGACTTCTTGGCGAGCTCGGCGGCCTCGGCGGCCTCGCGCTCGGCGGTGGCCTTGTACTCGGCGACCGCGTCGGCCTTGGCCTTCTCGATCTCCTTGGCGCGGCGCTTCTCCTCGGCGGCCTTGGCCTTCTCGGCCTCCTTGGCCTTCTCGGCCTCGTCCGGCTGGTCGGGCTTGGGCTTCTCGGCCTTGGTCTTGTCCGCCTCGGCCTTGGCGGCGGCATCCTTCGCTGCCTTCTCGGCAGCGGCCTTGTCAGCGGTCTTGTCCGCGTCGTTCGTGTTCTCGTCGTCGGTGGGCATTGCAGGGACCTTTCACGCGATGAAGCCGGCGGCGAGCCAGCGGATTTTGCCGCTGCCCTTCACGGAGATCCCCTTCACGGCGTTGTCGGGGTCGTGCTCGAGCAGCGAGAGACCGACCTGCACGACCTCGACGGTCGTGTTGTCGTTGAACGTGTACTTGACGGTGAACTTGGCGCCCTCGAGCGCGCCGACGTAGGTCACGGTGGCGCGAAGATTCGCCGGGAATGGCAGCACCTCGAAGGCCCCCGAGCTGTCCACCGTCTGCTCGAAAAAACCGGCCTCGGCCTTCGGGGCCTTGTTTTTGTCCAACAGGACGAGCGGGTACACCGGCCCCGTCAGCGGGCCTGGTTCGCCGCTGCAGTGCTTCCCTGGGCCCAGCGAAAGCTCGGCTTCGAGGCTAAGAACCATCTGCGAGCGAAGCTACGCGCGAGCTTCTGAAATAGCAACGGCCGCCCCTGTTCGTAGAGGCAGGTCTACAGCGCCTCGGCTGGTTCTGACACTGGCGCACTCTGCCGCGTCATTGATTGGAGCACGGATGTGACAGCGGCGATGGCCAAGATTTGCGCTTCTCCGCGGGGCGCGAGGGTCGGTGCGGCGCGACGAAACGGGACCACGGTCCTGGGGTGCGCGTCGAAGATGATGCGCTGACCGCCCACGGACAGCACGACCCGCAGCACCGAGCCCGCTCTGACCGACGCGACTCGCACGACGAGGCCAGCTGCGCTGAGCACCTCGCCGGGCTTGAGCGTCCCTGCCGCGACGCCGACGTGGGCGAGGGCATCATCCGCGAGTCGGGCAGCGGCGAGCCGCACCCGCGCGAGCTCCAGCTCGGCGAGCAGCCCAGCCGGCTGGGGGCGCGCCGGCTTCTCCTCCTCCGCTGCCGGCTTGCGGCGCGCTTCGGCGAGCTCGCCCACGAGGACCAAGACGGCAGCGGAGGCCGTGGCGACGCGCGCTGACACCCTGCGCTTCGCCGGCAACGGGGGCGGAGCCGGCAACGGCTCGGGGGTCGCGGTCTCCTCCGCTGCCTCCCCGGTTGGGCCTCCAAGATGCTCGACGCGCTCCCCCCACGCGGCCCGATGCGGGATGACGATCTCGCGGTCGTGGGGTCGGTTCGGCGGCGCCATATAGAGCCGCCCGCGCGGGTCCAGGAACGGCTCCTTGACCTTGCGGATCTGCCCGTGGACGGCCCGGCTGTCCCACCCCGTCACCTTGTCGAAGGTCGCCACCAGCCGCTTGAACATCGGCGACTCCGGCGTGTCCTCCTCGAGCATCGCGGCGAGCGCGGTGCCGTTGTAGATCGCCGATGTCTCGGTGCGGATGATCCGGTCCACCATCCACTGCCGGTCCCCGACCACCCCCCGCACCGCGCGCCAGACCTGCCCGCGCGCGGCCGTCCATGGCTGGCCGGTGAGCGCGAGCTTGGACAGGGCCTCCTCGATCTCGGCAGTCGCGGCCGCGCCGTACCTGGCGAAGCTGCGCGGGAACTGCCGGAGGCGGATCTGCGAAGCTGTCTGGCTCTCGAGCCAGGCGAGGCTGTCGAATCGCAACGGCCGCGCCGCTCCCGCGTACTTGGTATCGAGCGCCCGGAGCAGCGCGGCCTGGCGTCGCTGGGCGCTCGCGGCGACCGGCGGCAGGCCCTCGCCGACCAGCGTGGCCTGCCTGGCCTGGAGCCGGCTCATCGCCGCCGCGGCCATGCTGAGGGCGGCGAGGTCCGAGGCTGCCCCCCACGACGGGAGCCGGGCCCGGTCGAGCTTGTTGCGCAGCTCCAGCATGCTCTCGGAGACGAGCCGCATGGACCTGGAACCGAGCGCCCGCTGGTGGCGATCCAGATCGCCGTGCATCGCCTCCACGATCAGGCGAGCGTTCGTCATGGCTCAGATCAGCGTGAAGACCACGCCCTCGGCGGAGACCTGCCACGACGCAGGCGCTCCGTCGAGCGTGCAGGTCTCCACGATCGACCACGTGCACGGACACGCCATCGCCGTGATGAACGAGCCGTCGACCCATTCTCCATCCACGGAAAACTCGTGGCGAACGCCGCACTCGGACTCGTTCGCGGTCGTGACGATGGTTGCGGTCGTCACTTCTCACCCGCCTTGCGCCGCGGCTTCTTGTCGGCCTCGGGGACGTGCTGGGTCGCCGCGTCGAACTTTGCGCGGACCCTCTCGTCCATCCTCTTGACGAAGTCCTGGTCCGCGACCGCGCTGTAGGGCTTGTCGGCGAATACCGCCTCGGCGAGCACGGCGAAGAACGCCTCCATCGTCGGAGTCGAGTCGAGGATCCTGAGCTCGCGCTCGGTCACGCCCTTGCGAGCCTCCTCCTTGAGGAGGTCCAGCGTCTTGGGCGGGTTGGACCCCAGCATGAGCGCTCGCATGAGGCGGGCGACAGATTCGAGCGTTTCGATCATGGCGGCTTCGTTGTACCACCTGGCGGGCCTTTGTCGGCAGGCTCCTGTTCGCCCGGCTCGGCCTCCATGTCGTCGCCGGCGAGCCCCGTGTCAGCTGCTTCCGCTCCGGCCGTTTCGGCTGCCCCACCTGGGTCGTCGCCCTCCACGAGGCCCTGGATCTGCTCGAGGCCCTTCTGCTTCTCCTCGGCGAGGCGCTTTTTCTCCCCGGACACATCGGTGAGACCGAGCGCGATGGAGCCCAGCTCGACGCCGGTCTGCTGGCTGAGCACGGCCTTGTTGCCCGTGGCCGTGGACAGCGCGGTCAGGTACGCCTGGATCTGCATGGGGGTCAGGTCGTTGTAGGGCGGCCACCGGATGTCGATCGAGCATCCGTCCCCCACGACATGCGGGCCGTACTCCTCCTTGACGTACTCGCTATCGCTGACGCCGAGCACCGCCATCGGGCTCATTTTCCCGGCCAGGAGCGAGCCGGCCAGGGCTCGGCTCCGGGCCTCATTCTCTTCCCCCTCGATCTCGATCGGCTTCCGGTAGCAGCGCGGCGGCAAGATCAGCTTCCCGGACGGCTCGCCCACCTCGGACTCGGCCTCCTCGGTCGTGATCCCGACCGCCCGCATTTTCGCCAGCCACAGCTTGGCGAGCTGCGAGATCGTCCGCTTGAGCGTGACGCGCTTCCTGTTGCACCGCTTCTGCATGGACTGCGAGCGCTGCATGAGTGCTTCCCCGCTGTCGCCGGCGCCACGCGCCGCCATGGCCAGGTCCACGTCGTAGATCACGCAGTTGGTGTTGCGCAGGAAGGTGAGGGTGAGCCGATCCACCCCGTCCCAGGCCATCTTCACGGAGTCGCCGGAGGTCTCCAGATACCCGACCTTGCCGACCTCGCTGGTGCGGATCTCGTTGCCGACGCCCTTGGCGATTGTCGGATTGAGCGCGAACATGAGGTCGCGGTCGGAGCGGACGACGGTCGGCGCGGTGTTGACGTTGGTCGCCCTGATCGCGTGCGACGCCAGCCGATCGACCATGTCGGAGAGCTCGAGGTTGGCCGGGCTGCGGACATCGGGCTGGCCGTCCGGGCTCTCAGTGTTCCGGATGTTCTGGTGCCACACGATCGGGCACCGCCCCCAGCCGTGCTCGATCACGGCATCGTCGCCATCGGCGATCACGAGCTCATCCTCTGGTCGCCACTCGCTCTTGTCCACGTCCTTGAACGTGATCATGTGCGTGGCGGTCCACATGCGGGTCCTGACCATCGTCTTGGTCTCGACCGCGCGGGTCTTCGGGTCCACGACTTCGCAGTCCACCGAGATCTGGTGGATGACCTCCTCGGGGATCCACTGGGCCTTGTCCGCCCAGGAGCGCACGTAGAGCTGATAGGGCTTGAAGACCGAGTGCGACGGGTACCCGTCGATCAGCTCGGGCAGGATGGCACCCGAGCCGGTCGCACCGCCGATGTTCTCGAGCTCGGTGAGCGCGTCCCAGCCGTCGCAGGCTTCGAGCAAGCCCTCCATGGCCGTCGTGCTGTCCTCGTCACCGCGCACCGGGATGCTCGCCTGCTTCCCGCAGGTCTGCTCGGTGAAGCGGTCCACCACGCGTGTGACGAGCCCCATGGGGACGTTAGGGCGGCGGTCGTCGTGGTTGCTCTTGTTGTGGTCCGGAGGAAATCCCTTCTCGCGGACCCGGTAGGACAAGTAGCGCTCATCCAGCGGGCGAGACCGACCGCCCCAGTCGGTCCGGCAGTGCTGGTGCTGCCGGCCCTCGTAGAACGACCACCACTGCTCGAGCTCTTTGTAGCGCTGGCCGGAGAAGGTGTAGACGTAGACGGGTTCGATCACGGGCGCGGCCATGCGCGCGCGAGCCTATCACTCCCGGTCGGGGCTCGGCACCTCGGCCAGGCGGTTCGCGTAGACCAGCGTCCGCAGCACCGTGGTGGCGTCGACATGCAAGGCCGGGTCGTCCTCGGGCTGGTAGCCACGCCGCGCCAGATAGGCCGGGTGGTAGGTGGCCAGCACGGTGCGGCCGCGCCAAGGGAAGGTGCGCGGGCTCGCGGCGACGGTGGGGCGGACCGAGGACGGCAAATTCAACCCGCCCAACCGGGTCGCGCCGTTCTTGGCCTACCGCCCCGGCGAGGTCCTGCTCGCCTCGGATCGGCGACGATGACCTTGGCGTTCCCGAAGACCGCGAGCTGCGCGTCGAGGTGGAGGCCGGAGCAGACCTGGATCGAGTGCCGGGGCGGCTCGATCGTGATCGGGCGCCCCCCGCGACCCTCGTCATGCGGCCAACACGCGACCGCGTTGGTGATCCACACGGTCTTGGAATCGATCCCGGCGATCATCATCAGGCGGGCCAGGATGTCGCCCGAGGGGCCCACGAAGGGCCGGCCGGTCTTGTTCTCGGTGGGGCCCGGCGCCTCGCCGACGATCACGATCCGGATCTTCTCCGGCTCGACCTCGCTTCCGGGGTGAGCGAGGCGCCCAAACACCGGGGTCACCTCCACGAACGCGCTCTGTCGCAAGGGACAGGCCCGGCACTCGACGCACGACTGACGCAGGACGCCCATCTGGGCGGGGACTTGCTTCACCATTTCGACCTCCAGCCGCATCCTGCGGCGCCGACCTTGGTTGTCAAGCGGATGGTAACGCCTCAGCTGACCTGCGTCTCCGCGATCCCCAGGCCCTGCGCGAGCCAGCGCATTTTGAGCCGCTCGCCCTGCACGATGCCCTTGCGGCAGATCCACCACGCCATGAGCAGGTCCGAGGGGTGTTTCTTGGGGTCCCACCCCTTGGCGCCCTTGAGCATCTCCGCGACGCCGGGGAGGGGGACGAGGTTGGCATCGCTCGGCAGGATCCACATGCCGGCGCGGAGCTCGGTCCCCAGCGCTTCGACCCCGCTCGAGTAGTCGTTCTTGTCGCTCCCGGTCCAAGCTCCGGTCACGGGGATCGCCAAGTAGGGGAGCATCAGGTCGATGAACAGCTGTTGGCCGCCGTTGCTCTCGCAGAAGAATAGTGGGTCGAAGCGCTCGTGGAGCTCCTCGATGTTCGCGGCGATCTCGTCCGACTTCCATCGCCCCTGCGGCTCGTTGTTGCCCGGGACCTTCATGCCGCCGCCGCGCACGTCGATGACCCGGCGTGACCCGTCCGGGGTGACCAGTGCCGTCACCATGCCGGTGAAGTCGCTCCCCGCCGCCTTGGTGTGGCCGAGGTCCATGCCGCAGACCACCCGGCCGGCGCCCGCCTCGAGCATGTCGAGAAACTTGGCCCCCCGGCCGCGCTTGAGGCAGATCTCGAACCAGCGATCGCGGAATCGGCTGGTGAGCGCCGGCGGCATCTCGTTCATGAGCATCATCCGGCCGTAGACCGGCCCGAGCTGGTCGGCGAGGTCGGCGATCTTGGCAGCGGTGAGCAGGTTCGGGAACACCGGGATCTGGAGGGCTCGCCCGAGTGGATCCACCGCTCCGCTCGGGTCCATGCGCGTGGCCTGGTAGCGGAAGTAGTCCCAGCCGCGCTTGCGCAGCATCTGCAGCGCGTCCTCCTCATGCCAGATATGGCCGATGGCCCAGCAGCGCACCCGGCCCTTGAGGCGCGAGAGGACCTCGGCCAGCCAGTTGTCCATCTTCTCGCGCGACGCCTGGGTCAGGGTGTTCGCGAACGAGCAGAGGTCGTCGAACACGATGATGTTCTTGCGCGAGCCGAGGATCGAGCCGTAGAGGCCGTAGCACTCCATCGTCACGTCGGGGTGCGAGCTGTCGCGGTCCACGAGGATCGCGGTCTGGCTCCACACCTCGCGGTTCCCGGTGCTCGGCCGCAGGTGGGGGAACACCTCCCAGATCCTGGGGTTGCCGAGGATCTCCTCCTTGATCGAGCCGAGCTGCTTCTTGGGGTGGCCCTGGGTGGCCGAGATGTACGCGATCCGGGTGTCTTCCGGGTCCCGGCCGATCTCCCAGATCAGGCGCGCGCGGATCTGCGAAGTCTTCCCGCAGCCGACAGGGCCCAAGATGACCGACTTCTCGACCGCGCTCCAGATGTCCTGCCACTCGCGGTGGCCGTCCTCCTGGCGGATGTAGGCCCCGCCCTCGCCGCGCATGATGAACTCGACGAAGTCGTTGGGGTTGTTCCTGGCACGCTCGATCGCCTGGGCCCGCTCCCAGGCATCCACGAGGTCCTCTCGCTCCACCGCTCCGTCGAAGGGCAAGGCCCAGCCATACCGGGGCCGCCCGGCGCGCGCAAGCGCTGGTAGAGTCCGGCGCACCATGCCCAGCCAGAACCGACACGACCTGACCGCATCCCTGAACCTCCACGAGCTGCGCGACGCCTCGACGCTGGTCGCCTCCCAGCTGACCGAGACCATCACCAGCTCGCAGGTCTTCCCCGACCGCAAGGACTACGCGATGGTGAACGCCTCGGACGGGGCGGTCTCCATCTCCCTCCCGCTCGGCTCCGACGAGATCATCGGCCTGCCGTGGAAGGTCCGGAAGCTCGACAACTCGAGCAACGCCGCCGGCCTGGCCTGCTCGGGGTCCGACACCTTCGCCGACACCACCACCACGCTGACGACCACGACCGAGGGCGCCGAGGTCGGGGCGATGTGGGACGGGACCTACTGGCGGCCTCTCGCGTCCGCCAGCGCCGGCGCGCCTGTGTCCGCGCCGACGTTGGCGGCCACCACCGCGGTGACGGTCGGGGGGACCGGGACCGGCAACGCCGCCGCCGAGGTCAACATCAACAAGACCGCGGCCGGCACCGGCAGCCTGAACATCAAGGTGGCGAACACCCTGCGAGCGAGCGCGCAGCTCGATGGCTCGGAGAACCTCAAGATCGCGCTGTTCGACACGGACGGCGTGACCGAGGTCGGCTCGATCTCGATCGCGGTCAGCACCGGCCTCATCACCCTCTCGAAGGGGACGACGGTCAGCGCCGGAGGCTTCACGATCGCCGGCGGCGCCCTGAAGCTCGACCTCGCCAGCACCGTGGCCTACGCGGACGACGCCGCGGCGGCGGTCGGGGGCGTCCCGGTCGGGGGCGTCTACCGCACCGCGAGCGCCCTCAAGATCCGGGCCGCGTGAAACAAGCCGCGTGAAACAAGACGACCCGGGCGGCTCAATGCCTGCCCGGGTCCATCGTTTTGGAGGTCACAAGTCCGAGAGGTCTTGTGGCGACAGGATGCCCACGCCAGCGCCGGTGTCAACCGCTCCGCGTGGCGAAGTAGATCAGCTTCCACCAGCGCTCGACGATGGGCAGGTCCGCCACCGGCAGACCCATCCGCTTCGCCTCCTCGGGGAAGATCGGGTGGAAGTGGTCGGTGTCGCCGAAGACCAAGCGGTCCGCCACCACCTGCGCCGCCAACGGACCTTCGCCTCTGGCGATGCGGGTCTCCTTGATGGCGATCGCCACGTCGCGGGTATTGTGGCGCGCGCGGACGAGGTCGACGCTATCACCAGTCGCCGCACTGGTGACGACCGGGCCGGTGAGCAACGAGCCCGGGTCAACATGGCAGATCCCGTCGCAGGGTCCGAGGTTGGCGCTGGGCGCCATGAGGATCACGTCCGCGGCAAGGGCGATGAGGGTGCCCGACGACCACGCCTCATCGGGGACCACCGCAGTCACACGGCCTGGATGGCCGGAGAGGGCATGTTGGAGCTGTAGCCCGGCCGCCAGATCGCCGCCGCCCGTGTCGAGGACGATCATCAGGTGCTCGGTCGGCTTGGCGCGGTGGACGGCCTTCACCAGCGTGAAGGTGTTGAAGCGCTCGACCCGCCCGCAGAGGACCAAGATGCGGGCCCCGAGAGCCCGCTCGAGGCTCCGGCGCAGCAGATTCGCCCTGGTGGCGAAGTAGAGGCGGCGGACCGCGGTGGCCATGCGGCTCCACGGCAGCAGGAAGGCGAGCGCGGTGAGCAAGAACAGCGGGTCGAAGGTCAGGTGCATGTACCCTCGCCGTCCGGCCAGACCCGCTGGACGATCTGGCCGCCCGGCTGCGGGCAGTTCGCCCGAGCACCGACGTCGGTCTGCACGAACGGCTCGACCGGCTCGGCCGGCTTGGTGGGCGGCCTGGCCCCGCGCTTGACCGCATCGAGTAGATCCTCCTGGGTGGCGTCCTTGCCGATGATGTTGCGGTAGGCGGAGCGGAGCACGTTGTAGTAGCGCGCTAGGATGCGCGCCTCGGCCTCTTCGATGTCGTGGGTCATGGGGTCACTTTCGGGTAGGGCAGCTGCGGGTAGTGCTGTGGGTCGTGGAGTCGCCGCTTCATCCAGGGCGTGAGGCCGAAGAGGTAGCGGAAGTTGCCGGTGTGCTTGAGCGTCCGGGAGAGCGCAGGTGCGGGATCTTCTTGCCCCAGTGACTGGGGTAGGGGCTCACCAGCGAGACGACCTCGGCGAGCGGGTTCGGCTGCCTCGTCAGGCGATCGACCACGCCAGGGTTGAAGGAGTGCTTCGGCTTCGGCGTGGTCCTGATCAAGGCCAGGTTGGCGCGGGCGTGGGCGGTCAGCGGGTGGGTCCGCTCGCCATTCAGGGGTTTGGCGGCGAGATCGGTCATGCGGTGAGGGTCCAGTTCTGCCGGAGCAGCCGGCGAAGGTGCTCGATGCGGTCGGCCATCTCGGCGAGCTCGTTGTCCATGACGCTCGCCGGCGACAGGGCCGGCTTACGCAGCAGCGCCCGCAGCTTGTCCCCCATCTGCTCGGCTTCGGAGTCGTCGGGCAGGCCGCGGCGCCAGCACGCCCAGACCGGGGTGCCCACCGGCGGCGGCGCGGCGATCAGGTGGCGGACGCAGCAGCCCATGAGCTCGCGGAGCTGCGGGTGGGTCGCGCCCTCGCTGCGGAGCACGTTCGCCACGATGCGGCGCACCGGCAGGTCCGCGTCCGCCTGGCTGGTGGTCAGCTTGACGCCGAAGAGGCCACGGACGGCTGCCCGAAGCGAGCCCACCGTGACCTCGAACTTGTCGGGGATGCCGATGTTCACGGCTCCATCATGGAGTCGCCGGCGGGGTCGTCAAGTCAGAAGTAACGTCGCCGTGCATGGCCCACGCGCGGGCCCGCCCGATCATATAGAGCAGGGGCGCCTCGTCGGCGTAACGCGCCGGTCCGACTGCGATGGGCGTCTCCACGTCGCCAGTGGTGCGGTGAATCTGCCACCGCACGTGGATGCCATCGCTGTCGGCAATGGCGATGTTGAAGACGCGGACGGAGAGGCCCGGCGGGTCGTTCATGAGGCGCGCCTCGGCCGTCTCCGGCGAGAACCGCCCGCAGAACTCGGCGCGCTCCAACAGGTGCTCGAGCGCATATCCAAGACCGCGGCGACCTGCCCGGCCCGCCGCCGCGCCTTCCAGCTCCGCGCTCAGCCGCTGCGCGGTCGCGCGATCCGAGATGAACCCGGCGAGGTCCGCCGGCGGCGGGTTCTCCTCGGGCCAGTCGAGCACGACGCACACGCTCCGCCAGAACGCCGCCGCGTCGTCGGCCTTCTCGGCGGTCGCCAGCAACTTGTCGGCCTCGCCCAACCTCCTCTCAAGCAACTCGAGCAGGTCGTTCTCGCTGGCGCCCTCGTAGCCGCCCATGACCTCGTTGACCCTGGCGGCGAACCCCGAGGTGGCCGGCTTGTCCCGGCCGAGCTCGGGGTCGTGGCTGGGGGCGACGTCGCCGGCGTCGTCCTGGACGTTGCCCCGGACGTGCACGGTCCCCCCGTTCACGACGAAGATGTTGCCCTCGCACCTCATCGTTGGCAGCGCGACGTGGAGGCGGGGCGGCAGGCCGCGGCGCTCCTCGACCGACTTCCGCAGCGCGTCCTCGGCGATGCTGAGTTTGGCCTTGAGCCGGTCCACCTCATCAAGCGCCTCTGCCAGCTTCATCGACTTGCACTCTCGCCAGGTCCGCTTGACCACGTTCCACGGCTCGACGTCCTCGACGTTGCCGCCGCCTACGGTAGATGCCTCGTACATGGTGCCCTGCGGTGTGCTGCGAGAGCCCAGGGTGAAGCCGTCCGGCATCGCTCGGGTGAGCGCGGCGTCCCGCACCGCGATCACGTCCTCCGGGAACGTCTTGGTGGTGACGGCGATGTGCGCCTCCCAAGCGGCCTTGACCGCATTCCATGGGTCCCGCGTGTCGCCCATGCTGTGGGCTGAGATCGGCGAAGCCGCCACGTAGGTAATGCCCCCAGCCGTCCCGGTATGCTTCTCCAGCTTGAACCCGTCCGGCATGGCGAGGTTCAGGGCGGCATCGCGGAGCAGGGCGAACTCCTCGGTCGTCACCGCGTCCGTGATGGGGGTGTCCGAGGCCAGGCTCCAGCCGTGGTGCCAGGCGAACGCGCAGTAGGCCGCGACGTCGAGCGGGTCGCCCTTGCCGACATGGCGGCGGAGCTGCGCCCGGAGGTCGTCCGCCCAGCGGTCGCTCATCCACGGGTGATGGTCGTCGGGGTAGCCACGCTTCTGGTGGGTCTCGACCAGCTTCTGGTAGAGGCCCACAGCGAAGCGGTCCACAAGGCTGCGCAGGGGCGAGGGGTTGCGGCCCGCCACGATTTCGTCATATCTGCGACCAGCCACCGCGAGGTCGTATTTTTGGGTCATCTCGACCAAGTCAGCCTCGGCACGCTCGGCTTGCCCGCGCCAGTTGCGAGTATCGAGCCTCACGGCGTCAACGACGTGCTTGGCCAACACCCAGAACACGAGGGCCAGCGACGGCGCGGTGCCGAGGTCGAGGTCGACGTTCACGTTGTTGGTCAGCTCCGCCCTGGCCTTCCGCAGACCAGCCTCGGCGAGCGAGCTCGGGCCCATCGCGTCGGGGCAGGACGACAGGGCACGCTGGAGCGCGTCGCCGAGGATGGCGTACGGCAGCCGACCCGCCTTCACCCCGTCGATCAGGACGACGAGCTGGTCGGGGGTCGGAGCTGCGATACCGTACAGCAAGCCCAGCTCGCGGTGGGCGTCGTCGAGCTTCTCCGTGGTCGGCGGGAAGCCAGCGTACGAACACACCTCCGCGGCGAAATCGAGGATCGCCTTCGGAGGTGTTGGTGCGTCGCGCAGGGCCGTGCGCAGGTCGTTGATGTGGGCGAGGATGTTGGCGGGGGTCATGGTCGCGGCAGCATGAGCCTGCCGCGCGCGGGTGGCAATGGGATTGTTGCGTCAGAACGGGATCTTGTCGTCGATGACCATCCCCAAGCCCTCGGCCGCGGTGGCGAACACGTCGCGGGCGGCCCGGAGTTTCTTCTCGACCGCGATGAGTATCTCGCGCTCGCGGAGCACTTCGTCCACGACCTGGATGCCGCGGATCACCTGCTCGTTGGCCGCTGAGGCTGCGGCGTCGAGTTTCTCTACCCGCCGCGAGAGCCGCTCGAGCTCGAGGGTCGCCTCGAGCAGGGTGGCAGCGTCCGGCCCATCGCGCAGCGCGTTGGTGAGCCGCATGAGCTTCTCCGCCTCGGTCATGGTGTGGTCGTCGGCGAACTCGGCATCGATCGAGCCATCCACGTTCACCGCCAGCGGCTCGCCGGCGACGGTGAACGGGCCCTTCATCGAGTTCTCCGCCGCCGGCCTGCGCACGGGGTTGCTGTCGCTCGGCTTGATGTCGGCCCGCTCCATGCCGCGTTGGATGAACTCCTCGCGGGTCTGCTGGATCGGGATCGAGAGCTTGTTCGCCAGGCCGATGGCGGTCGCGTACACCTCGCCGGCCTGCTCGAGTCGCATCTGCTTGGCCGGGTTGAACCCGCGGAGTTTGTGGGCGGCGATGATGCACTCGTTCCAGGCATTGACGTGTTGGATCTCGAGGTTCTGCTTGGTGTCCTGCAGCCCGACGTGCTGCCTGACTTCGTCCTCGGTGCCATTGAACGAGGTGACCACTCCGAGCGGATCGGTCACCGTGTAGTTGAAGCGGTAGCCCGGCGCGAGGACGGCCGACCAGCCATCACGCAGATCTCGCAACGGGCGCGGGTCCTGCCAGCCCTCGACCGAGAACACGGCGGTGGCCGGATTGATGAGGAGATGTGGGTCGGGCTGGTCTCCGTTCTGGAAGTCGTACAGCCGCCACATGATGGCGCCGTGGACGACTTCGGTCCTGACTCGGCAGATATAGACCCGGTGGCCCAGCAGGCTCACGCGGTACCAGTTGTCGTTCTCGATGTTGAGGTTCATTGCAGTCCTTGGTGCCCGCGCGCGGGCGTGTCGATCATGGTTAGTTGCGCCCTGGCCAGGCGTTGAGGATGTGGATGGCGGTTTCGCGGGTCTTGGCCGGCGTCGTGGGGATTGCCCGGAGCATCTCCCGGCGGAGCGTCCTCAGCACGCTGGAGAGGCGGGCACCGCCAGGGAGCAGGTCGAGCGCGACCTGGGCTGCGAGCAGCATCTCGGACGAGAGCTGGCGCTCCTGCTCGCGGAAATAGTGCTCGGCGATGCGCTTCGCGGCCATGACGCGTCCGTGGATCGTGTCGAGGTAGAACATCTCGTCGGCCGGGGAGTACACGGCGGCCCATTCCGCGGCCGCTCCTGAGCGCCTGACGTAGCCGACCGGCACCTTGTCCACGCTGACCTGGTGGGCGCCGGGGCGATCGGCGAGCTCGCTGCGGGCGATCACGATGTTGGCTGCCCCGGCCCGAGCCTCAGCTCGCCGGCGCTCGTCGATCAGCGCGATCGCCTCGCGGTTGATGTTCTCGATCATGCCGTCCTCCGCTCGGGGTGGAGCAGACCGCCATGGCGGAGCAAACGGCCGTTGTTGTCCAGGATTTCGCCGCTCCCCGAGCAGCGCATGGAGCCCTTGCCGTGGGCGAGCATGACCAAGCCGGCGCCGAGCCGACCGCAAAAATAGCCGTGGTGACAGGTGGGGCAGCGGTGGGCCGTGATCGCCGGGAGACCGGCGATCACGAGGTCGATCGCTGCCTCGCACTCGGCGAGCTGCGCCGACGCCCGTGCCAGGTCCTGCAGCAGGGCGGTGCGGTAGGTCAGGCTCACGCCGTCGTCGCGGTGCCGCGCGTTGTACAGCCAGCGGCGGCCGTCCCGAAGCTGCGCGCGCAGGCTCTTGACGGCCGCGCAGAGCGAGCCGCCGGCGACGGCTCCCGCGGCGTGGGCGTCAGCCAGCGTGCGCACCAGCCGGGGGTCGGGCGGTTGCCCGAACCGGTAGGGGGCCGAGGTGTTCATCTCCCCCTCCTCGTCTTGTCCTTGTGGAACTCGTCCGCCACGTCCTCGAGGCGCTGTTTCTCCGCGGCGAGGTCGCGCTCGAGCCGGTCGATGCGGTCGGCCAACGGGAGCAGGGCCTGCGAGAGCGCGACCAAGAAGTCAGTGTCCACCAGCTGCGGCCCCGCGCCTCGCCCTTTCGCCGCCAGCAGCGACTGCATGGCAGGCTCGACCAGAGCGTGGAGGCGGGCGCGGTGCCTGTGCTCCGCCTCGAGCTTCCACTTCGCCTCGCACTCCAGCCGATAAGCCAGGAGCTCGGGTTTGTGGTCCTCGAAGCCCTCGGTCTCCTCGATCTCCCACTCGGGATCGCGGGCCCAGTCGGCCTTGAGCGTGTCGATCTCTGCGCGCGTCCTCATACTGCACCGCCGAGGTGGACCTCGAGCTCGTTGACGGCCTTGGTGAGGGCGGCCTGGGTTTCGATCCCCCGGCCGAGTCCCAGCGCGTTGGCGGCCGACAGGATGAGATCGCGGACGCGCCGCATGGACTCGAGCTTCGGGTCGGGGTCGGCGGGCTTCGCTGGCAGGTGATCGAGCGAGTACCCGCTGAGCATGAGCATCTTGAGCACGGCCTCGCGGCGGATCTTGAGCGGACCGAACGGCTGGCCTGTCCCATGGACCAGCAAGCGGGCACGATCGGGGCCGTGCATCGTGTAGTAGCCCCCCTCGGGGAGGACGAAACCGACGATGCCGATCGGCCCGAACGGGCCGCCGAGCGACACGGCGCCGTCGCGGTGGATGGTGATCCCCTCGGGGAGTTTCTTGTTCTCGGACATGACCAGCATGGTGCGCCCGCGGCCCCGGCTGTCAAGTGACCGGTAATGACTCAGTGAGGCCCGGGAAGTGCTCGCGCAACAGCTCGCGCAGCTGCTCGCACTGCTCGGCGTTGAACAGGCCGATGTGGGCCTCGTCCTTGGTCAGGCCCATCGCCTCCGCCATCCAGGCGTACGCCTCTCCGCGCTTCATCTCGGGGTGGCCGCGATGCCGGCCGCGCAGGGCCTTGCCCTTCCAGAGCTGGTCGAACAGCACATGTGCGGCCTGGCGCGCGCGCTTCGTCGGCGTGTCGGCAGGGGTGCCGAGCGGCTGTCCGGTGGCCTTGTGGGCGCCGTGGGTGGCCTTGCAGCGCGGGAATGCGCGGCATCCGTAGAACAGGCCGTGGACGCTGTCGCGCAGCACCATCTTGCCGCCGCAGTCCGGGCAGGGATGCCCGAGCTCGGCGCCGAGGCGGACGCGTTCGGGCTGGGGCGACTCGTTCAGATCTCGGGCGATTTGTTCAGGCTCGCTCATGATTCGGTGTCCTCGGATACTTCTGTCGGCGCTTTTGCCTGGCGGATCGCACACGCGATGTCCAGAAGCGCCCACACAGCCGCCAGAGAGACGCAGTTCCACTGTTTTTCGGGCACCAACACCGACAAAATGAGCATTGTCATGGCGACCGACGATTGCCACGAGAAATTGCGAACGGTCATGGAGCATCCTTGCTTTCTGGGTCTACCTGTGGGTCGTCCGGATCTCGGCCGCAAGCCCTGATGCGGTGGAGCGCGAGCGCGGCCTCGGTGCCGAGCTCGGCCTGCTCGGCGAGGAAGATCTGGTACCGAGCAGCCTCCTCGGCTTCGAGAGCTGCGGCGGCGCCGGGGCTGTTCACCAGCGCCTCGAGCTTGCCGAGCAGCGCGGCCTTGACCTCGGCCACGTTCGCGCCGGTGCCCTCGAGCAGCCCGACGCGGGCGGTGGTGGTCCACTTGTGCC